>Ga0335085_10000262_pt1 | contig 163767 bp, 120 predicted proteins | sample Lox_Sample_45_FD_206712 | JGI IMG/M metagenome (GOLD analysis project Ga0335085, IMG submission 206712) | Soil microbial communities from Loxahatchee National Wildlife Refuge, Florida, United States - Lox_Sample_4.5 | ecosystem: Environmental > Terrestrial > Soil > Wetlands | place: USA... | reverse complement strand
GTGCCCTTTAAAACTTTTTTTAAAAAAAAAATGGGGGGGGGGTTTCCAACCCCGTTTATTTGTTTGCCCACCAAATAATATAAAAAATACCCCCGGGGCGCGGGGGTGCGCGGGGCGCGCCAAAATCTTCATCCCCCCCTCAACCGCCTCGTCGCCTACCCCTCACTCATTTTTATAAACAACCCCCTCCTTCATCACAAACCGCACCTGCCCCATCACGTGGATGTCCTGCGTCGGATCACCCTCGACCGCAACAATATCCGCCCATTTCCCCGGCTCGAGCGTCCCCGCCTTATCCGCAATCCCGATTAACTCGGAAGCATTCACCGTCGCACACTTGATCGCCTCGAGCGCGGGCATCCCTACCTCCGTCATATAAACAAATTCCATCCAGTTCTTCCCATGCGCATAAACGCCTGCATCCGTCCCAAACGCGATCTTCACGCCCGCCTTATATGCCTTCGCAAAGGTTCCCTGGATCACCGGCCCGACCGCCAACGCCTTTCCCTGGATCACCGGGGGAAAATAACCCGGCTTCTTTGCCGAATCCGCCACCGACTTTCCCGCAATGATCGTCGGCACATACCAGGTACCATATTTCTTAAAAAGCGCAATGCACTCGTCGTCCATATATGTGCCGTGCTCGATCGAGGTCACCCCCGCGAGGATCGCGCGTTTCATCGCCGCCGCCCCATGACAATGTGCCGCAACGGGCATCCCATAGTCCTTCGCCGTCTCCACGATCGCCTTCAATTCCTCTTCGTTGAACTGCGCACCGCTCCCATCCTTTTCCAGGCTCAATACCCCGCCGCTCGCCGTGATCTTGATCAGATCCGCGCCTTCCTTGTACATCTGCCGGACCGCCTTGATACACTCATCCTTTCCATCGGCCACCGTCTCCGTCGTATGCGGATCTGCATATAACCCCTCCCGGAACCCATGCGTCGGATCGCCATGCCCGCCCGTCGAAGAAATGATCTTGCCCGCCGTATAAATCCGCGGGCCTACAACAATCCCTTTCCGGATCGCATTCCGCAGCGCAATATTCACTCCGCTGCCGCCCACATCCCGCACCGTCGTGAACCCCGCCATCAGCGTCGTCTTCGCATAGACCGTCGAGTTAAACGCAATATCCGCCTCATTCAATGTGAACTCCTTCAACTGCTGACCCGCACTTTGCTGGTCCTCGAGGTGCACATGCGAGTCGATCAACCCCGGCATCACCGTCCGGTTCTTCAGATCGATCACTTTATCGTCCGCCGCCGCCGTCGCATAACCCTTCTGCACCGCCGTAACCGTGCCGCCCGTGACGATGACCGTCATCTCCGTCAGCACCTGCCCCGCCTTTGGGTCAATCAATTTCCCGCAATAGATTATCGTCCGCTGCGCGTAGAGCCACCCCGGCAACGCCAGCAATAAGATCAACATTCCTTTTCTCATTGGTGTAGTAATTTTTGGTGCACTAAAATCTGATTTGTTTGCATCCGGCATCCGGCGTCCGGCCGGCTTTGAGAACGGAATGTACCAAATTTTGCCCGATAAACGCTTCTCACCTACTCCTCCTTCAACGCTTTCACCGGATTCGCCCGCGACGCCCGCACCGTCTGACTCCCGATCGTCACCAGCCCCAGCACGACGACGATCAAGACCCCCAACCCTACCGTCCCAAACCCGAAGTCCACCCGATTCGGGAACTTCCGCAACCAAAACTCATTTATCAGGTAACTCAAGGGCGCCGCAACCGCGATCGACACGCCGAGTACCACCAGGAAATCCTTTGACAGCAATAAAACATTCCCAGCTGCACTAGCCCCCAGCACCTTCCTGATCCCCACTTCCTTGCGCCGCCGCTCCGTCGTATAGACCGCCATCCCCAGCATCCCGAGACACGCGATCGTCACCGCCAGCACCGCCAATAACCCCAATATCGACACGACGTCAAAAATACCCTGCGACTGATTTGCCAGTTCATCGCTAAACCACGAATACTTTAACCCATGTACCGCATCGATCTTCCGCCAGCGTTCATTCAACGCCGCCAACAACCCGCGAACATCACCGGTCGCCACCCGCAGGTTCACATATTGCAGGTTCTTCGCGCCGCCGTACAGGTACATCGGCTCGATCTTGTCGTTTCCGAGGATCATGCGCATATGAAAATCCCGAACCACTCCGACCACGATCCGGGGGCTGTCCGACCACGGTACCTGCAGCGGTTGACCGATGATTTCGGCCGGCGACGCATAACCGAACTCCCTGACAAGCGCCTCATTCACGACGATATATCGGCCAGCCATCGGTCCGTCCGCTACCAGCGATCGACCGGCAACCAGCTTTAACCCCAGGTTGTCGAGAAAATGCCCATCCGCCGCCAGTGACATCACCGGCTTAAAATCGTCCTTCGAAGGATGCGGTTTCCCATCCATCCGCCGCAGCGACCCGCCCTCCGACCTTGTCTCCGCCGGCATATACTCTGCGGCCGAAACCCCCGTCACTCCCGGTATTCCCGAAAACTCCCGCTCCGCAAGGCGGTAATCGTTGCTCTGCATGTCGATATTCAGGATATTCTTCGAGGCGAATTCGTACCGGAAATGGATAAAATACCGGAACTGGTTGTAAATAAGGATCGCGGTAATGATAAAGAACAAAGAGAAAATGAACTGGACCACGCTGAGCGCCTTTCGCATGCCAAGTCTCCCCGGCCGCGACCCGTCGGTATTTTTCAAAGCCGGGATCGCTTTCATCCCCGACAGGCGGACCGCGGGCAATAACCCGGCCAGCACTCCCACGAGGATCGCAAACCCAATAAACGCCAAATACACTCCCATCCCGCCCGACAGCTCAAAATTCAAATACTGGTTGACCCACAAGCGGACAAAAGCCGCCCTTAGCAAAAACAGGATCCCTGCCGCCATGGCCAGCGCGAAAAGAGACACGATGACCGACTCGCCCAGGAATTGGAGGACAAGGCTCCCCCTTCCCGCTCCCGTTACCTTCCTTACGCCGATCTCCTTCGCCCGGTTAAGCGCCCGCGCGACGGAGAGATTGACATAATTCAGAGAAGCGAGTAACAGGATCAGCAACCCGAGCCCCCAGAGAAAATAATAAGCCAACATGGGTAGCGAGATAGTGGGGTCGTTGCCCAGCAAGATGCCGGGCGAAATCTTTGTCAACGACTGACCCCGCATATAATAGCCCTTGTATTCCGGTTGACCGGCATACCGCCGCGTCGCAAGCTGACGCAAACCCGCATCGAGCTGAGCCGCGCTGACACCCGGCCGGACCATCGCGTACGTGTAGGTGTTCCAGATATTGTTCCAGGTCAACAGCTGGCTGTCGACCTTATGATCAGCCATTAGAAACGGCATCGAGGCCTCCGACATCAGCACGTCGAATTTCAGATGCGATGGGCTGGGCGGCTCCGCCATGACCCCGGTGATGGTACAGACACCCCACGGTGTCTGTGCAGCCGCATTCCCGCCGCCGAAAATCGACAACCCGCGGTCGGTCCACTCAACCGCCTGTCCCACCGCAACGCCCGATCCAAAAAGCCGGCGCGCAAGCGCATGCGTGATGACCAACGAGCGCGGCGCTGAAAGCGCCGCGCTCGGATCCCCCTGCTCCAACCCAAAAGAAAATACCCTGAAAAAATTCGTATCCGCAAAATACCCGCGCGCCTCCGCGATCTGCGTCCCAAACTTGATATCCCCGCCAACCCCGAGCACCAAATGGGTCGCCCGCTCCACCACCGGCAGCTCCGCTGCTACCGCCCCCGCCAACGGCATCGGCGACGTCGCATAGGGATTCCGAAAATCCGGTCGGTCTCCAAGCAGCCGGTATATCCGGTCCTTATTGACCTGCCACTGATCGTGACTCTTCTGGTCCGCCAGCATCAGCATCACCAGCATGCAGACCGCCATCGCGGCCGCCAGCCCAAAAACATTAATAAAGGAAAATACTTTGTACTTCAGGATATTCCTGAGCCCGACTTTCAAGTAATGGAGGAACATAATAGTGGTAGTTTAGAATACTACCGCCGGAGGAAGTGGAAAACAACCTGAATATACAACTTTTTCTATCCCCGCCGATTTTCGGCCACGCCAACCACCTACATGCCGATCCCCGCCAGTTAATGGGTTCCCATAGCAACCCGCACCGGACGACCCTACTTTCACCGTGAAAATCCCAAACAAGGCAACCCCCATGCGCAAACGAGTTTATCTTGGTTTTTTTATCGCGGCTCTCGCCCTTGTCGCAACCGACTGCAGCAAGTCAGGCAGCCCGTCGGGCCCCACGGGCCCGACGGGCCCAACCGGTCCAACCGGCCCAACGAGCCCCCAAACACCGACCATCACCTCCGCCGTCCCCGACACCGGCGCGTATAACACCAGCGTTACCATAACCGGCACAAACTTCAGCACGACGGCAAGCAATGACGCCGTTAGCTTCAACGGCATCGCCGCGACGGTAAGTGCCGCCACAGCCACCCAGCTTACGGTCACCGTACCAAAAGGCGCCGGCACCGGGGCAATCAAACTCACTGTTGGTAGCAACACCATCACCGGCCCGACCTTTACCTATCTCTATTCCTACACCGTCACCACGCTGGCAAGCGGCTCCCCATTCAACGACCCATTCGGCATCGCCGTTGATACAAACGGCAACGTCATCGTCGCCGACGACGGCAACAGCAAGATCAGGATGGTTACCCCCGCCGGAGTAGTGTCGACCATCGCCGGCAACGGAACACCGGGTTTTGCCGACGGAGCAGCCGCCACCGCCGAATTCAAGGACCCACCTTCCGTCGCAGTCGACGCAATGGACAACATCCTCGTGGGCGACCCGTTCAATTATAAGATAAGAGAAATCAGCACAACCGGTACTGTATCCACCGTGGCCGGTACCACCGTCGGCGAAACCGACGGCCCGACATCCACCGCGCAGTTCGACAGCCCGGCCTGGATGACCGAAGACGCCAACGGTAATATTTTTGTCTGTGATGCCCACTATATCCGGAAGATCAGCGCGGGCTCCGTATCCACTCTCTACGACGGCCACACCTATGCCAGTACGCTGGTCGCCTTCACCGCCATCGCGCTAAAGCGGAACGATACCCTGGTACTTCTCGACGACCTGGGCGCAAACGTCTTTCAGTTGACCCCATCCGGCACCTTTAGTTCCATTGCCGGGACGGGCAGCGCGGGCTACTACGACGCTCCCGCGGCAACCGCGCAGTTCAGCAGCGCAACCGGGATCGACATCGATGCGAAAGGCGATATTCTGGTAGCCGATGAAGCCAACCAACGCATCCGGCTGATCACGCCGGGAGGAATGGTGACGACCATCGCCGGCTCGGGAACTGCCGGAAGCGCCGACGGCGTGGGCGCCGCGGCCGAGTTCAACTATCCGCACGGCATCGCCGTCGACAGGAAAAGCGGAGCCATCTATGTCCTTGAACCGAGCAGCAATCGGATCAGAAAGATCACCGTGGAATAGGCCCAACCCCGAACCCCGGATTTTGAAGTAATTTTATACAAACCCTGCCACCTTGAGAGCGCTCCTGCTCCATACCGCTCTGCTACTGATCTTATATCCGGCGAGGTCCCAAACCTTGCCGGATTTGCGCTTTTCACATCTGACCGAACGCGACGGACTATCCAACAACCTTGTCCGCGCAGTCGTCCAGGACGGTGACGGGCTGATCTGGATCGCGACCGAGAACGGTCTCAACCGCTTCGACGGTTACGGCTTTAAGACATTTTATGCAAAAGCCGGCGACTCCCAGTCCGTACAAAACAACCGGATCCAGCAATTAGTCGCGGACACAAAAGGACATCTCTGGGGCACGACCACCGACGGCGTCTTTTGTTTCAACATCGCGGAGCAACGGAGCTTCGCCTGGCCCCCAAATGTTGAAGACAACAAGAACGTAAAAGAAGCCATCCGCCCCCTCCATATCTTTCTTGATTCCAACCAGCGCCCATGGACTTCGACCTACACCTCCATCATCCGCGATTCGGCCGGCGGGATCTGGGCCACCATCCGGAATACGATCCTGAACCTTGACCCCAATACCCGCGAAGTCCTCCGTAGTTGGAACGGCCCGTCGACCTTCGTCATCCGCGACATAAAATTCGACAGCTATCATCGGTGCTGGATCTCCACCTGGGGAAATGGGATCTACCTTGTCGATCTTGGCAAAAACCGCTGGGAACCCTTCGCCTCTTCTCCCGTACGGCCGGTCATCTATGGCGGCGCCGAATGGCGTCTCGAAGGCCAGCCATGGATGGTGTTCGTAACTTCCGCTCCCAGCGTCGTCCTCGTTAACGAAAAGGACCTCTCCAGTTATACGATACCGTTCGACAGCGCCACGATAACGTTTTACAGCCAACCATTTGTGGACCGTCAGAATATCCTCTGGCTTTGCACCTCGGATGGCGCTTATTATTCATCTTCTTCCAGCAACCTGTTCAACGTCGTCAATATTCCTGTCCTCCCCAGCAAGGTCCACAAGCCCGCGTTTGCGTATGTATATTGCTTGAAGGAGGACAGTACGGGTTATTGGCTGTCCAAACGATACTATGGCGGCATCTTCTGGTACGACAAACACTGGCGGCTGATCCGGACCTGGGCCGGCGCAAAAGTACTTCCGGGCGGCCGCTTCGGATCGGCAGGCGCTACGCTCGGCGAAGCTTTCGACTTCCAGCGGGTCGGCAACCAGATGTTCGTCAGCACCGAATCCGGATTTTCCGTCCTCGACCTTCAGACTTTTCAGTGGACCGTGATCTCGCCGGGCGAACCAAATCCAAATCCGAGACTTCGCAACATCATCGTCCGAAGCCCCCGAAGCTGGTGGATCCGCTCATTTGACCACGGAGTTTACGTCTTTGACCCGATCGAAAGGAAGTTTACGCATCACTACGCAAACCCCGATACCAGTCGTGCAAGCCAGCCCTGGATCATGCACTATCTCACGCAGGACAAATACCATAACATTTTCGCTTCCTGCAACTCCGGTCTGTTCCGCTATGCCCCGGAGGTGGACGCATTCGAACGCGTCCGCCTGAAAGGTGGCATCAATCCCGGCTTCGCGCTCTTCGGCCTTGCTGCCGATAGCAGCGGGATGTTGCTGATCGGCGGGGAGAACGGCCTCTTCGTATACAATCCCATAACGGGCATCATTCAACGGACACTCAAGGAAGACAACAAGATCGGCCTCGTCTCGCGCATCTGCATCGACGACCACCAGAACGCCTGGTTCAGCAGCGTCTCCGGTTATTGGTGTTGGTTGCGGAAGCCGGACAAGGTCGTCCACTTCGAATACAAGCTGGGCCTGCCGACAACCGACGAAGGCACCTGCTACCGGACTTCGGACGGCTGTGTCAATTGCGGCGGCAAAGACGCCGTTATCCGCTTTTATCCCGGCCGGCTCATGAGCTACCGGACAACCGCCCGCACAAAGATCGTCGACGCACTGGTCGGTGATTCCGTGGCGCTCTTTACAGCCAATGCAGACGGCCACCGCCAACTCACGCTCAGTCCCGAACACAACAGCTTCAGCGTCGACTTCGACGTCGTCAACTACGACCTGATCTCCAGCAACCAGTATTTTTATAAACTGACGCCCGGCGATCCCCGCTGGCGCCAAAGCGAATCCGGCCACCTCACGTTCTACAACCTTCAACCCGGCAACTACAGCCTCGAAGTAAAAGGCGCCAGCAAACTGACCGGCAGCTTCACCAACACCGACACGCTCGATATCACCGTCAAACCCTATTGGTATCAGAGCACCGGGTTCAGGGTGGGCTCTCTCATCCTGCTCTGCGGCCTGGCCTACTACCTCGTCCGGCACCGGATCAGCACCGTCCGCAAAGACGCCGCCTTCCGTCAGAAAATGAGTGAGATGGAGATGACAGCGATGCGGGCACAAATGAACCCGCATTTTATCTTCAATAGTCTCAACAGCATAGAGAACTTCATCATGCAGAACGAGAAACGCCTCGCCAGCGACTACCTCAATAAATTCGCCACGCTCATCCGCATGATCCTCGAGAACAGCCGCACCCAGGCCGTTCCCCTCGTCCAGGACATGGAAGCCATGCAGTTGTATGTCGACCTCGAAAAACTGCGGTTCGGGAACAAATTCTGTTACATCACCCAAATAGACGACGTCCTGCTAAAAGGTGACTACCGGGTGGCGCCCCTGCTGATCCAGCCCTTCGTGGAAAACGCGATCGTCCACGGCCTTGCGCCAAGCGACAAGCCCGGTCTCTTTCTCCGGATCACCGTAAAGCTTCAGGATGATTTTATCCATTACACTATCGAAGACAACGGCATCGGCCGGACCGAATCCATGGCCTACGCCCGCAAATACCGGCCGGGCCACAAAAGCCTTGGCATCGGGATCAGCCGCGAACGGATCGACCTGATCAACCGCAAACACGGGACCGCCGGAACCCTCGATATCATCGACCTGTACGACGACCGCGAACCCGCCGGCACCCGCGTCGTCCTAACCATAAATATTAACTAACGTGGAAACGATAAGTGCCGTCCTGATCGACGATGAACTCAGCAGCCTGCAAAACCTCCGCCAGAAGCTGGAGGAATTCTGCAAATCCGTCCGCGTCGTCGCCACCGCCCAGAAGCCCGAAGAAGGTCTGATGCTCATCCGTCATCACCGGCCCGACGTGGTCTTCCTCGATATCGAAATGCCGAAGATGAGCGGCTTCGGCCTCCTCGAAGAGCTGGGGGACTATGACCCGGAAGTTATTTTTACAACCGCATACAACCAATACGCCATCGACGCCGTCCGCATCAGCGCCTTCGACTATCTCGTCAAACCCGTCTCGATCACCGATCTGCAAAACGCCGTCAACCGTCTCGTCACCCTCCGCGCGAGCCAGACAAAAGAACGCCTGCAGGTGCTAAAGGATTCCATCGGCGATGTCAAGTCCCAGGACCAGAAGATCGCCGTCCCCACAAACGATGGTCTCGAATTTGTCACTATAGGTGACATCATCCGCATCGAATCCAGCTCCTACTATTCAAAGTTGTTCCTCACCAACCGCCCGCCCCTCCTTGTAACCCGGCTGCTAAAGGATTTCGAAGACGTCCTGCTCCCCTACCGTTTCTTCCGCGTCCATAACAGCCATCTCGTCAACCTCCGTTTTATTCGCAAATTCGTACGCGGCGACGGCGGCCAGGTCTATCTCGAAAACGGCGATATCGTCGACGTTTCCCGCCGCCGGAAAGAGGAATTCCTTAAACTCTTTCATCAATAGAGCTACATCCCTACATTTGCAGCATGGGTAAACTCATGCTATATGTCTCGTTCCTGATCACCCTCTCCACCCCCTGCCTCGCCCAGGTCATCACCCCATCTCCTACCCCCGCACCAATCCCCTCCACTCCCTCTACCGAACGGGCGATCGCCACCGCAACCGCGTTCATGAATGCACTCATCCGCGATAGTTCCGTCGATAGCCTGATCGATCTTTGCGCCCTCCCTTTTTGTCACGACGACAGCGTCATCCTCACGACCCGCGCCAGCCTGCGTACCGCCCTCACCGAACTGGTCGCCGCCACCGCAAAAGGCCGTGCCCGGACCCATCCGCGCGTGGACAGCGCCTACGTGATGGACATCCGCAAGGAGGTCCTCTTCGACATGGTACCGATCAACATCTATTTTACCGTCGTACATCTCAAGATGTCCTTCCAGGGCAAAGAAGCCACGCGCATCCTCATCCTCGCCGTACAGATCACCGACGAAGCCCGCGTCGTCGGCATCGAACAATAGCGCCGCCGCCACCCCGCCGCCCGGCGCCACGCCTCAAACACGCCGCCGCCACCCCGTCGCCCCGACCCCTATTTAAGCCCCCCTGCCACACCGATCCTTTCCCCCGTCACCCATGCCGACTTCGCCGACGCCAGGTAAACAACCGTCTCTGCAACATCCTCCGGCTGCCCTATGCGTCCCAATGGCGTCTCTGCGACGATCTTGTTGAGCAAGTCGCTTCCTATCATTCCGGCCGCATGCGTGCCTTCCGTCTCCACCGGTCCCGGCGCTACAACATTCACCCGGATCTTTCGCGGTGCCAGCTCGATCGCAAGCGACTCCGACAACACATCCAGCGCAGCCTTCGTAGCCGCATATACGCTGGCATACGCAATAGGTCCTTCACTGACAACAGAACTGATGTTCACAATGCTCCCGCCCGACGCCGGAAAATGCTTGAGCGACTCCTGAATAGTCAAAAAGACCCCTTTCACGTTCGTGTTGAACTGATACTGATAATCTTCTTCTTTGAATCCGTCGATGGGCCCAAAACCATACACCCCCGCGTTATTCACCAGCACTTCCACTGGCCCGAATGTCGAAACTGCTGTCTCGAATAACCGTTTGACATCCGCCGCGTGAGCAACATTCCCCTGAACCGCCGCTGCCTTACCGCCCTCTGCGGCGATCTCACGAACTACCTTTTCAGCATCCGCCTTTCCCTGATTATAATTGACGATAACCCTGGCCCCCTCCGCGGCCAGGCGTTTTGCGATCCCTGCTCCGATCCCTTTGGACGCACCCGTTACAACCGCAGTCTTGCCTTTTAATTGAAGATCCATGATTCCAGTTTTTTTAATTTAAATCTATTTATTTCGAAATTTCGATGCAACTTAAGGAATTAAATCCATATATCGAAATCTTTCGATTATAATTGTTTTTTGATATCTTTCGCCTTCACCAAATCAACAACTTAGCATTACGGTTGCGCGCAAATTAACAATTCGTTTATACCTAGCCGTTACACAGGACGCGCCATCTTCCGCACACCGAACCAAAAATGATACGCGGGCTCCCAATTCCAATGCCAGCGCCCATTTCGGGGAAAACAATCCCCAATTCGTATCGCCTTCGCCGTGATTCGCGCTCGCTCGCCCTCATACGCTCTGGGAAAAATACGGTGCAAAACTTTGGCGATCTTTTTGCAGTAACCTATTGCAAATCCCGATATTTTATTATCTTTGCAACAACCCACACAAACCCTGACATACCGTTAGGATTTTCCTTAGCTAACATTCTACGAAAGCCTTTTTAAGCGTCAATTGTTTGGTTTTTCCTTAACATTTGATCAATAGACTAATTATTACTCTCATGAAAAAGGCAACGCGCTTACTCATTCTGACCGCTTTCGTATTCCCCCTCCTTATGGTAACAAGGGCTTACGCTGGCGGCCCCGGCCCGGGCCAACGGATTAATTCGCTCGAAAGAGATCGCCTCGGACTCGACCCATTCGGAGCCCCACGCACAGATCCCTTCAGCACGGACGTCCGCCCCGATGGCTTTCGCGCAACGGAACCCGAAAATGATCCGCTGCACTTGATGGAACCCATTGGCGACCCTGGTCCCGACATCAATCGGAACGATTTGTTTCATCGGTCAATTGTCGGTGGCCATGACCCCTTCCCGGGAGCTGGTCGGCCTGCATGGGATCCCGGAAACGGCGGCGGCACCGCACCCATTGACGGCGGTATCAGCCTTCTGCTTGCCGCAGGTCTCGGCCTGGGCATAAAAAAGGCCCGCGCTCGCAAGCAAATCGTATGATTCGATCGGCAAGGGTGGCCCAAATACCCAAATCGGTAAGAGAGTTTCTATGGAAGGCCGCGATCCTTTTCGTGGCCTGGAAGGCGGTTTATCTATTAGTGCTGCAACCACGCAGGATTTTAGATAGACCGCTTACTTATGTCATCGGTAAAGGCACCGCCGCCACCCTCGCCATCTTTAACCCCTCCGGCGATTATTACGCCATCCCTGCCATGCATCTAAAAGGGTTTGGCAACGAAGGCCTCGAACCGGTCATGGCTATCCGCTCCGGGCAAAACAACCTCCTCGATATCGCGGATATCTGTAACGGCCTCGAACTGCTCGTTCTCTATGCTGGGTTCATTATCTGCCTGCCCGCGGACCGCAAACGCAAACTTATCTACATCCTCGGCGGCATCGTCGCGATCGAGATCCTCAATGTTCTCCGCTGTGTAGGTCTCGTCCTGGTCTACCTCCGCAAACCCGAATGGCTCGACTTTTCTCACCATTATCTCTTTACCTTCGTCGTCTATGCGTTTATCTTTGGGTTGTGGTATCTATTTTCCCGCGACCCGGATTTTGCAAAAAAGCTGCAACTAAATGCAACAACCTGACAGGGCCCGCCTTTATTTCTTCCTCGGTCTCCTGGGCTCCGCCATCCTCTATTCCGCCTACAACCTGTACGTCCTCGACCCGTACGTCTACACCTCGATGGGTAGAGGTGTGCGCCACGGCTATAAATTCGGTTCCCTTCTCCTCGCCTGGCTGATCGGCCTCCTCGTCTTCCGACAGATCGCCCCCGCCTGGCTCAACCAACTTTGGAATATCCTCTATGCCGCCGGCCTGGCCCTATTGATCGTCCTCGCCCTCTACGACGCCTTCATCCACATCCTGCCCCCTTCTCTCCGCCAACCCGTCAGCACCTTCCACGAAGCCCTTATCTCCCCTATCCCCTACGTCGTCTTCGGCCTCCTCACCCGAGCTACCCGCCGCACCACCAGCCCTAAATAAAAAAAGGGTAAGCCCTTTCAGGCCTACCCACATATGGAACCTTTTCAATAAACGACATCTATCTTCCCTCCTTGCCGGCTCGACGCCCGACTCTTTGCCGGAAACGACGCCAACCAGCCACCTCGCCGGTATCGACACCCGCCTCTTTGCCGGGAGGTTCTAAAGATTCGGCTGCGGCGTATACCGCAGGTAAGGCTTCACCACCTTGACCCCTTTCGGGAACTTCTTCTGCGCATCCTCCGTCGTGATGGCAGGCACGACGATCACATCCTCCCCTTCTTTCCAGTCCGCCGGCGTCGCCACGCTGTGATTGGCAGTCAGCTGCAGCGAATCCACCACGCGCAACACCTCATTGAAGTTGCGGCCCGTCGAAGCCGGGTACGTAATGATCAGCTTCACCAGCTTGTCGGGGCCGATCACCACCAGGCTGCGCACCGTCGCCGTCGCACTCGCATTCGGATGTATAAACTCATATAGCGTGCTGACCTTCCGGTCTTCATCCGCAATGATCGGAAAATCCACATTCACCTTCTGCGTCTCATTGATATCCTTGATCCAACCAAGATGTTTGTCAACGGGGTCTACACTCAGCGCGAGCACCTTCACACCGCGCTTGGCAAACTCATCCTTCAAAGCGGCAGTCCGGCCGAGTTCCGTGGTACATACCGGCGTATAGTCAGCAGGGTGAGAAAACAGGATACCCCAGTTGTCACCCAGGTATTCGTAAAAATCGATTTCACCAACCGATGTCTTGGCTTGAAAATTGGGAGCCTTGTCCCCTAGTCGCAAACTCATAGATTTAAATATTTGGACGGTAAAGATATCAATTCCCTATCAATATAGTAGACTTAATCGTTAAATTTTCGTCATCTGCCCAACAGACTGAAAACCAAATAACTAAAACTGCTATTCCGACCGCAGACTGCTTATCGGATTCACCAGCGCGGCCCGCACCGCCTGCACGCTGACGACGACGACCGTGATCAATAGCGCTCCCGCACCCGCCGCCACAAAGATCCACCAGGCCATCGGTGTGCGATAGGTATAGTTTTGCAGCCATCCCCGCATTGTCCACCAGGCCAGCGGCGCGGCAATCAGGAAAGATATCGTCACCAACGCAACAAAGTCCCCGGACAGCAACCCCCACACGTTCCCCACCGACGCGCCCAACACCTTCCGTATCCCGATCTCTTTTTTGCGCTGCTCGGCCACAAACGAGATCAACCCAAACAACCCGAGACAGGAAATAAACACCGCCAGACCCGCAAAAACACTCGCCAGCCGTCCCACCCGCTCTTCGCCGGCAAACTTTCGCGCATAGTCATCATCGACAAATTGATACGCGAACGGCTGGTCGGGATCGAACCGCCGGAATATCGGTGTGATCTTTTCGAGGGCGGCACTGGGGCTCATGGCCGGGTTGATCCGCGCGATGACTACATTTCCGGCATCCCCGGGACCGAGCAGCGTAAACAGCGTCGGATCGGCCTCCTCATACGGCGAATTGATCACCATGTTCTTTACTACGCCAACGATCCGGCCCGGCCTTCCCCACCACGTTACGTTTGCGCCCACCGGGTTCTTCAGACCCATCACTTTGACAGCCGCTTCATTGACAATAACCCCGGACGAATCGCTCGGGAAATCCGGTGAAAAATTCCGCCCTTCTTTGACCTCCCAGCCAATCGTTTTGCCATAGTCAAACGTAACATCGACGACTTTGAAATCAACCGAAAAATTGGGGTCCTTGCCCGGCCAGGCAAAACCGCTGGTGCTATTCCCGGTCTGGGTCATCGAGCTCCCCGATTCGGTTAGCCCGGTAATGGCGCCCGTCCGTAACAACTCATCTTTCACTGCATTCCAGTGATTATGGATGGCGCCGTTCATCTCGGGCAGCGTCACCAGCCCCGCCCGCGTATACCCGACCGGCCGGTCCTTTGCAAACTGGATCTGCTGGTAGACGATGCATGTCCCGATGATTAGCGTTACCGAAATAGTGAACTGAAGGACGACAAGGACCTTTCGCGGGATGATCGCGAGGCGTCCAGCCTTAAACGTTCCTTTTAATACCCTGACAGCCTTGAAGGAAGAAAGATACGCTGCGGGATAACTCCCGGCAATAAGCGCCGTAAAAAAGACAAACGCAGCCCCTGCACCCCAGAACGCCGCCTTGCTCCACAAGACTTCCATTTTTTTGTCGGCAACTTCGTTAAAGAACGGCAACGCCAGCTGCACCATCACCAGGGCCAGGGCAAAGGAGAAGACTGCCGTCAGCAGCGATTCGCTAAGGAACTGGAACGCCAGCTGCTGCCGCAACGAGCCGAGTGTCTTCCGGATGCCCACCTCCTTCGCCCGCCGCTCGCTTTGCGCCGTACTGAGATTCATAAAATTGATACAGGCTAACAGTAATACAAAAACGCCGATTGTGCCGAACATCCATACATACTGGATAGCCCCGCCGATATTCTTACCGTCCTTGAATTCGGAATACAAATGCCACCGGCTCATGGGAAAAAGAAAGACCGCAGGCTTTTTAGCCGCGAGGTGCTCATTGATGTGCTTTAATTTGGAATCCCTGATCGCCGCCGACACCCGGGCAAAATCAGCATTGTCGGCCATCTCCACATACGTCGCGAGAAAATTGGGCCTCCACGGATCTTCGATCGTCCGAATCCACGTCGCCCGGCTATAAAACAACGCCCACGGCGACATAAACTTTAGCTCCGCCCAGCTCGAATTCCGCGGAAAATCTTCATACACACCCGTCACTCTTAGGACCGAAGTATCCAGCTGCAAGGTCTGGTTCATCGGATCGCCATCGCCGAAAAAAGCCTTTGCCATCGACTCGGACAGAAAGATCGTGCCCGGATGATCGTCGAGACCGTTGAGATTGCCCCGGACCATATGCATCCCGAATAGTTCTGCCGCACCCGGCTCAAAATATCCGCCGTGCTCGCTTATCTTTTTGTGGCCAAGCGTAAAGAGCTCGTCATTCTCCAGCACCCGGATCACCCGCTTGAAGTGATTGCCATAGTCTTTTCGCAAGACTTCCGCCAGCGGAAACGGCACCTGCAACCACGTACTTACTTCTCCGTTATTGGTCACGTTTTGAACCACACGGGCAATCCGGTCATAGTGCGGAGTCTGCCGGTCAAATGATACCTCATCGTAAATCCACAACCCGATCAGCATCGCGACGGCCATGCCAACCGACAACCCGGTAATATTGATGATGGAATGCAGCTTGCTCTTGGCGAGATTCCGTAGCGCGGTTTTGAAGTAGTTCTTTAGCATGAGACATATGGCTGCGAAAAAAATGCCAGCCGCACAGGCTTCTGCAAATCAATAGCTTAAGCCCGCCGACCGGCACAATAATGTCCGATTCCGATACACCCTTTGTCCGCTCCTGCGCTACTATTTCTCTACAACCTTCTTGTTGTTAAAGATGGTCCAGAACAGATCCAGCTGGAACCCGCTATTATACCAATTCACATCGTTCCATTGCGCCTGATTTACATTGTCGACCTTCGTCAAGCCTACATTGTACCGCGCACCGATCCCGAATCCGGCCGGGCTCTGATAACCCAAACCCGCGCCCCACGCAAATTCTGCACCGTTGGTGAAGTTCTTGACCGATTCGTTTTCGAACTTGTTGCTGCTGATGTTGAAGTTGATCTCAGGGCCTGTCTCCAGGTAGAAGCCGCCGGTGAACCGCACCTTGGCCAGCACCGGAATGCTCAGATAGGACAGATTGAGCTGGTCGTTGACATACACATTCGAATTGTAGTCGGACGAGGTTGTCTTGATCTTCGCTCCTGCCGTCGTATAATCGACTTCCGGCGAAATGGCGAAATGATTCCCCAGCCAGAAATTGGTGAATACGCCCGCGTTCCAACCCGCTTCAAACGTATGTGTGGTATACGCGGGGTTGTCGCTGCTTCCCCAAAACGTGCTCAGATTACCTCCGCCCCTGATCCCTAACTGAAAGTTTTGCGCACAAAGTTGACCTCCTGCCACCAGCAGGGCTACGGCCAAAATACACAGTGTCTTTTTCATCTGGTAGTTTTACGGACACAACTTCAAATCCCATGCCCCGGGGCACTTTTTCCACTTTTCGCTCTGTCCATCTTCCTCATCCCCAGATCATTCCCCATTTTCCCCATCATCCTTATCCGACCTTCGGATCTGACCACCCGCCTTCACCACCGCATCTTTCCCGAACCTTCCCTTTACCTCATCGATCGCCTTATACAACTGCGTCTTCTTCCCCGTATCCTCAAAAAGATTGGTCTGTATCGCTTCCGCCGTCAACTCGCTGAGCCGTACCCCCATCAACCGGATCGGCTGCCCCTTGCGATAAAGCTGATGAAAAAGCTCCTTCGCCTTCGCGATCAGCTCATCGTCATAGAAGGTGTAGGGAATCGTCATTTGCTTCGACGTCGTCTCAAAATCCGGGTACCGGATCTTCACCGCCACACAACCCGCGGTCTTGTTGTCCTGCCGCAGCTCGTATGCCACGCGCTCGGTCATCCGCACCAGCTCCGCCATCAGGAACTCCATGTCCGTCTTGTTTTCCTCAAATGTATTTTCCGTCGAGATCGACTTCGCCTCATGATAGGGGATGACCTCCGACACATGAATTCCACGCGCCTTACTCCACAGTTCTGCGCCATACTTCCCAAATTGCCGCTCCAGCTCATCCGCCGTCCGCTCACTCAAATCCCGGATTGTCACAATCCCCATTTCCTGCATCGCCTGATACGTGTGCTCCCCCACACCCGGGATCTTGTTGACCTTCAGCGGCGCAAGGAACTCCCGCTCCATCCCCGGTAACACCTGGATATACCCGTTCGGTTTCGCTTCCTGCGTCGCAATCTTCGAAACCATTTTATTGGAAGCAAGGGCAAACGAGATCGGCAGCCTCGTCGCCGAAATGATCTCCTCGCGCAGGTCGATCGTCCACAGATAGGGGTTAAAAAAGCGGTCCATCCCCGTTAGGTCCAGGTAGAACTCATCGATCGACGCCTTCTCAAAAAGCGGCGCCTTCGCCGCGATGATCTCCGTCACCCAACGCGAGTACCGACTGTACTCCCCTCTGGTACTCCCCACAACGACCGCCTGCGGACAAAGCCGCATCGCCGTCTTCATCGGCATCGCGCTGTGGATCCCAAATTTCCGCGCCTCATACGAGCACGCCGCCACCACCCCCCGCTCACGTCCCCCCACCAGCAACGGCAGCCCCCTGAGCGACGGGTCGTTCAGTATCTCCACATTCACAAAAAACGCGTCGAGATCGAAATGGGCGATATAGCGTTGGGGTTGGGACACAAATGCAAGGTACAACCTGCCACGCAAACACTGCCTTTTCACTCCAGACCTAACAATTGCTTCGCGGCAAGTGTCGTCTGATATAACAACACAGGTCGCCTGGCCAATAAGACTTTTAATCCGTTTGGCTGTAAGGCCGGTTCGACAAGTTCATCTATATTTTTGCGAAAACTTTCGCTCACGGAGGATTCACAATCAGCTGATAATTTATCCAGATCATAAAAATCTGTCGTCTCTCCTGCCGAATCATAACTAAACCTCGCCCGGACATCTCCATCCGTGTCCTTCAATTTAGTTTGATCAGCATGCAGTTTTTTTAAGGCAAATCCGACACTGACATAATACCCGTTTGAATAACTCGATCGCTGGATTCCGACTATACAGATGCAGTCCTCTCCCTCGCGATAATAATACGCACCGCGCTTTACAAATTGCTTTGCCTTAAAAGCCTCATTGACTATTTTCTTAAATAGCGTTATTTCCATGCAACTTAAACGTTTAATATGTGTCTAAATGAAGTGTCCACTCCCCGCCAAATTCCTTTTGGAGCTCTTGTCCATATTGCACCAATTGTTTCCATCCCAGTTGAATCGCCCGGGGATTATCCGGTTTTAACTCATAAATTACCTTGTTCTCCAAATCAACGAAATCCGGGCGTTTACCGCTTTTGAGTAAATACTCCTTTATTCGCACATCCTTCTTAACTTCGGAGGCCTTATACGCCTTATGCGCCGCTCTTCCCGCCTTGGTCGCCGCAGTCTCACCGGAGCTCGGCGGTTTTGATTCGGCAACTTCTTCGAGTTGCTCTGCCTGCTCTTCCGCAACCATTTCCGCGTCTTCCTCCATCTCAATTTGTTCAGCGGCTGTTGTCGCTTCCCCAACCCCTTCACCTATTTCTCCTCCCTCTTCTATTGCTTCTAACGCGTCAGCCACGACAATTTCTTCCCCGATCACAGGTAAAATCGTCAACGCGCTCTCCGCAAGCATTTTCCGAGCCTGAATTTCCTTTCGTATCGTTACTGCGACCGGCTGGATTCTCGCGATAACACCCGGTGGATTCAGAGGCATGTGCGTTCCAATAGGGGCTATCCATGGAAGGATGGCCGCCTTCATATCCGGATGCTTGTCGATCCGATAATAATTTCTGTTGAGAAGGTCCGAAAAAAAGTCTTGCATCCCGTAGGGGCTCTTCCTATAGGCAGTTACCACCGCTGCTTGCAGAACCTGTGGGTTATCGGGCGTCGACAGCAATCCTAACAAATCGGTGAAAGATATCGGGTTATCGTTTGCAAACGCAAACGGTGAAAAATCGGGAGTATAATAGGCCAGTGGGTCAGTTTGCAAAAACCTGCCAATCTGAGGATCATAGATGCGGCAGGCCGTTTCATACCAATTGAGATTCAGTTCGTCATTTAGTTCAGTCCCGTTATTGAATCGGTATTTATTCTCCGAATAGGGAGACTTCAACGCCTTGTCGCTTATCCCGGCCATCGTCAGGCCATAGGGATAATAATGGTTCTCTTCTAAAACTGGTCCCCGTTTGTGTTGCACCGAGAAATTGTCAAAGAACACATCCCAACCCTGCGTCTCATTACTTACCCATACATAAAGATACCCATTTCGCGTCATAACGACCGGTCCGCCCGGCGCCACCGTATTCAATTGTCCCGCCGGATACGTCGTACTGGCTGTGGCCACCGATCCGCTGGAGCCGCTGACATAGTTAAATTGATCATCCAGCAAGATCCAATTCAAATAAGCCTTTGGATAATTAGCCGGCGCAGCCGGGTCCATTGTGGTAAGGAAACTGTTGACAGCCGCGTAAACAGTCCCCGAAGAAGAGGTAAATCCCGCAAGGGTTCCTTCCGCCGCTCCGGTGGGCGTCCCTAGTAATCCCGCCGCAAGCGAATTCAAGACCGTATTTAACGAACTATTGGTGGAAGACAGCGTATTGCTGGCATAGTAACATTGAACCGCCGGCGAAATCGTGTCTCCGCTCATAACCTTCAAAAGAAGGCTAGGGCCGGTAGTTTGCCCGGTTGTGCCGGTATAATCGACCTTTGAAACACTATCATTTGGGTTCGTAATGCCCAATCTCGTAGCGCTCGAAATGTTCTGGTAATTCGGCATCGACGTCCAGCTGACAGAAGTACTCGCAATATTGCCGAAGATCTTGGACTCCGTAGCCCGATTGGCCGCCTCCATCGTCGCGATATAATTCGTGGTGTCCTTCTCCTGAGTCAGAACGACCCGCGTGTTCCCCAAATGATCCTTCTCGAAGAAATCGTAATCCCACCCGTATCCGGTCGTTCCATTGAGATAAGTGTGAAGCGACCACCTGGCACGCCCGTCCTCGTGAAGCATGAATTGAATCGTGTCATAGCCGCCACCCGGATTGTTTATATTGTCGACCTGCTGATATTCAAAACCTCCGATATACGTAACCGTCGTCGAAAGGTTCCTGACGTTGTCGGTTATTATTTTCCGCCACTTCGCGCCTCTGGCGTCGTAAGTGTAGGTGATGGTACCCGCACCTTTAAGATGGACATACTGAGGCTGGCCGAGATAATTATAGCTAATGGAATCTATTCCTTTGTTGTTGTCGATCCGCAAATTGCCGTCGCCATCGTAAGCGTAGTCCGCCGCGCCCTTAGTCGCAGGATTATAATGAAAATCACCAAGCTGTGTTGTAGCGTTATTATTTGCATCTGTTACTCCGGCTAACTGGTTACTCGCGCCTCCATTCATATAAGTGTAAGTCAAGCCGTCAATAGGCTGCGAACCCCCAACCAGAAAGCCTTGCTGATTCATCGTCAAAATATTGCTATTCGCATCGTACGTCAAATTACTAACGCTGAAATCCACTTTCCCGCTCTTATCAAAGCCGCTGCCGTTATATTGATTAAAATCAGCGCCGGTCAACCGGTTCGCCGGGTCATAAGTAAAATCATATTTTCGGTTAATCCCGCTTCCCGCCGTCTTCCACACCGTTCCTTCGATATTTCCTGAATATTCCGGAAGCTTATACGTGTTGCCCGGGGCGACCGAGCCCGTCTTATCATAGCCAAGCTCCATTCCGAAATAATTGTTGGCAGACCCGTTAACATAGTTAGGATTGATGCCGGTTAACCAACCCCTTACGTTATAGGTAAAAGCCATATTGTCGACGTTATTGCCAAGAAACTTTGTGCTCATTCTACCCCGCTCGCTGTATTGAACACTGTCAATTAACTGATCGGCAGGTTGGCCATCGATGTTCTTAAATACACTTTTGAGCCGGAAACTCGGATCGTATGCCAATTTGGTCAATACGATATGTGTTTGGGCGGCTGGAAGCCCGTTTTTCTTATGCACAAGCATCAGCCTTATTGGCTTGCCGCTAAAATCATATTGCGAGGTCGTGATATCTATACCATTCGAAATGTTGACATCTTCCAGTTGAATAAGTCTTCCCCTATCATCATAGAAATTGACGGATGTTAATAATTGCCCCGACCCGATCACGTACGCTGCCGCACCGGTCTGCACTCCGCGGGTAATAGGAAAATAAGTGATCGGCACGGCGTAAGTGGGCGAAGCATTGTATGTCGTAATAAAATAGCTGCCGCTACCCGTATAGGTCGTCGTCATAGTTGGGCTTATCCCCCCCGGCACCCAGCTATAATTATCATAGTGACTCACCTTCTGCAACTGATACGGGAACCCGGATATATTTGGACAATAGGAACTGTTGATTGCCAGATTTTGCCAATAGGGGAGGCTGTGATTGTCTGTCATAAGGCCGCTGCTGTCGAATCGGTTCAACCCGTCATATTCGGTAACGATCCACTTACCCTGGCTCCTTAAGTTCGAATCCTGCAGCATTACAAGCCTATCCCTTCCATCGTACACCATCCAGGTCTCACCCGAACCAGGGGACTTCTTAATCGCAAGTCGGGATCGATAGTCGTATTCATATCTGAAACATAGCTCATCTGCTATGCTCTGCGTTATAATCCAACTTCCGTTGATTAATTCAACCGCTCTGGGTTGAATAATAAAGCGCTTATTCGCTAATGTATCAAAAACGTAGTAGGTGTTCAGCCAACCTACATGCGCAGGCCCAGGCGAAGCCGACGACTGAACCTTTTTAAGGATCATCCGTTCCTGCAGATCATAATAGGATATAACCTGATTCCCTTGCTCGTCCACAGTCTGGGTTTTATATAACGCCCCCACAGGATAGATACCTAGATCCACGGGCAGGCTGCCAGGCGCCGAAGCAATCGTCCAGTTTTGCACACTGTCTGAAATTGTATTGACGGAGTATTGCCACGCGATGCCTCTGCCACTACCTACCCAGCTGTTTCCCGCCGGATTTACTGCCTGCGACCTGTTCAGTGGAGAAGGTTCAAAAACCGTCTTGCTATAATAGTACTGTTCGCCCGGAAATTGCGCCGAATTGAAAGTACTTTGCTCGCTATTCGCATTCGGCTTATAGTTTCCGTCACCCGTCGCAGAAGTGAACGGCAGATAGCGTGTGGCCTCTCTTCCTAACGGATCATATACCTTCATCGCCACCATATCCTTTTGCAAAGGACTGGCCTGCTTTTCTACCGCCTGGATCGGCCGCCCAAGTCCATCGAAATAAGTCGTCGTCTGCAGTACATCGACCGGACTTGTCAACCCGTCCGCCGTTACGGTGTCCATCACCCCGGGCTTTGAAAGCATGCGTGTCCGGATATAATTAAGACTACTGGGTACCGTACCGATCACCACTTGCCCGCTGCCCGAATTCGCAGTCTGCCCGCCACAGTTGACCTTACACATATAATAGGTCGTAACCGAAACATTTCCCGGAGTGTATGACAGCGCTATCGCCCCACTGATCGCCGTCCACGTCGCATTATCCGGCGAACTGTACCATTGATACGTATAGTTCCCGCCACAGCCGCCGCCCGTGGCTGGTGTACAAGTCATAATACCGGGGCTTGTCCCTGAACCGATCGTGACCGATGCCGGATTTACCACCCCGGCCACCAATTGCGGATATACATTCACAGTCGCCGGCGAACTAGTCACGTTCGCCCCATTGCTGGTCGTAACTACCTCATAATAGACCGTGGCTGTCATCGCCGGTGGGCTATACGAGCTGCCTGTCGCCCCGTTTATCGTCGTGTACGTGCCGTTGCTGGTCGCACAGGATTTCCATTGATAGGTATTGGTTCCACTACCACCGCTTCCTCCCGAAATACTCAGTGCCGTCGGTACCGTATTGTAGTTGATCGATTGACTGGAGGGGCTGACCGTACCTGTGACCAATTGCGGGTATACGGTCACTGTGGCATAACCACTGGTAGCCTGAGCCCCATTGCTGGTCACGATCACCTTATACGTCGTCGTCGCTGTCAGTGCTCCTGGCCCATAGATTGCTGCAGTCGCGCCGCTGATCACCGTCCAGAGGGTACCGCCATCGATGGAATAGTACCATTGATAGGTATAAATACCATTTCCGCCGCTAACACCTGTCAGGTTTAATTGCGCAGGGACGGTATTATAATTGATGTTCTGAGAGTTGCCCACCATACCCCCTGAAACCGGCGGAAGGATGGTCACTAGCACACTGGCGGTATAGGCCGTCGCCCCACTCGTGACAGCGACGCGGTAATAAGTCGAGCTTGTCAGGCTGATTGGAGTGTAGGTTGTGGCAGTTGCCCCCGAGATATTGCTCCAGGTCGAGTTATTGGGGGAGCTTTGCCATTGATAGGCATAGGTTCCAGTGCCACCCGACACGCCGCTTAGCGTCATTACCCAACCATTTGTATTATAGTTAATCGTTTCCGAAGCAGGAGAAATACTCCCTGCATTTAGTGGCGGATAGACATTCACGACCGCCGGCGCTGATGTGACGCTAATTCCATTGTTGGATTGCACCACCTCGTAATAGGTCGTGGCCGTCAATGCGGCGGGCGTATAAGAGCTGCTCGTCGCCCCGCTGATCGTCGTATAAGTGCCATTGCTCGTCGCACACCATTGCCACTGATAGGTATAGCCGCCGGCACCGCCGGTTGTCCCCGCAACAGTCATCGTTGATGGCACCGTATTGTAATTGATCGACTGGCTCGAGGGACTCACCGTTCCTGTTACAAGCTGAGGGTATACGTTAACCGTCTCTACATTGGAATAGGCCGTCGACCCCGAATTAATCTCAGTCACCATCCGCTTGTAGTAATGCGTCGCTGTCAATGCAGTAGTAAAGGAAAGATTGACCCCCGTGGCTCCGCTGATATTGCTGAAATTGACATCGTCCGTACTTTGCATCCATTGGTAAACATAATTTGCCGGGCAGGCCTCCCCGGAGGCTGCCGTACAAGTAAGAGACGCAGGAATTGTATTGTAGTTGATATTTTGCGTGCCTCCGGTAATGGTACCTCCAACCAGGGCGGTTGTAATGGTCACTGTCTCGGATGCATTTCCGCTGGAAGAGCTTAGCGATATACTACCGCTGGTAAAACTGCTGTTCCAGATGATACTGACCGTTGTATTGGTAGAACCGCTATGGCTACCGCTGTTTCCGCCCGTCGTAAGTGCCCCGTTCGTAATGGTATAAGAGAAATTGCTTGACGCGCTGAACAAAGTATAAGAATAAGTATTCCCGCCAACCACGCAGCCGGGACCGCTAACAGAAGCCTGCCCCATTGCCACTCCAACAAACCCCGCAAGACAAATGACCAAAAAAATTAGCTTTTGCATAAAATGGGTTTATTGGTTCATATAGTGGTATTCGATCGTTTTGATGATATTGCCGTCCTGATCTTTAATATATTTCAACCTCCCGAGCATATCATAGTAGTAATAGGTGACCCGGTTATCGACATCACATTCGCTGCTGATACCTTCCAGAAGGTTATAGGTGTACGTTGTCATTTGCGCTGTCGAAGGATACAACCTCAGCTCATCGATCTCAGCCGTGCCGGAGACAGATACTGACGTGACTCCCGTTATTGTATGCTCGAAATAGTACCAGGTGGTACCGTTGATATTGATTGTCTTGCCTTGAAGCACCGATATCGTTCCGGTTACCGTTGACGCGGTTGACAACATGCTCCAATAGGAAACTACATATGTGTTCCCGCCGGTCAGACCGGTCCGGCTGACTGCTCCCCCTCCAGCAAGACTATATGCTCCATTCCCGGTGAAGCCATGACCCGGATCGACCCCGCTGGCCGAAAAGGTCCAGCCACCCGTACCGTTCGACTCAAAACTGGTATAGGCTATTTGGTCGATCGTCGTATTTACTGCTTTAGCTATCGGCTCGGAATTATTGTAGTCCCAGATATAGGCATTTGTGACGCCGCTGTGCGGCGTCACCTGCTGGACATTCCCAAGGGCCCAAGCATCAGAAGACTCCAACGCATACCGGCTGTCCTTCACAATCGAATTTCCGCTCACCGCCGCCGGAGCAAAAGTTGTCGACGGCGCCTGGAGATTGATCAATTGCGTATTATACGGATACACGGAACCCGCCGGATTCGATGAAAAATCGTGATGGGTATATTCGCTGTGAATTAGCCTGCCGCTATTCCATGTGCTGGTTTCAATAACCGGGTCCTGATAGTTATCCTGCATCACAAGCACCGGTTTCAACTCTCCATCCGCCGCCGCCTCCGCACTCGTATGATCAGTGGCATAGGTGCCTCCTGGACCATATGTCTGTTTACGCCAGGTAATATAAGTTTGCCGATCGATCGCCTCCATATACCGCCAGTCCTGGAATGCGCTCCACCGGGTCAAAATGTAATTGGGATCCGAAATAGCAAGCTTTATATTCCCCAAAGAATCGGACAGCCACGTGTTGTCCAAGTTGATATTGCTGTAAAAGGTCGGCAACTGATCCGGGATATTGAAATTGCTGATCCGGAAGTCAAAGGCATGGCTGATATTGCTGACCAGCGTTTGACCGCTGGAGGAATACGCCAGTGTTTGCGTTGGCTGGTGATGATATCGGCTTCCGTAATAAGTGGTTCCAATATCCGTTGTGCTGTTCCCCGTCAAAGGATCATATAAACGCGTAACCACACTGTCTCTTACCTTTTTGGCAGATTGCAAATTGTATTCGGTAAGAACCGCTACTCCGACAGGGATGAATGTGAGTGAGGGTATATTAGCTAAGGGATCCTCCTCTTGCCCTTGGCTGAGCGAAACGGGCTGTTGTTCATAATTCGTCACAAAGAATTTATCAATAAGTCCCGGAGTCGTAAGGGAATCGAACTGGTACAACGGGATCGAGTTCATCGATTTCAATAATTGTCCGCTGGCATTAAATTCTGCCCGGTAGGCCAATTCGCCACGTTGGGGGTCGAAAGGCAGGGGAGCAGCCGGTGAGTTCGGAATGGCGGGTGAACAATAGGTAGTCGTCGTTCTGACGCAGACGTCTGTAATCGGTGGATCTGAAGGATGGACAAAAGCGCCGTTGTTACCGTAATACTGATATTCCGTGTAGCCATTCCCTGTCTGCGAAACGTAGACCTCCGCATAGCCGATGTGGTTTCCCATCGAGGTTGCCATCGGCCGGATACTCGATGGGGATTGATAATAGCTCGCTCCGGTATAACAGAACATACAACCTAGCGAACTGCACCAAAGTCCATTCACCTCTGCCCACAGATCATTTCGAATCGCTTGTACATAAACCGGCTGACTGAACAAAATTCCCGACGATTGCCCACCTGTAACATTATTGAAAGTATACTGATAGTTAGTCACCTGATTTGTGGCTGTCATCCCGTCATTGTGCGTGATGGTCTTGATTCGCACCCCGCCAACCTGAGAGTTTCCATAAACAGTACTGGGAACAAGATCATAAAGCGTTTCACTTATACCCGAACCACCCAATGGCCCATTATTATTATTGTCGACCAACTGCGGCGTATAAGTTGTGCCTGATGGCAATGTGGTGTAGGTAGTATTCGACAGGCCTGCGCCGACGGAGTAATTCTGAGAAACGAATCCATTGACCAACAAGTTTAAGGTACCCCCCGTCTCCGTGTTCGGCTGATTGCTGGACATATCGATTTCATAAGTATCGGCATTCGTGGTGAAAGGAGTACCGGTCACCGTTTGATTCCCGTATCCGGCAGTCAAATTGGAAACCACAGTCTTCGTATACGTCGGGGTGGCGGTATATACGTAGTTAGATTCGTAAGTGAACTGGGTATATCCACCGGTAGGGTACGTTATTTGCTGCAATGCACCGCCTTCACTATAAGGCCAATGGGTGTCCCGGTCTGCTCCGGGATAGGTAATCAACTGCCCAGGCAATCCTGCCTGTGGAGCAACGGTATATGTGGGAATGAGCCCCTGATTGGACGTCACCCCGTTATAGAACCCCCAATGGTCGATGCCCATGCTCAATTTCCTCGGAACCGTTCCGGAATAATAAGCGAATTTGTATGATGGTACATGAAGCGAGGCATCGCAGCTGGTTTCCCGGACGCTGTCCAGCCGGAGACGATATTCATCCGAGGTTGGCTGAAATTGCGGATAGCTAACGGTTAGCAATTGCCCTGTCAACGGCGTATTGTCATAAAAATATCCATAGTACAACGAATCTTTTTTACATAGTGAACTGGATTTGATCGTGATCGACCCCAAAGATCGTGCACCATTCACGGCATCATTGTTCGCCTGATCCGTAAGTCCGGTATACGTATAGTTCGGAAAAGGGCCGGTCCCCAGGCTCATATCTTGACGCAACGCCCCCGGTGTAAAGTCAACTTCACCGTCTGAAAAGACGATCTTGGAGAGCCGCACGCCGTTGGTAAAATTTTTACATAGATCATACTCGTGAGTGTACTGATTCAAGTTAGGATTTTCCACGGAAGGGATCGGAAACATTGAATACAAATAGTAACTATAGCTCTCCGTTTTATAGATCAACGATATCGAGTCTTGCCGGTCAGGTGAATAGATCTTATTGAGATACCAGGCGGATACCGCGCCTTGTCCGTTATACTGCAATTGAGTGGTGACATCATAGGTGATCTCAATGGCATCCGGATTTCCGTCGGTGTTGGGATTCTGCCCAAAATAATACTGTAACCCGTCGGGCGTCGTGATAACAAATCCGATCATGCCGCGCCAATCGGTACTCGAATAGATCGGTGCGATCTGCATGTCCTGTTCCGGCATAATGATGGGTGTCCGGTCGTCATTGAAATAAAATTTTCCCGTATGCCCATTGAAGTTAAAGAAGTACAGGTCTGGTTCCCCATCAAAGATCCCGGCTTCGATATTGCCATCTTGTGCTGGATTGTTAGTCACCGGCATGCCTGTCCTTCCCACAGGGCAGTATGGCAATACAGTGGAATTGCAGCCGGCGGGCCCGGGACTAAAAAGATAGCTGCTATACCCATAATCGCTGTAATGCCCTTTCGTCGTAAAGGCGGAGTTCAATCCTCTATCGTCAGGCGCGCCCACAACAGTCCGCGTGATCACCCCACCTGCATCCAGACTCCACCCGGCGCCAACCCAGCTGGCCTGTTCCTGGACTTTCAACCCCGACGCATGATAGTTTAAGCTGATCGGCAGTTGGATCGACCTGGTGTTAATCGTATAGATCGGGATATTGACTTCCGGTATCCCGGTATGTTCATTTACAGGAATGTCTCCATATTTTCCAAGCGAAGCGGCGGTAGGGGAGACAATGCTGACCTGACCGATAGTGGTATTATAGCTCTGAGCTATTATGGAAGTCGTCACCGCGCACCACAGGAAAAGAAGGCAGATTATATTCTTTTGCATATTAATGGATGTCTATGAAAAATAAATCTTGACTAGAACGAATACCCTACCCTGAACACAAACGGTTGCGTCCTCGGCACCTGCTCATAACTCAGAAAGTCCCACAAAACACTCACCTGCGTCTTCTTGAACATCGCGCTCTTCAACGACACCGTCTTACTCACTCCGATCAGCCCGCTCGGCGTCCACCGGCTCAACAACCGGATATCCCGGAAGCTCGTGAAGGGCGTCAGATAGTTCAGCTCGTACCCTCCCGTCAGACTAAAACTCTTTTTCAGATGGATGTCCGCAAACGACCGCAGCCCAACTCCCTGGCTCGAAACCGCAATATGTTGGATCGGTCTCCCCCATCCGATCTTGTAGCTCGCGCCCACTCCGATCAGGTTCGAATGCCCCAGCTTATACGCCAGCGTCAACCCCAGATCGCTATAGCTGGGGTAATACGTCGTTGCCGGCATCGTCTGGAAATATGTCCCGTACTCCAGCCGCTGAAAAAACGTCTTTGTCCGCTGATCATTTGGCTTGAAATTCGGCATGTCCATACCGCCGCTCCCGCCTCCCAGCGAATTCAACTTGTTGTGTAGGTTATTGATATCCTGCTGCGCTGTATTCAGGCTGCTTTGTATCGCCGACGCGCCGCTTCCTCCCGACTGCCCGATCTGACTCTGGATCATCGATAAGACCTGGTCGCGCGTCTGCATCCCGCTCAATGACTGCGGATCATCATATCCCGCAGGAACGCTAAACAGCCCAGCCAAAAAACTATTCTGTTTCATGAAACTCGCAAAGGCCGGGATCTTTTCCATCAAACCGAGCGCCGTCCGGATCATTTTGTCGGGGTCGTTGAGCATCTGCCGGTATTCCCGTACCTGCTCGGCATAGTAGTAGGCTTCCTTGTTATAACGCTGCAAGGCGCTGCTCACGCCGCCAGGCACCTGTGTATACTGACTCAAGTACTGCTGGATCTGGGCCTTGCGAGCCGCGATAAAGGCCTTTATCGCATCGGCATCCTGCAGCTTTGCCTGCAGCTGCTGGACCTGCGCCAGCGCCGCCTGAACCTGTGCCTGCCCGGCAGCATCGCCATTCAACAGCGATGGGTTCTTGCTCAGAAAACCCAACATGCCATTTAATGAATCCGCATGCGGAAGGTACTCGGGTCCCATGGACGAGAACACCCGGCTGCTGTCCTCCCGGAACTTTTGCATCCAGGCTGTATACCGCTGCTGAGGGTTCTGCGGAAAGAGCCCCGCGGCTTTGGCCGAATCGGTCTTGTACAGGTCCGACCGGATGGCCGCCTCGTTCCGCGACATCCGCTGAAGGTATCGCTGGGTCTGCCGTTCGAGTCTTCGCTCTAACGTTGCCGTCCGACCGCTGATCTTATTGAATAGCTTGGTGGGGAAACCCGCCAGTTGACCAAGAGTTGAATCAACCGATTGGGCGCAGGCAACCGTTATGGCAAGGCAAAGCGCTGCCATAAGGCTTAAAGCCGGTTTATTGAACATGAGAGTAGTGTTCAGTAGTTACATCCTTTCATCAAGAGAGGTGGTGGGAAGCTGGGGGGAAAGGCATATAGCGCTGTCGTCGGAATCGCACATGCGCGCAGGATAAGCTGCATTTCATAGTAGCAAAGTGTTTGGTTAACTGGTTATTGATTAGCGGGACGACCAGGAAAAGAAATCAGGAGGGAAAAGGACTATAGTTTAACGGTCGATACGAAGTTAAGTTAAACAAACGCGGAATTCCAATTGCCATTCCGGTTATTTTGGGACAACTTTATAATCGCGTAGATTTGGCACTTAACCGTGCAACTCCGGCACATAACCGCGCTTTAAATCGAAGCCCCCACTCATCGATCCACCGCTATCGTCACTACTTTTTTCCCCGACCCGATGTCCCGCTTGTTGGATTGCACCCTCGTTCATCGAAATGCCGGCATATCATTTATTTGGAGAATTCACCTCCCTCCGCATCACATAATCCTCCAACTCCGCGCCCGGCCCGATCAGGGTCACGATCTCCTGCTCGACCTCATACCCATGCCGCCGGTAAAAACTCACCGCCGCTTTATTCGCGCGCAGCACAACCAACTTTATCGCCGGCACCCCGGCCGCGACCGCCTCCTGGAGAACAAAATCCATTACCCGCCGGCCCAGCCCCTGCCCCCGGCGATCCGACCGCAGATATAAATGTGTCAAAATCATCACTCCATCCTGCTGTTCATGCAACGCAAAATATCCTGCCAGCGCGCCGTCCACCTCGACGCGGTAGTGTCGATATCCATCCGCCGCCTGTGCCTCCAGCGCCACGGCCGTGTGCCCTGACTCAACAAGATAATCAGCCCACTCCCGCGGAAAATACGAGGCATACACTTCAGCCAAAACGGCTCGCCCGAAGGTTTCCATCTCCTTGAATTGCATCTTCGTATTCGCCTTCGTGATCAAGATCATGTAAACGTTTCCGCCAAATATCCATATTTTCTGCAACGCTGAGCTTACCGCTCGCAAATCGGTGTTCATAGCGACAAGTGCGGTGATGCTCCTGATTGCGCTGCTGACGACCGCCGTGCAGGCGATTCGTGCGGCTTTCGCATCGCCAATTTCATCCCCGCGAGAATGAGCCAGATAAACCCCGGAAACCTCGTAAGCGGGATCAGCAACGTCAACCCGGGCGACAAAAGCGAAAGCGAGCTTGCCTCCCCGATAATCGCCAGAATAACCCCAAAAACCACCATCCAGCGCGGCAGCAGCCGCGCAAACCCCGCCGACACCGCAATCCCCGCGACGAGCAGACCGAACGGCACCGAATAACCTACCCCGCCGATCGCAAACGACAGATAGTAGAGCCCCCGCACCGTTCCCTCATCGCCGGCCATACCCGGAAAAGCCAGGGTCCAGCCGATCAGCGACGATACAACCACGCCTGCGACCGTCAGCAGTCCGCCAAACAATCCGATCGTCGGCCCGGCGGCCTTCACGCCCAGCCACCGTAACCGGGTCCATATGGTCACTGTAAAGATGCCCAGCGGGATCGCGGACAGAAATTGAAAAAATGAACACATCATCGCATCATGCGGATGCTCGCGAAAATAGGCGACCACGGCGGCCGCCGGATCATAGGGGTTGGGATAATGCGGCGCACCCGGCGTAAACGTGATTACATAAGAAAGGCCCAAAATAAAGAGTGTGGCGAAGATCACCGCAAGGATCCCGACATGAGGACCCCGAAACCGAATGGTCGGATTGTTTTCCATAACCGTTGTTTTTAGTTGTTTTAAATCATTAATATAGTTTGTATCACAAACTAAAATTGCAAAAAAAATATCTCGTCCCCTCTCACAAGTGCAAATACTTTTTGATATCCTCCACATACTTCTCAAAGGCCTTACGCCCTTTCGCCGTAAGCTTGCAGATCGTATGCGGATAACTGCCCTTAAACGTTTTCACCACCTCAACATATTCCTCCGCCGCCAACCGCTTCAACTGATGGCTGAGATTGCCCTGGGTCGTGCCCGTCGCCTCCATCAGATAGTTGAAGTCGGCCTGCTTCAGCTTGACAAGCGCCGACACAATCGCCAGACGAACCGGCGTACTCAACACCGGATCCAATTCATTGTACATCTCCTGGTTACTCATGTGCCGCTTTCAAAAGGTATCCCGGAATCAAATACCCGCCAACCATCGCGATCCCGTTCAGTAGGGGCAGCCAGGTATTGGGCAAATACGCGCCCGCCACCGCCGCCGCAAAGAAGATCACGCCACCCCAAATCAATGGCTTGAACTTCATCAAAAGACCCGAGACCAGCGTGCCGATCCCCGCCACCACAAGTGTGTACAAAAACGGCGTCCAACCCCTGCTCAGGCTTACAAATACCACGAGCATAAAACTCAATCCCAGCACCAGCCACAACCGGTTAAAAAAATAGCCAAAATAGGTTTCCGTTGACGCCTCGGTCTTCATTTGCCGGTACCAGATCAAACTCGTCACAATCCCCGCGACCACGAGGATCGGAAATGGCAGGAAAAAAAACCGGGTACCGGTGTATTGCCGGAGAACAAAAAAAGCCACGCTCGCCGTCGCGATCAACCAGCCCCACAACAAAAAATACCGGCTGTTCTCCCGGAAATTATCCTTCGTTTTCCGGATCGCATCCGCAATAAGCGCCAGGCTCTCCTGCGGTAACAAGGTTCTTTCTTCAGATTGCATCGTTCCAAATTTACATCACAAAGTAAATATAGTTTGCAATACAAACCAAATTTATTTTATTCGCCCTTCCATTAGTATATTTGATTATCTATTGGTATGAATCGTTCCCTCCCGATCCAACTTTTCCTCGCCTTACTCCTTATCCAGGGTCTGCGCGTCAGTGGCCAGATCCCCGTTTTTGGCGTTTACTTTTGCGCCGATACCCGTTATAGCCCCGGCCATGGCGGCGGCATCGTTCCGCTTGCTCCCCATACCTGGCTCTACGCCAACGATAAACTGATGATGCCGGACAATATTGCCGAGCTCACACTCTTCACCCGCGATACCTGCTATATCCGTCTGCTGGGCAAAGGCAACTATACGGTCGCCGAGATTGAAAAACGGCCGCGCATCCCGATCCGCGACACGATGATGATCCGGTACTATTCGTTCTTCTGGCAGGAAAAGATAAAGCCCGCGCCTTTCGTGACCCGTAACATGGTGAACTCCTCCGGTAATACCTCACGTTCGCCAAATGCTACCCCATTCATCTTCGATCCTCGCCCCCATTATGCAACTTCCCTCGACAGCATCGTCTTCCGCTGGCCAAATGTCTCCTGGGCCCGCAAATATTTCCTTCGCCTCCGGGGCCCCGACGGTCATCTGGTCTATGACAGCGTCCTTACCGACACGCAGACAACCGTTCACTTTCCCGGGCGCATGCCCATGGGCAACACGTATGGGTGGGCGTTGGATATCGTCGGCGAAGGCGGCCGCCTCCAGTTTGCCGACTCAGGCCATATTGCATTGGTGGATGAATCAAAAGTGCTCCCGCAATTGCCGCCCGTTCCTATCGATTCCCTCGGCGGCATGGCTACGATCTTGCGTGAGATCGAACGCGACGAAAATGCAGGCTGCACCCGCCAGGCAGAAGCGCTCTTGTTCCGCCTCTACAGCGACTTCCCACGGATGCCGCGTTGGACAAACTATACGCCGCCTTTAGACAAAGGAATTATTTCTAAGCTCGCCATTCTCGCGGTCGCCGCACCCCCCCCCGCCCCCTACAATCGCACCGCCATCTGCGGCACTTCGCCCGCCCAGAACGCCATCCGCTGAAACGGATCTCCAAGATCCATCCGGAACCTCACCCAAGCCCCATTGTCAAGCACCGCACAGTACTTATCACCCGTAATATCATCCGGAAATTGCCAGAGAATATGATAACCTTCATCATTGGAAAAGCCTTCGAGATCGTTTTGTAGCAGCCCACCCGACTTCCCCCAGATTGCCCGTTTCAACGAACTCACTATTTCATAGTTATCGTCGATCATCGCCACATCCATCACCTGGAACGCATACACGACCTTAATGCGGTCAAAATACCCATCAAGCCATTGTACCGCCGACAACGGCTGATGCTCGCGGATCAGCAGGCGAAACTCATCCAGCTCCGCCTGCGCCAGACAGCCGGGGAAAACAAAATTTTTCTCGATCTGGACAAGCCTCGACCCCTTGGCGGACTCCACATCGATCACCGACCAGGGACCATCCTCCCGGTCGGGACTCAACGAAGCGACAAGCCCATCGCTTTCAAGCGCCGCCTCCAGCTCGTCCAACGGAATGACATCATCGTAAACACCAAGAACGCGAATAAAATGACCCATAAACACAAGTTACCAAAAATTGGTAACTTAATGCTGCGCCGGCCTCGTCGCAACCAGCCGTTTCAGCGAAGCCCCGATGCCCTTTATAAAGAGATAATTTGTAGTTCCGCCGACCGCCGCACCCAGTATCGGTACCACCCGCGCCGCGGTCCGCTCGCCCATCCGGATCAGCAGTCGCTCCGCGATCCGCACCATGACGGACTTCGTCAACAAGACGCCGGTCTCCACGCCTACCGAAACCGCCACTATAGCAATAAAATCTTCAAAACTGACTTTGTAATCGCCGGTCTTCGCATAGATGACCGCGAGCGTCACCCGGAATTGCTGTGTAAGATTGTTCAATACATCCGCCGGCACACCCACCACCAACGTCGCCACGCCGCCGATCCCCGTGACCACACCCGTGGTTGCCGCAACGCGTGCGCAATGGTTGACAAAGCCATCCAAGCCCATCTCGTCAACCTTCTTCTTCACCGCCTCCCGGTCAACCCGGTCGAAGAGACGCCGGAAAATATGCGTAGCCAGTAATGACGACCGTCTCTGGATAGTTTGACTTACCATACCGTTGTGCGAGCAAATTCCATACCTCAAAGCACATACACGAACCGCACCGTTGCAGGAAAATACACCATCGGAGCCTTCGGCGTCTGCCCCGGATCGGGATATAACCTGATGTCACTTTCATTTACACGGGTATAGCCCCGCGGAAGGCCGTGCCAGACCACCGTCCGGCCCTTCAGACCCAGGCCGATATTCGGTTCCAGCCGCCACCGGTGGTTGGACGAGATCCGGATCTGGCCGCCAAACCACACCCCGCCGCCAAGGATGATGTCTTCCACTTTAGCCGTGTAGTCGCGCACGAACGTGTCGTTAATATTGTCAAAGAATTCGTCGACACCATGATAGTAGACATCCTTATACCTAAACTCACCCGCGAAAAACAGGCTTTGCCGCGGCCCGAAATAATATTTGAGCGCCAATATTTCCCGTATCCCACCCCGACAACTGTATGTCGCCCCGGGGTACGTCTGAAAAAGCGCTGACGATTCGAGCCAAATTTGCAAATACCGGTTGAATTGGTATCCTACCCCCAAACCCAGCGCTGACTGCAGCTCATAAACCCCTAATGGATTAAACGACAGGCTCCAATGTGCCGAATCCGCCCGATAGTAAGGCCGTGCCTCGGTCGCCGCGAGCCGCTCCGCCGGCTTCATATGCATAAGCCGCTCCCGCTCATTCCACATCCGCAACATCTCCTGCTGCCGCCGCTCCTTCAACGTGAGTTTCCGTGCCGCCGTGTCACTTACCCGTCCCTCCCCGTTTGTGGTCGAACTACCCGCCCGCCCCGTCGTGTCCGCCGTTTGCGCGCAACCGAAAAAATAAGTGAAAGACAGCCCTGCGACGAACAAAAGGTATTTCATCTCCAAGCCAATGAATTCGCATCTATGACAACGATTAGCTCGAGTCCGTTGCATCATACACCCCTTGTTGCATCATACACCACGTGCCGCCTCAACCAATGCCCCTCCGCCAATTTCGGATGCTCGAACTCGCCCGCCTTTTTCATCCCGATCTTCTGCATCACCCGCTCCGACCGCACATTCCCCACCGCCGTGAACGCATAAATCCGCTCCAACCCCAACTGCTCAAACCCATGCCGGAGACACGCGGTCCCGCCCTCCGTGGCATAGCCGAACCCCCACGCCTCCCGCCGCAATCGCCAGCCAATCTCCACACACGGCGTAAAAAACGCCTCGAAATTCGGCCGGCCCAATCCGACAAACCCGATCAACATCCCCGTGGCCAGCTCGTCGGTGGCATAAAACATATATCCGTGCCGGTCAAAGCAGGCTTCCATCCGCGCGATCGACTCCGCCGACTCTTCACGTGTAAGCAACCCGGGAAAAAACTCCCTTACCTCGGGGTCTGCATTCATTTCCGCAAAAATATCCAAGTCGGAATCCCTCCACCGCCGCATCCCAAGCCGGGCCGTTGTCAGCAAATAAGGCATCGAGCTATCCATAACTTGCAAGATATCTAAACACCGACTATATTTGAAATATGAAACCAAAATATCTGATTGCCTTTCTCCTTGCTGCAGCAACCGCCTCCACCCGGGCCCAGTCCCCCATCCCCGACACCGGTAAATTCTTCGTAAAAGCAGAGGTCATGCCCGACTTCCCCGGCGGAGACAAGGCCTGGATGGCCTTTCTCAATAAGAACCTCCATTACCCGATGGACGCCGTCAGTAATGAGATCTCCGGAACAGTCATCGTGCAATTCATCGTCGAACCCGATAGCACCCTAACCAACATCCAGGCAATCAGCGGCCCGAACGGCGGCGGCTTGCGCGAAGAAGCGATCCGCGTAATAAAAGAAAGCGGAAAATGGGCGCCCGCCCTGCAAAATGGCCACATCGTACGATGTCGCACAAAGCGCCCGATCAAATTTGTCCTGCAGTACTGATTAATTCCCCGACCCCGGAAGAGTCATATTCGTCTCGTCTATAAGATTATACCTCGACGGCACACTAAAATACCCGCGCGCCCTCGGAACAAATTTGGTGTCGGCAGAGACAAGATTCATGGTGACCAGTAGCCCCTGCTTGTTATTACTGCTGCTCGCCTGCACTACCACCCCGCTCGCCCCCGCCGCCATCAGCTTGACAAAATGCGGATAACCCGGCGTGTAATAGGTAAATGCACCCACCACCCAAAGCGTGGGCGACCCGCCGATATCGCCGGTCGTATAAATATCTTTGGTACTGATACCAAGCGCCGACTTGGTCGTGATCACGTAGTGGTTACAGTTATATCCGTTCACGGAAGCCGACCCGGCCGCTGCGGCGGTGACCGCCCCTTGGTTCTTCATAGCCCCCGCCATTAAGGTGCCCATATATTTTTGCTTGTAGGCATTCATGGTCCTGTACTGCAAATGGGTCTCCGTGGCGGCCGCGAAATCAAAAATAATCGTGTCCTGTGCGTGAAAGGTGGTAGTGTCCGTGACGCCGTTGGTTAGTTTGATGGTGTAGGCCGTTACGATCGCATTCGTTCCATTCTGGACATAGGTCATCACCGTCCGGCTACCTTGCTGATCGATTTGGTAAACGAGCTTGCCATTAAACTGCGCGAAAGCCGACCCCGCGGCCGTCACGAGGAGGAACGTAAGAAGGGTTTTCATGTCAAAAATTTGCCCAATACTAACTTCTTCCCCACCCATTCCAAACGCCCATTCCATTTCCGGCGGGCGCGGGTCAATTTCCGGTAAAACCCGTTCTGTCTACCAGCGTATAACCGGACGGGACGCTAAATTCCGCCGCCCGGTATCTTCGCGGCTGCTCGATGGCCATCAGGTTCATCGTGTAAATGACCCCCTGATGCGGTGAACTGGCGACAACCTTGACCACCACTCCGCCGGCACCCTTTGCGAGGAGTTCCAAAAGATGCGGACTCCCTGGCGGATAATACAGGTAAGCGCCTACCACCCAAACAGATGGAGAAACACCCTGACCGAAATCCCCCGTTAGCCAGATATCCCGGATACCCGTTCCCAGGGCCGACGTGGTCGAAATCGTAAAGTGCATACACTTATGCCCATTGGCCGTGTCAGGACCATTGGCGGTGACCGTAGTGGAAGTCTTCCCTTTCATCCGCGAGGCCACCATCGCCGCTTCCGTGATGGCCAGGTATCTCATCTTCATCGCCCTCCTGGTCTCGTACTGCAAGTGGGTCTCGTTACTGTCGGCAAAATTGTAGAGGATGGTGTCCTGGGCTTTAATCGTCGAACTGTCGGGGATCCCATTTTTAAAGGAGATGTCATAGGCCTCCATCTTGCCCGAAGTGCCGGTCTGAAAATAGGTCATCACGGTTCGTGACTTTTTCTGATCCACCTGGTATACCAGTTTGCCATTGAATTGCGCGGCCGCGGGCCCCGTCACGGCAAGTAAAAGACACACAAAGGGGAGTCTCATGTTTGATCGGTTTGCCACAAGGTCGCCCCGGGCAACGCCCCGCCAAAACCCGAATCCATAACCGGCGGCCCCCATTCCGTATCCGGCGCCGCCGGCCGCCGTATCCTACCTATATACATCCAGCAGCCCCTCCGGTAGCTCCACATGCACTTCGCGTTTTTTCGCGTCCACCCGCCGCAACGTCTGCTCATGCACCGGGATCAACGCTTCTTTCCCCTCAAGATCGATCCGGCACAACACCTGGTGCGGCTGTTCGATCACCTCGAGGATCTCCCCGAGATCGACCCCCCCGTCAAAAAGCCGGAACCCCACCATGGAGATCGGCGCCGTCCGCCCCGCAAACCGCTCAAAATCCGCGTCGGTCAACCAAACCTCCTTTTGCACTACGCGCCGGGCCGCCTCCTTTGTGTCGATCCCCTCCAGCTTCACGTACACCTCGGAATCACTCTTTACCCGGATCCCCTCCACAAACCACGGTAGCATCTCGTCGCGATGCTCTTCCAAAAAGATTGCCTTCAACCCCTTCAAACCCGTCTTCTTCCCAAGCCGGTGCTCCAGCACCAGCTCGCCTTGCAGGCCAAAGACCGCCACCAGCCGGCCGATATTGCGATAATTCGACGTCATGATGTCATAAAAAAGGAGGCTGTTAAGCCTCCTGGAAGATTAGTTTTACCACGAACATTTATGCCTCCTGCTGAGCAGCCGCGGGTCCGCCTTCGCTCTTGCGCTCTGCCCGCTCCGGGCGCTCTCCACGTTCGGAACGTTCTACCCTCCTCACCGGAGGACCACCCGCACCACGACGACCGCCGGGCCGGGCCTTCCTGTTCTCTTCTGCGCGTTTCTTCAGGGCTATCTCATGTTCGCCATGCCACTTCTGGAATTTCTCCATCGCAGCCGCGTCATCGAATAACCCTAATTTGACACCACGCAATAAATGTTTCAGATACAATACGCCTTTGTAGGAAAGGATGCGGCGAACCGTGTCGGTCGGCTGAGCACCTTTGTGCAGCCAATCCAGCGCCTTCTGGCGGTCAAGCTGAACGGAAGCAGGAACTGTTAAAGGATTGTACGTACCGATTTTCTGGATGAATTTACCATCCCTGGGCGCACGGGCATCGGCGACTACGATGAAGTAGAAAGGCCGCTTCTTAGACCCATGGCGTTGCAGTCTGATTTTAACTGGCATTTTAAATAGAAATTTAAATGCGTGAACAAATAAGGTTACCTATTCCAATTTTGGGAGTGCAAATCTAGCACTCAGTGATCACATTTCAAAAATAATACTTCGGGAACTAACGAGCGAATATTGCAGGCAAAATTTTCGGCGGGCTATAACGATTTAACATTCATGGAATAATGTCCACAACGCACATTATCAGCAATTTCCGTGCCCCCGCAGGACGCCTGCTCCATACACCCGGGCCCCCGCCGCCCCTCGACCCTACCTCTTCCCGGCCCCTTGCCGCCCTCGACCTTACCTCCTCCCGACCTCCTGCCGTCCCTCGACCCTGCCTCTTCCCGACCCTCCAACACCTTCAACTCACCCGCGCCGCAAAGCCCCATGCCCTAACGCCTCATCCCCCGCATCGCCCCCATGGGCATCTTATTCATCTGCTTCATCATCTGTTTCATCTGATCGAATTGCTTCAGAAAAGCATTGACCTCGCCGATATCCTTTCCGGCTCCGCGGGCAAGACGCTGCCGCCGCGACAGATCGATCACATCGGGGTTCGCCCGCTCAAACGGCGTCATCGAACGGATGATCGCCTCGATTCCCTTGAAGGCATCATCGCTGATATCGATGTCCTTTATCGCCTTCCCGACTCCCGGGATCATCCCCAACAAGTCTTTGATATTTCCCATCTTCTTGATCTGCTGCAGCTGCGATAAAAAGTCCTCGAAATCGAATTGATTCTTCCGGATCTTTTTCTCCAGCTTCTTCGCCTCCGCCTCGTCGAATTGCGCCTGCGCCTTCTCCACCAGCGTCGTGATATCCCCCATCCCCAGGATCCGCTGCGCCATCCGTTCGGGATAGAAAACATCCAGTGTATCCATTTTCTCCCCGCTCGAAATAAACTTGATCGGCTTGGCCACCGTGTACTTGATCGAAAGGGCCGCACCACCACGCGTATCGCCATCGAGCTTTGTCAACACCACACCGGAGAAATCCAACCGGTCGTTAAAGGCTTTGGCCGTGTTCACCGCATCCTGGCCCGTCATCGAGTCAACGACGAAGAGGATCTCCTGCGGTGTCACCGCCGCCTTGACCGCCGCCACCTCCTGCATCATCGCCTCATCCACCGCCAGCCGGCCGGCCGTATCCACAATAACGACATTCTTGTTTTTACTCCGCGCATCGCGCACCGCATTTCGCGCAATCTCCACCGCATTCTTGTTGTCGGGCTCGCTGTACACTTCCACGCCGATCTGCTCGCCAAGCACCCGGAGTTGTTCGATGGCCGCCGGCCGGTAGATATCCGCCGCCACCAGCATCGGCGACAGCCCCTTTCGCGTCTTTAGATAGTTGGCCAGTTTGCCGGAAAACGTTGTTTTACCGCTACCCTGCAACCCCGCGATCAAAATCACCGCCGGGGACCCTTTCGCATTGAATTCCGCCTCGCTTCCGCCCATCAGGTCTACCAGTTCGTCCTTTACGATCTTCACCATGAGCTGTCCGGGGCTGACCGCCGTCAGCACTTTTTGCCCCAGCGCCTTCTCCCGCACCGTGTCGGTAAATTCCTTGGCGATCTTAAAGTTAACATCGGCGTCGATCAGCGCCCGCCGGATGTCTTTGACGGTAGCCGCGATATTTAATTCTGTAATGCGCCCCTCGCCCTTAATTTGCTTAAAGGCAGTCTCCAGCCGCTCGGATAAACTTTCAAACATAGTCTAAAAAATAAAAAAGTGAACATAACCAAGTTACATTCACTTAAAGAGGTGCGAAAATACGAAAAATTATCGAAGTCAGTAAAGTCCGCGCAGGGCGCGAAGTGTAGATTTATATTCCCAAATAACTCCTTAACATTTTTGACCGCGAATTGCTCCGCAGTTTGGTAATAGCTTTATCCTTTATCTGGCGGACCCGCTCGCGGGTCAGGTTGAACTTTTCGCCGATATCCTCCAGGCTCATCGGATGGTCGACACCGATACCGAAAAAGAAACAGATCACCTCTTTCTGGCGTTCCGTCAGCGTCTTCAGACTGCGGTCGATTTCCTGCTTCAGCGACTCTTTATGCTCGATATTCGAATTGGCCAGCTCGGCATTGGGGTTTTCCAGTACATCGATCAGGGTATTGTCCTCCCCTTCCGACAGCGGCGTGTCCATGCTGACATGCCGCGCGGCGATCCCGAGCGATGACGAAACCTCTTCGATATCCAGCTCCAGTACTTCGGCCAGCTCTTCGGCCGACGGTTCCCGCTCGAATTCCTGCTCCAGCTGCGAATATGCCTTCTGGATCCGGTTGGTCAATCCTACCTTATTCAATGGTAAGCGAACGATCCGGGACTGCTCGGCCAACGCCTGCAGAATACTCTGACGGATCCACCATACTGCGTAGGAAATAAATTTGAAACCCCGGGTCTCATCAAACCGTTGTGCGGCCTTGATCAAGCCGAGGTTGCCTTCATTGATCAGATCAGGCAGCGAAAGACCCTGATTCTGATACTGCTTGGCTACGGATACTACAAAGCGAAGGTTCGCCTTGGTAAGTTTATCGAGAGCTCGTTGATCTCCCTGCTTGATACGGATGGCGAGTTTGACTTCTTCTTCGGGACTGATCAACTCTACTTTTCCAATCTCCTGCAGGTATTTCTCCAGGCTCTGAGATTCACGATTCGTAATACTCTTCGTGATCTTCAGTTGACGCATGCTCATAGGCAGAGGTCATTTAAAGGGTTTTAGGTACTGCTTTTAATCGATATGTGTACTTATGACTGACCTGTCGGTCGACGGCCTCCGGCCGACTTGGACAAATTTGAAATCGGTTTAAATATTGTTAGCCGTCTTGATTGAAAACGAATAATTTAACCTTTTCTTGTATCGATCGCTCGCCTATTCGTCCCGAATAAATGTTACCCCCAATTTAACCCTTTCCGGGTTGGAAACCTATTTTATTTCACAAACTGCTGATAATCATAGCATTTACATTAAAATCTCCTTAAAATTTACCTTTTGGGCATCAATACACATAGGGGAAAATAAATTTTGACGGTACAATTATTTTTTTATTATTGCACAAAGCCGGTTTGAACATCCTTAAGTCAGAGGTTGTTGATGGCATGAACCAAAAGCATTAGATGAAGAAACAATTGTTTACTGTAGAGTATCCGGTCAGATGTTCGCCCTCGATCTTATATGAATTCTTAAGCACTCCGGCAGGATTGCAGGAGTGGTTCGCAGATAAAGTCGATGAACGGGATAATGTATTTAGCTTCTCCTGGAATGGAACCACCGACAAAGCCGAAGTAACCGAAAGCGAATTTGAAAAATTCATCCGCTTCCATTGGGTTGAAGCTCCCGCCGAAGAATTCTTTGAGTTCCGCATCGAAAAGTCAGAGGTAACCAACCAGACGATCCTTGTCATTAGCGATTTTGCGGGTAAAGGCGAAGTAAAAGACCAGACCCAGCTTTGGAGCTACCAGGTGAAGGACCTCTTCCACCGGCTAGGTAATTAATATTCGCGCCAGCACGATAAATTTATCCGTTAAGATCTCCGCCGCCTGATCCCACTGGTCGAATCCGATCTTGGCAGACACTTTCAAAAATCGGCGGTCCGCGATCTCCCATTCGCCGGGCTGATGCTCGTGTTCCCATTCGTCTTCCGATGTCCCCGGCCCAAACCCGGCGCGTTCCAACTCGCCGCGCTTCGACAAAATAACAGGCAGGTATGTCCGTAAATGCGTCCCCTTTAAATGCATCGTTATGCTGAAATAATGCCCCCACCAAAACATCGTTCGCACCGCCAGTACATCCTCCTTCCCAAAAACGCGCGGATAATCCAGCATCACCCACGGCAAGCCTTTGTGTTGCTCGCCACGCGAGATCCTGGGTTCCGACCCCCGCCCCGCAACCACCCCCATCTCCCTCCATTCGCCACTCAATTCTCCAAACAACTCCACCACCTTTCGAATGATGGAATTCTTCGTTAAAATCCACGCCGGATCGCTGACCAGCCGCAATTCCTCTGCCGAAAGTCGTACATTTGGCCCCATTCATTAAAGATAGCATTCTCCGTGCTTAACCGCGTATTCAAGAAACTGGATCTGCTGATCGTAAAGGCATTTATCGGCCCTTTTATTGCTATATTTTTCGTCACCGCATTCGTCCTCGACCTTCAGTTCTTCTGGCTCTACATCGACGACGTCGTCGGCAAAGGGATCGACGCCCTTACCGTCTGGCAGCTTATCATGTACCTGAGTGCCACGGTCGTCCCGCTTGCCCTGCCCCTCGCCGTCCTGCTGTCCTCTATCATGACGCTCGGCAACCTCGGCGAGACCTACGAGCTCGTCGCCATCAAATCCGCGGGCATCTCGTTGTTGCGGTTCATGCGCCCGCTTGGTTTTGTCGCCCTCTTTCTCGCCCTGATCGCCTTCTTTTTCAACAACAATGTTCTCCCGCTTGCGACGATGAAACTCAACACCCTCAAGTTCGACATCATCTACACAAAACCGGCGTTCGATATAAGGGAGGGCGTGTTCTATGACCGTATCGACGGCTTTGTCATCAAGATCGGGCACAAGGACAAGAACGATTCGACGATCCGTGACGTCGTGATCTATGAACAAAACGGTACCACCGACAACGTGATCGTCGCGGACAGCGGTAAAATGGTCGTATCGCCCGACAAACATTCCCTCGTGTTCACCCTGAAGTCAGGTTCCCGCTACCAGGAAAAGGCGACGGGGAACGCGTACAACTCGCAACTGGTCCGGATGTCCTTCAATACATATAAAAAAGTGATGGACCTGACATCATTCCAGATGAACCGCACCGCCGACAGTAATTTCAGGACGAATTCTCAAAGCCAGACCATCTTCCAACTCGGTCATGCCATCGATAGCATCAAGGTGGCCAATGTCAACGCGGTCATTCGCGCCGCGAAACTCGTGAATGCCAATATGAGGTTTTCCGGCTGGCTGGATACAACCGGCTGGGACAAAGCCGAAAAGGATACCGCTTATTCACACTACCTGCTGCCGGCGAAATACGTCGCCGACAGTATCCACCGCGTTTGGGCCACCGCACACCGGCAACGCGACTCCATTGATAAGGCCGATGCCGCGCGTGACAAGGCCGCGGCCGGGGCGGCAAAGAAGGATACGGCTAAAAAGCTGGCGATCGCCCCAAAGCCCGCCGTCCGCCCCCCAACCCCGGTGCCCGGCGGGCAGGCCGTCAACCGGATTGCCGTCTTAAAAGAAGCCCCCCGGCCGACCTTCGGCGACCTCCTGCCCGACAGCGTCCGGACCAACGTCATGGACCACGCCAATTCAGCGCTGAACAACGCAAAGATCAGCGTCGACCAACCGGTACAGTTGTTCACAAATGAACAGGACAACCTCCGCCAGCACGAGATCGCCTGGCATGAGAAGATCACCCTCGCCATCGCCGTTATCGTCATGTTCCTGATCGGCGCCCCCCTCGGCTCCATCATCCGCAAGGGCGGTATTGGTCTGCCGCTCGTATTCGCCGTCATCTTTTTCGTAATCTTCTTCCTGCTCAACAATTTCGGCCGCAAATTCGTCAAGGAAGGTGTTATGGGACCCATTGGGGGCATGTGGATGGCTACATACGTTCTCACCCCGATCGGCATTTTCCTTACCTACAAAGCCATGCACGACTCGAACCTCTTCAATAAGGAATTTTATTTCCGCCTCCGCCGCGGGATCGCCGGGACGTTCCGAAAGCTCCGCCGCCGCGGCGGGCAGCAGGAGGAGCCTACGTCCTAATCATTAATACCCGGAAATTCCTTTTTTCCCTACATTTGGCGCCCATGGCAAAGAACACGGAAAATATCCGCATTCAACGCTGGGTAGCGGTCATCGCCATCATCCTCTTTCTGTGCAAACTCGCCGCGTACTACCTCACCCAATCCGTCGCCGTTCTCACCGACGCCCTCGAAAGTACGGTTAACGTCATCGCCGGCCTCATTGGCCTCTACAGTCTCCACCTCGCCGCAAAGCCGAGCGACCTGGATCACCCCTATGGCCACGGCAAGGCTGAATTCCTGTCGGCTGCCGTCGAAGGCTCGCTGGTCCTCATGGCGGGGCTGATCATCATCTATGAGGCGATCATTGACTTCATCCATCCCCATCCGCTGCAGGCACTCGATAAAGGGATCTATATCGTCGCCTTCACTGCGGTCATCAATTTCATCGTCGGCGCCTGGTGCATCCGGAGGGGCAAACGTAACAACTCGATCCAGTTGGTCTCCGCCGGCAAGCACCTGCAAACGGACACTGTGAACACCATCGGGATCATCGTCGGTCTGATCGCGATCTGGTACACAAAACTCACGTGGTTGGACGGGGTCGTCGCATTGCTGTTTGCCGCGATCATCCTCTTCACCGGTTACCGCATCCTCCGCAAGTCGATCGCCGGCATAATGGACGAAGCAGACATTCAGTTGTTGGAGGATCTGATCTCTTATTTGAATGCGCACCGGCGGGAAAACTGGGTCGACCTGCACAACCTACGCGTGATCAAATACGGCGACGGCTTACACGTCGATTGTCACCTGACGGTCCCCTGGTACCTCAACGTCCTCGAAGCGCACGCCGAGATCGACGCCTTCACTTCGCTGGTGCGTCACCGTTTCAGCGAGTCGATGGAATTCTTTGTCCATTCCGACGCCTGCATGGAGTTCTCCTGTCCGATCTGCGCAAAACAAAGCTGTAATGTGCGCAAACATGCCCTTGAAGGACGCGTGGAATGGACCCTCGCAACCGTCACGCCAAACAAAAAGCACCGGGGCCGCCGGGTGATGGCGGACTAAGCGGTGCCCGCGGTGCCCCCGACCCATCGACAAACGCCCAAAATACCCGATAAAGCGTTAGATTCGCGCAAAAACCGACGACCATGTCTACCTGGCAAGCCTGGCAAAATGAGCATAAAGACCGATTCCTAAACGAGCTTCTCGACCTCCTCCGTATTCCCTCCGTCAGCGCCCGTAGCGAGCACAAGCCCGATATGCAGACCTGCGCGGTAGCTGTCCGCCAGCACCTCCTCCAGGCCGGCGTCGACAAAGCCGAAGTCTACCCCACCGCCGGGCATCCCGTCGTCTATGGCGAAAAGATGATCGATCCGAAAAAGCCTACCGTTCTTGTCTACGGCCACTACGATGTCCAGCCACCCGACCCCCTCGAGCTCTGGAATAGCGGCCCCTTCGACCCGGTCATAAAAGACGGTAAGATCTATGCCCGTGGTTCGGCCGACGACAAGGGACAGTTCTTTATGCACGTAAAGGCCTTCGAAACGATGATGGCCACCAATACCCTCCCGACGAACGTCAAATTCATTATCGAAGGGGAGGAAGAGATCGGCAGCCCGAATCTCGGCGCTTTTGTCAGGGAACACAAGGACCTCCTAAAGGCCGATGTCATCCTCATCAGTGACACGGCGATGTTAAGCCTCGACACCCCCAGCATCGACATCGGAGTTCGCGGCCTCAGTTATATTGAAGTGGAAGTAACCGGGCCAAACCGGGACCTGCACAGCGGCGTTTACGGGGGAGCGGTAGCAAACCCCATCACGATCCTGGCGAAGATGATCGCCTCCTGCCATGACGCCGACAATCACATTACCATCCCCGGATTCTATGACGACGTGGTCGAAGCGACAAAAGCCGAGCGCCAGCTTATGGCGCAGGCCCCCTACAACGAAGCGGAATATGAAAAGGACCTTGGCGTAACTGCGCTTTGGGGCGAGAAGGGTTATACGACCAACGAACGCACCGGCATCCGCCCGACCATCGAACTAAACGGTATCTGGGGCGGCTACACCGGCGAAGGCGCAAAGACCGTGCTCCCGTCAAAAGCCCACGCCAAGATCTCCGCCCGGCTCGTCCCCAACCAGTCGTCAAAGGTCATCACGGAGAAACTACTCACCTATTTCCGGACCATCGCCCCCGCCGGCGTCACCGTCAAAGCCGAAGAGCACCACGGCGGCGAGCCCTATATGACGCCTATCGACAGCAAAGCCTACAAGGCGGCCGCCAAAGCCATCGAAGCCACCTTCGGCAAAGCTCCCATCCCCGTTCGCGGCGGCGGCAGCATCCCGATCTGTGCGCTGTTCGAAAAAGAGCTGGGTATAAAGATCGTTTTTATGGGCTTTGGCCTCGACAGCGACAATCTTCATTCGCCAAACGAGAAGTTCAACCTGGAGAATTTTTATAAGGGCATCGAGACGATACCATATTTTCACAAATTCTTCGCGGAAAGCCGGTAAAGACCCTCGGCAAGCTCGCCACCCGCACCCGGGCGGTCAATGAAAACGGCCGACGACGTTGCCACCCTGGGATTAGGTACGTAAATTGCATGATCAAGGCAAAGACATGAACTTAATGGCTCATTCGACCGGCAAGTTGACTAACCCTCAAGTACTTTTTTTCTCTATCCTCTTCCTGTTAATCCCCGTCGCCTGGATCGAGATCAGCGTTCTCCACGCCACCCACGGCACCCTCGCCTACCCGCTCGACGATACCTTCATCCACATGGCCGTCGCCCGCAACCTTGCCTTCAACCACTATTGGGGAATTTCCGGCCACGTCTTCGCCAGCACGTCGTCTTCGCCATTTTACACGATCCTCCTCGCTGCGGCTTTCAAATGCTTCGGCGCCCGGACGGTCATTCCGCTCTGGATCAATCTTCTCGCCGCTATCGGCGTGCTGATCGTCATGCAACGCTGGCTGATGCGCCAGGGCCTGAGCACCACCGCCCAACTCATCCTCCTGCTGTCCGTCAACTTTCTCACGCCGCTACCCCTGCTCGTGATCAGCGGCATGGAACATACGCTCCAATTGCTGTTCACCTTCCTGTTCATCTTCACCTTCGCCGGGGCGAGCGAAGCCACCGGAGCCGCCGGGGCGAGCGAAGCCGCCGGAGCCGCTGGATTGACCGCGAACCGAATCCCCCGCTCCGTCTATTTTTACGGCGCCCTCATGATCTCCACCCGTTACGACTGCCTTCCTATCCTCGGCCTCGCCTGCCTCATCCTCCTGGCCCGCCGCAAGTGGGCGCAAGCCATTCTCCTCGGAGCCGTCAGCATCCTCCCCATCACCATCTTCGGGCTCTACTCGATGTCCAAAGGCAGCTTTTTCATGCCGACGTCCGTTGTCCTCAAAGCGGCCATGCCGCAATCGCTCACCGCCTGGGCCCGCTTCTTCGCCGACGACATCTGGTTCAAACTATTCTTTTCACCGCATGATTATAATTTCCTCGCTGCGCAGCGTCTGGTACTGCTGCTCCCTTTAACCTATCTCGCCTTCCTGCCGCAAGTCCGCGGTCACTTGCCATACAAGTACATTCTCCTCATCCTGATGGGCGCCACCCTTGCCCACGTCGCCTTTGCCTACCCCAACAATTATCCGCGATATGAGAGTTATCTCGTCGCTTGCAGTACGCTCATCATCGGAACGCTGATCGCAAAATATCGCCGCGAAGTCACCCTGGCGCGTTTTACCGGCGCGAAATGGATCGCCGCAGCGCTCCTGGTACTGCTCTTTATCCCCTTATTTATCCGCAGCGAAAAAGTGTTTCAGAAATCCCGCCAATACTGTCTCAACGTGTACGAACAACAGTACCAGATGTCGCAATTCGTCCATCGATACTATGACAGTACCCCTGTTGCCTTCAATGACATCGGCGCGGTCTCGTTTTATTCCGAAGGCGACAAACTCGATCTCTGGGGTCTCGCCAGCCTCGAGGTCGCGAAAGCAAAGCGCAAAGACTACTGGACCCCCGACTTCGCCGACTCCCTTATTCACCAACACCAAACGCGCCTCGCGATCCTCTATGACACCTGGTACGATCCGGCGCTCCTTCACCGCTGGACGAAAGTCGCCTCCTGGCACAACCGGCACAACGTCATCCTTGGCGATGACAGCGTGTCGTTCTACGCCATCCGTCCCGAAGATACCGGCACCTTAAGAAAGAACCTCGAATCGTATCAACCGAGCTTACCGGCTGACGTAAGTGTAAGCTATTACTAGCCGCGAGCCCCCTGCGCAAACCCGCACAATCTCGCGCGAAATCTGCAAAAAAAAGGTGTTTTCACGGTGCCCGATACTACTAAGAGGGTATCCCGAATATAAAAATTGCCGGTAATTTTGAGGTCTCCCCCCAACACCTACACCTTCGGTTATGAAAAATTATTTTCTCCAGGTGACAGCGGTCCTGCCAACGATATTCACGATTTGCGGTTGCAACCCCGCTCTAACCATTATGCAACCCAACATTGCTAATGGCGGAAGGGCCGTGGCCGTTGTCCGGCATCCCACGTCGGACGCTGAACTGCTCGTCGCATCCGAGACCGGTGGTATGTTCAAGACCACAAACGGCGGTAGTGACTGGACCCAGATCTCCGGTAGCAGCGCCTTTACCTTCTCCGACGTGAAATACGATCCTTCAAATCCTTCCACCATCATTGCAACTGCCTATCCCGACAGCCGTACCGTCAACGGCGGCGGCATCTGGCGGAGCACGAGCGGCGGGAGCAGTTGGTCACAGGTAACGTTGCCGGCGTCTCCCGCCGGCTGTTCAGGCGATCTGAGCGTCAACTGTATCGATGTGGATCCCGGCTCGGGTCGCCTGTGGGCGGGCTCATCCTGCGGCGTCCTGTATAGCGACGATCATGGAGCTACCTGGGCCTGGCTTAGCGCCGCCTCCGGCTACTTCAACGAACGGGTTGCAGCATTGATCGTACCTGTCGCGAACCATCTGAAAATGCTGACCGACTACAATTTTCTGGCTTCGGATGACAACGGGAGCAATTGGACACCCGCCTCCTCCGGCCTTCCCTATATCAACCCGGACGTACATAACCAAATCGCCTGCAGCCCCATGAACGACCACCATCTTTTTCTGGCCGGTAATTGGGGCGAGAGCGATGGCTGGCACACCGGATTATACAAGTCAGTTGACAACGGCGTGACCTGGATCTGCCTCGTGGACGAGCCCTTCATCGGCCGCCCGACCTTTACAAAGACGGCACACGCCCTCAACAACAACAGCAACCAATTTGACCTGTATTTCAGCGATGGCGGCTGCCTGTTCGAGCGGTCGACCTGGAGTGAAGGCGCTACCCCGGCGATGCTGGGCGGATGGACACCCCTGGTCCTGGATCACTGCGATGGCAGCGACCTGGCCTTCAAAACGGATTCGAAGACGCCACTGCTCTTCACCAGCGACGGCGGTGTCAGCACCACATCCGACAAGGGTGGGCACTGGGCGATGACCGGCGCCGGTAGCCATGGATACAATGCCTTGCAGGTAACCGAATGCACCGGGCAACAACATTCCGGCGACAGCAAATCCGATCTTTACTTTGCCACACAGGATAACAATATCTGGGGATCGCCGGATGAAGGCGCCACCTGGCCGAACAACATCTGCTGCGAAGGATTTTTTTTGAATATCTCCCGCGCACCCCTGTCGCCGGGTCAGACAAAAATAACGGGTGTCTCCTGCTCGGGTTGCGGGAACTTTATTGCCGATCCCATCCTCGCCGGGTCAGGTGGCTGGCCCGGGCCGCCAAATGACGCTGGCAATCCGTTTATGCTCGTGCCGGCGAACTACGTGGAAAATACCCAGGTCAGCGGTCTCTCCGATAATATTTTCAACCTGACGACCAATACCGGCGGCGCCTGGGTTCCGAAGTACGGCTTTACCGAGGCAGTCCGTGACCTCTCCAAACTTTCCCCCAACGGCTCCAATCCCGTCATCTTCACTGCCGCCCGGATGACGGGCGCTACTTCCGACGGCCAGGAGATCCTTGGCATCAAGCGGATCACCGGTGTCCTGGCGCCCGGCAGTCCAACCGTTTCTACCATTACCGGATTTGGCAGCCTGGGGACATTCCCTACGATGTTCGCCTGGTACAAGCCATACGGGGTGGATCCGTTTGACCAGAATCACCTGATCGTTCCCGATATCATCGATTCGGTAATGAAGTATACCCTCGACGGCGGCGCAAGCTGGCATGTCGACACGCCGCTGACCCAACTCGTGACCGGCGGCGGAACCTACCGTTTCCGGTGGGGAGGCTTTACCCAACTCTCCAATATCGGCTTCGATCCCGATAAGAAGGGACATATCCTCGTCGGGACGGTGCAAGCGGGGATATTCAGCACCTGCGATAACGGAAAGACATGGTCGAAGATCGTTAACTCCGAATTGCTCCCGTATGTTTCCTCTTTTTATTTCGATGGCAACAATTCGGCTATTATTTCCACATACGGGCGAGGGCTTTGGAAGTACAACTATACCGCGTGTCCGACGAATAACGGGCCTACCGTTCCACAATATGTGGCGTCCGAACCATTGATCTGGTGGAAAGGCGGCGAGGTGCCCATCTCGCAGATCCATGATCCCGAAGTCTGCCCGGTGTGCGGTTTCTTTATCATGCAGGCAGGGGATATCGCTCAATATGTCGTCAATGCGCAAACCGACGTGTTGGAGAGCGTCACTCTCACCTCGGGCCGGATCAAAGGTTACTCGGCAACCGGCGCCAACCTGGAAACGCCTTTCGCGACAAGCATCGCCGCCGACAAGCAAGCCGCACTCGCCGGCAAAGGCGCCGACCAACAGCTGTTCGAATTCATGCGCGTCAACAATCTCCAGATAAAAGGTCTCTTCCTGGATGGAAAAATGCTAAAGGGCTTTATGCTGTACAACAAAGATATCCAGCCGGAGCAGCTCCCGCGACCTTCCCAGCCAAAACCAAAAGTGTATGTGGAATGGAAAGCCTTCCAGCATGCTGATTCCGGCGTAACGGCCTTCCGCCTCCTGGCCACCGGCCTCGACCGTCACTCGCCGGTTACGATCAAACTGGACGGTAAGGTACTAAAGCAAGACTCGGTGCTGACGTTCGATGAAAAAGGAAATCTTGCCCATCAGTTCCGGATGCCGTTAAAACCCGGCGGCCACACGGTGCTGATCGAGCAGAAGGGCCCGGACGGGAAACCTTACCGGGAAGCTTATACGTTCGTGATCCCGATCGGCGACGCGAAGCACGAGAAATAATGTTTACTTGTCGCTGTTCAGGCTGTTGCGGATACCGGTGTCCCGGATCGCCGCGATTCGCGCCGGGGTCCATGGGCGCGTCAATCGCCGCCTGCACAAAAGGCGCCGGAAAAAAATCCACCACCATCAACTTACGGCACTTACACCAGCTCCCTCTCAAACGGCCAAACGACGATCAATACCACGTGGTATCAACCGGCAGGCGCGGTGACCTACAGCACCAGCGGGGTTGTCGCGAGCAACAAGATGACGGGAATCATAAAAGACACCGCAGCCGGCGGCAGCACGGTCGCCAACATTAAATTCACAAACGGAAATTAACGCCACCGCCGAACCGCGGCCGTGCGAGCCGGCTATCTATTGCGCCATCCTCGAATCCAGGTAATCCTCCATATCCACCCGGTCAACCCCTTTGATCCACCAGCCCGGAGCCGGCTTTCCCTTGAGATAATAGTCAAAGAATTCCATCATCCGGATACTGTAATCGCGCATATTCTCGCGTTTGGCCAGGCCATGGTTCTCACCCCGATACGTGATCATCGTGACCGGTTTCTTCAGCCGCCGGAGCGCATTGTAATATTCGATCCCCTGCTCGAAGTCGACCGCTCCATCCTTGTCGTTGTGCAATATCAGCAGCGGCGTATGAACATCCTTGACATGGTAGATCGGCGAATTCCGGCGATAAGCATCCCAGTTATCCCAGGGTCCCGTCGTCAGCCGCCCCTGCGACGCTTCAAAGATCGCCATATCCCCGACGCCCGCATTCCAATAGATCATGTCGTACATGCTGATCATATCCGTGAGCGGCGCGCCGGCAGCCGCCGCGCGGAACATATCCGTCTGCGTCACCAGGAACGCCGTCTGATAGCCACCCCAGGAATGCCCGTGGATGCCGATATGTTGCTCGTCGATCACTCCCGTCCTGATCGCTGCCTTGACACCCGGGATCACACACCACACCGCACTCATCCCCGGATCATTGACCTTATAAACGATATCCGGAATAAACACCGCATATCCGTTACTGGTATACAACGTTGGATTCCAGCCCGTGCGGGCATAGTCCGGCCGGTTGTAATTGTGCAGCGTCTGCGATAATTTTTCATAGTAGTAGACGATCGTTGGATACTTCTTTCCCTCCTCATACCCCGCGGGCAGAAAAAGCGCGCCCTGAAGACTATCCCCCTTGTCCGAAACATAATTTACCAGCCGCACCCCGGCGCTCCACGTATACGCAGACTCCAACGGCGCATTATGCGTCAACTGAACCGCGCCCTTCAGCAATGGCCCGCCGACAAAGAACTCCGTAGGCCGCGAAAAGTCCTCGCTGCCATACGCATAAACATCCGCGTGTTTCGCCTTGGTTAGCCAGCCAAAAGCCGCGTCCTCCCACAGGAGGCTCTCGGCACCCGCCTGCAAACCCATCCCCTTCTTGCCGGGCATGATCCGCACGATGCCGCCTTTCTTGTTCCACTCGCCGTAGGTCGCGAAATAAACCGGCTGCGAAAGGTCGATGCCTTTTTCCTCGGGATCAAGGATAAACCGGTACTGATACCGGATCCGGCTGGTCTTTCCGTCCCGGGTCAGGTTGACCGCCGGCTCCCGCCCATCGGCGGAGAGCTGCCAGATATCCCAGAGATCGTGGATCAGCACATACCTGCTGTCGCTGCTCCAGCCGACCACCCCGGTCAGCGGCTTGATCACATTGTGATCGTCTTCGGTGTTGACAAAAGAAGTCGGCGCTTTTTCGGTGATATTGACCGCATGGTCTGACGGGATATCATACACGTAGAAATGTCCATCCTGGCCATATAGCAATTTTTTCCCGTCCGGTGAAGAACGCGGTGCCGATGACCCGGCCGGGATGTAAAACTTTTCCATCCACTTCCGTTGTTTTCCCGTCACCAGGTCGACGATATACAGGTCGACATAGTTTTGCCCGTCGAGATTCATATCCAGCTCATAGGCCGAACGGTCTTCGATCAGCGCATAGTGATGTTTGGGTAAGAGTGTAAGCTGGCGTTGTGCGCTGTCATTCAGCCGGCTGAAATGCAGGCTGGCGACGTCGATCATTCCATGCCAGGAGAACTCCCTGTCCTGCGTCTCCTCCACCTGTTGCCGGCTTTGCAGCCGCGGGTCCTTGCCGTTCCAGATGATCATATCGGGTTTGAGGGTGTCGGCATCGGCCATTCTCTTCTTTGCCGCGCTATCCAGCGGTTTCTTTTCGGCCTTCATTATCGCGATCCCAAAAAAGATCCGCGACAGATCATCCGACCAAACCGGCGCGCGATAACCGCTGATCGTCATGCCCATTGGAAAAAGGGTCGAATCTTTGGCGGGGTCATAGACTACCGTTACCGGCTCCGGGCCGGGGTTCCGGACGCCGATTACGACGCCTCTGTCCGTTTTCCAGCAGCTGTCTTTCTTCATTTTCAACACGGCAAACGCATCGCCCTCTTCTTTCCAATTCAGCGATTTATAGTTCATTTTGTCGTTGTCCAGCACCATCGTCTGTCGCGTGGAGACGGAAAGCAGGTAAAGCCCGTTCCCCGTTTTATTGGGTGTTTCCGTGGTGTAAGCCAGAAAGGTACCCGGCTTGTTAAAACCAAATTCGCCCACGTCGCCGATGTCCTGGATCTTTCCGGTCTTGAGTTCCACGAGCAGCAGTTCGCTGTTTTTTGGATCGTCCGGTTTCGCGCCCGGCTGCTTTTCCTTCACCAGTGCCAGCGCAAGACAGGTCGCGGCCTTCCCGTTAAAGGCAAACGCACCCGCCTTTTCAAAGGTGGTCGTCTTGCCCGTGCCCAGATTGACGAGAAGCAATTTGTCAAAAAGCTGTTTGCCGCCCGGCGTCCTGCCAGCACCGCGGATCTCCTTGAAAGAAGAGGACTGCCGGATCGCCATCCACTGCCCGTCTTCCGAGAATTCGAATGTAGGTTGACCGTTGCCGCCCAGCGGGAACTTTCGCGTGACGGTATCTTTCGTGCTTTTGATGATCAGTTCGCCTTCGCCTTCGGTCGTCAGCAGCGGCGACGCCAGCCACCTGCCGTCCGGGGACAGCCGCACCGCCTGCGGCGGGATATATTTCCAGCTGGGGACGTCCTTCCAGGTAAATGGCCGGGGTCTTTTCGAGGCCGTCGTGTCGGCCTTTGGAGCGCTCGCCTTCGTGGAGTCGGTTTGCGCAAAAAGTGCCTGACCGCAAAGACAAAGCAGGGCCAGGAGTGTGGGAGGAGTTCGTTTCATGAATTAAATATAAATAGAATTGTTCTACGGAACGTTTTACAACGTCACCTCATTATCCTTCTCATTCGCATCCACAAAGATGCCGCCGTCGAGTTTGACCGACTTCAACGTCCGTCTGGTCTTGATCTTCACCATAATCTCTTTCTGATCCTGTTCCCAGACTTCCGGCGTCTGATGAAACGTTTCGGTGGACCCATCGTCATAAGTGGCTATCACGTCAAACGGAACCGCAAATCCGCCGATATTCCTGACCGCAAGCGTATAGCCTTTCCCGGCCTTCCCGACCTTGGTCAACGCGAGATCGATATAGTCCGGCGTGAAAAACCAGTTGTAAAAAAACCAGTTCAGGTCCTTCCCCGAGCCCTTTTCCATCGAAAAGAAATAGTCCCACGGAATGGGGTGCTTCCCATTCCAGTTGTTCATGTAATTGTGCAGCCCTTTCTTAAAAAGCTTGTCTCCCAGCAGGTCCTTCAACGCCAGATAGCTTAGAGAGGGTTTACCATAAGCATTATTACCGCCGCCATGCGTAACCTCGGGACTTGGTGTGATGATCGGATTCTCATGTTCATGTGAGTTATGGGTCCAGCCATTCACCCGAAATTGTTTATAAAATTTTTCTGCCGCTGCCTGACCTCGTTCGGAAATGCCGATGAGGTATTCAAAGGTCGTCGCCCATCCCTCGTCCATAAAGGCGTACCGGCTTTCATTCGTGCCCATGTAGAACGGGAAATAGGTGTGCGCCTGTTCGTGGTCTTGCACCAGTTCGGCAAACGCGAGGTCACCAAAATGGCTATCGTTGATCATCATCGGGTATTCCATATCGGCGAACCCCTGGAAGGCCGTTGACTTCGGGTAGGGGTAAGGGATGCCCGGCCAGTTTTTCGAGAACCACGCCAGCGAATAATGTCCGAATTGCACCGAATGATGAAAGTCTGCTGATGAATCTCCAAATGCCGCCTGCATGCTGACCCGGCGCCCCGTTTTATCGTCGACGACGACGCTGGTCGCGTCCCAGTCATAGTGATTGCTGATACCCAAAGCCATATCGCTTACATTCGTCGCCGTCCACTGCCAGCCGGCCGATCCCGGCATGGTAACTTTTTTATCGGCCATTTCCTGCACGGTCGCCACATGGATCGTGGAATCGGTCGTCATCGACTGTTTCAGCCGTTGCGCAATTTCGGGCTGCAACACCTCATCGGGATTTTGCAGCGTACCCGTGGACCAAACCACAAAATCAGCCGGAACATTGACCCACAGCGTGTAGTCATTAAAATCGTTATAGAATTCCAGGCTGCCCGTATGCGGTTGCGTGTCCCATCCTCTGTAGTCGTCATACACCGAAACACGCGGGTAGAAATAGGCCAAATAGAACGTAGTCGAGTCGATCACGCCTTCGCGCCCCCGCTGCCGCGACAAGATGAAATGCCACGAGATCGCCAGTCGTATCGAGTCATGCGGCATCAGCGGCTCGGCCAGGCTCACCATTTGATTGGTCGTGATGGCCTGGCTATTATCCCACGGCACCTCCACCCCGCGGATCAGCATCTGATCCACCCGGATACCCGCCGACGTATCCGCGACCCCGCCTCTCCCTCCGGCCCGATGAACATTCTGTATCAGCTTCATATTGAGGCTCTTCAACGTGTCCGGGCTGTTATTTGAATAGACGATCTCCTCCATGCCGGTGATCAGCCTGCTCGGTGGATCCACCGTCAGCTTAATGCTGTACCGCCCGTGATTTTCCCAATAGTTTTTGCCCGGCCTGCCATCCATCGACCGCGTCCCGTTGTCATAGGCCTTTTGTATCTCCGGCGGCATGGTGAGCGTCTGCGCCGTCGTCAGCGAAAAAGTGAGCGTAATCAGCCCACTCGTGAGGAATAACTTAATCATACGTAAATGTAAGGTGTTCCGGTCGAACTTGCATCCGGTGATCGGGAACGCAACTACCACCGTCCCAGCCTGAACGGCTTCAGATCGAAGGCCGGATGCCGCCCCACCGCCCACTCACTCGCTATTTTCCCGATCACACTGCTAAACTTAAACCCATGACCCGAACATGGACTCAGCACAAGCACCTGCGGCCATCCCGGATATTCATCGATGATAAAGTCCTCGTCAGGAGTATTGGTGTACATACAAACCGAAGCCGCCTCAACGACCGGATCGATCGCCAGGTAGGTCCGGGCAATCGCAGCAATCGCTTCGATCTCCCCCGTCCCCGCATCCTGCCGCAATTCATCCGGCCGTATCCGCCGCCCGCCATGGTGAAACCCGATTTTTATCCCCTGCCCCATATCCGGGAAGCCATAAAACATTCCCCCCGCCTCATACTCCCAGATATACACCGGCATCCGCTCCGCCCGCAAAACCTCACCACCATTTTTATCCCGAAACCAAACCACAACCTGCCGCTCGTGCATCAACGGTAGCCGTAAGTCCGGCAACAAATCCCCCACCCACGCCCCCGCGCTCACGATGACCTTCCCCGCTATAAATGTCCCCTTGGAAGTCCTCACTTCCACTCCATCCCCCATCTCCCGCACCCCGAGAACCCTCTCCTCGCAAAAAATCTCCGCCCCATGCGCCACCGCCCCCGCGAGGTGCGCCTTTATACACTCCTCCGGAAAAAGTATCCCCGCCCGTTTTTCCAGCACCGCAACCGTCCCATCCGGCGCCCTGAAAGCCGGAAACCGCCGTCGGATATCCGCCGCCTCCAGCCACTCATAAGCGATGCCATGCGTCTCCGCGCTATGCCGCGCCCCGCTGACCACGATCGTCTCCTTCCGCCCCATAAAAAGTCCACCGGTTTTCACGAACAACGTTCGCCCGGCCTCCCGCTCCAATGCACCCCATAAGTCATAAGCCGCGTCGATAAAAGGAACATAAACCGGATTCTCATGATAAGCTTCCCGGATGATCCGCGTCTGCCCGTGCGACGACCCGTGATTATGCGGCGGCGTGAACCGGTCGATCCCCGCAACCCGCAGACCGGTGCGCGCAAGATGATAAAGCGCCGCACTCCCATGCGCGCCGAGCCCGATGACGAGGATGTCGAAAGATTTTGGCATATCAAACTTCGAATGGAAGATCGCAAAATTCCCGGAAATGTCTGCGTTCGGTAACGGACACCCCGGTGTCAAAATCGTACACCCGGCGAAAGCAAACGATTGGAAACACTTGATAATTAATTGATTGAAGCACGGTACGAAATTGGCTGGCATGCCGGCATCAGTAAAACGACATTATGTTTCTCAACTATTTCCTCCTCGCCTGGCGCCACCTCCTGAAAAACCGCGGTTTCTCCGCCATTAATATCGCCGGCCTCTCGATCGGCATGGCCATCGCCCTTGTCATCGGGCTCTGGATCACGGACGAAGCGACCTTCGACCATTACGCCCCCAACCACAGCCGCCTCGCCATGGCGAGGGTCAACATCCACCTGCACAATGCCGTCAAAAAGGACGAGTTCTTCACCGGCAACACCATTATGATGCCGCTCGGCAAAGCCCTCAGCACACAATACAAAGATCTTTTCACCGCCGTCGCCCTGACAGACTTCAAAAGCAGCAGCCGGCTCTTTAATTATGGAGACAAAACCGTGAGCGGCATCGCCCTCACCGCCCAGGCCGATCTCCCTGCAATGTTCGGTTTCAGGATGCTCGCGGGCAATGCGCGTGCAACAAAGGACCCGTCCACGATCCTCATCGCCAGGTCCCTGGCTACAGCCCTGTTTGGAAACGGCGATCCGGTGGGCAAGAGCGTAAAGGTCGATAACCTCTTCGATTATCGCATCGGCGGCGTCTATGCCGATCTGCCAAACAATACCACATTCAACGGCCTTCAGTGCATTCTCCCCTGGGACAACGCTGCCAATGCCTATCGTCGCGACAATACGAACTGGCAGGACCACAACGGTGAGCTGTATGTCGAACTGGCCCCGGGAGTCACCGCCGAACAAGCCACTGCCCGCATAAAGGATCTCCCCACCCCCTTCTTTAAAGACTACCACGAAGAGGGCCTCATCTATCCCATGGATAAAGCGTATCTGTATAATCAATTCGAATTCAACAAACCCTCTGGCGGCCGCATTACCATGGTCTGGCTCTTTGGGATCATCGGTGTCTTCGTGCTGTTGCTTGCCTGTATCAATTTCATGAACCTTTCTACCGCCCGGAGTGAGCGACGCGCCAAAGAGGTCGGCATCCGCAAAACCGTCGGCTCGCTTCGCAGCCAGCTCATCACGCAGTTCCTCGGCGAATCCGTTTTGCTGGCCGTCGTTGCCCTCTTCTTTGCTCTCCTGCTTTCGCAGCTTTCCTTACCCTTTTTCAATGACCTTGCCGCCAAACAAATGTCGATCCCATGGAGCAGTCCGCTGTTCATAGCGGCGGTTCTAGGGTTCACGATCTTCACCGGTCTCCTGGCGGGCTCTTATCCCGCCTTCTATCTTTCAGCCTTCCAGCCCGTCAGAGTGCTAAAAGGCAAACTCCAGGTAGGTAGATTGGCCTCCATACCAAGGCAAATTCTGGTGATCCTTCAATTTACGGTCTCGCTCGTTCTCATCATCGGAACCACCATCGTATTCCGTCAAATCCTCTATACAAAGGATCGCCCCACCGGCTACAACCGCGATGGCCTTTTCACGGTGGATATGAACACGCCGGATATCAATAACCACTATGAGGCCCTGCGTAGTGAACTCATCCAGCAAGGCCTCGCCGCTGACGTGGCCGCCTCCGATATGACCCCTACCGCATTTCTGGATGGGAACGGACTGGACTGGTCCGGCAAACGTTCCGATCAGAACACCGTCGGCTTCAATAACGTCAACATCACGCCCGACTACGGCAAAACCATCGGCTGGACCATCACCCGCGGCCGCGACATGTCCCGTGATTTCCCGACCGACAGTAACGCCGCGATCCTAAACGAAAAAGCCGTCCGCTCCATCGGTTTCAAAGATCCCGTCGGCCAGGTCGTGAAGCTTTTTGGCAAACCCTACACCGTCGTGGGCGTCTGTGCCGATATGGTGAACAATGACCCCTATGACACGGTCGAAAACGCTATTTTCGTCGGCGGCGGTTACACCGGCGAGATGATCGTTAAGATAAAACCCGGCAACGATCCCCATAAGACCCTCGCCGCCATGGCGCCGATCTTCAAAAAGTACAATCCTTCGAGTCCCTTTATCTATAAATTTGTTGACGACGCTTACGCGGCCAAATTCGCCGCCGAAGAGCGCATCGGCCATCTTGCCGCGGTCTTCACCGGTCTGGCGATCTTCATTTCCTGTCTCGGTCTCTTCGGTCTCGCCGCTTTCGTTGCCGAACAACGCACCAAAGAGATCGGCGTCCGCAAAGTCCTCGGCGCCGGCATTGCCAACCTCTGGGGCCTGCTCACCAGGGAATTCCTGCAACTTACCCTCATCTCGATCCTGATCGCCGTACCCCTCGCATACTATGGCATGAACAAATGGCTGGAAGGCTATCTCTATCATGCGCCCCTGTCCTGGTGGATTTTTGCGCTCGCCGGCGCGGGGATCATCGTCATCACCTTGCTGACGGTCAGCTATCAGTCGCTGAAGGCAGCATTCACGAACCCGGTTAAGAGTTTACGCTCGGAGTGACCAGCATCATCGCCGAATTGCGCCATTATCGGCACACGATGTCGTTGCAGTAATTGATGTCGTCGCAGTAATTGATGTAGTTGCAGTAATTGATGTCGTCGCAGTATTTGATGTCGTCGCAGTAATTGATGTCGTCGCAGTAATTGATCGTCCTTGCAAAATCGTGTCGATGATAGTATCATTTGATAGTATCACAAGCCGCCAAAACCCCGTGCCCTCACCGACAGTCCGGAACATACCCCGCCCTCCTGGCCTGCTCCCGACCTGGTCCGAGCTGCTCCGGCCTGGCTCCCGACGTGGTCCGACCTGCTCCTGGCCTGGCTCCCGACCTGGTCCGCCCTGCTCCGGCCTGCCGAACCCGCCGCGCCCGCCTATTTCATCACCGGTAATTCAATGTGTGTCGGATGCTTCACATCAAAATAAACCGTCTCCACCGCCTTGATAAAATCCTCATCCCGCGCCTCAAAAATATTCGGCACATACTTCTGCGGATTCCGATCGATCACCGGGAACCACGTACTCTGTACCTGCACCATGATCCGATGCCCCTTCTTAAACACATGATTGATCTGATGTAAATTGATCACAAACTCCTCCGGCTGACCCGGCACCAACGCCGCCGGCTTATCGAACCCATGCACAAACCGCCCCCGGAAAACCTCCATCGCGACCGGCAGCATATACCCCGACATCGTCCAGGACGCACTATCCCAATTCGGATACACATCGATCAGTTTCACCACCCAATCCGCATCGGTCCCCGTCGTCGATGCCCACAAATGTGCAATGATCGACCCCGTCACCGTCAAATCCGACACCAGCGAATCCAGTGTAAAACTCACCACATCCGGCCGCGAATAAGCAAACCGCTGGTCATCCACATGCCAGGTCCGCCAACGGCTGCCCTTGCCATACGTCGCCTCGATCGGCTGTGGGCGGTAAGGCACCGGATGCAACGGATCACTGACATATTCCACAGATCCCGAAGAAGCCACAGGCACAGAGAAGGACGCCGTTCCATGAGGCCCGGCATACAAATTCTGCACAACGGCTTCCCGCGGCGGCCATGAGCTATACGTCTTCCAAACATTCGATCCCGTCTGAAAACAATTCGCCTCATCAAAATGACCATCGCCGATCCCGCGCAACCAGTAATCGAACCACTTCTTCTGCAGCTCCTTGAACCAAACTGCCGTATTACTTCCAAAACCAATTCGCCCCAGACTGTCGCCTTTCCGCGACGCCCACTCTCCATGATACCACGGGCCTAGAACAATAAAGTTCCTGCCAAACGTATCCCTCTTCTCCATCGCCCCGTACATCAGCTGCGGGCCGTTCAGGTCCTCCTGGTCGTAGTACCCGCCGACGTGCAACTGGGGAATAGCCGGATACTTCACATACGCCAGCGTGGAATTCGTCTTCCAGAACAAATCATAGGCCGGATGTGCCACAAAATTATTCCAGGTCGGTATCGTCCCATGGAAATACAACTCATTCACATGCTTTAGCGACCCGAGTTTAAGATACCAGTCATAGAGATCGAATTGGGGAAAAGGAAAGTCACTATCCGTCGTCTTATCATGCTCGACCTCATAACTATACTCCATCCCATACGACAAGCGGAACGCGCCGTTATGATGAAAGTCGTCGCCTAAGAACAAATCCCCCATGCAAGCCTGCTCCGACGCGGCCTTCAGGGCCGGATGCGGATCGACCGCGCCAACCAGCGCGAGCCACCCCGGATAGGAGATACCGGCAATACCGACCTTGCCGTTGTTGCCCGGAACGTTCTTGACCAGCCAATCTACCGCATCCCAGGTATCCGTGCTTTCGTCCACCGCCCCGGGCTTCCAGAGATGCACCAGCGGCTGATGGATCTGCATCGTCCCCTCACTCTTATACTTTCCGCGGACATCCTGGATGACGAAGATGTACCCGTCCTTTGCCATATTATAGTAAGAAAATCCTCGGGGTAACACAAAGACCGAATCGGTCGGTACCGGGATATCCGCCCCATAAGGCGTCCGCTCCATAAGGATGGGGGATGAACCCGTAGCCGCCGAAGCCCCGGAGGCTGTCACTGGGCTAATGATCGTCGTAAACAGTTTGACCCCGTCACGCATCGGGATCATCGCAACCGTTTTCCTGTACCGGACCGCGGAATCGTTTTGTGCGCTGACCGACGCGGCCGCCACGCCAAGGAACAACCCAAGAAAGAACATCGATTTTCTCATGAAAAGTTGACTTTGCACTAAAATTAGGATACCGGCCTCAACTCAACAAATTGGCCCGCGCCTGCCCGCTACCGCCCATCGAGAGTTCGAAATCGAACACCCGCGTCCGCCGCACCCCACCCAACACTCTCAACTCCAACGTAGAACAAATTCGGCACATAATTCGCCCCACCCACCACACAACCACTACCATGCTACGCAACCATCTCCTCACCGCCCTCCGGGGCCTCCTTCGTGCCCGCGCGCACACCCTCATCAACATCGGCGGTCTCGCCGTCGGCATGGCGATCTCGATCCTCATCGGCCTTTGGATAAAAGATGAACTTTCTTATGACAAATACCACAAAAACTATAACCGTATTGTCCAGGTGCTTCAAAAAGAGGAATTCCTGGGCAAACAACACGTTTTGGAGCACCTGCCCTTCACCCTCCTAACCACACTAAACACTACCTACAGCCAGCCCTTCACCCACATCGTCCCCGCCATCGACGTCGACGGATTCAATCTCGTTGCAGGCACCACGACCCTGCGTGCCGCCGGCTGGTACGCTGATAAAGCGGCCCCGGAGATGTTTTCGCTCCGCATGTTGAGCGGTACGCAAAACGGTCTCGCCGGCCAACACTCGATCCTCCTCGCGGAAACAACCGCAAAAGCACTCTTCGGCACAACTGCCAACCCCATCGGCAAAACCGTCACCCTCCACGACCAGTGGAGTCCCGGCAATACAATACCTGTTACCGTCACCGGTATCTACGAAGACCTGCCCTTCAACACCCGTCTGCACGACGTCCAATACCTTCTCCCCTGGGACCTCTATGTCTCGACCAACCCCTTCCTGCAACAGGGAAACTGGAAGGACCACCGGATCAATATCTTCGCGGAACTGGATCCCGGCGCCGACCTCGACAAGACACAAGCCGCCATCGCCCCGCTGGAGATCAACATTCTCAAAGGCCTGGCCGACGCAAAAGATGAGCTTGCCGCCCGACCGCGCCTCCTCCTCCATCCCATGCGCGACTGGCATCTCTATTCGAATTTCAGGGAGGGCGATTTGGACCGCGGGCCGGCCCAGTTTGTCTGGATGATGGGCATCATCGGCGCCTTTGTCCTCTTGCTGGCCTGCATAAACTTCATGAACCTGAGCACCGCCCGGAGCGAACGCCGGGCCCGCGAAGTGGGTATCCGTAAGGCCATCGGCTCCCTTCGAATTCAGCTCATAAGACAATTCTATATCGAATCGCTGCTGGTCGTCCTCATCGCCTTTATCCCTGCGCTGGTGCTGGCCGCTGCGACCCTCCCCGCATTCAACCAGCTCGCGGCAAAGCAGCTGACGATGCCCTGGGCCGACATACCATTCTGGGCTATCGCGGCAATCTTTATCGCAACAACCGGTCTCATCTCCGGGAGCTACCCGGCATTATATCTTTCTTCTTTTAACCCGGTTACGAGCCTAAAGGGCGTGATTAAGGGCGGGCGCGGGCGCGCCATCCCACGCAGAGCTCTCGTCGTCACCCAATTCACCGTAAGCGTCACCCTCATCATCTCGACGATCGTCGTCTACCGGCAACTGTTATTCGCAAAAGACCGGCCCGTCGGTTATACGCGCGAAGGGCTTCTCATGGTCCCGGCCACCTCACGGGAATTCTTTGGCAAACAAACGATCCTGCGGGACAAGCTACTACAAACCGGCGCCGTTGCCGACTTCGCCGAGTCCGAAAGCGCGGTAACCGACGTGAACTCCCACAACGGCGGGTTCACCTGGCCCGGCATGCCCGCGGGCGAAAAACAAGACTTTGGCACCATCCGCGTCTCCTACGACTACGGCAAAACGATCGGCTGGCAATTCATAGATGGTCGCGACTTCTCAAGAGCCTACGGGAGCGACTCATCAGCCTTTGTCATCAACGAAAGCGCCGCCAAATTCATGGGGCTCAAAAACCCGGTCGGCACGACGATCCACTGGAAAAGCGAATTCCTGAAAGTCGACACGAACTTCCGCATCATCGGGGTCATCAATGACATGGTTATGCAATCGCCATACGAACCCGTAAAACCGACTATCTTCCGCCTGGGCGATGAACCGGACTGGTTCTATATCCGGATCGACCCGCACACCGGCACCCATCAAGCCATCGACAAGATCGCCGGCGTATTCCGCCAAATAATCCCCTCCACACCGTTCGAATACCGCTTTGCCGAAGACGAATACGCCAAAAAATTCGCGACCGAAGAGCGGATCGGTAAAGTGGCCGGTGTTTTCGCCGCCCTCGCGATCTTCATCAGCTGTCTTGGTCTTTTTGGAATGGCCCTCTTCATCGCGGAACAACGCACCCGCGAGATCGGGATAAGAAAAGTCCTGGGCGCGAGCATACCCGCCCTCTGGGGCCTGTTGTCAAAGGAATTTGTCGGCCTCGTGCTGCTGTCTATCGCGATCGCGGCGCCCATAGCGGGATATTTGATGAATCACTGGCTACGAAACTATCCCTTCCATACTGCCCTTTCGTGGTGGATCTTTTTAGTGGCCGGCGCCGCAACCATACTCATCACGCTGCTCACCGTGAGCTACCAGGCGATCAAAGCTGCCCTGGCAAACCCCGTGACCGCCTTACGTAGTGAGTGAAGCCAAAGCGGTAGCGAGTGACACCAAAGCGGCCGGATCAGGTACGCGATCTCGGCTTGGCAGCCAACAACTGCGTAATACTCTCGTCGTCACTTACCTGCGACGCCGGTTGAAAAATATCTCCTTTACCCTTCAACCACCCTTCGATCCGCTTTCGCGAATACTCCATCGCCCGCGGCGAAATATCGCAGCCGGCAAATTTACATCCCCATCGCAACGCCGCAATCGCCGCCGACCCGCTACCCATAAAAGGATCGCATACGACCGACCCGGCGTCCGCGCTTCCCCGCAACATCAGCTCGAAAACCTCCGTTGGTTTCTGCGTCGGATAACCGGCCTTTAGGATCCGCCGGATCTTCCATACGTCGGGAATGCTTTTGCAATTCAGCGCGCGCTTCCCCTTACTCGCGAAAACGATAAATTCGTGCCGCCGCCGGAAATAATGTCCGAGCCCGATGTTCGCCTTATCCCAGCAAAGGATGTTTTTTACGTCGAAGACGTCGCGGACGATCGGCGCCAGCGTCAGCAACGAATAGGAGTCAAACATCAGGTAAATATGCCGGTCGGGCCGCAGTACGCGATAACATTCCTCAAGGAATGCCCGGTAATTTTCTTCCGTGTCATGGAATTCTTCAAACCATTTCGCACCGTTCTGACCAGCCTCCTTATACCGCCCGATGATCTTGCCCGAGCCCAGCTTCAGCCGTTGGTTCATCCCCGAGTACGCCGGGTCGGTGACGATCACGTCAACGGAAGCCGACGACAGCCCGCGCAGAAACGCAACGGCGTCTTGCCGGTAGATGGCCACCCGCCCATCTTTGGTTTTATAAACAGGTTTCATTTCAATACACAAATTCCCGATCCGTCAACATCGTATCCTTTCCCCCATAACTATTCCTTCTTACTATTTTCGGGATCGCGATCTGCCGGATCCAATTACCTTTCTCATCGTATCGGTAGCGATCATATTCCAGCCCGACGGTATCGTTCCCTTCGATCGTCACCGTCCGCACCGCATCGCCATGGCCATTGCGAAAAATGATCGTCCGCCGCTGCAACGTTCGTCCCAGCCCGTCCCCGACATAGTACAGCACGCTGTCCGGAGAGTCAAAGTCCGAATAATAATAGCGCTCATCGCGGGGCCCTGCCGAGTCCACACGCTCGATACGGATCAACCGGTCGCCTGCAAAGTAGCTGTGGATGACCAGGAGGGGTTTCCGCAGCGCCGCTGTATCATCGTAATGCGCTTCAAGGATCTCATCACCGCCCGAAAGAAAGCTGACTATCGTCGCCGTCGGTTTGGCTCCTTCCCTTGGCGTAATGATCTTGTACCGGCCATCCCTCAACTTCCTGCTGACATATCGGGTGATCTCGCCATTATACATATTCGTCATTTTCTCCTGCATCCCGTCGGCATCCGGTTGCCGGTCGATTTTGATGACAGGGGTGTCGTTCATGTAGCTATAGTTCATCGTCATGGTGCCTTCTGCATTAAAACCATAACGCTTGAAAAACAGCCCCCGCGTCTCGGGCCGGGCCGTGTCTTTTGCCTCCATGATATACTCGGTCACCTGCCGCGGCCGGCCATGCAGCGGGGTCATCCGCTCGATTTTGCCAAATATTATCCATTTAAACTTGTCCTGGTAGGGCCCGATGCGCCCATGGCAGGCGCACAGCAGCGGAAGGAAGGCCAGTAAAAAAAGGCGTTCTCGCATAACCAGGGGCATCCCCTAAATTAACGTAAATTTACCCTCCGGCTCCGGCCAAATTTCCGGCCCCGGTACCGCATTCACTATGCCTTCCAAGGAAAAGATCCGCCTCGACAAATACCTATGGTCCATCCGGCTCTTCAAGACCCGGACCGAGGCCGCCGAAGCCTGCGATAAAGGAAAGGTCAAGTTCAACGGCGTCGCCGCCAAAGCCGCACGCAATGTCAGCGTCGGCGACGAATATGAAGTAAAGACGGAGGCAAAGCGCTGGCGCATAAAGGTCGCCGCCCTCCTCGACCACCGCGTCCAATACGCCCAGGCGATCACCTACTATATCGACATTACCCCCGCCGAAGAGATCGAACGGCTACAATTCCAGTCCGCCAGTTTCAACACCGGAAAGCGTCAAAGCAAGATCGGCCGCCCGACAAAGAAGGACCGGCGGGAGCTCGACGATTTTTTGAGTGAATGATGCGCCTGTCCCCACTGTCCACTGACTGCAGTATACCGCGATAACTTCATTGGATGTTTAGCGAACGCCTTATCCGCCGGTCCGTCCTTATGACGGCCATCCTTGCCATGCTCATTCCTGCTGCATGGATCGAGCACCACATCCTGATCCAGACCCACGGCACCATCGCCTATCCCCTCGACGATGCCTTTTTTAATCTAACCCTGGCAAAAAACTTCGCCTTCGACCATGTCTGGGGCATCACGAAATACTCCTTCAGTCCGGTCACCACCTCGTTGTTATATCCCTTTGTTCTCGCAATCATCTACCTCGTGTCCGGAGCATCGCTGTTCATCCCCCTGTTAGTAAACATCGCCGCCGCCATCTGGTTCCTAGTCGCGCTCCAGCGCTGGCTGATCCGGCAGGAGCTAAGCCCCGGGAGCCAATTACTGATCCTGTTGGCGGTAGTCTTCCTCGCTCCGCTCCCACCCCTGATCGTATCCGGAATGGAATACACGCTGGAGCTGCTTTTTACCTTTCTCTTTATATCTTCACTAACCCCGATCCCCCTGAAATGGCGATCCTATCTCTACGCCACGCTGATGCTAACGTCCAGCTACCAGACCCTCCCCGTCATCCTGATCGCCTGTTTATACCTCGTCATTCGCCGCCGGTGGTGGGAAGCCGTCAAGCTGCTCTTTATTTCCGTTCTCCCGCTTTATTTGTTCGGTCTATTGTCGATCACAAGACATAACTATTTTGTTCCGACACCGCTTGTCCTGACATGGGGATTCCCCAGGCTGTCAACAAACCCCTACTACCCCGGTTTTCTGGTCGGCAGCATCACCGCCTTCGGCGGCACCTGGCTTGTAAGATCCCGCCACAAAAGATCCCTCTATCCCATCGCCGCCCTGATCCTGATCCCGCTTGCCTTCTACGCCGCCACCACCTTCCGCCACATCACGCCGTCCTGTATCAGCGTATACACGAGCCAATATCAACCCGCCCGGTTCGTCTACAGTTACTACAACGGTGATCCGGTCGCCTCCAATGACCTCGGAGCGATCTCCTTTTATGCCGAAGATTCCCGGATCGTCGACCTTGCCGGGCTCGCCGACCCGGATGTCCTTCGCCGGCAGCGGATCCGCAACTGGACCCCTGCATCCGCCGATTCCCTCAGCGAGCAAATGAACGCAAACGTCGCCATCCTTCACCACAGCTGGTCGGATGCGGAAGTGGAACCCTATTGGTATCGGATTGCCACCTGGCAGATGCGCGGCGATAGTGTATCGTTTTACAGCATCGACAAACGGTACGTCGAAAAACTGCAGACCACCATGCATGCCTTTGAGGCAACACTCCCGCCGGGGGTGGTCGTCCGGTATTTTGCGCCTATAGACTAAGGGCTATCTTTGCCCCATGAACATCGACATCCTCACCGTCCTCCCGGAGCTCCTCGAAAGCCCGTTCAATCACTCCATCCTCAAACGGGCGAAGGAAAAAGGGCTCCTGACGATCCGGGTCCATCATTTGAGACAATGGGCCGTCAACGAATACGGGCAGGTCGACGATTACCAATACGGCGGCGGCGCGGGGATGGTGATGATGCCCGAGCCATTGGCAAACGCCATCGAGGCGCTGAGCAAAGACCGGAAATTTGATGAAATTATTTACATGACACCTGACGGCGACCGGTTGAACCAACGTATGGCCAACCACCTAAGCCTGAAGGAAAACCTCCTCATCATCTGCGGCCACTATAAGGGAATCGACCAGCGGATCCGCGAGCAATATGTCACCAAAGAGATCTCCATCGGCGACTACGTCCTGAGTGGCGGCGAACTGGCCGCGGCCGTCCTGGCAGACGCCATCGGACGGCTGATCCCCGGTGTGTTGAATGATGAGACCTCAGCGCTTTTCGATTCTTTCCAGGACAACCTCCTGGCCCCACCCGTGTATACCCGGCCCGCTGACTTCAGGGGTGCCATGGTACCCGGGATCCTGCTTAGCGGTGATCCCAAAAAAATCGAGGACTGGCGGCATGACCAGTCGCTGAACCGGACCAGGGAGCGCAGGCCCGACCTCCTCAAAGATGAAGATTAGGGATATCATCTGAAGATCATTGCTAACCACACCAATATTTGCAAAACGAGATAATACCCCAGGATAAGGAGCAGGTTAAAGACAATAGTCTTCCTCATAGGGACGGATTTTGTAGTTTTCATAAGCTAAAGTCTGATCAATCGGTCGGCCGGCTTCCGCCGGACCTGGGATTGTGGGTTAGAATGGGTTAACAAGGGTCCAAAACCATACCAAAGCCGGTTTATCCACATCGGATTTCTACCCGGGACCTGCTGAAAAAACATCCGAAAAACCCCGTAAGAGGCCATCTCCAACTGGATACGCATACAATCCATTTTTAATCAGATATTAATGCCCATTCACCGAATTTTGTAGGCTTTTTGTTCGTTAATTACCGGTTATCCATTTGTTAACACGATTTGCAGCCTCAATAGCCCCGTCTGTACCCTCTTAATGTGCCTTTAATTAAGCCAGCACGAACTTTGTAAGTCAAAAGCCTGATCGGAACCGATCCAATAAAACGATAAAAACCGGACATGACCATTAGCGGATTCACGATGGTGCGTAATGCCACCAAGCTGTATTACCCCATCAAACAAGCCATCAGCTCTATCTTACCTCTTGTCGACGAGTTTGTCGTTGCCCTGGGCGATTGCGACCCCGATGACAACACCCTCGAGGAGATCAAAAGTATCGGGTCCGGCAAGATCCGGGTCATCCATACCGTCTGGGACCTCGACAAATACCCCCGGGGCATGGAACATGCCCACCAGACCGATATCGCCAAGGCTGCCTGTACCGGTGACTGGTTGTTTTACCTCCAAAGTGACGAAGTCGTCCATGAGGATGACCTTCCGAAGATCCGCCGTCGCTGCGAGGAATTGCTCCATGTGCCCGAGGTGGAGGGCATCCTTTTTAAATACCGCCATTTCTGGGGGGATTATGACCACTATATCACCTCCCATGCCTGGTATGCCAACGAGATCCGGATCGTGCGAAACGACAAGGATATCCATTCCTGGGAATCGGCCCAGTCCTTCCGCCGCATCCCCGGATTTGACGGCGTCCACTACCGCGAAAAGAAGGGAACATTCAAGCTAAAAGTTGCCCGCGTTGACGCGCATATCTACCACTACGGCTGGGTCCGGCCGCCGCGTTTTATGCAGAAAAAGCGTAAGGCCTTTGCCGCGATCCATTTTGGCGGGGCCACCGCTGAAGCGCATTTCCGCCGGGAGAAGGAGGAATTTGACTTTGGTAACCTCAGCCAGTTGTCCGTTTACCATTACAGCCATCCCGCCGTGATGCGGGAGCGCATCCGCCAGTTCAATTGGGCGGATCAGCTGGAGCGCCGCCGTCATTCGCAAAGCCTCGTCCGGCATAAACATGAGCGATTCAAATACCGGTTACTCACGTTTATCGAACAAAACTTTATGGGCGGCCGCCAGATCATGTCCTTCAAGAACTATCACCTCGTCAGCCGCTAACAACTCGTCACCTGGCATCCACCTCGTCAGCCGCTAACAAAAAAGGGCGCTCTCATGAGCGCCCGGTATGGTGTGGCTGGAATCGAATGTTTTATTGCTTCGGCATGTCAAAAGCCGTCGGATCGACGGTCGGGTTGACCGTGATCTTTTTGATGGCGATCGACAGCGAGAAATTCGGCAGATCGAGTGACTCCGCATAGGGGTAAAACAGCCCCGCATCGGTCTTCCGGTAGTCGGAGAAGTTGATCGTCGTTTCCCCATCCTGGCCGCCCGCGGACGTGTGGCTAACCGCCTTGTCGATAAAATAGGTCTTCATGTTGACATAGTAGGTGACGTCGACGCCAGACCCGGTCATCTTGACTTTGTAGTCGGCGCTGTCCTTGCCGAGGAGCTCGACTTTGTAGCCGTTAGCCTCATAGTTGGCCAGCGGGTCGACCTGCAGCTGGATCTTCGCACCTTTCAGCTGGTCGTCGGTCATGGCTGTCGGTGTGGCGGCACCCATCATCGGGTTGATCACCCATCCACCCTTATCGCTGACACATTGGATGATCTTCGTGCCGTTAAAATCGGATTCATTCTTGTAGCCCTTGCCGACAACGATGGTCGTGGTGCTCGGCATATCGTTGCCCATGACCTGGACCGTGCTCTCGAGGACCAGCGATTTGACGTTGTTGATCGCGTCTTTCCCACCGATGGCCGTGACATATTTTGCGACAATATCGTCCGCTGTTTGCGCGCGGAGCGTGGTGAAGGCCAGCAGGGCCGCCAGGACAAATAACGAACGTTTTGTAAGTGTTTCCATTGATTTAGTTTTATATAAAATATCTACAATGCGACAAACTTAGACCAAAATTTCGGCAGGTGATTTACCTTTCATAAAATTACGTATTCGTCCACTAATCAAACCTTATTTCTATGCAAAAGGAAATCTTCCAGCGGCTTGACCGCATCGACCAGCTTATTCGCATCAAGGGTACCGGAACCCCCGCACAATTAGCCGACAAGATAGGCCTTTCCGAGCGAAGCATGTACGAGTACATTCGTTTGATGAAAGAATTCGGCGCTCCTGTAGTGTATTCCCGGGAAAGACAGAGCTACTACTATTTACACGAAGGGAGGTTTATTGTTCGGTTCTTGTCGGAATAACGGGATTAACCTTACTGTTCCACTAGCCTATTGTCCTCTCATTCACACCTGTCCTCCGCCAAGCCGGCCGGAATATCACCGGCCGGCCGCGGGAGATGGTCCCGGCATCCAGCCGGCTCAGGAAAAGCGCTCCCAGGAATAACGGTACATATAACCGCACGGCCCACAGATCGCCCCCCATGAGCGAATTGACGATATAAGGCAGGCTGAGGATGTAGAACCAGCCCATCACCTGCTTGTTTTCCTCCGTCGCCGCCAGCGCAAACGGCAAGTATACAAAGAGGACCCAAAAGATCACGCCCATCATAAACATATCCGGCTCGAAGCCCGCGCTTCCACTCGCCGCCGCCTTCGGCGGCGGCCCCCCGGCCCCAATCCCCGCGCGCAGCGCAACATACGTCCCCACCCAACACCCCACCATCCCCGCGATACTCCACCACACCCGCCGCTCCCCGCCATACCGCACCAGCAACAGCACCGCAATCATCGCCACCGACACCTCCGCCGACTCGCGATTCAGCGTCGACACCACGATCAGCCCCATGATGTATGCCATCGTCTGCGCATAACGGCTATCAATATTCTTCAGGAACACATACAGGATCACCAGTTCCAGGAAATAACTCGAAAGATCATAGTAGTGGACCGTAAACTGCGTCATCCCGATCAGCACCGGCACAAAGAAGCAGAGCAGGATCTTCTCCGAGTCCGAAAACCGCAACGCGCCGTCCAAATTGAGCAACAACACGACCATCAACGACGTCAGCGCAAGAAAAAGCGTGTTGAGATAGTAGATGGCATAGTAGAACCGCTCCGACGCCCCGCCGGTTACCGTCCGCACCCGCGCCTCCGCGCCGCCCTCTTTCATACTCCTTCCCAGCAACCCATCGACCGCATACACCATGTATTTACTCAGCACCCGGTACCGGTCGCCGCCATGATCGAATTTCGCATCAAACGCTTTCCGCGCAAAAATATCCGCCCCGTAATTGGGCGTAAAACCGAAGTAGACGACTTTGCTGACCACCATCGACAGCATGATCACCAGGATCGACGTCATAAAGAGGTTGAATTTCATAATAGGAAGGTTTTCGTTTTCAAGGGCACAAATCTACCCCCGATTACCGCAACCCGCCCGCAGTTTATCCCCGAGTCCTCCGCCCTCATAATAGCGCCGCGCGCTCAATGAAATGCGCTCTTGATCTGCCCGATCGAAACGCCCAACAATTGTTTGCTGATCTTATCCAGCGCCGCCTCGCTTCCGGTAAAATGAAAAACCTCATGCTGGTGCACCAGGTGGTCATTAGGCTTCAGCAGCGTGGCCTGCCCGACACTTTCCAGCTCATAGAACGGTCCCATCTGGCTTCCATCCGCCAGCGGCCCGTCGTTATAGGCATTCACGGCATCGCCGCTAAAAGGAGCTTCGGCCGTGTTCCATTTCTGGTTCAGATAGCGCGCTGACCGATCGATATCGAATTGTGCAATGGTCAGCACATGGTTCAACGCATCATAGCTCCCCATCATTGTTTTGGCCCGCATGGGATGCACACCCAGTTTTCCCCGGCTCTTGCCGTCGGCTTTGAAGAAGAGGACGCTGTCCAGGTATTTGATCCGGTCGGCCGGGATCTCGCCGAAATAGTCGGTGGTCACCGGTTTACTTGTATCTCCCGGTTCAGTAAAAAATGGAACGACGATCGTCGTGGCAGCGGAGGGATTGAACATATCCAGCGACCACATACAGGGCATCCCCGTGGCGCCGGTCCAGGCCTGGCTCCCGGTGTTCTTCATGTCATTGAGCGTCGTATAGCCCACGGCCTGCACCGATGTATCAGGCGTCAATCCCAGCCGGCTGTCAATAGCGGGCCGGGCCAGGACCCGGATGTAGCGGTCAATGATCACTTGGATCGGCGTGCCGGCATAGTTGGTCAGCAACATCTCTTTTTCCAGGCTGACACCGCTATCCGTCCGGCCATTCACCTCCCATGGTTCCGTATCGAATGCCGCCGGAGTCTTCCAGTTCGCAAACTCCATTTTGGCCCCCGGCGGAAAGAAAAGCGAAAACCTTCCGCCCTCCGGTCCAAGCCAAAGCCGATTTTCCCCGCCATAGGCGTTCATATGTGCATCCGCCGTGTCAAACGCCTTATAGTGGATCCAGCCAAAGCTCATCCCATCCTCCCCCGCGGCGGTAGAAGTAAAGACCTTAGCCTGGTACTTAGGCGAAACCAGGACTTCGGCATCCCCTTGTCGCAGTACAATCAACCCGCTATCCCGTTTTTGCAGGAAATGCAGGTCATAGGCAAAAGTTCCCGGTTTATCCGGCCTCATCATCGTACACGAGCCAAGCAAAAGCGCTCCAACCAACCATTTATTCATTTCACGAAGATTTTAATTCACCTCCAATAGATCCTTCGTCGGCAACACCGGGAATACCCCGTGCGGTTCACTCTGATACCAGAACACCGTCGACGAGATATCATCCTGCAATGGCAGATACCTTCCGCCATCCCGCCACCCCAGCGCCTGGATCGTCACCCGCAGGCTCTTCTCAAACCGGATCGGGTCCGTAATATGCCACCGGTACAACCCGAACCGTTGCGCCATATCATAGTGTCCATCGCCCTTGATCACCTGCGCGAGACCCGAATAGGGGCTACAAAAAACGGTATACCCATCTACGTCAACCCCCGCGGCATTGCGAGTATGCGTGTCGAAGTCATACGACCCGCAGAAATAATCTTCCGTCCCTGTCCCGCAGATCGTCGGCCAGTCCTTATCGCCGTCCATATAGAACTTGATCTCCCCTTCGCCCCACCAGCCGTTGTTGTGAACGCCCCACGCGAGATAGGTCCCCACGTACTGCCCTTTGCCACGCACGCTATCCAGCAAGGTAACGACGCCCTTATACGGCAGCGGGTTCACCCGCCGGAATTGCGCATGGAAATAGGCCGCGTTCGCCGGCACGTCGGTCAACAGATAGTCGACGCTATAGTACAACACCATATCTTTATCGGCGATATTCTCCATCGTGATCCGGCATTTCTTGTGGAACGGCATCGGCCAATAGCAATTAAACGCACTCCCCGGATTCACACACACCGGCAGCGACTGCAGCGGCGAATACTGCCCCCAGCCCATCCCAAAGAAATCGCCCACCGGCGTCTCCACCGAAGGCGTCGGCTCATCATCCCAATAAATGCGGAAGATCTCCCAGCGCCAGTTACCCGTCGGGGTCATCCAGATGTGCTGGATCGAGCCCGGCCCGTCGATCTCGGCGACCGTAAACGTCGTATGTGCCTTGATCACCACCGACGGGCTGATCTTCCAGCCCTGCCCCAGGTCCCGCGCGGGCCCCGCACCCGTGCCTTTCGTCGCCTTACCCGCCTCGCCCTTGGCACCGTTGAAGTTTTCCGGGCTGATCGACCGGCTTTGCGCATTGGACAAGAGGAACAAATTTCCGAGGTGCGAGTCCACGCCGTTATACGGTTGCTGTGCACGCAGGCTGCAGTAACCAATGCAAAGGATTAGAAAGAAAGCTATTTTCATATAGCAGCTTTTAAGTTTTATCCGTATAAATGTAACGATATCTTTTCACCCGCAAAATCAATGCAGTCACATCCTGTATCCTTGCTCTCTACTCTGATAACCCGGCCCATCTATAACCTTATCGAATTTAGTGTCATGAAAAGAAGAGACGCCCAGTTGATCGAAGAGATCCGTCAATATCTCGATGACAACCTATACCGGCAGCACACGATCCAGGACCTCTGCCGCCAGTTCAACATTAACAGGGAAAAATTGCAACTCGGCTTCCACGAGTTGGTCCACTCCACCGTCCACGCCTACGTCATCCGCCGGCGCCTCGAACGCGCCGCGCAACGGCTGGTCGAATCCGATGATTCGATCAAAGCCATCTCGCTGGAGAGCGGATACAAGAAGCAGCGAAGCTTTAATAAAATTTTCAAAACAATCTATCGCCTGACACCCGCGACGTATCGGCGGGTGCACCAAAAAGCCCTTATTTAATTCGCCCATGCCGGATGAAGCGATAGGACGCGCTGATCATCCAGTATCGGCCAACGACATTCGAGCTGGTCTGTGAGGTCGTATTCCCCGAGATCGACCGCCCGATCCCGGCGTTTTGCCCCAGGATATCGTTGATCCACCACTTCACGACCAGCCGGTTCTGCAGGAAGTTTTTGCTGACGAACGCATTCCAGAAAAAGGTCGACGTATTCCCGACAAATGCGCTGGTTTTTTGCTGCCAGTTGTAATAGCCGTTCGTATTTAGCTCCAGACCGGGCAGGATAAACCAGCTCAGCTCAAAGTTTTCGTTTTGGGTCCAAAAATGGATGGCCTGGCTGGTATTGATCGAACTGCGGGTCGCGCTATAGTTGGCGTTTGCTCCGAGCCGGATATTAAACCGGTCGGCCACATATTTTCCGATTGACATCCCACCCCCGGCATTATAGATGTCATTGTTGGAAAGGATATCACCGACGTAGTTGACACTCCGGCCGGCGTTCCCGTTAAAATTCATTCCAATCTCAATTCCGACCGGCATGAACTTGTGATTGAACCCGAAATAGACCCCCACATTCCTCGATCCGCTGACATTAACCGCTTGGCTGATCTGCCGGCCCAGCCTGTCGGTGGTAACCTTCGTACTGATGGCATTGGACATATAACCAAAATTCAGCCCCATATTAAAGTAAATAGGCTTGACGGCATCAAAACCAAATCCAAAGTTCTGCGAGAAACCCGATCGCAAATTGGGATTGCCCAGCGTGATGTAAAGCGGATTGTTGTTGTTCTGAACGGGTTGTAGTTGGTTAATGGAAGGTTGTTCGGTATTTGCCGAATAGTTGAGGGAGATACCCTGGTTCTTGCTGATGGCAAAGCGCGCATTGATCCGGGGATTCAAGGTCAAGTAGTGGTACTTAAGCGTCGAGTCCTTTTGCAAGTCCTTTTGCGCGTTGGAGAATTGTATGACTTCCCCGCCGATCGTATAGGTCAGTGGCTTGCCGCTACCTTGAATATTGAGGGTCGCCGATTGGGAAATGACATTGTTCTGATAGTGATTGCTCAGGCTATCGACAAAGTCGCTGTATTTACCGTCGCCCCGATCAAAAGTGGCCTGCCGGGATTCGCTTCGGTTGACATTCAGATTATATCGAAGGGCAAGGACGGTGTTCTTCCATAAGGGTTCGGTATAGTTCAGACTGCCGTTAAAGTTTTTGTTCAAAGAAGTGATCGCTTTCCGTTGATCGGTCGTATCGATATTAAGTAAACTACCATCGGGTTTGTAAAAATTATTCAGCACGTAGAGGTATCCGGTTGTTGTGTTCGATTGTTCGGACATCCCGGCCGTAACAGCGAAGTTCCTGGCCCTTGTCTTCCGGCTTCTGACCCGCCACATGATGTTGCCGTTGAAGTTTTGGTTGTCAACGATACCATGGATATTCGTCTTGCTGCTATTGACCAGCGTATCATTAAAGGCGCTGCTGCCGGAGAATACGTATTGGTCCTGACCGGCCGCCTTCATTCCCCCCAGCGAAAATCGAAAAGCCTGTACCGTATCAGGGATATAGTCATAGTCCGCGTTAAGGCGTTGCTGGTTGCTCGTATTGACGGAGCTCGATTGCTGAGCCTGCGTATAGACGCTGTCCGGAAGTGTCTGTTGGGTAATAGTTGACGAGTAGGGCCGTATGCTCATGAACCCAAACGATCCGTTGCCGGACACGTGATTTCGATTCGCATTCCATTTATCCGCATAGTGCGCTCCGGCTCCCTCTACTTGCGGTATCCCCCCACCAGCGGAGGCGCCCAGGGCATCTCCGGCGCCGCCGATCGACAAGCCGGCCCCTTCTCCGCTGAAACCCGTATTCCCATTGTTAGCGGTCATGGCGAGCACGGCCAATTGTCGCGGACCGCGAAAGGCGCCAAGCATCCCGTTGACGTTATAAAATCCCTGCGGTCCATCGCCGGCCTCGCCCCTCACAAAATATCCCTTCTTCGCATCCTCCTTCAGGACAAGGTTGACGGTCTTTGTCCGCTGGCCGTCATCGACACCCGTAAATTCCGCCTGGCTGCTTTTCTTATCAATAAACTGGATCTTGGCAATCATATCCGCATTCAGGTTCTGGGTCGCGATCTTGGGATCGCCGCCAAAGAAATCCTCTCCATCTACCAATAGCCGCTCCACCCTTACCCCATTGATCGAGATCGTCCCATCCTGGTTCACTGTGACCCCCGGCAGCCGCTTAAGCATTTTCTCCACGGTCGCATTTACCTTCATTTTTACATTGGAAGTATTGTATTCCAGCGTGTCGCCGCGGATATGCATGGGCGGATTCTTTGGGGTGACGATGGCTGCTGCCAGGGTATCCGATTTCGGTTCCAGATATAGGGTTCCAAGATCGGTGATGGAATCGCATTTGATTACGACCCTGGCGAGATATGCGTCATACGATGGATGGCTGGTTAGCAGCAAATAGCCCCCGGTGGGAAGGCCCCGGATGACCCAACTCCCGTCCCTTTTTGTCCGTGTAAACCGGACGAGGGAAGAGTCCTGGTCCAGGATGGCCACAACCACGAAGGCACATCCACGATCCAAGGCACTGTCCTGGATCTTCCCCTGGATCGCACCCGGCCGCTCCTGACCCAACCCGTGAAAAATGCAGGAGATCACACAAACAACTGTTAGGGCCCATTTTGTCATTCCCCAAACTATCGCTTTTCACTGCGACCGGACTGCGGAACAATTCGATAACATTTTTATCCCATTCGGAAATATGGATCGGGCTACCTTCAAGGAGAAAATTCGACAAACCTTATCCAACTATCGGCATCATGTTCCCGTTCCGTTCCAAGATCGATCCATTTTCGGCCTTCACGATCAGCCTGGGGCCCCTTTATGTGGAACGCGTCTTCGACAGCCTGCTGACAAAAAAGGGTGTAAAAGCGGTGGTCCTGATGCAGTCCGCGGAGCGCTATGCCCTCTACCTGGATTATCTGAAAACCAATATCGACGTCCATAACCACACCCAATACGCGGTCACGCAGTTCTACAAGGGATATTTCAGCCAGCAGCTTGCTGCTCACTGCATCAGCCAGGAGACGGCCCGGCATTTCCAGGAAAAAGCGCTTTGTTATTACCAGAATTACCTCGAGCTCGCTGAGCGGGAGGGAGAAAGCCGCTATTATTCCCAGTGGCAGTCCGCGCTACTACAGGATTTGCTGGGCTATCCCTGGCCGCAGGTGGAGGAGTCCCTGTTAAAGGCCGCGGCGATCGACCCGCTGCGTGGGGAGGCGATAAAAAAGCTGATGGATCATGCCGTGCGAGCCGACGACTGGCAGCTGGCCTATAGCTACAGTTCGCGTGCAGTCCGGGATTATTATGACAAGAACCCCGTAGCCGGCCGCCAGTGGTTTGTGGATTTCGACGCCTATAACGGAAAGCTGTTGAGTACGCACCTGCTGATCTGCTATAAGCTCGGGTATCTCCACGATACCGGGGAAACGTTTGATCCACTCAAAATGGTCACTTATGGAAATTCCAAGCCTGAAAAAGTCGCCTAGCACTGCCAGTTTTAAGGAATATGTATTTGTCGAGAACAAGGTTCACCTGCTCCTTATCCTGGGATTGATGCTGCTTGAATTCGTGATGTTCAAGATCCTGTATCCCTTTCCCGACTTTTTCTCCGACAGTTATAGTTACATCCGGGCAGCGTATTTCCATTTCGACGTCAATATCTGGCCCATCGGTTATTCGCGGTTCCTTGCGTTTTTTCATCATTGGGTCGGCCACTCTGGTTCGGCGCTGATCACGTTCCAATATCTGGCGTGGTGTTTTGCGTCGCTGTATTTCTTTCTGACGGTCACGTATTTCTATCCGACAGGGAAGAACACCCGCATCTTCCTAAGCCTGTTCCTTTTTTTCAATCCCCTGATCTTCTACACGACGAACTATGTCACCAGCGATATCCTTTTTATCAGCATGAGCACGGTCTGGCTGACCCTGTTGATCTGGATCCTCAACCGGCCCACCCTGGCCCATATTCTCATCCAGGCCGTGCTGATGTTTGTGATGTTCACTTTTCGATACAATGCCATGATCTACCCCCTGATCGCCGCAGGGATCATCCTGGTATCCAAACAAAAGATCTGGGTAAAGGCGCTAGGGATAATCGCCGGCCCCGCGCTCATCATTCCGTTCATTATTTGGTCGAGCAATGCCGCGAAAGTGGTAACGGGTGTGCCACAGTTCCCGCCCATCCTCGGCGGCTGGCAATGGGGAAACAACGCGCTTTATTTCCGGGGATTCATCCAAGAGGACAGCAACGCGTTTCCCACGCCGCAGACCGCTGAGCTGGACCGGATAGCTCGGCAGTTCTTCGCTCTGCCCTATCGCCCTCAACACCTGCTGGCTGATGAAGTGGCCAATTTCTTTATCCGTCATCCGGAGGCGCCGTTGAAGCAGTATATGAGCCGACATTTCAAACCGAAAGATGAAAACGAATCGGTCGCCGCCTGGGGAAAATCAGCGATTGTTTTCGATCAATATGGCAAATTCCTCATCAAACGTCATCCGTGGGCATATGCCCGGTACTACCTGCTGGTGAATACCAAGAATTACTTCATCCCGCCACTGGAGAAGCTCGAAATCTATAACTTAGGTGAGGATTCAATGTGGCCGGAAGCGCAAGGCTGGTTCGAATATTCCAGTCCAAAGATTTGGTGCGTGTCGAAGGAACTCCAAGGCACGGTTTTGGCGGTGTTCCCAGTGCTGTTCCTGATCTTAAATCTCTATTATATAGTAGGGCTGTGGCTGTTCATCCGCCGGGAAGGCTTCAAAAAGACCAGCCGGACCGCCCAATACACGATTTCTATGGTCACTGCTTTCCTCGCCTTGAATGCGGGCTTCAGCATATTTGCGAACATCATCGTCATCCGGTATGAGATCTTTCCGATGCTGGTATTTCTGAGTTTTGCGATGCTCCTTACGGACTATGTGGAGTTGCTTTCGCCGAAGCCCACAGCGAAGGGTCCGTCACTGCTTAGTCAGTTCCCTCCATCCGCCGGCAGGACTAGCAGCGCAACGTAATTAAAAACATTTGAAGGTGGACGGAAGGTTCGATTCCCTCCTTCTCCGCAGTTAGTTTATCAAATTTCTCTTGAAAGCCTGTTAAACGTGGTGTTGACGGGCTTTTTGCTTGATGGCGTGGTTGAACTTTAAGACGTATGCAATTGCTAATTTAATCACCAGTTTTAAAGCATTTGGGTATGATCCAGAAGAATTTTGGTTTGCTTTACTACCTCAAAAAGCATCACGTTAACAAAGACGTTCACCGCCCGATTTACCTCCGTATAACGGATGACGGAGTGATAAAAGAATGTCCATCTACCGAACTTGGGATGCCACCTGATAGAACACTAAGACTGGCCGGGCAATCACCGACCGTCGACAATTTAAGAAGCAGCCCGAGGCGGGCACGCAAGAAGCGAAGGCACGCGCGTTAAACCGCCTCAAGCCTACCCATTCTTCAGGCAACTTTTCAAGCAACAAATCTCAACCAAGCCAAGGTCCCTCAAATCCTTTTTTTTCTGAGTATTTCGTGCAAACAAAATCAGATCTTCGCCAGGCGATCGCCTCCAAAAAATTGATGAACGAGCTCAGTTCAATATTTGACCGCCGACCACCCGGCCGAATCCGGCATCGGCTTCTTTGGCGTTCGTAAGAATCTGATCGAACTCGACATGACCCTTATTTTTAACGAGCAGTTGAGCTTTTCTAAGAGCTTTTGGATTCTTACTAATTTTATTAGTATTTTAGTTGTAACATATTTTTTCATGCATTTTGTTATAAATTCGTATCTTACCCAATCTTTTGATAACCAACTCATTAAGCCCTATTCAAAATGACGACCCAAGATTTAATTCAACTGCATAATAAATTTGATGTCCAGATAAATCAGGAGTGGTCATTTAATGATAGCCGATCAACTGAATCTTTTACACATAATTATCATCGATATCCCGCGAAATTCATTCCGCAAGTAGTTAAAAAATTGATCGAAAAGTATACGGTAGAAGGCGATACTATTGCAGATGTATTTGCGGGGTGTGGTACCACTCTTGTCGAGAGTAAACTTCACGGTCGCGCTTGCATTGGCGTGGATATAAACCCTGTTGCTCGATTAATTACCGATGCAAAGATAAACCCGTTAAAACCTGAACTCATCCAAGAAGAGTATGGTAAACTGGAATCTTACATGGCCCGATACCATGGGAATAAAACGTACTATAAGGCTCAACATCCCAGAATAAATTATTGGTTCCGGCGTTGGGAAAAAAATAAAATTGCATTTTTATATCATCGTATTCTGAAAATTGAAGACACAAAGATAAAGACATTTTACTTGTGCGCATTGTCCAATGTTTTAAAAAATTGCTCTCGTTGGCTCCAAGATAGCACCAAACCTCAAATAGACCCTAACAAAAAAATTGCGGAACCATTTTCAAGCTTCTCGATGCAGGTAAAGAAAATGATAACGAAGAATAAGTTGTTTTATGAAGAATTAAAAAGGAATGGGAATCTAGACGTTAATTGTCGAATTAATCTGGCCGACGCACGAAATACTCGGATAACTTCAGAATCAATATCAGCTGTTATAACATCTCCACCCTATGTTACTTCATATGAATATGCCGATATTCACCAATTGACGGGTTATTGGTATGAATATATTTCTGACTTACCAACTTTTAGGAAAGCCTTTATTGGAACCTTTTATTCAAATAGCCAATCGAATCTAAGTGTTGCCAGCCCTACAGCTCAGGCCATCGTGGAAAGTCTTCAGAACTCCGATAAGAAGGTTGCAAAAGAAGTAGTAAACTATTTTAACGATATGAATGACGTGGCAAGGGAGATGAAACGCATCCTTTCACCCAAAGGAGTCATCTGCATGGTCATGGGCAATACAACATTGAGGAATGTTAAAATCAAGTCTGCGGAGGCTTTTGCAGAGATTCTATCGTCTCACGAATTCTTGATAGAAGAAGTAATTAGGAGACCAATCCCCAATAAGCATATCCCCCCGACACGGGACATAATCACGGGTAAATTTACCGCACCTGATTGCGAGAACAGCAAGAAAGTTTATCCGGATGAGTTTATTATAGTTGCAAGAAAGCCCATTATATGAGTTTAGAATCTGCCGGCAAGAAAATAGATGAAATTCCTGTTGAAATCAGTTATAAGATAATTGAGCTTTTTTCTGCGGGACTATATTCAAGCCCAAATAAGGCCTTTGAGGAACTAGTGAGTAATGCGTATGATGCTGGAGCGACAAAAGTAAGTGTTTTTGTCCCATTGGACAAAACTTTGCCAAACTCGACATTGTGGGTCTGCGACAATGGCGAATCCATGGATAAAGAAGGTTTAAAGCAATTTTGGAAAATTGGTTCGTCGACAAAAAGGCTAATGGAGTATAAAGAGCGACTACCAATTGGGAGATTTGGCATTGGAAAGTTAGCAACATATATCCTTACTCAGAAATTGACGTTAGTCTGCAAAGCTAAAGACGGAAAGTACTATGCAGTGACAATGAATTATTCAAACATCACTAAGGAGTCATCTGACGTAATAAAATTAGACGAACGCGAGCTCACTCTTAACGAGGTGAAGACCGCACTATCTCCTTATATAAGCGTGAATTCCCAGCAACTAATATCATTTGAACTCTGGGGGCAGAAGGCGGAAAAAACTTGGACATTTGCAATTATGTCTGAGCTTAAGGCGAAGGCTCAACAAATACAAGACGGAAGACTAAAATGGATTCTTAGTACCGCGTTGCCAATAAACCCTAACTTCAACTTGACCTTTAACGGAGCAGAAATTAAGTCAAGTAAGGAGGCAATAGGTCTGAAGAAAAGTTTTGTTTTTGGGAAGGATGATGAGACGGCCGAAAAATTTGGCTATGAGATTTCAAAGTACAAAGGCGAGCCTTGTGTTAACATGAATAACATTAGAAATGTCTGCGGAAGAATTGACTTGTATCACGATTCTTTGATCAAGGGAAAATCATCTGAAACTGCAAGAAGCCATGGAATCTTTTTAATGGTTAGAGGGCGATTGATAAACATCGACGACCCTCTATTGCCAGGAATGCCATCAATGTTTCATGGGGTCTTTAATCGAGTAAGAATCATGGTGGATGCAGACGAACTTGACGACTATATTACGTCGACAAGGGAAGCAATCAAGGAATCAGAAGCGCTGAGTGAACTTAAGCAATATATAAATAGAAAATTTGATGAAGTTAAAAAATTTTATCTTGATGAATTGGAAGAGGAAGAGAGAAAGAATAGGGCATCTCACAAAATAGCATATGCATCCGCATCACTTTCTCGAAGGCCAATTTTTGTGACTGCAAAAAAGTATTTCGATGGTGAATTGTCGCAGTTGGTCCTAACGCGCTTCCCGGAAGATCTTACGGAAACTCAGAAGAATGAAGTTCTTACACGGCTGGAAGCAGATTTATTAAGCGAAAAAGGGATAATACAGAATGTTGAATGGGTGGCTCTTAACCCCGAGGATCCGATCGCAATATTTGATATTATTACTGGTACGGCAAAAATAAATTTAATTCACCCCTTCTTTGCCAACTTTATCGAGGAAGTGAAGTCTACTTTGCCATTTCAATTAATTGCCTTAGCGGAAATTTTGACCGAGTGCTTCCTCATTGAAACCGGAATCAATCAAGATGAAGTAAAGACAATTGTATGGAAACGTGATGCAATACTAAGAGAGCTAACTTTTAGCGATAAGCCCAATGCCCCCTTTGTAGCATCACTATTACAAGCTTCTCTAGGAGATTCATCTGGATTAGAAGAGTCAGTTAAACAAGCCTTTAATTCTTTGGGATTTGAAACTTCACGAATCGGGGGATCCGGGAAACCTGACGGTAAGGCTAATGCATACCTGGGACCTTTGAATTCAAGCGAAAATTATTCTGTTACATATGATGCCAAGAGCACATCGAAGGACAAGATAAAGGCTACAACCGCTCATATTTCAGGTGTTGATCGACATCGAGATGACTATAACTCGGACTATGCGTGCGTAGTGGCAATTGATTTTGAAGGTGCCGATTTAGATGACTCGGCGGTAAATACTGAGGCTAGTAAGCACAGAATCAACTTGATACGGGCAAAGGATCTTTGTGCACTTGTTTTATTGTCTAGTCCCAAACTAGTGGGCTTAAGGGAGTTAAGGGAATTTTTCGAGAATTGCCATAAGGTATCAGAAACAACTGCTTGGATTAAGAAAATCAGAGAGCGAGAAGTAAACCGAGGCCCAATAAAGGAGCTTCTTGAAACTGCGTTCAATATATTAAAGACTGATAAGGAGCCCGCGCATTTGCAGGCACTGCGACATAGTAACCCTGAGCTAAAAAAGCATTCGATTGAAGAATTAAAGACGTTGACTCAAAGTCTTGAAAGATTGATTCCAGGCTACATCAGCATCCACAATGATATCTTGAGTTTGCAGGCCCCTCCGGAAAAAATTTTAAATGCCATTAATCACACGTTTGCGACCGACATACCCGCTGAATTCAGAGAGATTTACCTAAAAGCATTTGCATGAAAAATGTGCTTCCCAACAATAACCTTAAACCAGCCCAATGAGCTTCAATATCAAAGAATTAAAAAAAGATACTTCTGTCAATTCTAGATATGAAAGGCGGCTTGCGGCGTTAAATTCGCTGGGGCAGGATGTTAGCAGAATTAAGTTGGTAATAGAAAATGCAGTGCTCAACATCAATAATGGACAAAAGTCTTTCGTGATCTATGGCGAGCCTCAAAGTGGAAAAACAGAAATGATGATTGCCTTAACTGCGAAATTGCTGGATGAAGGAAGCAAAATAATAGTGATTTTATTAAATGATAGTGTTCAGCTACTCAATCAAAACTTAGAGAGATTTCAAAGATCAGGGCTCTCTCCATCACCAAAAAAATTTAACGAAATACTATCACCAGAGGTACACATCGGTAGTCACCAGTGGGTACTCTTTTGCAAAAAAAATTCGCAAGATTTAAAGAAACTGTTGCTTAAAGTAGGACCCAATTGCAGCCCAGTTTTGATAGACGACGAGGCGGATTATGCAACGCCGAATTCAAAAATAAACTTGAAGGAAAAAAGTAAAATAAATGAACTGACGGGAAAGCTTATAGGGAAAAATGGAATTTATATCGGAGTTACTGCTACTCCCGCTCGTCTTGACCTTAATAGAACTCACGAGAATGAAAAGGAACACTGGATCGACTTTCCTGTGCATTCGAATTACACAGGGCAAGATGTGTTTTTCCCAATTAAACTCGATAAAATTCCGTATAGGCTAACTTTTCTTCCGGATTCCGGCGATGATCCAAAATACCTACGAGAGGCTTTATTTAGCTTTATGGTAAATGTTGGCTTCTTGAATTCAGCGGTAAATTCGATTGATTCAAATTATTCTATTTTAATCCATACCAGCGGCAAGAAGTCAGACCACTCGGTGGATTTTAAACAGATAGTAAAATTAATAGAGGCAATTAGAGAGGAAAAACATCGCAATCATGAGACGTTTATAAAGAGATTGTGGGAAATTGCCAAAGAACGTTACCCAGGTAATCAAGACTCAATTGCCAGATATATACTCTCCAATTGTGACCGAAATAACGTGGTTGTAATGAACAGTGACAAAGAGGTAAACGCAGCCGACAATCGAACAGCAACAGACCCGACCGCTCCGTTTACAATAATAATAGGAGGTAACATTGTGTCTCGCGGCGTTACGTTCACTAACCTTCTATCAATGTTCTTCACAAGGGATGTAAAGCACAAACTTCAGCAGGACACATATATCCAAAGAGCCAGGATGTTTGGTTCAAGAGGAGCCTATTTGCCATATTTCGAATTGACGATTCCAAAGAGTCTCTACCTCGACTGGCAAAAATGCTTCATTTTTCACAGGTTATCGCTGCAATCAAGGAAGCAAGACAACAAATCCCCGGTTTGGCTCGATGGAGAAAGGATTACCTCTGTCTCAAGCAGTAGTATAAGCAAGACAAGTGTAAGCGTTGAAAAAGGGGAAATGAGTTTTAGTCTTTTTGATTACGATGCCACCAGAATTAAGAATGTTTTGTCGAGTGAAGAACCCCCAATTCAAAAGGCAATACAGTTGGCGGATTTTGTAGGTAGTGATGGCTTGCCGTCATATTTGTTAGACTTTATTCAGAGTTTTAGCCCCGAAGGTGATAAGTCCCTGGTCATACACATGCCGTTTAGCATCGATGGCTATACCGACAAACAAGGAGAACTAAATAAAGCTACAATTACGCGCAAAAGAGGGTTTATTGGAAAACGAGAATTGGAGCCCGATAAGTATTCAGATGCGATTCATCACCTTTTCATCTTGTACAATTCAAAACTAAAAGCAAGATTTTTTTACAAATACGAAGGAAATATCAGATTCCTGAAAACATCAAAAAAATGATTCAAGAATTTGAATTTTATCATGGAGCTGCGCTGGCTTCTCTGGTGCATTTTTCACCTACAGGTACTTGTCTAAAGCTATTTAATGTAAACAGCAATTCCGCATATATTTTAAGTAACTCAATTGGCATATATATCAAATATTCTAGCAAGAGATTGTCACCTTGGAGGTTTGTCTTTAATGAGGCGCATTTAACTGAAATTCACGAAATGAATAAGTCTCTTAAGGGCTTGTACTTAATTTTAATTTGTGGAACCGACGGCGTAGTTACTTTGGATAAGCCAGAGATCAAGGCTTTAATAAATCAAAAGATTCTGCAAAACAAGTGGCTCAGTGCAGCAAGGGTTGCAAGAAAGGAATATACCGTAAAAAGCTCCGACGGGTCTCTTACTTACAAAATTGCAAAAAGCGACTTTCCGAGAAAAATATTGGAAGCATGCAAAACCAGTAAATCCGCTGACCAAAAATAGATCAATTTGCAATGGTAATAACAATGATGAGAGTTCATAATGAAAGCCCCATGGAGCTTCAATCGCATGAATTGCAGTTGCCATTTGAGTGAATTGATTACTTTGAACTTGAATTGAAGGCGCAATATCAGCGATGACCACAAAAGCGAGCAGACTTCATAACCTAAACAGGGTTCCCAAACATCTGTCGATAGTGGTCCACCCTGAATGCCTTCACAGGAGCAGGAAAATGTCTGTATTTTTCCTTGTCGGCTAGATATTGTTTGTTTCTGCTTAAGCCAGTCACCGCCCTACCAGATGGAGAATACAGGATGCGCAGGCGAATAGGCCGACCAAGCAAGGCTGGCTCTAGGGTGACTTCTCGGTTTTCCTTGATCACTTTGGAAATCGGTCGCTTTAAGACATTCTGGTAGAAGAGTTTAAAGGCGGCATTCTTGTCAAACCCGCTGGTAAAGAATATTTGCCGAATATTGGACTGACGAATCTGTTTGGGAAGATCTTCGTTCAGGTGAATTGGAACCAGGTCGCTATCCAGCGCGTTGGAATCTTTCCGTTCACAATCCCAGATCATATCGCTCATGGAAATCCTCCGCCGTCGAAGGAAGACCTTGATATTGTCCAGTGAGCGGGGATTCGGCAGTTCGGTTGGAAATGCTTCGTGGAAGATCCCCCAAAGGCTGCATTCGTTACCATAAAAGAAGGGTACTTCGAATTCTTCATGTTTATGAGGATGGATTGTTCCCACGATTAGCGTCTCGCTTGCTGGATCGAATGGTTCATTGGTGAGGTATTGATGCTGGGTGATCATATGCATTGTTAAGTACAAATATATAGTAGGCAAGTACTATTCAAATCGATAAGATTGGCTATTTTTATCAAGACGTTCAATAACTTGCATTGCTTTCGAATGGGTCATACCACCCTCGTTGGTCAAATGGCAATAAATGTTGGCGTATTCGTTATAAATGCTGGTTGCAAAGATGCCAGTGTCGTCGGAGCCTACTACAATAGGTGGGATGTGATGGCCTTCTTCCTCCCATCTAATCCAATTCCACAAATGATAGGTGCTAAAATCACGGTGAAGGCTAATTCGGACATTACTTGTGGGAAGGGTTTCAATAACGATCTCTTTCCTATGAAGGATATTTAATACTGCTAATTGAATAATTTTCAAATCGTCATGATTAAATGGCTCTAATGACCGGATTGTTATGGGCTCTTCGTATTTGTCCCGGTAAGGCTTTGCATGATAATTTCTGAGCATTTCCAGGCATTCCCCATCTATTGCTATATTTTGAATATCGCACCACTCATTTTCATCAAATACGCTTAACATCCGGGCATGGTCACGATCTTTGGCGAACAGCAATAAAGGGCAAAAACGCCTATTTAGCCACATATCCTCCAATTTCTTCGCAATGTAGTATCTGCCATATATAAACATGGATAGTTCTTCTATCTTGTTGATAAGGTCGGGCATTTTTTCAAATAGGGATGTCATATTTTCCGAAATAATAATATGGTGGGCAAAGATCAGATTATCCAACCATTCTCCGCGTTGAATCAGGAATTCATTGCCTACTGTGTCTGACCATTGGAGGACAGAGATACCGGTTGCCGTGGCATGTCCAATCCTATCGCCGGCGTGCATATCGGTAAAGATCACGGCTTCATAAACAGCCCTTAATCCACTGACAATATGAAAAAAATCTTCACCGGCATGGTAGGTAAAATGCCGGATTCCTGCTCTTCTCATCATCCTGAAGACTGGTGCGAATACTTCCGGCGGAGTGTCAAATTCACTTGCAGCCGCATCTATCCCGACAACCCAATTGTTCAAATGGGGTTCATCGGCAATCATAAGCGCTAGGACCTTAGCTTTCTGCCATATATCGAACCTCAATGCTTTGTGTCGAATAAAGGGATCCGGATTGCTGTCTGCTGTCTTTATAAAGTGCGCAATTAACATTAATTTGGGGAGAATCGGTGTTCCACTTTGCGCATCTTTTTGCCGATTTATTTCTATAACGTATTTTTCCAGGTCTTGCCAACCTCGTTTAATCGCATTTAATATTTCGGTATTCTTTTTCCGCGTAGTTTTTGGAGAAAACCTGCCCTCCAGAAAAGCTATGTTACGCGGCTCATTGCCATGCATTTGAAAAAATCGATTTACATAGTCTTTTTCGCTGTGTTCCCGGAGCCCATTGAGCGTGTGTTTCTGGAATTGCTGGAACCCGTTCTGATGGGTTTGCTGGACCAACAGCCGATTGGTAAGGCCAAGGATCAACAAGTAAAAGTGAAAACAGTGAGTCACTATATTCACAGGTTTCTTTTGCATGTACCGCAATAGCAATACATACATCAATGCTTCCACGGACATGACAAAAGGGTAATGTCCTTCTCCATTAACCAAACAAAGGAAGGGGTGATCATTGCTTTCTGGAGTGCTAGGATTCGAATCAAGTATATAGGGTAAGTAAGTAGATGTTTTGAGATTCTCATAATTATTTTCATTAATGCCAAAAACAAAATCGAAGAACGTATGCCGGAGGCGTCGGGCGACAGACAGCGCATTACGAAATTTAAGAGGGTCCAGCAAATGCGATTCCTGTTCGAGCTGCTCTTTCACTTTGGGGGTTCCATATACCTTCGAAAATTCTTTGTAGATTTTGTCAGGCGCCAGAAGGAAGTCCTGCCAGGCGAGATCAGTCTCAGTAGCCCCGTTCAGATGTATATGCAGATCGTGCAGCCCCCCTCTCTCCTCAACGAAGGCCTCTAACTGAGGAATATAAGGATAAGGCATTGCAGTATACCTGGTGTTGGGCAGGATATAGGTATGGTAATATGCCAAAATCTCTTCTTCGGTGTCCCCCAATAGTGGTTTTTGAAATTGCAAATAGGCACATTCCATGTATAGAGGCGGAATATAGGTAATAAGGCGCTGCCACTCATTCTGCATTTTTTGGCGAACATGAATGCGATTGTTCCTGAATTCCAGATAACATTCGGCAAGATTGTATATGCCTATACTAATTACGTCATTCAAATGCTTAATGTCTCTAAATGCTTCATTTCCGAGTATGCTGTAAAACTGGTCGGGAACGAATCTGTTCTCTGATCGTTCCTTTAGAAACATCCGGCGCTTGATATCGTCCAATGATACTATATTTCCCCGGAAATACGTACTTAATGATTCGTCGTCATTGAACAGGTGACGTAAGACTGAGGGGATTACCATGAAATTCTATTTTGAGCCAGGTATTTTCTTAGTGCCCGTTTCTGTCCGCCAGTAGTTAGGAACCGCAATAGATTCCCAGGCAGGGTTTCGTCTATGGCTTTATTATTACTTCTAGTAACATTTCTATTTGGGCTTTCCTTAAACAAACTATAATCATATTGTTTCAACTGATTTATGTAGTCATATATATTGTCCTCGGTCTTTGGTGAATTCCTGGACCCTTTTACTCCAACCTTTGCTAGTAATAGATAAATGGATTCCGTGTATAGCACTTGGTCGCCGAACTCGCAAAAATCTGAAATCGCTTTTATTAACTTAGATTCTTTCTCAAGGTAGCACAGCAGCAATGGACAGGACAAGATCCATTTCGAAAAGACCAGGTTTTGCTTGTGAATGGTCATCTTTTGAAGGTTGCCGACAAAGGTGCTGTCGCTGTGATTAGTGTTATTAATATTCAACCCATCTACCTTGGTTATATTTTCCTTGGCGTCCTCTATGAGGACTGCGTTCATAAAGGCAATGACCCTGGCATGCATTGCGTTAGCCAGAGAGAGGCTCTCGGTTTGTTCGCTAGTCTCGATGTTCTGATGCGCATAGAAGGTCCTGGTTATGATCTTACCCAATAAATGAGGCGAAACAACCATTTTGGAGAATCGGTCTATCCACTGTTTAAGATACTTGTGAATATCAGATGACATATTTTCGTTGGGTGGTTGTTCTTTGCCTGTATCCAAAATGGAGTCATCCATACTTTCATTAGTCGAGAAATTGCTCTTTTGAAGGTCTGGCATTGCGTAACTCCTCGGTTGGGATAATTCCAAAAGTCCCTTGTCCGCATCGCCTTCATTTTCACGGCGGATCAACTCGCCAATTGTTCCCAAAAGGGTATAGATCGAATAGACAACAATTGTGCTTTGCCGTTTGGGTGATTTGCAGATACTTAAGGGAAGAAACGCTAGGGTTTGCTCGATCGAATTCCTCGATTCGAATGCCCTATCGATCCGGTCTTCGGTGCCGCCTTTCTTAGCAAGTCCCGCTAGCCCTTTAAGTTCGATGATTCCCGCCGAAGGCTTCGTATTAGCGTTGTCGATTTTGAAATAGGCAATCATATATGCAGAAGCCAAGCCGGCAATATCCCTTAAGACTTTGTCCTTTTGCATGTTCGAATGCTTTCTGAGACCTTCTATTGAGACAGAAGTTTGGGAGTCATCCGTTTTCTCTTTTTCTGGCCTATAACCCAGAAAGCTCAATAAATTTCTTGTATAACCTATTTTTATAAAATAGTCGAAAATAATATAGGGGTCATTGGCAGATTCACGGCTGAATTCTAGGCTTAACGCTACGAGGGTGCTATTAAGGCTAGCATCTGTTGTAGTCGGCTGTAGTTGGTAGCTCTCATCTAACATTCGCTCACGAACCAAAAGGTCGAGCACGACAATGTTAAGAAACCTTGGATTTGAGCCGATTAGGTTTACATCTATCTGCTTTTCGTAAAGATCGCTAAGAAAAGAATCCGAAACCCGTATTCCGCTTATATCAACGACTAACTTTTCATAGTGGGAGAGAAACCTGATCTGTGTTCGTAAAGGAAGATCCAATAAAAAACTATGATAGGCTTCAGCCTGGTATGAATCGACTATACCGTAAGCCTTTAGAATAGTAATATACCTTTGCTTGATCTCGATTGGATTATTTTCTATTGTCACGCAGATGGAAAAGGTATCTCCTGAAGGATCATTTGCGATGTTTGTGCTGCTCACATAGTCAGGAAGCCGTGTTTTTTGATATAGTGTAGTAAGATGGATTCTCCTCTCGGGCTTCAAGACCTTTTGGAGATATTGACCTTCGGCCTCCGTGACCAGTTCGCTGTAATAGGCGAATTTATTTTGTTTTTCCACTTCGTATTTTAATAACTTATCGCCAAAGTTCTCCCATTGATGCCGTTTTATTCCAATGGAATAAAGCCGCAGATCACCGCTAAGTAGCGTGACTAGTTCTGGGCTAGTAAAGTATTTTCTGATTGTTTCCAACACAGGCCAACCTTTTTTAAAATTGATGTCGATATCATCAAAGACAATCAAAAAGGCCTTTTTTTCAAGGATGCTAAGAGCTTGCGACACTACTTTTTTGAAATTTTCCTCCAGTTTGATGGCGGATGTTACTGACCTGATGCCTTTTTCCATAATAAATTCCGGATCCTGCCAGCTCACATCGGTTAGCTCGCCTCCGACCCCATCGATAGACGGAAGTCCGTGAGCGAGGCTTTTAACTTGCTCAAGCCACCCGACTTTTCGTTGATAATTCGAATCTTTGGGATTACAGCTATCCTTATCTAACTTTCTATCAACGGCGTCTTTGATCAATGAGATTATATGCAGGAAGACATGACCTTTGTCCTCGATTAGTGTTGGATCTATGATTTTTAAAAGAGCAATCTCCGACTCTTTGTAATTTTCTATTAGACTTAATAGAAAACTGGTTTTCCCGCTACCTCTTGTTCCATATATCGTGAAAGTATCATGCGAGCGACCCTGGTTTTTTTTCTCCGCGAGTACGTGAAGCCGCTGATTGATCCAATTTGTAATGGCATCGAACTCTTTTTTATGAACTAGTTCGGTTGAATCGATGGTTTTGGCTGAAAATTCATGTGCATCTGAACTATTCTTCAGATCCAGGATTATTTTTAGCATTAGATGGGATTAATCTGCATTTTAGGGTTTAATTATGATCAGAAAAACGTGAAAATCACCTTTTTTTAATTGGCCGGATTGATGTATTTGTTATGGTCTACCGTATGGAGTCTTGCGGGAAAGACTTTCAAGCGTTGGGAAATGATGTTTTTTCTCATTTCGCTGGGCCATGAACTACGGTTGCAAAAAACATCAGTTTCCAACGGGTTACGATATTTTCCCGACTCGGAATTTGTTGGAAGAAACTTTCAACGGAAGTAACGATATCATTTTCCCACAGGATCCGGTGAGTTACATTACCTGCCAGCCTGGTTGAATAATGGGAAACAATTCCCTTTTCGATATAATAGAGATAACGGCAAATCTGCCCCTCCCGCGCAAGAAAATCGCCACTGTTGATTAGTCTGCTCCGAAGTCTATTTTCAAGGAGTTCAGTGATTACATCATCGATGGGATAGGCACCATTCAATCGAAGAATAAGGTTCCGCATGGGACCAAGGTTTAATGATCCTCAAATTACAACCTTAATCCCTATCTGAAAAGTGACGTATGTCAATAAATTTGCCGATCAGACAGCCGCAAATTCATTTTCCTCCATTCCGGAATAGATCGCTTGCTTCTCCCTGGACAGGAACGAGACATGAAAATGCCCGCCTTCCGTATAATAATAGGTCCGGCGCCCCCGCGAGAACTTGACCGGTGCCCCCATATCTTTCAGGAGCTTCAGGTAATCATAAAGACTACGTTCGGAAATGCCAACCTTCTGGGCACAATCGGCCGGCGTGCCGGTGCTTTTGTGAGAAATAAGGTGATCAAGGCGGATCAGGCGGTGAAGTAACGACTTCATAAATGATAAGGTTTAATGGCCATGGTGAGCCAGTTAAAAAATAGGTTGAAAAGTTAATCGTGCTACTAATCGAGGGGGAGGCCGGCGGGGAGATCTGCCCCATGGAGCAGATCATCCTGGGACCGGCTGATATATATGGGGACCTACTTGACCAGCGCCTTGCCTATGTAGAGGGTTCCAGTCGTATTGCAATTACAATTTACCAAGACTTCACCCGTACGCGCAAATTTTGTTGGTCTACTAAAGGCAGTCTTTATAGCTCCAAAAGTCACGCCATTTTCCAAATTCGTTCCACCATCAAGAGTCCCAGCGGAAGAAAGACCAACATCGGAAAAGTCTGGTATCTCAGCACAATCGGCGATGCAAAAATGCTAAACCCGCAATTCAGCAGCCACAGCACCAGCGCTACTTCCAACAATTGCGGAAGCCCGTATTCTTTCCTCTTGACCGCCCCCAACACGACCGTACCGATCAGCCCCATGATAAAAAGGAGGTTAACAAGCGCGACAAATACCGGACACCACTCCGTGGCCGCTATTTTTGCATCCTTCTTATTATGATCCTTCACCTTTTGGCTCTTATAATTGAACCAATCTTTTGCCAATTTGCCCACACTGTCCCCACCCATATTATATGTTCCCAGAAACTCCGTCGGCGGAACGGCAAATTTGACCGCATTGGGCAGCATCCAGGTTTGCGCATATTCCATGGGATATTTCCTGATCAGGTACAACGCGTAATCCGCAAAAAGCGGCGCTTCAGACGCCCAACGTTTGAAATAAGGTGTCGTACTATCTTTCTTGTACTCTTTAGTCAAGTAGGAAACAAGCGGCGCCCTTGGACTCCAAAGATAGAAATAGGAATTGACCGAATCTTCATGGCTGCGCTTAACTTTTTTAAGTGTATCCATATGCTCTCGCACCATCGCCTCTAGTTTGGCAAATCGGACCGGGGCCGGTGTTCGCTCCTTGGCAGGTATATTCTCATACATATACAGCGCGTTATTAGCCAGCTGCCACCCGCCAAAAGCCGAAAATTGCTTCTTCCCCGTCACGGACCCCATCTTATTGCTGGTAAATAAAAAGGACACCAAGACCAGTCCAAATCCTACTGCGATTCCCGCTATCTTGAATTTCCACGACCGTCGGGCCAAGACAAATACCAGCAGCGAAACTATCGGGTAGTAGATCGCATTATACCGAAGGGTAAAACAGGCCAGAAGCAATAGTCCATGGGTCACCGCCATCCATGCCTTCGGTTGATAGACAATCCATACCAACGTGCTGAGCCAAAGGAGGCTGAACCCGATGAATAGTGCATCTGCGGAGATATAGTTGGCGATATATAGTGTAACCGGGTTCAGAACCATAAACAGAAGTAATATCCCCTTTAGCCATCGACCCACCTTTTGAAAATATAGTAGGCTAAATAAAAACACCAGTGAGCTGGCCTGAAGAAACAAGTATTGCAATCCTACAACCGCCTTATCCGAATGAGTAAATACGCTGATAAGCCGCAGAAATTTGGAGTATGCCACTGGCCACATATTCACGTCAGCATTGGTCGCGGCTGCCTCCAGGTAGGAATAGGAATCCGGCATATAGTTGGCATAAGGGTATTTGAACTTGAAGATGATGAATTGCAGCAGGAAGACTGCAAACCCGATGAGCCACCAGGCTCGATTAACCTTATTCTTCCAAAGATATTCCACCAGGAAAGGCATCGCCGGTTCCCGCTTTTTCTCTCTTTGTTCCGTTACATTTTCAGCCTTCTTTTCCTCATGATACTCCTGCTCCGTATTGATCGCCCAGAGGTTTGCTTTGCTGGTCACGCCGGCAACGATATTATCTACGGCTACCATTGCGCAGAGGGATGAATGGTCAGAGTTGTTGTATTTATGCATCCCATTCCTGCCGATCAAAAATAGGTTCTCAAACTGGTCAGTATAGTTCCGAATAACATCGAACCGGTCGTAAGTCCCGAAATAGGCCGGGTACGTCTTTTCCATTCGCTGTACGGTGCTGTCCAGCACATCTTCCGCCCGTGCAAGGTCCATTTTGATCAACTCTTCAATTGCCAGCCGCTGAATTGCCTCATCTGACTGTGCCCATAACGCATCCGACTTGTTACAGAAATACTCCATCCCAATCCAGGTTGTATTGGAATCCTTGATCATCCCGCCACCCCAATTATTGTAAATCATCAGTCTCCCTACCTTTACATCGCGCTCCTGGATATAAATCCAGTTATCTTTCAACTCCAATTTCTCCCCCTCCCGCGCCGACATTTGTTTCAAAAGTATCCCCACATTGATAAAATCCCGATAGAGCAGCCCACTCGCGACCTCCTTCACTTCTCCGGGCACTTCCCCTCCCATCCCCGCAATCAATTCCTGGACCGGCATTGTAGAGAAAAAATAATCCCCCTCCCAGGCACCAGACTGTCCGGTTTGGGAATTGATCGTATAGACCGACTGAATTTTCCATTCACTTACATAGATCTTCTGCACATCCTGATGGAGGTAAACTTTGCCACCCATCTCTTCCACCTGCCTGGCAATCTCCTCCCAAAACGATCCCGGACCGTGTTTGGGATATAGAAATTGCTCGATCAGGCTCGTCTCCGTCTCTTTTTGCCCAATGTCCCCCTTTTTCTTCCTCCGCAAACTTTTGATCGCCCCAGCGATCGCCTTACTCAGCGATACCCCCTTGATCCGCTGAGCGCCCCACTCCGCCGATATCCCACTTGGCGCAATCCCCCAAACCTTTTCCGTATAGTCTTTGAAAAATAGCAAATATAACTGCTTGCCGAATTTATTGATAATGAAATCCTCAAGACTTTTCTCTGGCTTCCGTGGAAACAGGCGGATATACAGGAAGGAGAACATAATCTTTGTTGTCCGTATCAACCCCAATGTCCTCAGGGTATCAATCGACAATTGTATCGGGTAGGCAAAGAACTTTTGCAGAAAATAGATCCTGGTCAGTCGTTGAATCAGCAGCATCACTTTATCAGTCTGCTTCGATACCCGAGTTTCCGCATTGATCCCCCGCGATTTATTCTGATAACTTATCTTCGCCTCTTCCCCATCCTTCTCCTCCAGTGGCATGATTGATAACCACCAGTCCATAACGCGGTCTGACTTCGAGAAAAACCGGTGTGGCCCCATATCCATTCGGTTGCCCTTGTAGTTGGTTGTTCTTGATATCCCGCCAATGTATCCAGACTTCTCAAGCACTATAGGAATGACATCTGTTCTTTTGAGGAGCTCGTATGCAGCCGTAAGTCCTGCAGGTCCGGCGCCAATAATGATTGCTTTCTTGGGCATAAAGGAAAAGGTTTATCAAAGCAGCAATTTAAGCGCCCCTACATTTTTATTTCGGATAAATATGTCTCCAAAAAGGATTAGGTACTAATACTGCAGTCTCGTCCCTGAGTTAACCAATTGCCGCCAAAAGTAACCCGCATATATTTTTCCATACGACCCATAAGATTGTAAATTGCCCAACGGTTAATCTGAAAGTAGCGCATTCCTTTACATCAAAAAAACCTTATCGCCATGCGCAAGAAAAAAATCCGAGGCTACGCCCACCCCATTGAGCGCACCAAGCTCTACGACGTTCCAGCCATCGAACTGGCGAGGTCACTTATCGAAAAAGACCCCATCAACCACATTCATGTTCCGATCCTTGCCGATCGAGCCGGCATCAACGAGTTCAAACTGAAGCAAGGCTTCCGCGAGCTCTTTCAGACCAGTCCTTATCAATACCGCCTCCACCTATGTCTAACAAGAGCCAAACAACTCCTCGAAGAAACCGATGACACCATCGATCAGATCGCTTCCAAAGTCGGCTTCCATACTTACAACGGTTTCAGTATTGCATTTAAGAAAGCCTTTAAAATTGCCCCAACGGAATATCGAAACCGTCAGGAATATCCGGTTTAAAGGTGCTTTCATCCTGTTCAGAAACAGGCTGCCTCGTACCTTAGTCCAGGGAGAAATCATCAATAAACATTCTACATCATTAAACCTCTCGTCGTGAAAAAGTCCCTTTTCAGGTCGGCAATGCTTCCTCTGCTGCATCGGTCGTCCGGATTTCCATGTTATCGGGCAATTACCAAAGCACTTAGTTCTATTTTTCTCATCTTTCATTATTCAACAGCTCAACATGAAAGAAGAGATAATTAAACGTTATGACTTCCAGTACGACATGCAACCTCAAAAGATTCTCGTTGCAAATCCGACCCGGCAATTGACGATAACCCCCTTGGCCCTGGTGCCAGGAGTCAGTTCCTTCAAATTGCACGTCGGATTCAAGCAGGTTTCTAAAACACCGATTCATCAATATCGGCTTCACCTCCAACCCGATTTCGGTAAGAGGTTATTGTCCGAAACAGATCACACTACAGGTGAAATCGCCCACAAAACCGGTTTCGATAGCCGTGACGGATTTGCAAGCTGCTTTCGGCGAAAATATAGGCAGGTCCCCGAGAATGGCGCAAACCTGAAAGCATCAACGTTTAGACGTTTATATATTTTAGCTTTGTTTTTATTCCGAAAGGTCGTGTCACTCGCGATAAAATGCCTCACAATCCAAACAGTCGGCTGATTAAACTCTTGCAAATTTATTGTATATGCAATCCGAAGTTGATTACGATTTAATAAAGGAACTTTCCGCGACAATAGCACCACCTTACGACTATTCAGAGTTGTTAAGCCCATATGGTATTTCTTTCCGCTCGACGGGCAATTACTGGCAGGTAGGGGAAACGAAACTGACGCAAGGCTGGATATTACACCTGTCTGCCGTAGTCTCTCAAATCGAAATATTGCTAACAAGAGTCATCCCTGTCATCATTCAGTATAATACGTCATTTAAGATCATCAAGAATGACGCACTGGCAGATGACCTAGTCAACGGAAGCTTAGGAGTTACATGCCTTGGAAAGCTCGTAAGTATTTACGCTGCAAGCGACGAAATCGCACTTGACCTGGCAATCCAATTGGTTCAGATTACAGTTGACCTTAAGGGGCCCGCTATACCGACTGACTTCTGCCTAAGTAACGTTGTATACACGAGATACGGCAGCTTCAATCCGATTGTCAAAATAAATCCGGCTGGCCAAGAAGAGAGATATATCTACGACAACAATAATAGCCTGGTAAGAGACAATTATGAAATCCCCTTTCGTTTTCCCACTGGTGTACCCTGGCCGTTTTCGCCAATCGCAAAGGCAGTTCCGCCAAAGCGCTCAGGTTTACTCAATCGATTGTACAAACCAATTGAACTACTAAAAGGAGATCCGCGAGGAAATGTTTTCAGAGGGCTTTTTGTTAAAGGCTTTTTTAGCGTAAAACCTGCATTAATCAAGCAAGGATATCAAAATATGGCCTCCGATAGATTTGGCCGCGACATGAAGGACAGATTACAGTGGCAGTTTGAGCTTCATGGGTCATTGAATAAATTAATTCCCTTACCCGAGGTCTATGCTTTTCTAGAAGAAAAAGAATACTCTGTTCTCATAATGGAATGGATAAAGGGTGTTTCGCTTTTCGAAAAAGTCGGCCAACTTAACGCGTCGTCTGCATGTTGGGAAGATATGCCTCACCAAAATAAGGAGCGAATATTGAAATATTGTTTCGAAATAATTCAAATTATCGGACAAATGCATAAAGCGGGGTACGTACACCGAGATATTGTCCCCGTTAATTTCATGATCGATCAAAATGATCAGATACGGCCTATTGATATAGAACTCGCTTTTTCGCTGAAGCAGCACAAGCCGAGGCAACCTTTCGCATTAGGTACATACGGTTTTATGTCACCGCAACAGGCTGCTAAGCTAGAGCCGACACCGGAAGAAGACATTTATGGTCTTGGAGCTACCCTAATTTTCCTTTTCACAGGACTATTCCCTGTCAAATTTACCGGCAGCGATACTTCAAACTTGCTTGACTCCTTGGTGTTTTTTACCGGCGATAAAGCCTTAGCTTCCGTGCTGGCTTCGACTTTTTGCGAAAAGCCACAAATGAGGCCCACCCTAAACACTGTTGCTCTGTCGCTTTCGACATTTCGGAAGAATTTAAAGACGTCAAACTTAACCGCGTCCTCCGGATCCAAGCCTGCACAGGACTCAACTTTGCTGGACCTGATTTCAGCAGCGCTAGGTGGTCTTACAAAACCGCCCATTCCCATATTGAATGATATATGGTACTCTCGCCGGATTACTGCTGAAAGTATTCTCGCAAGAGAAGATAAAGAATTCACTATATCTCCTGGTTTCTCTGATGGATTATCAGGAACTTTATATTTGCTATCCAAGCTAAAGCAAACTGGGCTGAATATAGACGGGTGTACTCAGCAATTTCAAGCTGCCTGGAGACATATTATCCAAACTAATTATCCAGCCCTCCTAAATCTTCCAACTGGGCTTTTCAACGGAACTGCCGGACTTGCACTTGCAATTTATGAGGGAATGGAAAGTAATATGCTCGGCAACGAAGAACTGCATCAGAGAAAACTCTCAGAATGTCTTGACTTGTCTACAGAAGCCCTTGGTATCGCAGGTGGAATTTCGGGAATTGGGTTATCATTAATCCACTGCCGGTCGCGCCTAGATAGCGCTTTTTACAAAAACAGGTTAGAAACAATAGTCGCACAAGTTCTTTCCAAACAAATCCAAGATGGTGTTTGGGCCGACGGGCAACTTAAGATTAAGCCGGCTGCAGTAATTCCAGACATATATCAAGATAGTACAGGAATCATCTGGTTTCTTCTAGCGGCGAAAAACCAAACTCATTCTTCTCATTTAGAAGACCTCGCGAGATTATGTCTCTCAAAGATGTTGGGACACAAACAATACATGCAGCACCTACTAAGATTTATAGGACAGAGTAACAGCTTTGAAGTTGGAGATGGAGGCAAGGGGCTAATCGCAACCTTAATATTTGCCTTTGAGATGTTTGGAGATCATCTTTACAAAGAGTGGGCCGAAAGACTGCTTTTAAATTACCCGGCGAGGCCAGTTCATAATAACTTCGACTTGCATAAAGGTTTGGCTGCCCTTGGCGACCTTTACCTGGAGGCATGGCGAGTATTTAGGAAAAAAGAATGGAAAAATCGCGCTGACTGGATTGCGAATGTTTTGAAGTATACTTTTATTAGGAACAATATTCATTCAGGGTATTGGAAAATGGACCAAAACAATGTGCCTACTGCCGCCTTATTGACGGGAAACGGCGGCATAATTCACTTTCTGTGTCGCAAAATTTACCCAGAAAGGATGGGATATTTTACTTTAAGATAAAGTTATTGCGCAATATGAGTATCCATTGGAGACTAGGTTAGAAAACAGGCATCCAGTTCCTGGGGATTACTGGAAAGGGGCAGCCGAAAACCTTAAGAAGAGTAGGCAATTTTTTTTACGTAAAGCTTTTTTTTATGAAGAAGACTAAAGTATTTATGGTAGCTGGCACATTGGCGCTTGCTATCTCCGCTATTTTTGCAACCAAAGCAAACAAAAAGTTCACTCCATCGATTACGACAGCTTATGTCGCATTAGGTAGCCAAGGATTTTATGTAATCTCGTCTAGTGCTGTATTTACTACTCGTACCCCAAACGTTAAAGTAGGGCTCGAAATATTTACACACCAGACCGGCTCCTTTGTCCTCCAAGGTCAGGGCACATTGGTTACCAAAACCGACGGAGCAACTAATACGCTTTGGTATGAATAATGCAAAGCAAATAGTAATGAGTTATTGCCAATAAACTTAATTAAATAAAAAACTCTTTTTATGAAAAGGTCAAAACTTTTTTTGATGACAGGCGCCGCTATACTCGCGATTTCGGCAGTTTTCGCAACAAAAGCAAACAAGAAATTCGCAGCGACGCTTTCAACCGCGTACATGGGGTCTGGCTTTAAATTACAGCAGTCAACAAGCTCCCCAAAAATATTCACAGGAACTAGTGGCGCAGGTTTTATAGCAGCTTACGTGTATATGTATACGCTCACGAACAATACCGCTTTAATTGGGTCTTCAACTGCCCCTGCTCAGTTAAAAACAGTAGGCAACGCCCATAACATTTTCCTGAACCACACGAACTTTTAACAAATACAAATCCAAGAACAACGGGCGCCTCAAATCAAAAATGAGGGGCCCGTTCCTTTCACTAGCATTTCTACTTTTGTCTAATCCGTCAAAAGAAATTATCTATTAATGTTGTTGCAAGTGGAAAATTACTATTTGTCGCAGAGCCAAATACAACAACTGTCGCACTTCTAAATGTTAACAGATTGTAGGTGATGGGATCGTATAATCCATACCCGCTGTTACCCCCATTGAAATCAAACTCTGTCAGGGAGTCGCCGGTAACAGCATCATGTATCACGAAAATATATTCTTGAGTAGTTGAGTTGGAAGCGTAAGATTTAAATTGGGTTATTCCCTTATAAGGAAGATCCGCTATTTCGGAACCAATTGGATTACCTTCTAAATTGATACTTATGTCACCTGCGGTTGCCGATAGGTTTACAAATCTGATTCCCACGACACTATCGGTTTCTATATAATAGGGTACGCTATCCGATGCAAATAGAAAATCCGGTGAACTTGTGTCCGACCCACATAAAAACAAAGAGTAGGTCCCTCCCTTTTTTAATGGCAATATTCCGTAATAAAGAATATCAGGTGACTTCGGATTGATGCCCAGTGTGTCATCGCTATCTTGCACCACGTAAACGGTATCGTCTCCGCTGGGCGGGGAATATTCAGAAGAATACCCATAATAGACACTGCGCGCGGATCCAAACCAAGTAATTTCAGAACTTGTATTTAAAACTGGAATCACGGAACTGCTATTGGGAATCGCGTTCATAACCGTGAACGAAGCAACACCAGATACATTGGGTGCAGTATTGACCTTTTGGCAAAATGAAAAGAGGGAACAAAAAGCTCCGCCGATAAACCATGTCAAACTATCGCAACAATATCTATTCATTTTCAATTATTTATTATTTATCATACCCTATTGTTGATAACCTGGGTTTTGTTTTAGATAAGGGTCAGTTTGAATTTCATTGACAGGAATTGGGTAAAGCAACTGCGCTGGCCGAATATTTAGCTTATACGGAATTGTATCCAGAACTGATAGCGCAATGTTCCACCTTTTTAAATCAAACCATCGATGACCCCATTCCGCAAAAAACTCAATTCTATTTTCCTGCTGTATTGATTGAAAAATTTGCGGTTTGGTCAACGTATCCGATAAGCTATCTAATCCTGCTCTTATACGAATCGCATCGATATCGCTTAGAGCGAGCATTGAATTTCCGAGGTTATTCTCAGCCTCCGCCCGGATTAAATACATCTCCGCAAGCCGGAGGACATTATAATTCTCATTTTCTGCACCGTTCGGCGTTCCCGTTCTCATCTGGTACTTGTAAGGATAACATCCGAAGCTATTGCATTCCACCCACGCCGAATAGCGCTGGTCACTCGAATCAAAAGCAGTCAATAAATCTGGCGTCATCCATGCAGAAAGCGATGAGCCGGGGCTTAGCGGGACAAAATAATAGCCTTCTTGCGTACAATAAGGATATGCGGTGTTTGAAGATTGTAACTGAAATATGGCCTCTTGGTTATTGGGCTTAAACACGGTATCCAGACCAACGAGCCTGAATAGGCCAGAATTAATTAAAGCAGTAGCAGCCGAATCGGCACCTAACCAGTTTTGTTGATATAAATAAACCCTTGCCAATAATGCAGTAGCCGCCCATTTGGTAGCTCTGATTGGTTCCCCTCCGGTGAACGAAAAGTCACCAACCATTAACTGCTGAGCATCGATAAGATCAGAAATAATCTGTTGATATATACTGTCTTTAGAAACAGTAGGTAAAAACGCCGTTTTGTTGAAATCAGTTGACGTTACCAATGGCAGACCGCCAAAGAAATTGGTCAAATAAAAATAGCAAAATGCCCTGATAAATTTCGCTTCACCAATGAGCTGAGTCCTTGTGGCTGCGGTAATCCCGGATGAAGACTGTACACCCTCTATGATGGAATTGGCAGAAAAGATATCAAAAAATGCGGGCTGCCAAAGTTCATTGGAAATAACCTGGCTGTTGACTAGGGGAGAGAGCGTATTACTTAGGAATTGATCTTGGCTCATATTTCCCGGCGATCTATCCGTCAGCTCATCTGCCGACTCCCCCGCTAACACAGTTGTCTCGACAGACGAAAATGACGGCGTAAGGCTCATTTGCTCGTATATACCTAGCATAGCTGCCGTCGCGTTGGCATCCGAGCTAAATGTTTGGGCACTGGTAACTCTATTTATCGGCAAAGGCACAGTAACCAGCTTATTACAGCCGTCGAAAAAAACTAGGATTACCAACAACTTGGCGCTAACTTTTATTACGGTTAAATACTCTTTTGACATCCGCTTAATTGGGTTTTAGAAATTCAAGACTATACCTGCCAAAATTGTCTTTATCGGCGGCAGAGCACCAAAATTTTGCGTTTCCGGATCTAGGCCTTTATATTTAGTCAATACAAATAGATTGCTAGCATGTAGAAAAATGGAACAGCCCTGCGTGCTAACCCTCCCCAAATACCTGGAAGGGATATTGTAGGAAATAGAGAGGTTAGATAACCGGACAAAACTAGCATCAGTATAGATTCCATCCGATTGACTAAAATAACTATAGGATGAAGGACTATAGGTAAATGATTTCTCATAGGGCTTAATATCCCCGGGAAACCGCCATTGTTTTCCGATAATATATGTTGGCTGATTAGAGTTAAGAATACCAGGTGATGGGGCGTTTATGAACGCATTTCTCCCGTCCTGAGCCTTGATATTAAACTGCAAACTAAGACCCAAACCACCATATTGAAAATCCATCCCGAGTCCACCGATAAATTTTGGGGTAAGATTAATGATATACCGATCATCGGTTGCGGCTCGTGGTGGGTATGTCGATATCTGTCCGTCATGATTTTTATCAAGAAAGGTGTATATACCTGTTTCAGGATCGACCCCGGTATAATGGAGCGCAAATGCCATATTCAACGGCTTCCCGATTTCTTCAAGAGAGTAAAAAGGAGAATGCGAAAAATCGGGGTATGAGACAAGTTTATTCTGGTTAAAGGCCGTGTTAAACGTTAGCGAATAAGTAAACTTTCTGGTTTTTATAAGGTTGGCTGACAACGATATCTCCCAGCCTGTATTTTGCACTAAAGCAGGGCTATTTTCTATGACATACGGAAATCCCGTAAACAACGGTGTCGGAAAAGGCACCAATTGATTCCCGCACCTATTGCGATACCATGCAATATGTGAAGTAACCCTCTCATTGAGCAAACCAAGGTCTATTGCGCCTTCCAGTTTTTTTGTTGATTGCCACCGAAAACTTGGATTTGGATTGATGATCGGGACTAGAACAGATTGATTGGCGTAAGGATAAGTATTACTGGCTGAATATTGGCTCTCATAGCTATAATCAGGAACTGCGTCGCTTCCCGTAAGTCCAAAACTTCCCCTGAGTTTAAAAAAGCTAATCAAAGATGGAATGACTTTCCTTAGATAATCCTCGCTTGTAAGGATCCAGGCGCAACCTATAGACCCGAAATTTCCGTACTGCTTGTTGGGCCCAAAACGACTACTTCCATCGCGCCTGCCATTTATATTCAGGATAATTTTGCTCTCCCACGCGTAGGTGACGCGACCAAATACGCCGAAATATTTATATTCCCCGTAATACTCGTTTGCAAACAAGGTTGCTGCACTGGCGATACTATTGACCAACAGATCGCTGGTGTAACCTTTTCCTGCCAAATTTATAACATCAGAATTATTTTGTTCAGAAGTAGCACCAATCAGAATCGCGAATCTGCCCCTGCCGATTGCCGAAGCATATGTAAGTTGGGGTTCAATGATCCAGTTGACATTCCTCGTACTTCCCAATGTTAGGCTTCCCTTGGGGCTGTTAACTGGATTGAGCGAAGCAATAGGCTGAACTAACGTTTGATTGTCTTGGCCTATATTGCATCCAAAGTTTGCGGAGAATTTAAGAGACCTAGATAAATCATATTCGATATTAAGTCCGCTGTTCAGAAAATTAGTCTTAGCTACATAGGGTTGCTTAATACCTCCAAATGGAAACGCACCTTCGGCTGATATATTTCCTGAAGGGCCGCCCCATCCCGAATAATTGAGATTGCCGGTTGAGTCAAAGATCGGAGGCGCATCGGGAGCCATCGCTGCGTTACCTGGCAATGTTACTAAGTTCGACTGCGTATAAGAGAACTGTGTAGATGAGTTTATGCTTAGTCGATGGTCGATGGAATGATGGGAAAACCCAAGTGATAAACTTCCGCGTTGATCGGCGCCACTAATAGCCGTAACTCCCGTTGCCCGGGTATACCCGGCGCCAAGTCTAAAGTTCGTCCTTTCGTCACCTCCCGTCAGATTGCCTTGAAGGTTGGTGTTTTTCCCCACGCCTCCATAAATGACCTTCTGCCAGTTGGTGTATCTGGACGTGTCCCACGTCCCGTTAATATCAAAATCGTAGACAGGATCCGGAGTCCCGCCAGTAAAATAAAAGGCTTGGCGACGCATATTCAAATATTGACTTGTATTCATCATGCCCCAGAATCGGTCCACTCTGTCCACGCCCTCCCCAAAGCTTAAGTTTAACTTGGTCTTTCCGGCTTGACCCTTTTTTGTCGTGACCAGTATGACACCGTTAGCCCCGCGAGACCCATAAATCGCGGTTGCATCTGCATCTTTCAACACTTCGATCGACTCAATATCGCTTGGATTAATACTAAAAAAAGGGCTCTGCCCGCCTGCCGGACCAGACAAAGCTTGTGCGAAACCCACGGATCCCGATGCGTTAGAACTGAATGGAGACAGTTCGTTAACCGTTAAAGGAACGCCATCGATAATGTATAAGGGATCTGATGTAAATATAGGGTTTATCGCTGCCCGTCCTCTCAGTTCAACCTTCACCGGCGCACTCGCATATCCGCTGGTCATATTCACATCTAGGCCTGCTACCTTTCCCTGCAACGCCAACAAGGGATTCATCACCGGCTGTCTTTCAATGTCTTGTGCTGTCACTTTACCAATATCCGATGTCGTCAGTCTTTGTGTCGTCAGCCCATAAGCCTGCACGACCGCCTTATCCAGCTCGTTAGATGCCACTTTCATGTTTATTTGCACCTGACTCCCATCCTTCACTTCAAAACTCTGTGGCGCATACCCCACATAACTAAAAATCAGCGTGCTCCCAGGAACCACCGCCGACAATTCAAACTCCCCCTTCGCATTCGTTATCGTCCCATGTTCAGTTTGCTTGATAGTCACATTTGCCCCTTGCACAGGGACTCCCGCCTCAGTGAGAACTACCCCCCTCAGCCGTATCACGCCTCCACGACCAGTATCTAGTGGCCTCGCCTCCACCAACACCTTCCTCTCCTTCTTCACAAATATTGTCTTATCATTGATCGTAAACTCCAGCGCCTGCCCGGCTAGCGCAGCCTTCAGGACCTCCTCCACCGTCGCATCCTTGAACACTATCGTCACCGGTTTAGTCTCCTTCAATATCATCACATCATAAAAGAAAGTAAAGTTTGTCTTCTTCTCGATCTCGCTAAACAACCGCTGAAGCGAAACATTTTTCACGTTAATAGCTATCCGCTGTTGCGCATCGCTTCTCGCACTTACATGTAAGCTGAAAGCCAATAGAAGTACACCCGTCAGTCTCATAGTTCTGATAAATAGCGAAATCGCTGGTTCATGGGTTTTGGTTACCGGCGGCGGGCTGATTGACAATACATTCGACCATGCCCCGCGCCGGAGCGCAAAATGCTTGAGAAAATCCATAACTTTAGGAAGTTGGGTGAATCTTACTGGTTTAACCGCGGGTCAGTGAAACCCGACACTTGGGGTAACGGTGCAACGTTACCCCTTATGCTTACATTAAGGATTGTTTGGAATCAGCAAATCACATCTGGACGGTGAAGAGACCTAATTTTTTAAGCCACATAACTTGTTGTTTTGGTCAATTGAATTAATTGCGAACGAAGGGTCTCAACAAGGACAAGAGTTGAATTTGGGATTAGGTCAAATGGCAATTAATCGATGTGGCTGAAGTACTATGAAGTACATTATACCAGAGCCTTTGAATAAAACTACGACCGGTTGCAAAAAATAACCCTTTTTGTGCGTGAAATTGTTGATAATTCATCAATTTCCCTGCAATTAATTCAAAAACAGCGCTCGAAATGCTAACGGTCGTTTGCCTCAGTCCTTAGTTGATGGAGCAAATATGAAGGATCTCCCTATTAGTCCTTCCTCTTTTTTTCCTTCCTTTTTGAGTTTTTACCTGAAATTAGAAAATAGATAAGACCCATGCCAGCGGCACCGTGTCCATTAATGATAAATATGCAAACCACCAAAATTACTATTCCAAGCCTGGCAAACCCAAACATTTCCCTTATCATTTGAAAGAGATGCTGCCGGTTTATTGTTCGATGCTTTTGTAAAAGCTTAAGAATTTTTGATCTTTCATCCATCGGAAATCCCTCCAGGAGGTTTGCCACCTTTCGAAGCCAGGAATCCCTGTTGCTAGGATGCCCATTATCATTTGCGTTGTCCGAATCACTTGTAGGACTTGTTGGTAGGTTTTCATTCGAGGGAAGATTCGGATCTCTTGGGTTTTGAGGTTGTAGACTATCCTCCATGAGAAAATATATTTTATATTAGCAAGTATAGTTCGTCTTCGTCTCGACCTGCTGAGCAATTTTTGAAGCAGGACATCCTTTGAATAAATGCCCATCTGCCGCTGCGCATAGCTTCTCGCGCTCACATGCAGGCAGAAAGCCAATAGTTCAACACCCGTCAGTCTCATAATTCTAATAAATAGCGAAGTTTGAGTTTATGGGTTTGGGTTACCGGCGGCGCATTGATCGACAACACGAACTGCCACGCCTTGCGCCGGGGCGAAAAATGCCTGGATAAATCCATAACTTTAGGAAGTTGGGTGAATCTTACTTAGTTTAACCGCGGGTCAGTGAAACCCGACACTCCGGGTAACGGTGCAACGTTACTCCTTATGCTTATATTAAGGATTGTTTGGAATCAGCAACTCACACTTGGACTGTGAACAGATCTAATTTTTTAAGCCATATAAGAGAACGTTGTTTTGGTCAATAGAATTAATTGCGAACCTAGGGGGTGTCATGGTGGATCAGGTTAAATGGCAATTAATCATTGTGGCTGGAGTAATAGAAATATACGCGAGAGCCTTTGACTAAAATAACGGCCTGTTTGACGAAATAACCTTTTTAGTGCATGTAATTGTTCAAAATTCATCATTATAATTGTAATCAATTCAGAAACAGCATTCGAAACACTAATGATCGTTCGGTGGAATTTTCGCTGTCCTATTACATTACTTTTCCCGTGCAAACTTCTGCGTTTTAAAAGGTGGAAGTTGGCTCCAGTTTCGATTGGAATTTCAGACTTAAATACTCCCTGCAGTCACATTGCAGTGAGTTTACTAAATTTGAACCGATTGACAATCAACACTAACCTACCAAAATACCCAAAAAAGCCGCATTACTTACTCCGGTCATTCCTTACAAAAATATCAACATACCCTATTCCCACCCTCCATGCTTTCCCTTAGCCTTTCCTAATAGTTCACCGCAGATTCTTCCCTCCCCCCACCCCTTCCCGACCTTTATAGTTGCCCGAATCCGGCCTAAACCGATCCGCCCCCATCACCTCCTGCCACAAGGGACCACGGGTATCACTATTCATCATATCAAAACCACTTTTTAACCATGCAAAACCTATCCAAATTTGCCGCCACGGCATTCGTCGTGCTGGCCCTCACCGGCGCCGCCTTTATGAGGAAGACCTCCTTGGTCGCCGCCTCGTCCGCCGCCTCGTCCGCCGTAGCTTTAGCGAAGGCGGAAGCTTCAGCGAAGGCGGCCCCGAGCACCAAAACCACCACCAAACCCTCCACCGTCAACGTCTACTGGTGGTATTCCGCCTTCGACGGATCCTACAACGACTATGAAACACTCTCCTACGAGATCTGGGAAATGGAGATCTACTATGACTGTACCGTCAACACCACCCCGGGCGGCGGTACCCTGATCGAAAAGGGATTCTGGCCGAACAACAATCCGAACTACCCGCCGATGGAGTTCCTCTACGCCCACTTCAGGTGATAAAAGGGCGAAGTTCTCTCGGACCTCTAATAGCCGGCATTCTGGCTCAACCTCGGATTAGCCCCCAACTCCCCTGCCGGGATGGGATACAACGTATCGGTACCGACCCATCCCGGTTTTTCATTTCCCAACACCGCATCCGCCATCCCCATCCGCCGGAGATCCAGCCACCGGTGCCCCCACTCCGCCACGAGCTCGACCTGCCGCTCATCCAGGATCGCCGCGAGCAGACCTGAAACATCCCCTGCCGTCGTCGCCCCCAGTCCCGCCCGCACCCGCACCATATCCAGGTCAGCCTGCGCACCCGCGATATCGCCCAACTGCGCCCGGGCCTCCGCCCGGATCAGGTACACCTCCGCCAGCCGCAACACCATATTATATTCCGTATCCACCGGACTTGGGCCGGTCAACTTATATTTATAAGGAAACAAATACTCCTTTCCAAACACCATAACACTATCGATCCAGCTAACCCGCCGCCGGTCGCCCGGCTCGACAGCCGCCAACCAATCGGTCGTAACCACATACGCCGGCCGCGTCCCGGCCCGCGGAACAAACGCCGCAGCCTCCGCCGTCGTCAGCCCGCTGTTCACCGGCTGCAACTGCCAGATGGCCTCGTGACTCATCGAAAGAAATACGGTATTCAGGCTCTCCAGCCGAAACAGCGAAGACCCGATCACCGTATCCGCCTCGGCCTTCGCCAGCCCCCACTGCCCGCGATACAACCCTACCCTCGCCAGCAACGCCATCGCCGCGTACCGGTTGGGCCTCGTCCGCGCCGCAGGATACTCCGCCGAACTAACATACGTAGGCGGCAACACCCGCTGAGCATCCTTCAAGTCCGCAATGATCTGCGCATATACCCCCGCCACACTGTCCCGCGCCAACGCCGCCGTCACCGAAAAATTGATCCCCGTCACCAGCGGCACCCCGCCATACAAATTGACCAGGTAGAAATATTCCAACGCCCGCACCACCTCCGCCTCTCCCCGCAGCTCTTCCTTCACCGCCGGACTCACGCCACCCGACGCATCCAGCCCCGCGATCAGCGAATTGGCCGCGAAGATGACATTGTAGGCCGTACTGTAAAGCGACGTACAAACAAAATTATCCGGCGTCAGCGTATTCGTCCGGAACGGATCGATAGCCGGACTCGTGTTGGTCAGTTCATCGCTGCTTAAGCCGCCATACAGGCTCATCCCGCCGTTGAGCAACGTCCGCGACCCACTCATCACCTCGATATAAAGTCCCGTCATCGCGGACTCCGCATCCGCATCGCTGCTGAACACCGTTGCCGCCGTGAGTTCGTTTTGCGGCGATGGCACCTTCAACAGCTTCCTGCAGTCGGTAACTGTCATCGCGAGAAATCCTAAAAGCAAATAATCAACCCGTCTCATAACGATCAAAAATTTACCTGCACGCCCATCGCCAACGTCTTCACCGGCGGCAAGACCCGCGGATCCTGCGTCTCCGGATCGGTCACCGGGAAATGCGTATACGTCAACAAATTCTCACCCTTTAGCCAAAATCGCGTATGTTTCAAGGTATACGCCAACGCCACATTCTTCAACCGGACAAACGACGCGTCGATCGAATTGGCCGTCGAGCTGATATAGTTCTGCATACTCGTATAAGCCGCCGAACCGGCACTTTCCGTCACCTGCTGCAGCGCCACCCGATCCCCCGCCTGCCGCCACCGGTGCAGCCACTCCACCGGCGCATTCCCTTCCAGGTATGGACTTTGAAAACCCGGCATGTATTCCTGGTAAAGGATCACGTAAGGGTTCTGACCGTTCTGGCGCCTGAACTCGACAAACAGCTCGATCTCCCATTTCTTATACCGCACTACATTGTCAAGCCCGCCATAATAACGCGGGTCGAGATTCCCGCCGGCCACGACGTCATGACCATCCAGCACGCCGTCATGATTGACGTCCCGGAACGTATACAACCCCGAATCCGCACGCACACCTTGGTATGCATATCCCTTCACCACGCTGAGCGACTTCCCCACCACCACGAGACTCGAATCCTGCGTATGCGCCAACCCGGGAAACGATCGTAGGCGGTTGAGCGGCGCCGATACCATCAGCGTGCTGATCCAGGTCCAGTTCTTGTTGGAGTAATTGACCGTCCGCAACGTGAACTCCATCCCGCGATTCACCACATTCGCGGGCATATTGACAGACACCGTGGGCTGACCCACCTGCGACGGCAACGCCGATTGCACGAGCTGATTGAGCGTCCAGTCCCGATACCAAGCGACAGAACACAGGATCCGGTGATTCAGGAACCCCAGATCCAGCGCTACCTCGGCATTATAGTTGACCTCCCAGCGGAGATTGTTATTGGCTAGCGAATTCGGGATCAACCCCTGCGACCCCTGGTATCCCTGCGCCGCGCTCGTACCCGTATACGTCTGCGCATAGAAAGCGTTGGCGCCGAGTTGGTCGTTTCCCGTCGTGCCGATCGAACCGCGTAACTTGCCATGACTCAACACCGCCCAGTTCTTCGCCCAGGGCTCTTCGCTAAAGATCCACGCGCCGCTGGTCGCCCAGAAGTTACCAAACTGATCCCCCGGCCCAAATCGGCTCGACCCGTCCCTGCGCCCCGAAACCTCCGCGATATACCGGTTCTTCAAGTTATAATTGATCCGCCCGAATACGGCCTCATAGCGATAGACAATATTGTTCGCCGTCACCGTGACCGTTGGGTTGCCGCCGCCCGTACCCATCAACAAGTCACTCGTATACCCGCTGGCCACGGTCGTCGTGTAGGCACTCTGTTGCTCCTGCCAGTTGACGCCGGCAAGGACGTCGAGCTGACCGGGGCCAACCTTTCGTTTTAGGTCCGCGGTCTCCTCCACCATCTCGCTGTGCCCGCTATTATTCGTCACGCTCGTCGACCCCGTCGGATCGTACGCGGGGTCCTGCGCGAGGATGGGCTGAACGGAATGCTCTACAGCCGACAGGCGATAATACCCGAGGCTGCTGCGGAGCACGAGCCCCGGTAAAACATCATAACTGACGTCGAGATGACTGTAACCATTCATCACCGACGCCCGATACCGGTTATACCCGGTGGCGGGCAGATTCAAAAAAGACAACCCGTTAACATTCCATTGCGGCTGCCCGCTCGCTCCAAAGAACGGCGGCGCATCCGGCGCGAGATATTGCGATTGGCTAAAGTCGAGCTGCGGCAAGCGATTATTTTCCCAATGTTCGATCCCGCTAAGATCCACCTGCAACCTTCTGTTCCCCGACTGCGCATGCAAACGCCCGAACACCGAGATGCGTTCATCCGGCAGCGTCCCCGGGAACACCGCATCCTCGCGGTGATAGCTGCCCGATACCAGGAAGACCGTGTTGCTATCTCCTCCCGATAACCCGAGGTTCGCATCGCGCCGGAACCGCGCATGACCCATCGCATATTGTTGGAAGTCGCTTGACCGTGTCGTATCCCACGCATAGGCTTCCGGCAGATTCGCCGAATCCACCTTCATCCCGTCATTCCAGATCGCCTCGCGCCGCATCGCGAGATACTGCGGCGTATTCATCAACCGGCTTGGCCGGATCACCTTGTCCACCCCCGCGCTGACCGCCGCATGCCAGCGCAACCGTCCCGGCGACCCGCTCCGGAGCGTGATGAGCAACACCCCGTTCGCGCCGCGGCTTCCATAGATCGCCGTCGCGCTTGCATCCTTCAACACCTCAACACTTGCGACATCCTCCGGCGCGATGCCATTCAGCACTTCCGCACCCAGCGTCCCTTGCGCGCTCCCCGACCCGATCACCGTCATATAGCCATCGTTGTCTACCAGCGGAACCCCGTCGATGACGATCAGCATGCGGTTCCCTTCTTCGATCGACCGTCGCCCGCGGATCAGCGCGAGCCGCGCACTCCCGGGCGCACCATTGAATTGGCGGATAAAAAGCCCGGGCACCCGGCCTTCGAGCTTACCAAGGATATTACCATCCGGTGAAGCCTCGAGCACGGATGCGGGCACCTCGGCGATCGATCCCGTCGCCAGCCGTTGCGTCGTCTTGCCATAGGCCTGCACGACCACATGGTCGAGTTCTACGGCCACCGGCTGTAGCGTGATGACCTGGAACTGCCGGTTGCTGAGTAGGACAACTTCGCGCTTGTACCCGAGGCAGGAGACGTCGACCATCGCGTGGAAGCCCTTCATTGGGACCTGAAACCACCCGGCCTCCGAGCTCATCTGCGGCGGCGCTCCCGGCACCGTGATCGTCACTCCCGCCAGCGCTTCACCCGTCGCACTTTGCACGCGCCCCGTGAGTGGCAGATACACGCCCGCGCCGGGTTTGCGCCGGAAGATGATGGAACGCCGCTCGATGACATACTCCAGCCTCAGCCCGGCCAGGCAACTGTCGAGCACCTCGCGTACATCCACACGATGCAGATCGAGGTCAACAGGCGGTGCATTCGTAAATAGATCGGGCGCTGACCACCGGGTGAGCCCGGTTTTTTGATAGATGCTGTCGAGCACGACAGGAATAGGGAGACCCTTGCCTTCGATGCTCATGGTTTGCGCAGCGGCGCATAGGCAGGAAGACAACGCCGCGGATAATATCAGCAGTCGGCCGGGCAACAGCATTCGGAACACAGGACTTGTATGAAGAATAAAATGACAAGGTTCAGCATGGGTAAAACCGGCAACCCCCTTGCGGAGATTGCCGGCGAAGACCAGCTAATAGGAAGGTAATGGTCTATGGTATAGAATATCGTTTCGCGCCCCTATTGCGTTACCGCAATTATCCCGTCCTTCTCCTCCGCATGCGCGTCATACGCTTTCAGCATTTCATTGATCGGCGCCAGGTTGTCCGCCAGCGGCCGCTCCAGCTCGAGGATCCCGCTCACCGGTTTGCCGCTTTGCAAGCCCGGGTCGACCCGGAAGTCTCTGTTATAATATTGCGCCATTCGCTGGACGACCACATATAATTCGGTGCTGTCAAACACCACCGCCGGCCGTCTCCCCATCCACGCCACCGTCTCCTCGGGCCGCGCCAGCTTCCGCACCTGCACCCGCACCGGGCTTCCTTCATGGATCACCACCCGCTCCGCCGGCGCGAGCTGCCGCTGCAAACCGCCGCGCGACAACAATACTTTCCCGTCCAGCAGCGTGATCTCATCGTCGATCCCCGGATAATGCATCCAGTTGAAATGCGTCGCCAGTACCTGCACCCTGGTCTTTCCCGCCTCCGCCACAAACGGCCGCCGATCCTTCGCGACGTCAAAATTCACCTGGCCGGACAAGACCACCTTTCGCTCGCCAAATTCTTTTTTATATCGCACACTCGATGCATAGCTTAACGTCGCCTTGCTTCCATCCGGCAGATCCACCGCATAGGGCGCCGCTTGCCCGCCGCTCGCACTGTCCAGCACTTCGATGCCTTCCGGGCCCGCTGTCTCCTGGTAGAAATGCCCCGGCGCGACAACCTTCCAGATCCGCGCAACCGCCGCATCCATCGGCCCGCGCTTCGAACGCATCACATAACGATACAGCCCAGCCGAAATCACCAGCACAATCACGGAAGCCGCGGCGATCCATTTGTAATTGAACGATCTTACCCCGCCCCCGCTTTCCACATGCGCCCGCACCCGCTCCCACACCTTATCCGCCGGCAGTTTGGCCATCTCCGCATCCAGCACGGCTTGTTCGTCCGCCGTCAGCGGTTCCCCGCGGTGATACTTCATGATGATCTCGCGGACAAGGTAGTGATGGTCCATAGTCAAACTGTTTAGTCAGGAGGTGAGGCGCCTGGACTATACACGCCGCCGGACCCAAAACGACCACGCCCGGCACAACATTTTTTTAGAGAAGAAAATCCTGACGCAGGAATTTGAGCGCCCGGTTGTTTTGGTTCCGAACCGTCGTCTCCGTCAGTTTCAATTGGTTAGCGATCTCGCGGACCGTCAGCCCGTCAAAGAAATGGAGGCGAAAAATTTTTCGGCGCCTGGGCGGCATCAGGTCAACGAGGTTCTGGATCTTCATCATCCAGCGGACCCGTTCGAGCTCGGTCTCCCGCGGATCGTGATATTCCCGGTCCACCAGCTGCTCCTCGTCGAGCGGCGCCTGGCGGCGTCGACGCATGGCTCTGAAATGACTGATGGCTTCATTCCGCGCGACCCTGAACAAAAACGGGTAGACATGATCGAGCCCGCGGATCCGCGCCCGGCTATCGAAGAGTTTGGTGAATGCACTGCTGACAATGTCTTCTGCGTCCTCGTCCCGGCCCACATGATACCGGACGATCAGGTACAGCCGCGCGAAGTGCTGATCATAAAGGACTTTGAAGGCCTTGCTGTCGCCTTGTTGAAACCGGTGAAACAGATCGCTTGGATCAGATGGCAGCTGGACGTGATGGTTCATATATAAGGTGTTAAAGGTCGGTACGATTCCACTATAGTTCTTATACGACAACAATCCAGATTTACCCAACGCGACGATCTGTTAAAATTCAGGCTGGGTGCGGGGAAAAGATTTTTTAGGAATAAAAAAAGGAAGTATTATCTTTAATTTGTCCTTTCATTGGACGCCAGATCCTCTGCCAATTTCCACCCAGCTACTCTTTTTTACACGCTTCCTTTAAGCCCTATCCTGCATAAAATTAATCCGTTGATTATATATTTATTTCTATAATCTGATGCAGGAAGTATTGAAAATAGGGCCGCCGGTTTACGACAACACAAACGAAGACGCCATCATGCTTGCTTTCCGGGAGGGGGACCGGGAAGCCTTTCGCGAAATCTATGATCGCATGGTGCGCCCACTGACCTACTTCGTGGAGAACATCGTCTTCTCTCCTATCGACGCGGAAGACATCGTGGCCAACGCCTTCTCAAAGCTCTACCACGCCCGCGCCGGCATGCGGTCTATCGAGCACATAAAACGCTGGCTCTACGTCATCGTGCGCAACGAATCCATCGATTACCTCCGCCTTCGCTCCCGCCAACGCGAAAGCCATAACGAAGTCGCCTATCTCGGTGTCGAAGCCGACGAGCAATACGAAACGGAACGCGTCAAATCCGAGGTGTTCCAATGCATCCTCCACGAAATAGAAAAGCTGCCCCGTCAGCGCAAGGCCATCCTTCGCCTGTATTTCTTCGAACAGAAGTCGACCGCGGAGATCGCCAAACAGCTGGGCCTCAACTCCCAGACCGTATTGAACCACAAAGCGAAGGCGCTGGAATCCCTTCGGAGAAGTGGAACGAAATTTAAATGGCTCCTCGAAGGGGTAAATTAAAGTAAGCCCTACGCGTTGGTTAATCAGCCAACTAGGCCGTGGGTGTAATGGATACACAATTAACATGGAGCCATCGTATGACATAGACCCGATCGTCCTCAAGTACGTCCGGGAAAGATCGTTATCTGCCGACGAAGCGGCCCGGCTCCGCCAATGGTTGGCTGGATCCAATGATCGCCGGGAGATCATCGACCGGATGCGCGACGATCCCGACTGGGTGCTGGAGCAGCTGCGCCGCATGCAGGACATCCGCACGGAAGCGATTTGGTCAAAGGTCGAATCCCGCATTACCCCTCAACACCCCTCTATACCCCTCCCCGCTCGAACCGGACGCCGTTGGTGGCTTTACACCGCCGCGGCGTCTATTATCGTGCTTTGCGCCGGTGGCTGGTTCTGGTATTCACATCAGCACCAACCCACGCCGGCATCCGCTGCCCCCGTCGCCGTCGCGACCGACGTAAAACCCGGCGGTAATCGCGCGATCCTGACCTTGGCCGACGGCCGCCGCATCGACCTCGGCGTCACCGCGAACGGCGTACTCGCCAGTCAAGGCAACACAAAAGTGGCCAAGCTCGCCGATGGACAGTTGGCCTACAACAAAGAAAAGACAACCGAATCTCAGCCAACGCCCACCATCGCTTACAATATCCTGAGCACCCCCCGGGCCGGTCAATACACGCTCCACCTCCCCGACGGGACCCGCGTCTGGCTCAACAACGCCTCTGTTCTAAAATATCCGGTCGCCTTTACCGGCGCCGACCGCGCCGTCGAACTCACCGGTGAAGCGTATTTCGAAGTCGCCCGCGACGCCGCCCACCCCTTCCGCGTAAAAGTCGAGAATGGCCCGACCGTAGACGTCCTCGGCACCTCGTTTAATGTCATGGCCTACCCCGACGAACCAACCGAACGCACGACCTTGATCGACGGGAGTATCCGCGTGACCCAAAACAACCAGCACATCGAACTTAACCCCGCCCAGCAATCTTCCCTGGACGCGCAAGGCAAACTCCGCGTCACTTCGGACGTCAACGTGCAGGAAGTCATCGCCTGGAAGAACGGCTATTTTCACTTCGACAATTCGAGCCTCCAAACAACCATGCGCCAGCTCGCCCGCTGGTACGACGTGGACGTGGAATACCAGGGGCAACTGCCGGAGCATGTCTTTTCCGGCAAGATCCAGCGGAATCTTTCGCTCCTCGACATCCTCAAAAACCTGGAAAGCGATCAGGTTCATTTCAAGCTGGAAGGCCGCAAGCTACTGGTAACCCCATAGGACGATCAATTGCACCCCCTCTGGACACCCCGCAACGAGTGCGCGGTTTTCTGCAACAATCGCTTTGATAAGTGGTTGAAATTGTATAATTTTCGTAAAGATTACTGCAACTAAATAGCAGTGATGAAAACAATCCGATTAGTAAGCATAACATTTCTCGCTTGTCTGGCTTGCGCAAGCTGTCAGCGCGGCCGCCCGGCAAGAAAGGAATTACCACCCGGTCTCAGCATGCTCCCTGAGATTGGCTCCACCGTGACCCCTTATCCCTCGCGTTGGTCGCTCACTCCGCAACAATCCTCCAGCTATCTCTTCTACTGCACCGATACTGCGCTGTTGATGGACGGCATGCGCCGCGACTTCCTCGTCCTTGCGATCCCCGATCCGGCCCGCGATTCTACGATCGGCACGCTGATCGCCACCGGCGAGAACCTCGCGCCATACCTGCTAAACGAACTGCATCAACTCAACAAATCCGGGATCGTCATCGACCTCCGCCTTGCGCAGGGCACGCCAACGATTCGCCAGGACTACCAGGTGACCAGCACCGCGCTAAAAGCAAGCAACCTACCGATCGTTTTTCTCTGGGATCAGTATTCGGCTGACCGCGCGGCGTATTTCACGCGGTACGTCGAACAATTCCCCGGCATCTCCTGGTCGATCACGCGCGGTCGACCCGGCATTCGATCGGATTGTTTTACCGCCACTCGTCCAACTTTCTAAATTATTTACGTCAACATTTTTCCTATGCGTACGTCCCTTCTTTGCATGTGCATCTTATCGTTCGGTCTTACCCTGAGCCTTAACAGCAGCCCCGCCCAAAGCCGGGTCGCAGCCGCCACCCTCGCCGACACCACAAAAAAAGACTCCGCAAAACCCGACCCCCGCTCGATCATAAAACCATACTGGCAGGTCATCTCCCCCAACTTCACCACAAAGACCGGCCTCTTCACCGTTCATGAATACAAGGACACCGTCTATTTCGAGATCCCCGATTCCCTCCTCGGCCGCGACATCGAAGTGATCAATCGCCTTAGCGCGGGCCCCGGCGGCACCGGCGTCTATGCCGGCGAAGCGCTGGATGAGAAGACGATCCAGTTTGAACACAACGCCGCCGACTCTACCATCCGCATCCGCTACGACCTCGTGATCAGCTCCGCCGACACCGCCAGCGATATCTATAAAGCGGTGACCGCGTCGAACGTGAACCCCGTCGCCTTTACTTTTCCGATCAAAGCTTACAACTACAACCACTCCGCATATGTGATCGACATGACCAAATGGCTAAAGGACGCTAAGTCTTTCGTCAATACCATCAATCCGTCCAACGACCTTGCCCGCCGCGCCGGTGTTGCCGGCTTCCGCGACTTCAATGTCGACTTCATCCACGTCTACCCGATCAACGTCGAGATCGCCATCAGCAAGAATGCCGAATCCCGCATTCCGGGCCTACCCCAGGGCACGCCGGCCTCCCTTACCTCTATTAGTTCGTTTGTTGAGCTACCTGCCGTTCCCATGCAACAACGCATCGCCGACCCGCGCGTCGGCTATTTCGCCGACCAGGAATACCACTTCAGCGACGACCAGCAACGCGTCGAAGACCGCCGTTTTATTTTAAGATGGCGCCTCGAACCCCGCGACGAAGACCGGGCTCGCTGGCTGCGCGGCGAACTCGTCGAACCAAAAAAAGCGATTTTCATTTACATCGATCCCGCCACACCCCGGCAATGGCGTCCCTATTTGATCGCCGGCATCAACGACTGGCAAAAGGCTTTCGAAGAAGCCGGTTTCAAGAACGCCATCTTCGGCCGCGACTGGCCGTCGGACGACAGCACCATGCATATGGACGACGCCCGCTATTCCTTTGTTAACTATTTACCTTCCGAGATAACCAATGCCTATGGACCGCAGGTCCATGACCCCCGCAGCGGCGAGATCATCCAGACGCACATCGGCTGGTATCATAACGTGATGCAACTGCTGCACGAATGGTACATGATCCAGGCCGGCGCCGTCGACCCCCGCGCGCGCCACGCGAAATTCGATGATGCCCTCATGGGCCAGCTGATCCGTTTCGTTTCCTCCCACGAAGTCGGTCACACCTTAGGTCTTCGCCACAACATGGGCGCCAGCAGCCGAACGCCCGTCGACAGCTTGCGCAGCCGCCACTATCTCGCCCTCCACGGCCACACTACCAGTATTATGGACTACGCGCGCTTTGACTATGTCGCCCAGCCACAGGACAACATCCCCGAAGAATATCTTTTCCCCCATATCGGCGAATACGACCGGTGGGCGATCCGCTGGGGCTACATGTCCGCGGGCGATCACAACGCCGAACAAGACCGGATTGCCATGCGCAAACTCGTGACCGACAGCCTCGCCGCCAACCCTCTTTTGTGGTTTGGCGCCGACAACCGTGAGACCGGCCGCAACGACCCCCGCTGCCTGAGCGAAGACCTGGGCGACGACGCAGCCAGGGCCAACACGTACGGGATCGAGAACCTGAAGCGCATCCTCCCCAACCTGCCCGCCTGGACCCACGAGGAAGGCGGCACGTATGACCAGATGAGCGAGATGTACCGGAGCTTGAAGGATCAGTTTACCCGCTACATGCAACAGGTCATGATTAATATCGGCGGCGTGTACACCACGCCCCGGGGCGAAGATGAAAAAGGGGTTGTCTATTCGCCCACGCCGGCCGCCAGGCAAGCCGAAGCCGTCGCCTTCTTCAACCGTGAGCTCTTCACCACACCCACCTGGTTGCTTGACGAACGCGTCACCCGCTTCGCCTCCGAGCCCGCCGAACCAAACTTTGTCGAAGACCTCCAGGTCCGGGTGCTGAATTCATTACTCGATATCGGCAAGATCGACCAGATCCTCGCGGGCGAGCGGCAGTTCGGCGCCGAGGCCTACCAGATCCAGGATTATTTCTCGGCGATCCACAAAGGGATCTGGTCCGAACTCCAAACCGGCAAGACCATCGACCCGTACCGCCGCAACCTTCAAAAATCGTACGTCGCATCGCTTCAAAATATCCTCCTTTCGACCAAGGCCGACCAGACGGAATCCGACGCCTTTTCCCTCATCCGCGCTGACATCCTCCAATTGCAATCCGAGATCAACGCCGACCTTCCACGGGTCAGCGACCAGATGACCAGGTACCATTTGCAGGATTTGCAGGTGCGGATAAAGAAGACGCTGGAGGCGAACCCGGTGATCCAGTAGCTGTACCGCCCCCCTCAAACATATTTCTTAAACCACGCCAACATCCGCCGATAAAAGTCCACATTATGATTCAACTCCCTAAACCCATGCGGCTCGCGGGGGTACAGGATCAACTCGCAAGGGACATGATAGTAATGCAATCCCCGGTATAACTCTTGCGACTGTCCCTTGGGATCGGTCTCGTCTTCCTCGCCCTGGATGATCAACGTGGGGGTTTTCGCATGCTTAAGGAAAGCGATCGGCGAATGCTTGACGAAGAGGTCCGTGTTCTCATAGGGCGGGCCCCAGAACCAGTGGTCATAGGCAGCGCCGTTTTCCGTTCCAAATTCGCTGGCAAGATTGGCCATCCCAGCCCCTGAGACGGAGGCCTTGAACCGGTTGGTCTGGGTGATCGCCCACTCGGCCATATAGCCGCCATAAGACCAGCCCGCTATCCCAAGCCGGCTGCTGTCAACCGACTCATTCTTTATGAGATAGTCGATTCCCGCCATGATGTCCTTAAAATCGGCGCCTCCCCAATCCCTCCGATTCGCGGTCACGAAATCCCAGCCATAGCCGGAAGATCCCCGGATATTCGGACAAAACACGGCATATCCCTGCTGAACCAACAATTGTATCCAGGGTGAATAGGCGGCGGAAAAAGCACCCGTTGGTCCGCCATGAATATATGCGATCATCGGGATCTTTGCGCTTGGAGCTGCGTTGTTAGGCTTAAATAATGCCGCCTCGATCGGCTTGCCGTCAAAACTTTTGTACGTGAAGACCGCTGGCGCAACCAGCTCTGTCGATGCGAACGACTTGTTCAATGCAGAAACTTTCTCAGGCTGTCCTCCCGGTGACAACAGGTAAAGCTCCGGCAACTCGGTAAACCCAGCTTTTACATAAACGAGCGTTCCATCTGCCGAAACATCAAACGACTGGACATCGTCTTTGAGGCTATATGGGGAAACCTTTCCGTCATCCGTCACCACATAAAGTTTCCGGCCGAAACCATTCTCCACCAAACTCAGCAGGCTGTGGTTATCGGTGAACCGGTATTCCCAGACAGGCCGGTCAAGAGGCTTCGCGGTAATATTCCGGTACGTATTCTTCATCAGGTCATGGATGAAGAGATCGTGGGCTACAGGGCCGTTTTCTCGGGCCCCGACAAAAGCCGCGGTTGAGCCATCCGGCGCCGGAACGAAGCTATTGAACGAACTGTTCGGCGGCGCAGCCAGCATGGTTAGCATGGAATCCCCCGGGTTGAACTTCGCAAGCTGGGATACCGGGATCTCCTCTGGCGGCAATGGTTCGACCAACAACAGCAACTCCTTACTGTGAGGTATCGCTTTCATTTCACGGACCGTCCAGTTCCGCTTAAGAAGGAATCGGGCCGCCTTAGTCACGACATCGACCTGATACAGGCAGGAAGGCCGGGTCGTCTCGCTGACGACCTCCTCATCGAACTTCTTGTCCTTTCGACCTTTCAGCGAATCCGACAATTCTTCCTGGGCAATATATATAATGGATTTCCCGTCGGGAGCCCATTCGAACATCTGGATACTTTCTTTGGACTGGGTAAGTGGCAACCCTTCGCCGCCATCCATCTCGATCAGGTAAACCTGCGAAACCCCGGTCCTTCCTGACAAATAGGCTAGGGTCCTGCCGTCGGGCGACCATTTTGGACTGGTTTCCGATTTAGGGGAATTCGTAAACTGCCGGAATTTCTTTGTTTTAAGGTCGAGCATCCATAGATGCGTGATCAGCGAATCCGCCGGAGCTGTAGCGGGGGAGACTGCAACGACCGCGCGGGAGCCATCCGGGGACAGCAGCGGAGTACCGATATTGTACCTTGTCAATGCCTGCGGGATCGTCAGCGTGTCCTTGCTCATTTGGCCGCCGCACCTCCCTGCCAGGGAGACCAGCATCATCGGGAGAAGAAGCGTAAGTTTGCGCATATCGATTATTTGATTCAACGGCAAATATGCGCATTTTCAGCCTAACCGTTATCACCACCGGTTGCGGAATCTCCCCCAATTTCCCTAAATTCAACCCCTAAATCTCCCCGCCATGCCACCAAAACTAACCGCAACCCTGGCCGCCCTGACCCTCGTCCTCTCGGGAACAGCCCAGCAGCGCGGCTACTACCGCACCCCATCCATCTACAAAAACACCATCGTCTTTACCGCCGAAGGCGACCTCTGGAAATACGACCTCACCACCGGCACCGCCGCCCGCCTCACCACCCACGAAGGCCTCGAGACCAACCCCGTCATCTCCCCCGACGGGAAAACCGTCGCCTTCACCGGCCAGTACGAGGGATCGAACGAAGTCTATGAAATGCCGCTCGACGGCGGCGTCCCAAGACGCCTGACCTACCACCTCGACGGCGGCATCCGGCCCACCTCCTGGACAAAGGACGGCAAGCTCGTCTACGCCACCTCCGCCTACACCGGCTATCCGACACCCCAACTGCTGACCCTCGACCCCGCAACCCTCAAAGCCGACCCCGTCCAGCTCTCGCAATCCGCCGACGGAGTCTACGACGAGAACGGCGTGCTCTTCTTCACGCGCCTCCCAAACCAGGGCAGTAAAACAAAACGTTACAAAGGCGGCTTCATCGAGCAGATCTGGCGCTTCGACGGCACAAACGAAGCCACCAACCTCACCGGCGATTTCGACGGCACCAGCACCCACCCCATGCTGTACGGCAATCGGGTATACTTCATTTCCGACCGCGATGGAACAATGAATATCTGGTCCATGGACAAGACCGGCAAAGACCTGAGGCAAGAGACCCACTCAAAAGGCTGGGACCTCCAGTCGGCTTCGATATCCGAGGGCCGGATCGTCTATCAGAAAGGCGCCGACCTCTGGCTCTACGATACAAAGGACAACAGCGACCGGTTGCTCGACATCCGCCTGCTCTCGGACTTCGACCAGCAAAAACCAAAGTGGATAAAAAGCCCCGTCCAATCCATAACGTATACCGACGTCTCACCAAGCGGGAATTTCGTGGCGATCATCAGCCGCGGCCGTGTTTTCGTCTCCCCCGCAAAAAGCGACCGATGGGTGGAAGTGACGCGCAAAAGCGGCATCCGCTTCCGGGTGGTGCACTTCATAAACGACCACACCCTCGCCGTCCTTTCCGATGCCAGCGGCGAGAACGAGATCTGGAGCCTGGCCGCCGACGGCAGCGACGCCGGCAAACAGATCACGCAGCACACCCCCGTCATGATCCGGGGCTTTGCCGTATCGCCCGACGGGAAGAATATCGCCTACGATGACAAGAACGGGGTGTTGAGGATCATCGACGCGGCCACGGGCGCCATAAAATTTGAATACGACAAAGCCTACCAGGGGATCAGCGATTTCGACTGGTCGCCCGACAGCCGCTTCCTCACCTTCGGCCAGGGATTGGAAAATGAAGTCGAACAAATCTCCATCGTAGACCGCGCGACCATGAAAATGCAGCCGGTCACGACAAGCCGCCTGAATAGTTTTAGTCCCGCCTGGTCTTCCGATGGCAAGTGGTTATATTTTGTTTCCGAACGCAACCTGCACACGCTCGTCACCTCACCATGGGGCTCAAGACAGCCCGAGCCGTTCTATATGGAGACCCGGAAGTTCTACGCCATGCCGCTCGACACCGAAGCGCGCTTCCCCTTCGTCACGACAGATTCCTGGCTGAACGATAGCACGTTCACTCCCGGCAGGAAGTCCGAACAAAAAGGCCCATCGGCGCCGCGGGCAATCGACTGGGTGCAGGTCCAGAAGAAGCTGTACGAGCTGCCGTTAAAACCCGGCAATCTCGGCAACCTCCAAACCGCCGACGGGATACTCTATTGGCTCGACTACGGCCCCGCCGGCAACCGCGACGGCGCAAAACTTTACGCCCTGAAGACAAAGGAAAGCAAGAAGTATGAGCCGACGGAAGTCGCCACGGGCGTAAGCGGCTTCGCAATAGCTACCAACAAAAAGAAGATCATGGTCAACTTCCGCAACGGCAACATCGCTGTCGATGACGCCAACGGCCAGAAGCTGGACCCCGACAAAACAAAGGTCGAGCTCGCCAGTTGGAACTTCCAGGTCGACCCCGTCCAGGAATGGAAGGAGGAGTTTGCCGACGCCTGGCGCATGATGCGGGACTATTTCTATGACCGCGACTTGCATAAAGTCGATTGGGCCGCCGTGAGAAAACAATACGAGCCGCTCGTGCAACGCCTGACCGACCGGTACGAACTGGACAACCTGCTGTCTCAGATGGTTGGCGAACTCTCGGCCCTGCATACCTTCGTCGGCGGCGGCGACAAGCGTCAGTCCCCCGACCAGATCCCGGTCGGCTTCCTCGGCGCGCGGCTGAAGAAGAGCCAGCACGGCGTCACGATCGAGCATATCTACCAGAGCGACCCCGACTATCCCGATCAATCGTCGCCGTTGGACAAAGCCGAGCTGCACATAAAAGAAGGCGACGTCATCACCGCCGTCGACAATGCGCCGATCGACGGAACCCCGGACATATCGACCCTCTTAGCCAATAAAGTCAACGTGCCCGTTAAACTTAGCCTCACTGACCGCTCCGGCCACCCCTACGAAGAGGTCGTCCGCCCGATCAGTTTCGCAGCCGACCGCAGCCTCCGGTACGCCGAGTGGGAACTCACCCGAAGGGAGCGCACCGAAGCCGAAGGCAAAGGCGACATCGGCTATATCCATTTAAGAGCCATGGGCGCCGGCGACATGGACGATTTTGTAAAACAATACTATCCCATCTTTGACCGGAAGGGCCTGATCCTCGACGTCCGCCACAACAACGGCGGCAACATCGACAGTTGGGTGCTCGAAAAGCTGCTCCGCAAAGCCTGGATGTACTGGCAGGGCCGCGCGGGCGGCCCCACGTGGAATATGCAAGGCGCGTTTCGCGGCCACATGGTCATCCTGTGCGACCAAACCACCGCTTCCGACGGTGAGGCCATAACGGAAGGTTTCCGGCGCCTCGGCATGGGCAAAGTCATCGGCATGCGTACCTGGGGCGGCGAGATCTGGTTGTCCGCCGACAATACCCTCGTCGACAACGGCATCGCCAGCGCCGCCGAAACCGGCGTCTATGGCCCCGAAGGCAAATGGCTGATCGAAGGCCACGGCGTGGACCCCGACATCGTCGTCGACAACCTGCCGCACGCGACCTGGCTGGGCAAGGACGCCCAACTCGACGCCGCCATCGACTACCTGAAGAAAAAGATCGCCGCCGAACCGGTGGACGTCCCCCAGGCGCCTCCACATCCGGATAAGTCGTTTAAATATCCGTTTTAGCCGGCATTAGCGGAATAAAGGTCAAAAAATGGGTGTTTTTACCCTGGTAAACGGGACTGGACTGCCGTATCTTAAGGCCAAACCAGTAAACCGATGCGGTTATACAGCAAAGCTATCCTGTTCGCCAGGAGACTTTCAGTCTTCTATTTGCTGATCGGCGTTTTCTCGGTCTTTTTCGGCATTTTCTATTTCAAATATCTGCCCGCTAACCAGGCTGAATTGGACACGCGGGGCTTTCGCATCCTGAACCAGCTGGCGCGGAACCTTCAGTCGCGGGACACTACGCTGCTGGAGACGTTCGGGAACCTCGACGCCTGGCTCGACCCTGCCTCGGTGACCGCGGATACGGCGGCCGGGAGGCAGTTGCATCTGGAACAAGGGGCGGCCATCAGGCAACAGATCCGAAGCCACGTCCGCTTTGCGATCGATTCGTCAGCGGATTTTCTTTTGCTTGAACCAAAGAGCCGGAGTGCGGATTCCATCATCCGGGAGCTAAAAAGACAACGACCGGATTCTGTGATCAACGTGCCCAAACAGGGCTGGAGCATGGTCTTCCACATGAACAATATGCGCCGGGCCATCGTCCGGATCGGCGACTTTGTGGATCCGGTCCTTGCCGCCCGGGACGACTTGTTCGACAGCTATGTGTTGATGGAAGCGCCCCATGGCGATGGCGACCGCCGGATGAGCATCCTATACCTTCAAAAGCAGTTCAGTCCGGCGGACCGCATCAGCGCCGACACCGCACTGGCGCTGCAAAAGAACACCGACCAGTCATCGATCAGTGAAGTAGTGATCGGTGGCCAGGCCTTCGAGTTGTTTATCCAATCCTTCGAGCTGGCAGGCAAACGACTCGAATTCGGGGGTCTTATCTCAAAGGCAACATATGACAAAGAAGTGCGCACGCTGCCCGCCGTCTTTATCGTCTCGATGGTGCTGACGATTTTCCTGGGGCTGATGGTCTTGCCCTTTGTCAAGATTTTTTTTATCAGCCCGGGCGAGAACATGGCCAGAGGCGATGTGATCCGTGTCATTCTTTCGGTCTACCTCGGCACAGGCGTGCTCACCATCATAGGGGGCTGGTTTGTCGCAAGTCATTCCGCGCAGTTGCGGATGGAGATGCGGTTGCAAACGATATCGGACAAGTTGGAATCCGATATTCAAAACGATCTCCATTTGGCGGAATTGCAAATGGATGGATATATAGCGGCATATCGCAGCGCCCCCTTCAAAAAAGTACTGGCCTACCGGGACTACAATCAGCACAATAGGAAGTTTACAGACAGTGCATTCTCGCCGCGCACCTATCCGCTGACAGCAAGGATATTATGGTTCGACTCCGCCGGCAATACCCTGGCCAAATGGAACCCCTTCAATTTTGTGTCCACGCCGTCATCGGTGACCTCCTATTCCTACTATGACGCACTCCTGGCCAAAGACAGCGACGACTACCAGCCCCTGCTGGACGCGGGCGAGTCGAATATCACGAGTGAATTCCAGTTTTTTCTTGCAAGACGGCTGCAGCAGGTTATTCATCCGGTCGCCCCCTTCGGGGCAGGAGTCGTGCGCAGCGATACGGCGGTCACAAGCCTCGGCGTGCTGATGCCATTCTATATGCACTGCGAGCTCCAGCCCGTACTTCCGGAAGGTTTCGGCTTTTGCCTGATCGACAATCGATCCATGCAGGTGATCCTGCATTCGGATGCACGGCGGAACCTTTCGGAGAACCTCTTCCTCGAGACCGGGTCGAACGCCCGCCTGCAAAACTGTGTCTCCCATCGGGTAGCCTCGACGATCCGCGGCGTAGACCTGTACGGGACCTCGCACACGCTCTCTGTCCGGCCGCTGAACGGGCAGGACCTGAGCCTGATTGTCTTTTATGACGACGCCGCGCATACCGGAAATCTATTCCGCCTTCTCCATTTTACCAGCGAGATCTTTCTTTCGCTGGCGATCTTCGTCATACTCTGTTTGTGGCTGTCGACACTGTCGACAAACAGGCCGCCAAAACTCAGCTTTGAACTGGATCGCAGGGAATGGATCCGGCCGGTCTGGAGGAACAGGGAATCCTATGCCTTCAACTGGCGCTATTTTTCCTGGCTGCTCTGGCTCGGGCTTTTCTTTTTCTTCCTGGTATGGGCCGCTGGTTGGGATATCCGGATCGTTTATTTCATTTCCCTCCTGCTGCCCTTCTACGCGCTCTGGGGGTTTGTCGCCGGGAGAAAAAGTATCCAGCCGCGCTTTCCCGTCGAACCGCCCTTCATGAGCGGGACGCGGTTGCTGCCGGACAACAAGACTACGGAATTGGTCCGCCAGCCCAATTGGTTCAAACAATTCTTTATATCCAGCCGCTTCATCGTCATTGCGCTGATCTGCCTGAATTGGCTGATATTCGATCGGATTGCTCACATTGATGCCGGCGGGCGTGTCGTTTGGGTGGTCGTGCTTTTCCAGGCAGCGGCCTTTGCCATCATGGTTTTCCGGTTCCGGCAAGTCTTCGGCTGGAAAATGAAATCACGAAAATACGGAGCGCTTGGTTTTAGCATGGCTTATGTCCGCTCGGTATTTTTCTCGGTGCTCGTTATGAGCATGCTTCCTTGTCTGGGTGTTACCTGGTATGCCTGGACCGTGGAGAAAGTGCAATATGCGCGAAGCGACGAGCTCCATATCGCGGGGAAGAATAAGGTACACATGGAGTACGTCGCAAGGGTGGTTCTCCAACAGACCAAAAAAGACGTCAAACATCAGCTCAATCTCTTTGACCATTCCTATCCGGAAAACCTCCTGAAGCAGTCCGGACGCTACCTGGGTGAAGAAGACATCCGGTACGTTACTTACCGGCATTGGATGGACTCGCTTCCAAACCGGAGCCGGGATGTCGACGAGCCTTACACAACATTGCTCGACGATCTCTTTGTCATCACCGATGCGCAATACCAGGCCTATTCGGATCACGCGGCGACGGCGGACAGTACCTGGTCATTCGCCCTTTGGGACAACGGCCAGATCGAGCTTGGCCAGCCCATGAAGGCAGACCCGACCCTGCGCCCGGCAGGAAAAATGCCCACGCTTCAGGGAAGCACCGACCCTCTCTTTTCTGACTTTGCGGTGGCAGAACCCCTCCGGACATCGTTGTTCCACATCTGGGATCTGGGCGGTTTTCAAATCGCCGTTTTACTGATTATAATGGCGGGCTTTGTCTGGTTTCTGCCGAGGCTGATGGCAATGGTGGTGTACCGTATCTTTCTCCTGCGTTTCTTCGGGACCGATCCACCCGTGGAGCATTCGATCCTTTCGTACTATTACCCCGACGCCGGCGGACGGTTTCCTGATCCTGACTTCAAACTGCGCCCGGATGGCAACCGATGCTCGCTATACCTGCAGGAAATATACATTCTCGAAACGATGCTCGCACACAAGGCAAATTTCGAGCAGATCTGGGAGCGGCTAACGGGGCGGCAGCGATATTTTGTATACGATTTTGCTGCGGATGGCTATACCAATTACAAGGATTCGGAAACAGTCCTGCAATTGTATCGGATGGGAGTGCTTCGGCACAAAAACGTGAACGGCCGGGATGAATGGGTCTTGTTCTCGATCAGTTTCCGCGAATTTGTCCTGCGGAAAAAGGGAACACCGGAAATTGCGCGGTTGAAGGATCGATATTCGGTCCCTGGTCTCTGGGCGATGATCCGCATCCCGTCCCTGATCATCATCGCAGCGTGCGCAGTGCTCCTGTTGATGACACAGGAAAATGTGACCCACCGGATCACGGTGGCGGTTACATCGCTGAGCGCCATAGTTCCGGTGGTGCTGGAAATCACGAGGAAAATTACGACGAAGGGAAGTTGAACCTTCCCCATCTGCAAGTATATGAGCCGAATTTTTCAACTTCAACTACTTCATCATGAACCGTTCGATGCTGCCCCAAAAGTACACCGCGAAGGAAAAGCGGCTAAAAGGCTTCCTTGACTTTCTGGTAATTCTCTACGGACTGGCCATCTTCGTCTATTTTCTTCCTGGCGTGATCGGGCTGCCGCCGGGACTGAGCCGGATCCGCTTTATAAGCGACCCTGCTTTTGTCAACAACTCCGTGATCAAGATTGGATTGTGCTTTTTGATTTGTATCATCGGGGTGGCAGACGTGCGGCGGTTCCGGCCGGTCATCCAATTCTTTATCATCGGCAACGCGATCTCGGTGATTACCGGCGCATTATTATATTTCTATGCGCGGGATAATTATATCATCGTCCTCTTCGGCCATAACACGACCATCCGGTCGATCCTTCCCTATTCGGTATTGCTGGACGGCTGCATCATGATCGTACTCTGGCGATTGCATAGGGGCGCTCAACGGTCCTACTACGGCTTGGCTTACTTGACACCCGCCCAGTACCGGACATTGACGGCACTGGCGGAAGTGGTGATCCGGAGTGACAACAAGGAAGCCGTCATCCCGGCAGAAGATATTGCGCGCAATGTCGACGAGTACCTCGCCCGATTTGAGGCAAAAACGAAATGGATTACGAGGCTGGCGCTGACGGCCCTCAACATTTATCCCGTGGTCAATTTCAAACCGCCGCTGACCATGATGTTCAAGGAAGAACGGCTGAGCTTCCTGAAGCGGCGGTTTTACCGGGACGTCCAATTCAGCCTGGCGCCCGCATGGCTGGCGGTATATCTCCAGGCGATGATCCGGATGGGCAAGCAGCTTTGCTTCATGGGCTATTACAACGACCCACGGGTGTTCGATTCGATCGGATACCAGGTATTCTCTAAACGGCCTCAATATCGCGAACGGGTGAAGGAATCGCCCGATCCGCGAAAGCCGTTGCAGGTCATGACCGAAAGTACCGTCTACACCGACGAGATCAGCGCGGAAATCGTCATCATCGGCAGCGGTGCGGGAGCCAGTATCCTGGCCCACGGGCTGGTCAACGAAGGCCGGCACGTGCTGCTGGTGGAGAGAGGGAACTATGAGGACCCGCAGACCTTCACCGAGAACGAGATGGAGATGATATCCCGGTTATACGCCGATGGCGCCTTGCAGCTGTCGCGCGACTTTCGCTTCCAGGTCATCCAGGGTAGCTGTGTTGGCGGATCGACGGTGGTCAACAATGCGGTATGTTTCGACACGCCGGACGCGGTGCTGGACCGGTGGTGCGGATCGGAGTTGGACTCGGGGATCGACCGGCAGCGGTTCCGGGAATGCCAGCGGGAGGTCAACCTACTGGTTGGCGTGCGTCACGGCGACCCGATGGCATTGCCCTCACGATTGAATCCCGGCGGCAAGCTGTTTATTGACGGCTGTGCCCGGCTGGGTCTCGACATTCCCCCTGACCAGGCCACATCCGTCAGTGCAAATATCAAGAACTGTCTGGGTTGCGGTTATTGTAATATCGGCTGCGCATACGGCAAGAAGCTGTCGATGCTGACCACGATCCTTCCCGAGACGCAGGCTAACACAAAAGGCAAGCTGGATATCCTTGCCGGTTGCGAAGTCATCCGCCTGAAGGGGTCGGGACCGACAATTACCCAGGCGATCGGTCGGTTCGCAGATGGCCGGAAGATCGTCATCAAGGGAAATAAATTTGTGGTCAGCGCAGGCGCCGTCTCTTCGAGCATCCTCTTGCTCAATTCAGCGATTGCGGTGTCGACAGCCGGCAAACGCCTGTGTTTCAACATGGGATCCCCGATGTCGGCGAAATTTCCGCAGGTCATCGATTCCTACGCCGGTTTGCAGATCTCGCACTATCTGGAACTGTCGCCGAATCGAGGGTATGTCTATGAAACCTGGTATAACCCTCCCATGTTCCAGGCCGTCGCCATGCCGGGGTGGTTCGAAGATCATTATGAAAATATGCTGAATTACAACCGGACCACATGCGTGGGAGTTTTAGTGGGCACAGAGAGCAATGCCTCGGTGCATACGACGGGGTTGACGGGCAGGGAGATCCGGTACGTCCCGACACCGGGTGACTATGCGAAGATGATCGAAGCGCTGACCCTGGCGGGGCGCATATTCCTGGAAGCCGGGGCCGAATTTGTCATGCCCGATACCTTTGGCTACTACAAATTCGATAAATCGAATATCGACAAGTTCGGCCTGACGATCAAGGGGCCGGGCGACCTTTCATTGGGTACGGGTCATCCGCAGGGCGGCAATGTCATGAGCCGCAACCCCGCCATCGGTACCGTCAATGAGGAAATGAAGGTCTACGGATATAATAACTTGTATGTGGCCGACGCAAGCGTAATTCCATCCGCCCTCGGCGTCAATCCACAGATAACGACGATGACCTTTGGTAAATATGCTGTGGAATTCATAAAATAATTTTAATCACTTTAATTTCCTGAAAAATGGGCAATCAAGTCGACACGCATCTTACCACAGGCTCCTACCTTCTGGTGCTCCTGATCTACCTGTTGGTCTTTTTATTGGTCTGGTATCCCCGTCGGACAATCGAGCTAAATGAGAGAAATGCCTTCACTTTGCTATTTATATTCTGGTTCGTTGTTATTTTCACCGGCAACTACCTCGGATATTTAGCGGGGGTCATGTCTTTTCTTCCCTGGTTGGACAATTTTATGCATTCCCTCCTCTGGGTGGGCATCGCCCTGACCTGGCTGTATTTTTCGACGCTTGGATTGCCCTGGTATTATCGCTGTTTCCTCTCGGGCATGTACAGCTTTATTATCAAATACGCCGAGCACACGATCCTGGGGACCTGGACGGTTGACCCCTATTTCTCCTTCACCGGGCCCTATGCCTATATCATCATAATGGCGCTGGTGGATTGTCTGTATCCGCCCGTTTCGGATCTGCTGCTAAAGCTGGTAAGCAAACGATTTACCAGCTTCTACCTGCCGCAGAATAGCTGAGGCCCGACTGTCGTGTCATCGGATCTTTGGTCAGGTCTCCAAAAGAGATCCGGGTAACGTTGCCGGCACCGTCGGCGCGCCAGTTCTCGCGCACTGCCGCCTGATGGAACTCCTTCATCTTGGGGTCTCCATTCCAGTACGCCTGGAAGTACGTAATCTCCATGCCGTCTCCGTTGATGGCCAGCCGCGCATAACCATTGTAGCCGACATCCACCGCCTTGCTGTCGAAATGAAAAGTGTCCGCCACCCGGTAGTCGTACAGCGCTAGCCTCCGGCTCACCGCTTTGGCAGGGTCGGGCAGCCGCTCTTTGAGGTGTTCGTCCATCATGGACCCGTTACCGATACATCTGCCGTTAGCAGTAATACCCCCCGGTGCGGCGTACTTATCGTACATCGCGAACCGGTGTTCATGCCCCCATAACCACAATACTTCCCGGTTGCCGAGCATCGGCTGCATTTGTACGGCCGGGCCGGCGAATTCGTTCTCACCGCCGAATGCGCTGATATATTGATGATGGGACAGCAGAACAATTCCTTTTTTTGGATTCAGCACGTCGGGGTTTTCCCGAAGCCACCGCAGCTGCAGATCTGGCAATTGAAGCTGAAGATTGGTGGGATGAATATTGATGAGCCGTTTGAGGCAGCTGCGCTGCAGCGAGTCATAACCTGTGTCCAGCCCGACAATCGTCCAATGATCCGAGCTTAGACAAAAAAAAGGAACCGGCTGACCGGTAAACGTATTTCCGACCGGATTACGAATACCGAAACGGCTGGCCGGATCCTTGATCATGCGGTAGAAGCCGCCGCCCGATGAATACATCTCGTGGTTTCCCAGCAGGGCGAAGCTGCCTGAACCCCCGCGTGGCCAGATGCCGCTTTTCGATGCGCCGGTAAGATAGTTGTCCGCCAGTTCGTCGTCCGCCCCCGAGTAATAGGTATCACCCAAATGGATTGTATAGTCGGGTTGATGACAGGCGATCTGGCGCCCGATAAAGGCGGCCTGCGGAGTGGATGTCGCCCAGTCGCCGGTGACACACAACGTGATGGAACCATCCTGCTTCACCCCCTTGTCCGTATCATCGCATTCTGCCACCTCGACGCGGTCTGTCGCCAAAGTCAAGGGATGAATGCTCTCGCCTGCCTCCGTGGGATAGGCAAACGGCTTTTTTATATGCCAGTTATGGAAGATCCATGCCAGGACATTGTTCGTGAGAAAGTCCTTCATTCGATACAACAACGTGGGCCGCGGCCTTCGGGGCTTGACATCGGCGGTAGCAGAATAACGCATATTTCCGTTTGCGTTACGCGTCAGGAAGAGGTAATTGACCATCTTTCGGTTGCTCATCTCATGCTGTTTATTGCTCGGGTTTGACGGGTCGGGCCAGGTTTTACGACGTTGCGGGGCTTGGCGCCGCCGGCTTGATACCTTCTTCCACCAGGAAACGGTGCATCTCTTTCTCAAGACTCCCTGCCTCCATCGCGCGCTGAATATTGTCCGTAAGCGTTTCGTAATCTACCGCCGGCGCCGCCTTCGTCTTTTGAATTTCCAACGCGACTTTACGGAGCATCTGCTGGTGTAGAACGACCTTTTTATGCTGAACGTAATAGATAACGATCCCGATGATAATAGCCAGGATGATCAGCCCGACAATGATGGAACCGGCGTATTTTTTGATAGTCCCGCCATTCTGCTCGACGATGCTGTTGATCGTATACCGGATGGGGCTGTCGAGACGGTGATTGGCCACGAGCAGTGCGGTATCGACCAGTCCCGCCACCTTTTCTTTCATCCGGCCGCCGAGCAATACGTCTTCCAGTTTGCCGATCTGTCGGATAGCGCTATCGTTGAGGATCGCGGGGATAACCATTCTCAGCATTTTATTCAATTGTTCCCGCGTGCGGTCGCTCAGGACCAGGGTTAGGAGGTTGTCCGCCGGATGAAGGATAAGCTCATTCATAACTACATGAAGAAAAGCCTGCATCTCACCGACAAATTTTCGGTCAAGCAGCTGGTTCTTGAACGCGATCAGTTGCTGCCCGGCCGCCCCTCCGGCTCGGTTGATAAGGGTCTCCAGCAGCCGGGCCAACGCCTCCCGGTTTTTTTCGTCGTCCAGGTAACCGATAGTTCCCTGCAAAAGCCCGATGGAAATGTCATGGGCTTCTTTCGTGGAGTTGAGCCGAAGGAAATTGAAAAGCGTATCCCTGGTTCGTGTAAGGGCATCGAGAACATCCGTCTCGGTTTTATCCAATGCTTTCGTTGCTTTGTCCACCGAACCCGACGCCGTACTGCTAAGCTGATTGACCGATGCGACCGTCTTCTTGCCGACAATTCCATAGCCGCAACCGGAAAAGCCACCCCAGCAGCTTATCAAAACGGCGAAGATCAAAAAAATCGGCTGATTAAACGGTCGGGTCATATAGAAAATGAATAATAATGTCTCCGTAGAAATCGGCGCAATCCCAATAATAACTGTGCGTGAATCCAAACTTTCCCGCCGTGAAATGACAGTCGACATTTGTCAGCCCCCAATAATAATCCAGACTGCCGCTTACATAGTCCTTATGATCGAAGTAATTGCGCCACTGCACCCTATTCAGCAGCGAGCGCAGCTGGCAAGATGCCCGCAAATAATTCGGGTTCGTGCCCGGGTTATTGTCGCGATCGAGATTGTGCATCTTGAAATGATGATAATTGTCGAGGAACTGTTGCCGGATATAATCGGTATCGGGAACGTTTTCGCGCAGGAAGAAGGCGACCTTGTCCAAAGGCGACCCAAAGGTGACGAAACCCCGAAGCTGCCGCGCAATAGGACGTTGGGGGCGCCCGGCTGCATCGGACGGGGCGGCTCCCCCTGGCGTCAATTCCGGCGCCGCCCCCAGCATCCCCCGCTGGTCATAATGCCGGATCAAACCCTCGTTAACCAGCAGGTCGATCTTGTTGATGGCGTCATAGGCGATCTGCGTTCCTAACGAATGGCCACAGACGATCACCGAAGGATAGTAGAGCCCGCCTGCTTCATCATCCCGCTCGATCAGATACCGGACGGCATTTACAGCGCCATCCAGAATGGTCCTCCGGATACGGTACCATTTCGATTTTGGGTCCGTCACATTGTAAATACAAATCTGGCTGATCACATTCGTAAGATCATGCACTTTGCCATCGGCATAACTTTTAAAGAGGCTGACGGCAATGCTGCCACAGAACGGGAGGCGCCCCAGCAACCATAATAACCCGCGGTAGATACCGTCGAGTACCAGGAAAAGTCGGCCCATCGTAAAGAGGAATGCACGGTAGGTCCCCACCTTGAATTTGCCCGTCCTGGGATCAAAAAAAATGCTTTTATCATGGTACTCCTGCCCGATCTGTCCATTGCGCAGGTAAAAATTCTTCGCCCCCGTCACCACCCCATCCAGCCATTTGCTCATATCCTTCCAGCCGGCCCTGTCCTGCGTATAATCCGCCCAATAATACTCGTAGAGATCGATAAAGCAGTCGCTACCCTCCTTCCGAAGCCGCAGCGCATTGTCAAACCACTTGTCGTTCCCATCACCTTGTTTGACCACGATCTCATGACTGATGGTAAACGCTTCCTGGTACTTTTTCCGGTATTGGGCGACCAGCCCCCGGCCAAACTGATCCAGAGTTTGCAGCGGCAGCTGGTTGCCGATCCCATGCACGATCAGCATGGCCGTGTTCTCCGTCACCCAGCCCAGGCCGGGGGGGTCGGGAGCCTGTTGAAGCATTTCACCCTTATTGCTAACCCGGGAAGGCCGGGTTGACGTGGTTGTCATAACCATTGAAATTAATTCATTTGGTCACTGTCCGCAACCGTGAAAACACCCTATTTTCCCAGCGTTGACCGAACGGCAGTCAAATGGTAGGAGGGCAGGCGTCTTTTCCGATAAAAAGGGTGTTTTTCCCGTTTTTTTCTGTGCGGCAGTATTCTAAATTCGACCAGGCAATATACTTTTCAAATAATGTCCACCTGCAATTTCACGATTACATTTACGGGACCTGCCTCCGACGTCTACACAAAAATAAAGACCGAGATCGAAAATGCCGGCGGCGCCATAAACGGAGATGCCACTGCCGGGTCGTTTAGCGTTCCGGTGTTGGGAAGCTCCATCAAAGGTTCCTACACCCTCAGCGGCCAGGATCTGGTCATCCAAATTGATAAAAAACCTGCCCTTATTTCCTGCGGACAGATCGAAGCTTATATAAAATCGCATATCTAAATTGCCCAGACTACTCAAATCCACATTCCTTTTACACGCATGTATGGGTCTGATTGCTTGCGTCTCCGCGCAAAATTCAATCCACACGGATGCTATCCAGCAAGTCAGTCAGCGAAATTCGTGGGGCTGGGTTGAAATCGAAACCCTGCTGAACCCTATCTATATCACTCAACACAGCAGCAGCTACCGGTTAAATCATCAAATACTGCCAATCCATCCCACACCCAGATTCTATGCCCTCCAGACCGGACAAAATGCCTTTCTGGGCTCAAGCCCTTTTTCTATCCTCAACGATCTTCAAACAACCTTCGATCAATCGAACAGCTATTTTGGCTCGGTAAAACTTTGGTTTTTGGACAGTTCCCAATGCCACCTTCTCCGTGAGACGCGATTCATCGTAGGCATAACACACGATAAGTTGCAGACAAGCTCGCCGGAAGTAAAATTTCACTATGATAACGGTGGAACAGAGTTGACATTTTTGTTGGAAAAAACACTTTCAAAAAAATTGAGTGACCTCGACTTCGGCAGAACCAATCTCATCTTTCGCCTGAACTTTCAGGCGGGTATCCTTTTCGCACTCGCCACGGTAAGCGACAGCATGGTCTATAAGGGGATGTTGATCGAACAAGCCGATAACAACAGATTGCAATTCCCCGGCTTCAATCGCGGTTGGGGCTGGCAAACGGGCATCAACTTCGAATTGGGCGGTGTCATTTGCCACACGTATTTCATCAGCCACAACTTCACAAATAACAGTTCCATCGGCCACGGTCTCTTCTGGTTTTTCAAGCACCTGGCCTTTTGCACCGGCGCCCGACTCATGGCGGAAGAGCTATATTCGTCACCCGAGGTCCTGGTTGACGGCAAAGGGGGATACCGGCTAAAGGTCAACAACTTCGGCATTTTTTTTTGTGGACCGGTCGTTCACTTTAAATGGCTGTCTCTAAAATGAAACTGATCACGAACATCCTGGTCTCCGCCGCCCTCGCCATATCCGCGCGGGCCCAAAACAATATCCCGACAACGGTCAAAGACATGATAAAAGAGGAACGCGCCTATCAAAAAATCGACCGTACAAGGGACCTGTACCAATTCCGGGCCTATAGCCTTAGCATTGGACTGAGCGGTTATTCCGGCCTCGGCGCCGGCTATTCGCCAAACATCATGGGGCAGTTCGACATCGAATTTGACGATCGTCTCCTCGCGCTGGACTTCCTGAAAAATGGCGCGATAGAAGAGCACTTCGGCATTGGCTTCCTGCCCTACCAGGGAAGCAAACTTTATCTGGGCAGCGACATAGAGTTATTACCTCAAGCCCACCGGGTCAATATGTTCACCGGATTCCAGTACAGTATCGGATTACCTCAGTCATCTTCGCCAAACGATATCTCTTCCGTCTATCTGGGTTGGCATCACTATTTCGAGCCGTACATCGGGATCGACTACTGGCCCGGAAAACTGGATTTGTGGACTATTCACACGGGAGAAGACCGTGCGACGTACTACAACCCGCACTTCAAACAACTGTTTTATGCTCGTCTTCAGATCGGCTATTCCTTTCTGCTGAACCGCCTGGTTGTCGACAGTTCCGGCAGTTTCGACCCGCACCTCTACCAGGTTGTTCGCAAAAATACCGGCAACAACCTGGCCGTCAAGATCACAGTCGGCATCGATATTCCATCAAGCGGAAGTAAATTGCGCCGCCTTGACAAGTATCTTTATCGACAGTACCACTTTTCCTATTAGCATAACCAACGGCCAATCAGTAGGCTAAAACTTCAACGCCACATTCAAATTTCCGCTTGCATGCGCCCTGATGTACAAGCCGGAAGAAAGGAACTGAAAATTGTTGTCGACAATATTCACCGAATTCAGCGCGCTGCCCGCGAGGTTGACTGTCCCGTTATTGTAAGTGCCCAATATTCCGTTGACCTTCGTTACTTGCGGATCGATATACTGCCCGATCCCAAAGGCCGCCTTGCCCTGCAGGTAATTGAGCAGGAACGGCTTCGCCAGCCATGCCAATGCATCCACTAACACGTTCTTCGTCCCCAGGTCGTAATCCAGTTCACTGAACCGGATCACCCGGTTGGCAGCATCATACGTCGGTTTGCCAATCAGGTAAACCCAGCCGCGCTGATCGCCTTTAAAACATACCTTGATCACTACCCGCCGGAATGTGGTGGGGAATAGCGTGGCTTTTTTAATGGTGATCGACTGATGCACCGAGCTATCTGTAAAAGTCTGCCCTTTCAGATACGAGTTCAACAGCGAATTCAGATAGCCATAATCGACCGTCAGGTCCAGGTATATATTAAAGCCCGAAAAACCTACCGATTCACCCAGCGGCGGAAGAGGAGTGATCGTCGGGTCGGACGCATCCGAAGTCAGTTCAGGATTGGCCACCAGACCAAGGTTGGTGGTCAGAACATTCCCGGCTCCCGTAATCAGGTCCTTGGCCAGGCCCGACGGATGCAGCTTGAGATAGAGTCCGGTGGAGACCTGGAATTTCTCCGACAACGTATTCCAGCCATTTTGCGCGTAGTCATGGACCAAGGGCAGATTTGCCACCTGTGCATTAAGATTTCCAAGCAGCGGAGTGATTTTGCCACGAGCAGCATCCACTATCGGTCCGCTGATATCTATATTCAGGAAGGTTACCTTACAGGGATCGATAAGGTAAAGATTCTCCAGCTGGATATTCGGCACGACATGATAGTCGGGCCGTATTACCAGCGGCGAGCCCAACGAGAAGTAGAATCGGCACGGCCCACAGCTGACGCCAGGCCGGATTACACATCCCCAGCCGAATGGGCAGCTGAGACATACGCTGGCGCTTGCGCTGAAAGTCATCGTATTCGCCAATTCCAGGGAACTATTGCTGGCAGGATGGCCAACCAACGCAATGGAGAAAGGGCCGGTCTTATCGAGCGTTATGTTATAGTTGGGATCGCATTTTCCACCCTGTGAGGCGCCCACCGGAAATTGAGCGCCGAGCATATTATTGACGCCGGCGAACGCACCCGATAAATCGGCGGTCACCGGCACTGCTATCTTTGATGCCGGCGGTGGGGTATTTGGAATGCTATCCACCGGCGGTTTGGGAAAAGCGGGCTTTACCGTGAAACAGCTGCTAAGAAGCAGCATCGCCGCAATCACAATGAAAGAATATTTCGTAGCCATTAGCGTAATCTTTTGAAACTGGAATAAATAGTTTTGAATACGGGCATCAGGCCGGATCCTGCAGCCGGATAATAAACCCCGGTCAGAAGGTAAACGGTGTCGCCATCAAACAGAGTTTTTTGATATACCTGAATAGCCTGGCCGCCGGCATCAGTAGCGGTACAGGTCACCTCATAGCCGCTTAGCCCGTCCGTAGCCACAGTTGTTGGGGAAATTTGAATACCCGCCGACCCGGTGAATTCCGAATAGCTATTAAGCATGGCCTTGGAAAAATCCGCCTGTCCCGCAGGCGTAACCGAAGCCTTCATCGAGTATATACGAAGAAAGCTCTTGTCTGCTATCAATGCCGGATAGACGCCATCCTGCGTATAGAAAACAAATAAAGGGCCGATGACACTGGCTATCTTGAATGCCGTTCCCGAAAGATCCAGACTAAACCCAAGTGCTGGCGGAGCCGCCGCCAACGCATTTCCCTGCGCCATCACTTTGCCGCCTCGCTTTGCCCTGACCATCACGGGGGAAGGAGCCCCTAGCGTGTCCACATAAGCACTCAGGATCGCCTGCGGCAACAGCACGCTGGTCGCCGCGTCGCCAGCCGGGCAATAAGCGTTGACAACATAGGTATAGAAGCCGTTGCCGAATGCCAGCGTATATAAATTGATATTTACCGCCCCTGCTGCTACCGTTCTCTTTGTCATTACGCCGGTATAATGGTTTATGATATAGTCTTGTATCCCCCCGGCGGGCACATTCTTGACGATCGAGTCTCTCACCAGCGTGTAATCCAGGTTAATTTTCGCGGCCTGTACGACGTATTGTGCGGTACTGACTGGTTCTCCATTTTTCGTAAATGCATCGCTCGCCGGCAAAAACGCAAATCCCGAAGGTGGCACAAGGCTAAGCCGGATATCGGGGATCGCGACATATGCCGGTCCGCGCGTATTGTTGATGACGATCGGATCGGCCATCACCGTTAAGGAAAGTGCAATTCCGGCTAATAAAGAACAAAACGCCTTCATAGTACTCTTTTAAGTGAAATAATTGGCTAGTCATTTTACGCCGGACAAAATTACTTCCGGGGTCAAGCTGAGCCAACGGGAAAAACACCCTTTTTTCCAAAAAAAAGAATCGATCAAAATACCGTTTTTTCACGTTTTTTTCTGGCAACAATCATACTTACATTGAAAGTGTAAGATGTCAATAAAGCCGTTGAAGCTCGGGCTTTGCTTTCAATATGGGAGACATGGGAACGGTTAGAAAGCAGGTTCAAGGACAAGATATCCTGTTCATCCCTGTAGACCTGCAGGCAGACTCGACCACGGACGAAACAAGGTTCAACACACGATCCCATAAGCCCTGATGGTACCATTAGCGGTGTGGGTCAATGCCACCTGCAAGGATCGTGTCAAGCGTTTCTTTGAGCTTCCACGGTTCTGTGTCCTTAATGAGATATGCCCTTGCACCGTTCTGCAGCATCCGGGATACCGCAGCTTCCTCCTCAATCATACTAAGTGCGATAACACGCACCGTCGGATAATTCGCCCGCAGCCATAAAGCCGTCTCATATCCGTCCTTCCTCGGCATATTTATATCAAGGATAATGCAATCCGGCACCGCCCCGCCGCCCACCCTTTCGATCAGTTCCTGGCCATTGGCAGCATCGAACAATATCTCATATTCTTCGAAACTATTGATCAATTCTGTAAGACCTCTGCGAATCAGCGGATTGTCATCGGCAAGCGCAACCTTATATTTCTGCCGGCTCATTCGTCTATCGATTGAGTAAATTGGATTACGATGCGGGTGCCGACGCCTACAGTACTGTTGATGCTGATTATTCCCCCAATAAGCGAGATGCGGTTTATAATATTCCGAAGACCGAGGCCTGCAGATTGGCTTGCCGCCACGTTATCCACCTCAAAACCCTTGCCGTCATCCGAGACGGCCACGGTCATCCGGTGCGGTTCGAAATCCATGCTGACCTGAATGGTATGGGCCTCCGCATGCTTGACTATATTGTTTAACAACTCCTGGACTACCCGGTAAAGGACAAGTTCCCTACCGGCCGACAAAGACCATTTATCCCCTGATACTTTCAGCGCGATTTGGTAAACCCCGCTCCGCTCGAGCAAATCCAATTGCTGCTTGACAGCACTAACAAGTCCAATCTCCTGGATGAAGTCCGTGTTCAAAGACCGCGAGAGATTCCGAAGTTCCTGAATAACTTTTGTCAGCAATTCCTTTGACTCGCGCCATTTTTCCTCCTCCCGCTGTGGTAGCACGGGATTGATGGTATTCAGATTTAGCTTGATGAAACTTAAGGTTTGACCGATATTGTCATGTATCTCCTGGCTGATCGTCCGAAAAGTCTCCTCCTGAATCTCAAGCCGGGTCTTCAAAAGCTCTTCCTGGAATTGATTCTCGATTTGCTGTTTTTCCCGGAGAAAAGCAAAACGCCGTCGCTGGTGGAGATAGACAAACGATACCAGGAATACAGCCAGTAGAAGTGTGATGGACGTACCAACCATCACAATGTATATTATTTCTTTTTCGGTGAAACCGGACATAAGAAAGCGATGAGAAATGACCCATACAAGATAGCATTTAAAGTACCGCTGATCGCATACCAGACAATTTTGTCTATCACCAGCTTCGTGTACATCAGGATATAGGCGGCCGACATGTAAAAAAAGAAGCCCGTATAAAAAAACAGCAGCCCCGTGCTGATCCAGAACGCAGGCACCCGAAGTACGGATTCGAACGCCTCCGACCGCATAATTTGCCGGAAATAGAGATAACACCAGATGACGATCATCACGGATCCAACCCGGTAGGTGATTGTATGGAAATGATTGAATCCCTCCCCAAAAGATATATTCGCCACAAACAGCACCGGGTATGCGATCATTCCATACCGAACAACCCGGACCCATTTCGGATCCGCCAGCAGCTTCGAATAAATATAGCTATAAAACAGGAATTCGCAACAGGTAAAGAAATTGAAAATCCAATGATTCTGCACGTGCATTTTCACGGTGATCTTGCCAATAACCTCCATGATCAGCGTAAACGCCAGGAAGGGCAGAAGCAAGCGCAAAACCGCCGGTTGGATAGACCGGTAACGGACAATGCCTGCAATCAAAGCAGCGGCGATGATATAAAAATAGAAATCGATATCCATCTCGGCGTTTTACAAACATAGGGTTTTCTCAGGGGTTACAGGCCGGAGGGCAAAGCTGACCATTGTCGTTGCCACCTTTATTAGCTGAATCCAATAGAACCTTCCTCTTTGCAATAAATTGCTGGCCGAACCCACAAGCGTCTATCATCGAAGTAGGTCCGTTATAATGCCTGCCGCAGGTATCTATCCGGAATTTCTTATGCTTGCCCGTAGCAGCCTCATCTTTTGTAAACTCCAGCATGACGTAAAGTCTGTTGCTAAAACCAAATGGGGTTGGCGACGCCAGCGTCGCCTTCGCGGCAAACATGGCTTCAATGCCGGAAATCTGGTTGGCCTTCTGACGGTCTATTTCATCATAGAGCTCCTTGATATCGGTAAAGTAATGCGCTGCATGCAAGGTGTTCAGAAGCTTCCCGCTCGTATCGCCATCGACATAATTTGCGGGATCTGTTTGATCAAGTTTCGAGTTCAGCCACCTGACGATCGTATTAATATAAAGGTCCTGCCATGTCTTAAAAACGGCCGCAGATAGAACGTCCCCTGATTCAGGAAAGGTCGACCGGTTTTCGGGCAGCCAAAAATACGTCAGGGGCGTACAACTGCCGTCTTCAGGAACATAGACAACCGACAGTCTACTGGTAGCCGGATTTACAACCGGGCAGATCCGGACAAATTGAACATTGGGGATTTTTCTGATGGAGTCGACCATTGCCTGAAATTCGCCTAGTGTGTAATAGATCGAGTCGGTTTCATTCTGATTTGCCCCGAGATGGGAGTTTATTTCAGGAATGTACCCCAAAAAGTGGTTTTCATCCGTGTCGCTGGTACTGTCGCCAACCCACATATGGGGAATATCTGCGCCTGTCCGGCAAACCCGGGGTATGTCTTCTTTCTGCCCGCTCCGGCAGGAAACGAAGGTTATCAGCGCTGCGGCTGCAAAGCCGACCAGCGCATTAAGCTGCTTAAAATCAAGATTCATGTATAGCGATTTTAGTGGTTGGTAAATGACCGGTATCCGGCTACCCGAATTTGCGGCTTCTTAAGCCATTTCCCTACCGTTAAAACACCCTTTTTTTTCTACTACACGAATTTTTTAATAATTTGTCACAACCTCAGTTCTCGCCTGTCCCTAACCGACCGAAATGAATATAAAGAAATATAAGGTAGCCCTCGTAGATGACCACGCCTTGATCCGCAGCGGCCTGGTAAACCTGATCCGGGAATTTGGCGAGTTTGAAGTCGTCTGTGAGGCCAATAACGGCAAACACTTTCAGCAATGCCTTTCCCGATCCCACCTGCCGGAAATCGTCCTGCTTGATCTCAATATGCCCGAAATGGATGGATATATGACCGCCGCCTGGATCAGGGAAACCTACCCGGATATCAAAGTACTTGCGCTTTCCATGGATGATAAGGATAGGGCCATTATCCGTATGTTGCGTCACGGCGCAAGGGGCTATATTCTTAAAGATGTGGAACCGGCGGAACTCCGGAGAGCACTGACGGAAGTGTTGACTAAAGGATATTACTATTCTGAAATGGTAACCAGCAGGCTTATTCACAACATCAACCAGGAAGCAAACCCGGCCACTTATGATCATTCGATTGCAAAACTGACGGAAAAAGAGCTTCAATTCATAAAATACGCTTGTACAGAAATGACGTACAAAGAAATAGCGGATGCAATGTTTCTCAGTCCCCGCACGATCGACGGATATCGCGATTCCCTTTTTATCCGGCTTGACGTCCGCACAAGGGTTGGTCTTGCCATCTACGCCATTCGCAACGGCATTTTTCAAATATGATCCAGGTATCGTGCCAGCCCTCCAAGTTTATCACCCCTTCCCCCACCTCCTCCTCACATACGCCACCGCCTTCCTCTCCTCCGCATTCTTCGGCTTCGCCACCGCCAGATACCTCAAATAATACCGCTTCGCCCTCGCCAGATCATGTATCTCCGTTTCACAGATCCGCCCGCAAGCGTACAACGCCGCGGGATCTTTGAACAGATAATACGCCGTATCATAATTCGCCACCGCCTCTTTAAACTCGCGAAGCGCCTCATGATTTCCCGCCAGATCATAATAATACCACTCCGCCGTCGGCGAGATCGCAATCTTGAGCGCAATCCCCAACAACGAGTCACTCCGCCGGTACTGGCCCAATTTCGCCCACGCGCGCGAATCATAGTAATAGATCGCCTCCTGCGTCAATCCGAGGTCCAGCATGTGCTCGCAGACCCGAATGCAATCCGGATAAGCTTTCAGATCATAATACGATAACGCCAGCCACGTCAATGCCTGATTGGCAGGCTCCAAAGACCGCACCAAACGCTCCCCCGGCTCGATCGCCCGCTCATACCGCTGCGACAAATAAGCCGCCCGTACCTGGAGTTTCAACAGCGTCGGGTTCAGCGAATCCTGCTGTTCCGCCGCATCCAGCATCTTGTCTACCAGCCCGAACGCTTTGTTCCCGATCAGCAGATCGGCCAGCCCGGCAATCGTCCGCATATCCCGCGGCGCGAGGGCATATGCGCGGTTGTAATAGACCAGCGCCGAATCCCGCTGATTCATCCGCGCAAACAGCTCCCCCAGCATCCGCGACCACGGCGCGCGGTCCTTCTGCAGTCCCACCAGCCGCGTAGCATACAACATCGCCTCCGCCGGATGCTCATCCAGATCGATCATCAGGAGATAGTGAAGCGCCGGAATATTATTCGAATCGATCTGCAGCAGCCGGCGATAGCAATCGCCCGACTCCCGGTACGCTTCAGTCATATAGTATGCATACCCCGCATAGCCCAATAACCCGGCATTCCCGGAGTCCGCTTTCAGGATCGGCGCGATATACGCGATCGCGTCATCATATTCCTGGTTTTGAATGTAATTGAGAATAGCCACCCGGTCATACAGTGAATTCTTGGCCGTCAATTGGACACCCACCCCTTGCGTGTCCGCGGACTGAGCGGCAGCGGACCAAATGAGGAAGGACCCCGCCGCCAAAAAACATAACAATTTTTTCATTTGAGCAGATTTGGATCAACCGCAGAGACGCAAATCCTCCGATTTTCCATAAAAGGCTCAGATACATTTATTCGCCTTATTACTCCACTCGAGCTGCACATTATGCCCGCCTACCTTCTTAAATGTCCATGCACAGAGATCGCCGATCTCCATATTGTTGTTCTGATCATACCAGCCATTCGGCGGCACCGGATCGGTGATGGCCTCGCAAAGCTCATGCGAGCTGGTGCCCGTCAGCGCATCGATAGCGGAAAGACCCGCCAGACACCCGTCACACGACGGATAAGGCATGACGGCATAATAGGTATTGCCACCGATGGCATCATGATAACCGCAGAAATCCGAACACGAGCTGCCGCCCTCCATCGAAACGACCACCCCCTTATCGAAATAAATAAAATAAAGCATATTTGGAGTGGTGCCCGGCACCCGGCCCGCATTGATCCAACCGGTTAACGTCGTCTGAACGGCAGCGTCTTCGATGGTACTCCCGGCGCCGGGCGCCCCATCGGTGATCACGATGGTCCCCGCAAGACTGCCATGACCGATCGTATATTTTCCGCTTACATTGTATTCGCTGAGCTGATCGATGAGCGGGCTGACAAGGATGTCGGTAAAAAATTGATTGACCTGGGCCATGACCGTCTTCATGGCCGCGTCGCCGGCCCAGCCACTGCCCCAAAAGATGGTATAAACGGTCACGTTCTGGATCAGGGCCCCGCCATTATAAGTAAGACGGGCGTTCGCCGGCGGCGCCGGAACATCCCCCTCGAAGACTTCGACCTTCTCTTTCTCCTGCGGTGCAGAAACCGGAACTCCTACTTTCTTTCTTTTTAGGATGGGTACGATGCGTACCCGGGAATGCGGGTTACTCATAAAATAATGATTTTCGGGCAATCAATTTAATCAATACCCGAGAAATAAAAAAGCGTCTTTTCACCCATTTCGTTTACTTAAGGTGTAGAAAAAAAACTCTACCTTGTATCTGTTGTAATACAGCCCGCTCAGGTGAATGGGTTAGAATTTACGACACGCTTGGATACAAAAGTCTGAGTAACACCAGGGTTTATCCTTAACGGAGAAATCCGTGAGAGCAGATCGTCTTGGGATAGGCTCTCTTTTTTATGCTTGTCATCCTGCAAATACCTGTCTTCGATTTCCGGTCTGCAACAAGCTTTGCCCCGGGCAAGCTTTCCAACCCTTCCTGGCCCCAGCCGGTTGTCCAACGCAAACCGTTTATCCGTCACTTCGGCAACGTCCAGATGAGAGTAAATGGCGGCGTGGAGGAGTGGGTGGGGGAAGACTATTATTGCAAGGCGACCCGGGCCCTGCAATATGTAGAGCTGCAGCGACAGAAATTCACGGACAACCACGGCAGCCGGCTGCCGCTGCGGGTTGTGTACAAACGATTTTTCTCGGATGGAAAATTCCTCAACAAGATCGAGCTGGCACTGCGCAACCCGGATAATAAGCAGATCGCGAACACCCGGCCGGGCGTGGACCTCCAGGTGCTCTTCAAACATTACCTCCAGCTACCCGTGCGCGTCGGCACGAGACAACTTCCACTGCTAAAGGCCGGGAAGGACCTGGCCGACCTTTTCTTCGCTGCAACCACCCGGCATTCCGCCGGCAAAAAGGATCCCTCCTCCCTGGTCCGGGACGGCGAGCATTGTCTGCTGGCCGTCATGCGCGAAGGTACCGACTACGCCATCCCCAACCAGGCGAGGCTGATCGATACCTATGATACGGGCACTCCCGGCGAGCAGATCTCCCTGTATGGCTATATCCTCTACCTTGACGGTGCTTACTTCAAGACCTGGATCATCGTCATCCCGCCCGCCGGATTCAAGGCGGGGACACCTGCCAACGCGATCCTGCGCAAACTGCGGATCAACCTCATGCGCATCCACGCCGAAAAAGAGACCGTCAAAGGATTGCTCAACGCCGTACAGCAGAAGCAGATCGATATCGACGCGCCCGGTGTCGACATCCCCGCCCTCGCCGAATACCTGAAGGATACGGCTGAGCGACTCTTTACCGACAAGCAGTCCGGGATCGACCGGCGGAATATCCTCGATTTTGCGCTACGCAGCGAGCAGACCGTGATGCCCGATGCTACCCTTGCCACCCTTACCGCCAAACTGAACAACAAGTTCCTTGCGAAGACCATGCAAAAATTCGTGGATCGCTCAGTGCCCGTGGAGAAGAAGCTGGTCCTTTTCCTTTGTTCCAGCCCGGCCGATAAGCCTGTGCTCAATTTTGGGGAGGAGCTGGCAGTAATCCAGCGGCTGCACGACTCCAGCATCGACCGGGCTAACTTCCAGATCGAGATCCGCACCGGCGTGGAACGAAACGAGGTCACCGAACAACTCGTCAAGCTTAAACCCGATATCCTCCACATCTCCCTACACGCCAACAATATCAAGGGGCTCTACTTCGAGGACGCCAACCGGAACGCCGACCCCATGGACATTAAGGAATGGACAAACATAATCCAGTTGCAACAGCATATCCACACACCCTCCGTGATCATCCTCAGCGCCTGCAATTCCATTGACCATGCAAAGGCGGTGCGGTCAATGGTCAGCTTCGTGGCGGGGACAGTCATGGTCCTGCCCGACGCAGCCGGCGTGGAATATGCGCGCGGGTTCTATACCGTCCTCTTCAACGAAGAAAATTCGGACTACCCGACTTGTCATTTGGCCGGCTTGACCGCCATCGCCAACCATAAGCCGCCCTTTGAGCCGATCAACGGAACGGCGGTGGACACCATCATTCAAAAAGCTTAAATCTGATTTTATGAGTAAGATCTTAAAGAACTTCCTGGCCGACTACGGCTACAATGCCGTCGCGCTTCCAAAATCCGATATCCGGCCCCTCCTGCTGCTGTGCAAGGACGGGGAAAATGTCAGCCCCCTCGAAAGCCCCATCACCACTCTGTTTGCGCCCGGCGACATGGCGCCGCCGACATTGATTACCGGGACAGTTACCGGTGAGGTCGCGGCATCGGCCTCCCTTAGCTTCGACTCGGAGACCGGCATCTCCGTCCTCGGCTGGCTGCTCGACAAGCTAAAAATGGGCAAGCTGGACGCCAAGGTCGGCCTCGACAGCAACAAGATCCTGACGGTCAAATACGAAGAAGTGAAGGAAGACAAGGTCGACCTGGTGCAATTGGATGGATTCATCAGCAGCGCTGCCCCGGTCAGGGACAAATTCCGCGCTTTTCAGCAAAAGCTCGAGAACAGCGAGCTCTATGTCATCAACGCGGTACTGAAGAGCGATACCTTCACCATTACCATCGGGGATAAATCCGGCGCCACCGTCGATGTCGACGCGACCGTCAAAGGCATCGCAGCTGTTAACCAGAATATCAAACGAAACAGCGATAATTCTGTAACGATCCACAGTACGGGCGCCATTCCGCTCATCTTTGCTTTCAAGGCGCAACACATCCTGTACAAAAAAACCGGCTTCTGGGCCCAACTCTTCCAAAACGACTGGAGCAATCCCTATTTCACCATCAGCAACGCCACCGGGGTCACGATGAAAGAAGCCGAAGATTTTCGCACGGATGCGCTCGCCCCCGTCCGGGGTCAGGCGATTGATTTTTGAGTGGCAGGGTCGCGCCTTAAAAACGCGTATTTATACTCACAAAATCCCGTGATTTAACCCTAGGATTTCGGGGGGAGATAGTTTACCTTTCCCACCACTAATCAAAAAATTAAACCCCATGTCCAAATACCGCTTTGGCAAACACCCGCCACAAAAAGACTACCGGACATTACTTCTCAGGAATTACGCCTCCGCATTGCCCGCCCCGGCCGACCAATACAACGTTCTCGATGCGGTCTACCAGAACCTGGGCACAAAGGACCCCACCGTCCTCTTTCCGATGGATGGCAACGACAAGTACGGCGATTGCACCATCGCCGCCGCTGGCCATGCGTTGACCGTCTATAACGGCCTCATCAAAAAAAAGAACATCCCGGCCCAAACAGTGCTTTTGAAAACCTACTTTCAACTCACCGGCGGGCCCGACACCGGTCTCGATGAGCTTAAAGTCCTCAACTATTGGCAAAGCACGGGAATCGGAGCCGACAAGATCCTCGCCTTTGTCAGCATCGATCCCAAGAATCACACGCATGTCAAACAAGCCATCCAGTATTTCGGCGGCGTCTACCTGGGATTCCAGGTGCAGCAGGGCGCGGACGACCTCTTCGACCAACGGAAGCCCTGGACGCCGGCACCCCTGACCAATGACGGCCATGCGGTCTACGCCGTGGCCTATGACGCGGATCAGCTGACCGTGTTGACTTGGGGCAACACCCAGCTCGCTACCTGGTCCTGGTGGGATGAGTGCGTCGATGAAGCCTATGCCATTCTGCCACCGGAAGCAAAGCAGCCGGGATATATCCAGGGCCTGGACTTTGCAAAACTCCAGGCCGACCTGGAGGCCGTCGCTAAATAATCTTAACCTAAAATTCCTTTCACTATGGCCGCCAAGAAGAAGTCCGCCAGGAAGGCCTCGCCAAAACCCGCCAGGAAGTCTTCGCCAAAACCCGGCAAGAAGTCCTCGCCGAAACTCCTCGTCATGAAGTACCGGGCCAAGCCCCCGGGCAATTCCGTGTCCAAACCCAGGCGGGCATTCGGCGATCCGGTGGCTTTGCCCAAACCCCACCCCAATTTCGTAGCGATCCCTTCGACCAACAAACAACCCAAAGACCTGAGCTATGCCCTCGCCTCGGCGGTGGACCCCAGCGTCATCAGCGGGATCAATGCCACCGGCCAGATGGTTTTCTTTTCCGTCGGCGATACCGGCGATATCAACGCCACGGGCATCACCCGGGACCTCGCCTTACAGATGGAAGCGCTGTACAACAGCAGCCCTGCCAACAACAAGCCGGCATGGCTCTACCATCTCGGCGACGTCGTTTACTACAACGGTGAGTCAATAGACTACCGCGATCAATTCTATGACCCCTACAAATTTCTCAATTCGCTGATCTTCGCCGTTCCGGGCAACCATGATGGCCAGACGATCGTCAATAAAGGCGATCCTCCCGACCCCGAACCGTCCCTCAAAGGTTTTTTTGCGAATTTCTGCGATTCGAAACGTCAGCCTTCCCAATCCTCGCCCTACCGGCTCACCATGGACCAACCCTGGCCCTACTGGGTACTCAACACGCCGCTGGCAACCATCATCGGCCTTTATTCCAATGTCGATGGGTCGCTCGACAATTCGACCGACACAAACCATCCTCAGTTCAACTGGCTGATCAGTCAACTGAAGGCCGCTGACAAAACCAAGGCCCTTCTTCTTACCGTCCACCACTGCCCCTTCTCACTCGACAGCGAACACGGCGGTTATGGCGACATCCTCGATGCGATTGATCAGGCCGTCGCCGCCTCCGGCAACCGATACCCGGACCTTGTCTTGTCCGGTCACGTCCACAACTACCAACGGTTCAGCCGGCAGATAGGCAACCGCACTTATCCGTATATCGTCGCGGGCAACGGCGGCTACGCCTCGGCAAAGACCATGCACAAGCTGCAGGTGAACCCGACTACCAAGGCCAGGATCACCACGCCCTTTGCGACGACGCAAAGCGGGGTGACACTGCAGAAGTACAATGAAGACCTGCCGGGCTTCCTGCGGCTAACGGTCAGCTCCACGACAATAAAAGGAGAGTATTTCACCAACGATATGACCGGCGGCGATCAGACGGCCCCGGCATTCGACACATTCAGCTTCGACCTGACAACAAAGAAAGTGACGGGTTAGTGACGCCGCCGTTTGCATCGCGCTCCTGACCGTCAGCTTCCAGGCCATCGCCGCCGCGGCCGCCAATCCGGTAAAGAGCCTGCGGTCGGAGTAACTTCGTCCTTACAACTTCACCACCACCTTCTTTTCCTGCAACTGGCTCCTTTCATCAATAATCTGCAAAAAGTAAACCCCTTTACCCCACGAACTCACATCCACCTCCGTCGTCCCGGTCAACTCCTGACCCGTAAAAACCTGCTGACCCATCAGGTTAAAGACGCGCACCGTCACCGGCCCCGCCGCCTTGCTGACTAGCGTGAGAACAGAACTCACCGGATTGGGGAACACCGACACCTGCGGCGCCACCAGGTTCGAATCCGCGATCACCCACGGCAACGAGAATGCACTGTAACACCCGCCCACCCCGATCTGGAACGTCGTCGTATCGACCGCCATCACACCCACGCCTACCCGAACCGTATACGAGCCCGTCGTCCGCGGCGTATATTGCTGATTTGTCGCACCCCGGATCGTATGGCCATTCAAATACCACTGGTTACCCGATGGCGCACTGCTCCACAACACCCCGCTCACCAGCGTAATAACGGGCTGGATCTGATCGATATAGGTTATCTCCACCGGCGCAGACAACGCACCGATCGATCCGCACCCCGCCGTTCCCGTGGCCACGGTATACTCTCCGTTGAGGTTCACCGCGAGCGTATCCCCATCCGCACCGGGGATCGCGTCACCGTCCCAAAACCATTGGTAGTTGACCGCTTTGGAAGCGATCAGCAACACGGTCGAATCCGCGCATAGCAGCAACGGCCCGGTTGGTGAGATCGTGGGCGTTACCTTGTCGCCGACTGATGCCGGATTGATCGTCACCGTGACCTGTGCCGAATTCGCCCGGCAACCAAACTCATCCGTCACCTGCACCCAATACACCCCCGCCGAGTCGGCCAGGTATTCGCTCCCCGTCTCGCCGGGCAACGCCAGGCTCCCTTTATACCATTGGTTGCCGGTTGCGGAGGAAGAATAAAGGCCAACCGTACTGCCACTACAGATCTCCAGCGACCCCGCGACCGTAAGCACCGGCGGGAGCGGCCCGGGATCGAGGACAACCTCCTGCACCGCGCTGGTATCTTTACATCCATTCGGATAAAGGACCGCCAGCGTATAGTTTCCCGACTGCGTCACGAGCAGGCTGGAAGCGCCCGAATCCACCAACTGCCCGTTCATATACCACATACTTCCCGTCGTACTGCTGGAATTCAACACCAGGCCGCCACTCCCGCAGACTGTAAAACTCCCCGTGGCACTCGTTATCACCGGCGTCGGCACCGACCCCGGCGCACAGCCATTGACCCTGCTTCCCAGCGTGACAAACGAAACCGAATCCATCGCCGAGCAGCGCGTTTCAAAAACAAAAATATAATATCGGGTACCCGGCAACAACGAATCCTGCGTGGCGACCGTGTCCGGCTGAAAATGATAGAAATGGACAAAATTGGTGTCCCCCGGATAGCCGGTGTAGCTGGAATCGGTGGTAACCACGAAGTTGTAATACGTTTGTTGGGGAGTTACCTTCGACCAGTGAAAGGTCACGCTGGTGTCCGTAACAGAGATGACCGCAAGATCCTTTATGCCCGCCGGGTAAACCGTACATTGCCCCATACCGTGCAACACGGGCAGCATCAGCACCCCGATCCATAATAAAAAGCGGCTAAATTCCCGGACCGGCCCCGGGCCAGCCCATAGTTTTTGGTGTCGCATGAGCTCAGGTGGTTCTTCACCTTGAATAGGACGTTTCTCATAGCACACCGGCGGGATTGGTAAATGTACGACAAAATTGGCTGACTCTTTGCAGTCCATCACAATATGGTAACCCGACAATCCGCCGGAATTTTGCTTTATCGCTCGCCCCCGATCGAAGTATTTCTCGTCCACCCCGGCGGCCCTTTTTGGCGTAACAAGCATGCCGGCGCCTGGACCATCCCAAAAGGCGAATTCAATGCCGGCGAATCCGCGCTCGACGCTGCCATCCGTGAATTCCATGAAGAGACCGGCGTCCGCCTCACCGGTCATTTCCAACCCCTTAGCCCCATCCGCCAGAAAGGCGGCAAACTCGTTCATGCCTGGGCCATCGCCGGTGAACTCGACCCGCGCCAACTCGTGAGCAACCTCGTCGAACTCGAATGGCCCCGCGGTTCCGGCCGCCACATTTCCTTCCCCGAGATCGACAAAGGCGCCTGGTACTCGCTCGAAGCCGCACACACGATGATCAACCCCGCCCAGACCGGCTTTCTCGACGAACTCACGCAAAAAATAAAAAGCGACCCCTAAGGGCCGCCTTTTTTCTATATACCTATCACCTAAAAAGCTACTTCTTATCGCCGGCCGCGTGCGCCGCCGCCCCCGGCCCGGCCTTATCCTTCGGATAGTTCATCAACACCATCTCCACGCGCCTGTTCCGTGCCATACCCTCCGGCGAATCATTCGGCGCGATCGGCCTGGTCTTCCCATACCCGACCACATCCATCCGCGACGCGGATATACCCTGCATCTCGAGATACCGCTCGACCGCCCTGGCCCGTCGTTCGGACAACTTCATTTCCCGCGCATCCGGTCCCTCACTGTCCGTATACCCTTCGATCCGGAGCCGCAGCGTCGTGTCATCCTGCAGCACCTCCGCCACATGGTCCAGCTCACCAAACGATACCGCCTCTATTGTCGCCTTCGCGCGCACAAAGAACACCCGGTCCGACGCCTTCCTGACCTTGGAGACAAATACCGGGTTGATCGGCGGACAGCCGTAGTTCGACTTGACGCCCTTCACAAGCGGACATTTGTCCTCATCGTCGTTCACACTGTCCCCATCGGTATCCGGCGCCGGGCAGCCATGGAAATTTTTCGACCCGGGGACATCCGGACACTTGTCATGAATATCCGGTACACCGTCGCCATCCCGGTCGGGGCAGCCTAACAAGGCGACAGGACCGGCCGAATCCGGGCATTCGTCCTTGGCATCCACGACGCCATCGCCATCCCGGTCGTTAACCCCGGCTTTGTAGACGGTGTCTGCCTTATTTTGTTTTTTATCTTTCCTGTCTTCGCTCCTGCGATGCTGGAAGATAGGTATCGTGAGCCCGATATGCGCATCCGCCGACGAGATTTTTTTCTTGAACATCGCCGACACCACCGACCCGCTGCCCACAAACACCGGTCCCACCCGCACCCCCGCACCCCAGTTCAACTGTCCCTCGACGTTATACGACACCGGCGAATAGATGCTGACCCACTTTTTCTCGAGCCGCGGCGTAACCGTAAAGGTCGAGACATAGTTGGGGTTTACCGGGTTGGAGGTGGCAAGCATGCTCATGAGCACGTCGGCATTGATATAAAGCCGTTTGAAAATATTGTAGTCGAAGTTGAAGCGGACCGCCGTCGGGAGCTTTACCGTCGCCATATTGGGCGGGCTGGTAGGTGTGATCAGCCCCTGCGTCTTGAGCCGCGTGAAATAGTCGTTCATCGATTCACCACCCTGCTTTTGCAGTTCGCTGGTGTTGTGACCGTCGACATTCAGGGTATACATCGCGCCGTTTGGCGAGTTGTGGTACGACACCTGGCCGATATCCGTAATGCTCAGCCCGAGCCGGAACTTCTCTTCGCGGGGGTTGTCGCGGTGTTTCACTTCATACACAAACCCGATGTCCATGCCGAAACCATGCCCGGCCGAGGTGCCCAGCGCCTTCATGACATTGGCCCCGCCGCCGAGATTGTCGAGATTGGACGAGTATTGCGCCGTCACGTTACCCGTCATGTTGATGATCGTGTTGGTCGGGTCGATCTCGAGCTGTAACGGCCCGGTCGAAAAACTGCTAAACGCGACCCCTGAAATGTATTTGCCGGTGATCCCGATCTTCATCTCCGCATGATCGTTCTTCATCAGTACCCGGCCATAGGAGACCCCCGCCTCGGCGAAGGAGTTGACTTTCATCTGGAGGCTGCGGTTGATGATAGAGGTATTGTAAAAGCTGGGATTCGCAATGCCGGTCAACTGGAAAAGCGGGTTCCCGAGGTTATACTCGTTCCCGATCGTCCGCTCCCGCGTGATGAGCGCGATCGCATCCCGTTTCGTGAGGTTGATCGTCGCCGACGGCCCGAGGATATCCGTATTGAAATAGGCATATTTGTCGGCCGTATTCGGGATCTTATCATAGCCGTTGTTCTCTTTTAACCCGCTGAGATGGAGCCCGAAAAGCTTGCTTCGATCCATCTCGAAGGCGTTGTTTCCCGCGTACGCGCTGGCGGCGAATATGTTTACATTGATCTTATACTTGCTGTCAGCCAGGACCCCGGGGTTCAGGAGCACCCCATTGACGCCGGAATAATTGTCATAACCGTACCCGATAAAGGATTGGGAGGAAGCAGTCAGGCACAGGAGCATTCCACAGAGGAATACGACGCTCTTTTGTTTCATACGCGACGGGCATTGGTTTTTGTATAGGATGGGGAACATCGGTTCACCCGTGCATGAAACGTCAAAACATCGAAATTATTGCTACTTGGGCTTACTTAAGACATCCGAATTCACGGACCCGTTTACCTGGATCTTCGTGATCCGGACCCGCGCCCCATACGGGCTTAAGACGATCGAATGCGCAAAGACATATCCCCCCGGTATCACTTTATAATCCCCATACTCCGTCACCACCTCCCCCTCGGGGTGGCCCTCCGACCCCGCCCCGGGCAGTATCGTCCCCAAGATATTCCCCCCGGACCGCGTCGCCCGGAGGATATACCCGGTATGCATATCCAGGGAATAGACCGTGGACCCGCCAAGCGGAAAAAACACCTTTAGCCGGTAGCACGCCTGCCCGTTGACCGTGTCCCTTCCATCCAGCTCGACCTTATTCCCCTTCGCCGCATAATCGACAAGCGGGCCGCCCGGATCGATTTCCGGACGTAGGGCCTTGAGCTGCACATCCGTTAGGGGTTTGAACAACCCCCCTGTCCCGGGCCCCGCACTCCACCCTTGTCTCGGGGTGACCACGATCACCACCTTCCCCGCCGGCATCACGACCTCCTGCCGGTATACGCGGTCATAGACCCGCCACGACCGGGAGATCAGCTCCGCGCCATTCTCCAGGACGGCTATCCCTTCCTGGTAGAGGGTGTTGATGGTCTGGAGCTTTTCCTTCCCACCCATGGCCTGCAGATATTTGTTGATGATATCTTGCGCCGATTGCGCCCGACTACTCCATGTTGCGGCGAATAAAACAAAAGATAACAAAAGGATACGTGACATATAGATCATATAGCGATTGCGATAGGTTGCCAAAATACGATAAATTAGCATATGCAGATCATCGGCCAGCTCGTCGACATCCTCCAGCGTAACATCTATCCGGCAGTCGTCACCATCGAAGCGGGCCGTATCCAGTCGATCACGCCGCTCTCCATGAAGGTTCCCTCCGATGCCGCCGAACCCGCGCCGATCCTCCTTCCCGACGATAGTCCCTATATCCTCCCCGGCTTTGTCGACGCCCATGTTCATATTGAATCTTCCCTGCTTATCCCCTCCGAATTTGCCCGCATGGCCGTTGTCCACGGGACCGTTGCCACTGTCAGCGACCCCCACGAAATTGCAAACGTCTGCGGGCTCCCCGGCGTCGACTTCATGATCCGAAACGGCAATTCAGTTCCGTTTTATTTCAACTTCGGCGCGCCGAGCTGCGTCCCCGCTACCCGCTTCGAAACCGCCGGCGCCACGCTCGAAGCCGCAAAAGTGGCCCAGCTGTTGGCCCGCGACGATATAAAATACCTGAGCGAAATGATGAACTTTCCCGGCGTCCTCCACAAAGACCCGGAAGTCATGGCGAAGATCCACGCCGCCCAACGCGTCGGCAAACCCATCGATGGTCACGCCCCCGGCCTGCGCGGCGACAAGGCGCGCCAGTACATCGCCGCGGGCATCAGCACCGACCATGAATGCACAACCGCCGATGAAGCCCTGGACAAATTGCAGGCGGGTATGCAGATCCTCATCCGCGAAGGAAGCGCCGCCCGGAACTTCGACGCCCTCATCGGCCTGCTGGCCGACTACCCGAACCAGATGATGTTTTGTACCGACGACTGCCACCCGGACTATCTCCTCGCCGGCCATATCGACCGGCTTTGCGCCCGCGCCGTGGCAAAAGGGATCGACGTTTTTAAGGTGCTGCGCGCGGCCTGCATCAACCCCGTCATCCACTACCGGCTGGATACGGGCCTCCTGCGGCCGGGCCACAATGCCGACCTTATCCTCGTCGAAGACCTGCGGAACTTCCGCGTCCTGAAGACGATCATCCGCGGCCGGGTCGTCGCAGGGAACGGCCAGTCCCGGATCGTCGCCCGTGACCCGCTCTCCGGTTCCACCGCCCTGCCCGAACCCATCAATCAATTCAACAGCAATCCCCATACCCCGGACGATTTTGCATACATCCTCAATAAATGGGGTGAAGAAGAAAACGTCGAACAAGTCTATGTGATAGAAGCACTCGACGGCCAGCTGATCACCAACCGCCTGATCGCTCCGGTGGAGGATTGCCTCCCCATGGATGGGCGGCTCCACGCCAACCCCGGCAAAGACATCCTGAAGATCGTCGTTGTCAACCGCTACCAGCCAAACCGCCCCGTCGCCAAGTCGTTTATCCGGGGATTCGGTCTAAGGAAGGGCGCCCTCGCCTCTTCGGTTGCCCATGACAGCCACAACATCGTCGCCGTCGGCGTCGACGACGAGAGCATCTGCCGCGCCGTCAACCTCGTGATCGCCCACCAGGGCGGACTTTCCTGCGTCGGTCGCCAAAGCCCCGGCGAAGGCGACCTCGAAACCGAGACGGTCCTTCCCCTCCCCGTCGCCGGCCTGATGTCCCTCGATCCCGGCGAACACGTCGCTGAATCCTACTCCGCCATCGACCGCTTTGCCAAAAACCTGGGCTCCCCCCTCCGTGCCCCCTTTATGACCCTCTCTTTTATGGCCCTCCTCGTCATCCCGCACTTAAAACTTAGCGATCTCGGCCTTTTCGACGGCGACCGGTTTGCGCTGATCTGATAGGTGTTTTCACGCTGTAAAAAATGCGTGTATTTCCCGTTGCCGGTCGTCCCGGGATGGCTTAGCTTCGCTTTCAGATCCATTATTATCCATTAAACGTTATCAGTATGGCCAAAAAAACAAGTGCCAAAGCCTCCAGGCCCCGAACTGCCGCGCAGCCGGCGCCCATGATCGCGGCCCAGCCGACTCCGGCGACCGTAACGGTTAGCTTTCAGGAGGGTCAGGGTACCGCAACGGCCATTTTGTTTCGCAACGGCGCGAACATCGGCCAGGCTACCCTGAACAATGGCGGCTCACATACCTTTCCAAATGTGATCGCCGGCGATACCATCCATGTCGACGGAACCCTGACCGGCACAAGCGCCACCGTCGGCATCGATCGGTCCACCAGTCCGGCCACTCCGGCAACGTTTACCAATAGCCCTTTCGCCGACGGCTTCGATATTCTAACCTGAAATTTTTGTCAAGCAAATGAAAAGGCATTTCTTCACGCCGTGGTTGATCCTGGGTTTGTCGGTCTTCGCCCTTGACTCCTTCGGCCAATCAGCCAAAACGGACTCCGCCAAAGGCATCTCGACCATACTGACCGTCGATTCGCTGGCCTCCGGTAGCTACAAGGACATCTTCACGAGCTTTTTCCAGCTGGCTGTAAAGGACCTGACCGGCCCTTCCAAGTCCGTCACGCTCAATACAAACCCCTACGCCGTGATGCTGAAACATAATGACAGTCTCGCCGACTACAAGTACTATCGAAAATATACCTGGTTGCGCAACCTGAACCTTAGCGTTGGGGCGGCATTGGATTCCGGGTATCGTTTTAATGGCATGACAGCCGGACTGACCTACGCCATCGTCAATAACCGGGACTATACGGTAAAGAAGAAATTCTTAAATGAGCTGCTCGAGGATTCGGTTATCGACTACTATGCAAAATTGAGCAGGGCGGTGGACGCGGCGCTGACCACGGTCC
>Ga0335085_10000261_pt1 | contig 164272 bp, 149 predicted proteins | sample Lox_Sample_45_FD_206712 | JGI IMG/M metagenome (GOLD analysis project Ga0335085, IMG submission 206712) | Soil microbial communities from Loxahatchee National Wildlife Refuge, Florida, United States - Lox_Sample_4.5 | ecosystem: Environmental > Terrestrial > Soil > Wetlands | place: USA... | reverse complement strand
GGCCGAAGCTCAATGATGATTGTGGACGCGCAGGATCCGGACGGTTGCGCCGCAAGCGATCATCGATTGCCCGTGCGTGTGCCGCTGGGCTTCACCGAAAAGCAGCTCGCGCACGCCTCTTAATACAGTGCGCGGCTCATCAGCCGCTCGATGAGCGACAGATCCGGTCCGCGCTCGCCGATGTCGCCGACCACTCGACCCGCCGGCAGGCGCACGCGGTGACGGCCGCCATCCTTGCGCACCATCGTGACCACGACGCCGGAATCGCTCGCGTGGTCGAGCGCGGGATCGAACTCGTGCACCTTGCCCGTGCACTCGTCCAGTATGAAGGTCGGCACGCGATAGAAATAGGCCGACACCAGATCCTGGGGCGAGAAATACTGCGGGAAATACTCCTGCGGCTTACAGGGATGCGTGTGATAGAGGCCGACCACGACGTCGCCCGGTGAACGCTCCTTGTCCACGTCCATCGGGACAGCATCCACCTTCTTCATGGTCCTCGGAAACGCGGAGTAGCCGAGCTGCCCGCCGCGCATCACCAGGATGCCGCCATACTCCCAGCGATAGCCGTTCGGCGCATAAAAGGCCCAGCGCAACGCACGCACCGCCGTCTGCTGAAGCTGGGCGTCATCTGCGACGGACGCCAGCGGCAGAGCGGCCAGCAACAACGCAACCAGGATTCGAGTGATCACAACCCCACCGCTCCATGTTTCGCCACGCTGAGCGCCGGTCTGGCCGGTCGCTCACCGCCCGCGGACCCAGCGGACGGCCTGCGTGCCCACATCTCTGCATACTTATCGGCCGCAGACACCGCGACCGTGATACGCCTCGGCTTACGAATAGCGGTACTCCGTCGCAAAATCGCTCGAATGTTGCGCTCGGCGCCTCGCGGCATGCCGGGGCACGCGGCCAACAGTCACCACTGTGAAGGTCCCCACGCGTCCATTAACTGGTGTCTGCCGCCGAAGTTCCTGCGATGGGATGCTCGTGCGGCACCCATGCTTGGACCTGGGCGCATTCGACCCCGCATCTTGCGCGAGGTTCCGTGACACGCACTCACACGCGGCATGACCGCACGGGGAGCTTGCCCCGAGGTGAGAATTCGGTTCCTGGAAGAGGCGCAGCGAGAAGCACGTGAGCCCGTGCAAGGAGGCACGCGGCGGCGGCCCCCGCTCGCACGTGCCTCGAGACGAGAAAGGCACGTGCCGGCGCCAATACTATAGCAATATGCACGCTCAGCGGCCGCTGCGGCGCCGCGCAGGCGAGAATCTCTCTATGGCTGCCCATGAACTCTCGGAGCACGCGCTGACGCAGTCAAGCACCGCCCTTGCGGAACCGACGGACCGTCTCTCACACGCGTTGCGCCCGCGTCACGTGACCATGATCACGATCGGCGGGATCATCGGCGCAGGCTTATTCGTCGGTAGCAGCGTGGCGATCTCGACGGTCGGGCCGGCGGTGATCGTCAGCTACGCTCTGACCGGTTGCCTGATGCTGCTCATCATGCGCAGCCTCGGAGAGATGGCCGTGGAAATGCCGACGGTCCGTTCATTCACCGAGTTCGCGCGGGCAGGCCTCGGCAACTGGGCCGGGTTCTCGGTCGGCTGGTTGTACTGGTATTTCTGGATCATCGTGATCCCGGTCGAGGCGATTGCGGGCGCGACGCTGTTGCAGCGCTGGTTGCCGTATCCGAACTGGGCGCTGGGATTGATCCTCATGGGCGCGATGGCCGGGGTCAACCTGCTCTCTGCACGCTCATTCGGCGAGTTCGAATTCTGGTTCGCGTCCGTGAAGGTCGCGGCGATCATCGTCTTCATCACCGCGTGTGCGGCTTACGCCTTCGGCATCACCTCGCCGAGCGGCCCCACGTTCTCAAACTTGATCTCGCACGGCGGCTTCACGCCCTTCGGACCTCTCGCGATCCTGGCCGGCGGCACCACGGTGTTCTTTTCGATGATGGGCTCGGAGGTCGTCACGATCGCCGCCGCCGAGTCGACCGAGCCTGCCAAATCCGTAGCTCGCATGGTCTCGACGGTCGTCTGGCGCATCCTCGCCTTCTACATCGGTTCCGTTGGGCTCATCGTCACCGTCGTTCCCTGGGACACGATCAAGCCGGGCGAATCGCCGTTCACGCACGCACTCGACCATATGCATGTCGCGCTTGCCAGCACCATCATGGCCTTCATCATCCTGACCGCCGTGCTCTCCTGCCTCAACTCCTCGTTCTACGTCGCCTCCCGCGTGCTGTTCGTGCTGGCCGAGCGCGGGGATGCTCCCGGGTGGTTGGTCGTGACCAATCGTCGGCGGGTGCCCGCTCATTCGGTCATCCTCGCGAGCATCGCCGGCATCGCCGGCGTGCTGGCCGCCATTCTCTCCCCGGGACTGGTGTTCGCCTGGCTGGTCAAGGCCTCAGGCGCGCTCATCGTCTTCATCTACATCATGATTTGCCTTTCGCAGGTGCGGCTGCGGCGCGCTCGCGAGCGCTCGGGTGCTCCCCGGCCAGCACTTCCCATGTGGCTGTTTCCCTGGCTCAGCTACGTCGCGATCGCGGCGATGTGCGCCGTGCTGATCGCGATGGCCGTGACGCCCGCTCTTGCAAGTCAGCTCTGGGCGAGCCTCGCATCGATCGCCGTCGTGCTGATCCTTTACGCGCTCAGGCGTGCTGCACGAGCGCCCGGCTCTGCCTCTACTTGAGGTTCGCCTTCTCCCACACACGCACGCGAGCTCGGGCCGCGTCGAAGATGCGCTCGTAGTTGCCCTTGCGGATTTTGAGGCTCGCCTCCGGGGTCAGGAGTGCCCAGACAGGGTTCCAGAGCTCGTAGACCCGCAATTGGGTAGCCTGGTCGGGCGGCGCCACGTTGTCCGTGCCGAACAGAAACCGCTCCGGATGTGCGTTGAGCATCGCGGCGGTCCGCTGAATCGACCCGGGCGTTGCGATCGCGTATTTGGCCACCTCGTCCCAGGAAATATCGAAGCAGACATGCTTCAGCGTGGGATCGTTAACCAGGGCCTCCACGACGTCGCGGTACGCCGGGCTGCGCTCGTCGGCCTCGGCGCTTGCTTCCGTGGCGATCGGGCGCACCACGCGGCCGAGACCCACGTGCGCCCAGATGATCGTCGTCTGCGGATGCCGGCGTAGCAGCGCTTTCATCTGCGTCAGATAGACGGGCTCGGCACCGGCCTTGGCGAACGGCATGTCGATGTCGTTATGCAGGATCACCGCCAGCCCCACCTCAGCGGCGAAGTTGAGGATTCGATCGAGCGCCGGGTCGGTAAGGCTCGCCTTGTCGCCAGCCACCTTCGAGGATACGAACTCCTTGTGGATGGTGAACTCGCCGATACCCGAGAACACTCCCGGGAACAGCTCCAGCACACGGCGTATGTGATCCACCGCATACATGTCCGCCGGGTTGAAGCCCGTGATCATCGGATCGAGCCGCGCCTGCTCCGCCTTGCTGAGCGAGAGATAAGCCTTCGCGATGATCGCGTCCGTGAAGGAGTAGTAGTAGAGCGGTGCGTCGGTCTGCAGATAATAGGTCGGCGCAAAATTGCCGGAATTCGCGTAAGACCATGTCTGTTGCAACGGAATCCCGAACAGGGTCGAGCGGCCGATCTTGTCTCCCATGATCTTCAGATACTTGTGAATGTCGGTGCCCTTCTGAACGTAGTTCGTCAGATGAAAGTGAGAATCGTCAAACAAATAGGCGGGCGGCGGCGCCGCCGCGCGCGCGGGCTCGATGCGCGACGCAAGCACGCCTGGAAGGACGAGCAGTGCAAGCGTGAGCTGGCGCGAGCGCGGGCTAGCGCGGTGTGGCAGCATAGGGATTGCCTCCGAGCGCGTTCGACACCGCTTCGATCGTGCGCTGCGCCTTGACGCTGTTGCCGGCGGAATCGAGAGGCGGGGAGATGACTGCGATCCCGAACTTGCCGGGCGAGACCGCAATGATGCCGCCGCCGACCCCGCTCTTCGCAGGCAGACCGGTCTTGAAGAGCCACTCGCCGGAATCATCGTAAAGGCCGGCTGTCGCCATAACCGCCAGCACCTTCGGAACGTACTTCGCATCGAGCACGTTCTTCTTCGTCACCGGATTGACGCCGCCGTTGGCGAGCGTCGCCGCCATCTCAGCCAGATCCTTGGCATTCACGCTGATCGCGCATTGCTCGGTGTAGATGCTGGTCGCTTGATCGGGGTTCGCCTTGATGTGCTCGTAGGCGTACATGAGCTTGGCGATTGCCTGATTGCGCTGATTGGTGTCCGACTCCGACTTGTACACCTCCTGATTCACCGCCAGCGGGCGCCCCGCGAACTCGCTGTGATAGCTGAGGATCTCATTCCAGACTTCCTCGCGCGTATTGCCCTTCACCATGCTCGTCGCGGTGATGGCGCCGGGATTCACCAGAGGATTTTGATCCCCGCCCTTTTGCTTCTCGATCGCGATGATGGAGTTGAACGGCAGCCCCGTCGCATTCACCCCGATGTTCTTCACGATCGCATCGGCGCCGGACTGCTCCATGACTTTCGCCATCGTGAAGACTTTCGAGATCGACTGGATGGAGACCTCGGAGGTGATATCGCCTTCCGTATACACCTTGCCATCGGTCGTGACGAGTGCGATGCCGTAGATGTTGGAATCGACCCGCGCAAGCACAGGAATGTAGTCCGCGTTCGCCCCCTCCTTCAGATCCTTGAACTGCGCGTACGCGCTGTCGAGCGCCGCCTGGATGCTCTTGGCCGAGAGCAGATCCGGTGCCTTGCCGCGTGCAATCGCCAGGGGCCCCGCGAGCGCAAGCGCGAGGCCGGCCATGAGAGCAGCAGTCGCCGCGACCGTTCGGTGGTTACTGAGCATGAGCATCTCTCCTCAAAGCTTCGTTCCGAAGCTGTACTTGGCACTGAACTGGAAGCGGACGTCATCGCCCGTCTCACCCGCGGCGTTCGTCTTCTTGCCCCACATGAGCTCGCCGCCGATCAAGACGGCATCGACCGGGTACCAGAGAAGGTTCACCGAGGCGTAGTCACCCTTGTGAAAAGCGCCGCCATCCTGAAAGTTGGTGTTGTCCACCTTGGTGAAGCTGTAGCCGATGGAGCTCGAGAAGCGGCTGTTCCAGTAGTGATCGTAGTACGCCATGACACCGGTGAGCGGCACGGCTTCGCCCGCGAGTTGCGGCACGGTCGATGCGGGATTCGGGGTCGCGGTGGGCGCGAGATCCATTCCACCGTCGTTCATGTAGGTTGCGATGCCGTGCCCGTACACCACTCCCAGCAATACCTTGTCCTTCTCCAGGGTGTTGATCGCGCCCGTCAGATCGATCCCCCAGCCCGTGTCACTTCCGTGCTGGTAGGGCTCCGTCGGGTTGACTTTATAGTCATAGCCTATATCACGCAGTATCGCCGCGATCTGCACATGACCCCACGAGCCGTCTTTACGATACTGGGCCGTCAGGTCGGGGAAGCGCTCCGTGGCATTCACCGTCGCTTCGGCGTAGACGTCGATCAAGCGGACATTGCCGGGGTCCACATCGTTGCTCGGCCGCTCGAGCGCCACGGAGAAATGACTGTCCGCGCTCGAGTAGGGAGTCCAACGAATCTGTGGTACGCGCACGAACGCCATGCCCGGCGGACCCCAATAGTCGATCACGTTGGGGAACACGTCGATGTCCATGAAGAGAGTATGGGTCTGGCCACCGAGCAACTGGCCCCACTCTCCGTAGAAGTGGCGCAGGCGGATGGTCGTCTTACCCGCATCAGCACCGGTGCCGAACATGTCGAACTCGAATTTGAAATTGACAGGTGGAAGGTTGTCGCCCGTCGGCAGGCTTCCTTTGACCCCGAAGCGGCTCTGCTTGGCGCTCACGTCCGCCTGACCGTTGGTGCCGAACTGCCCCTCGGGGGTTGCAATCTTGGAGGGGCGAAAGGCATCTTCCCAGGCGGGATCGACCCGCTTGGTGTCCTGAATGTAATCGACCATCGCGAAGCCATAGATCTCAAATGACTTCGTGTTGTCGTCGGCTCTCCCGGTCCCGCTCGCAAGCGCGAGCGGTATGGCAGCTGCGATCGCAGCGAGCGGGCGTGCTTGTGCGGGAGTCTTTGCTTGCATAGGTGCTGGATCCTTGGGCCTGGCGCTGCGCAGGGCCGTGCGCGCGGGGCTGCTCGAACCGAGCCGCCGCCGTTCGCGGTCAGTCTCGGACCGATCTCAAGGCCGCACAATAAGCCCTTGGTCTCACGCGATTCCGCGCCGGGCATGACGCGCGCGGCTTGCGCGTGCAGTTTCCGGCGCACGCATCCGCCGGTGGATCGATTCAAATGTTAGGCTTTTCGGGCAGGCAGATAACTGCGCCCTGTTTGCCGCGCAGGCGGGTTGGTGTTAGCGTTTTTGGTGCGGTGCCGCTCGCGCGTCACCTATCCGTGCGACAAACGGGGTCTCCGTGAGGTCACCTTCATGAATGCCAGCTTGACACCGCTACGGATACCCGATCCGGAGATGCGGGCGCGCATCGATCTGGCGGCCTGCTACCGGCTGGCCGCGCGCTTCGGCCTGAACGAGGGCATCGACAATCATCTGACCCTGATGCTGCCCGGGCATGACGACCGGTTCCTGCTGACACCCTTTGGGCTGCACTGGTCGGAGGTTCGCGCCAGCGATCTCATGGTGGTCGATTTCAGCGGCACGCTCGTGAGCGGCCGCGGTCCGGTTGAGGACACGGCGCTCTACATTCATCTGCCCGTGCATCGACGTCTGCCGCAGGCACGCTGCGTCCTGCACACGCACATGCCATACGCCACTGCGCTGTCTGCCCTGGAGAATCCGCGCCTCGAAATGAGCGTCCAGAGTGCGGTGGGATTTCATGACGATGTCGCCTACGCCGACTACAACGGACTGGCTCTCGATCATCAGGAGGGTGAGCGATTGGCGCGAGCGCTCGGCAGCAAGTCCGTCCTCATGATGCGCAATCACGGTGTCATGGTGATCGGCCCCGCGGTTGCCCAGGCCTTCGAGCGGCTGTACTTCCTCGAGCGCGCGGCGCAGGCGCAGGTGTTGGCGCTGTCCACGGGCCGGGCATTGCGTACGATTCCCGATGACGTGGTGCAAGCGACGCGAGCGCAGTTGCAGCGTTGCGCCATGGTGGGCAGCCGAGATCGAGCGGAGCTGCACTTCGAGGCACTCAAACGCATGCTCGAGCGCGAGTCACCCGATTACGCGAGCTGATCACCGGGAGTAGCATGCGCGCATGGGTAAGCTCCGATATCTGGCCCGCGGAGCACTGCTCCTGCTCGCGGCGAGCGCCGTACCGGCGGCCGCACAGGATGCCTCGCCCCGAGCAGCCACTCCCATGCACCAAGCGCTGCTCGATCTGCGTCCTCCGCCGCTCAACCACGTGTTTTCGGCGAGTCAGATCGAGGCTTTCAGCGCAGAGAGCGACGAGTCGCTGCCGGAGAGCGTCACCGTCGAAGCCTCACGCAAGACTGCCGCCTGCTGCGGTCTTTTCATCGCCGTGCCGTGGGCACTGATGCACCCGCATGATTTTTGGCAAATCTTCACTCCCGTGGTCGGCTCTTGTCCGGGCACCTGGTGCACGGATGGCACGCATTAGAGTGAGCAATCGCCGGGGACTGATCCGTTCAGCCGAAGAACAGCCGCTGCAGGCACTGTGGGACGTCGTCTGCAATATTCCGGCGGGTCGCGTCGCAACCTATGGCACCGTGGCGCGAGCAGCGGGATTGCCGGGGCGTGCTCGGCAAGCCGGATTCGCGCTGCGCGTGGCGCCCGCGACATTGCACTTGCCCTGGCACCGCGTGGTGGGTGCCGGCGGTCGTATCGTCTTTCCCCCCTCGTCGCGTTCGCACCGCGAGCAAGCTCGACTGTTGCGCGCCGAAGGGGTCAAGGTGACGAACGGTCGCGTGACCCGCTCCGCCCTCACGGATCTCGAGCTCTAGGGATTGCTCGCCCCGAGCGTCCGGGGCACACTCAGTGCGGCGCGAGGGGCGCGCGAAAACGCACAACCACGAGCGGCGCCGGCATCCCGTGTGCACAGCGCTCAGATCTTCGGGGGGAACCGACTATGCACCATCGAACCAGCCTTGGAACTCTTGTGCTCGCTTGCCTCGGTAGTACGGCGGCCGGCCTCGCACCTCCGGCGCGCGCGGATGTGACGGTTCAGGAACATGCCACTTTCGACTTTACGATAATCAAAGCCCAGTCCACGACGACCGAGCTGACCACCAGCGACAAACAGCGCCGCGACACCGACTTCCATTGCGAAGGTTTCATGTCGCTGCTTTGCGGTAATGCGCAAAGCGGGGAGATCATCCGCTTGGACCGCGAGGTGACCTGGACCCTCGAGCCCAAGAAGAAGGAATATCGGGAGACCCGCTTTCCGACCGCCGCCGAGCGCGAGGCCGCCGCGCAAGAGGCGCGGGCGATGATGGAGAAGATCAAGCAGTGCCCGAGTCCGCAGACTACCAACACCAAGGCGCCCGACACGTCCCACTGCGAGATGTCACCGGCCAAGATCGACGTGAAGCAGACCGATCAGCATGCGACGGTGGCCGGGCACGATACCAAGCTCGCCCAAATCGCCCTCACTCAGAGCTGCCACAACAAGGATACCGGCGACACGTGCGACTTCGTCATGTCGTTCGATTCCTGGTTGACGCAGGACGAGATCCCCGGCAGCGCGGATCGCAAGGCATTCCAGACGGCGTACATGCACAAGCTCGGGCTCGATGATCGAAGTGCCGAAGTGCAGAAACAGATGCGCCAGTTTCTGGCGCCTTACGCGGGCAGTCTCAAGGAGCTCAGCGCCAAGGCCGCGGATCTCAAGGGCTATCCGCTCAAGACCAGCTTCCGCGTGGCCTTCGGGGGTGAGCACTGCGGCGCCGCCAAGCAAGCCGCGCAAGGCAGCGGATCTACGGCATCCAATCCGGTGGGAAGCGCGGGCCAAGCGGCGGGTGATGCGGCAGCGGGTTCGGCGGCATCCGCCGCCGCATCCGAGGCCGGCAATGCCGCGGCGCACGCAGCCGGTAATAACGTTGGCGGCTCGATCCTGAATTCGGCCGCGAGTGCCTTCGGCAACAAACTCGTGAGCGGCCTGTTCTCGAAGAAGAAGCCGGCCCCGACGCCGACGGCTGCGAATGCCGCTCCTGCCTCCAATATGGTTCAGGCCATGGAGATGACGATCGAGACGACCTCGATCAGCACCGGACCCATCGCGGCTGCGCAGTTTGAAGTGCCCGCCGGCTGGAAGCTGCTGCCTCCCGCCAGCAGCAAGCCCGGCAAGGAGTTCAGCTGTCCGAACCCGAATTCCGGCACCTGAGCGGGGGTTCGCTGGCTCGCCGACGGCCGGCGAGCCACGGCAAAGATCACGCGAGCAGCTTCATGGCGGCGCATGAGCGCAGAGTGACCCGGCCAACGCAGTGGCTCTACGCCGCGCTCGCGACGCTCGTGCTAGTGGCCATCATCGTCGGCTTGGCGCTGCTGTTACGGCTTCCGCCACGTGTCGTGATCATGAGCACGGGCATGCCGGGCAGCGATTACGACCTGTACGCACAGCGCTACAGAGCCATCCTCAAGCGCTCGGGTGTCGAGCTCCGGCTCATGCCCTCGGGAGGGGGCGTCGAAAACTTGCGGCGGCTCAACGATCGGCGCTCCGGTGTCTCGGTCGCTTTCGCGCAAAGTGGACTTACGAAAGAGGAGCTCTCACCCGGCGTCCAATCACTCGGCACGATGTTCTATCAACCCTTCTGGTTCTTCGTGCGCGGGTCCATCCCCTCGAGCCCGCGCGAACTCCTGCAGAGGGGCACGCTGTCGATCGGGCCCGAGGGGGACGGAACGCGCGTGCTCGCGGCACAAATGCTGGCTTTGAATGGCGTCGACCTTGCGAGTCTGCACACCGTGGCGCTCCCCGCACAGCAGTCGGCAGCCGCACTCCTCAAGGGGAACATCGCAGCCGCGGCCATGGTCGCCTCCTGGGATACGGCTGCGGTGCGCGGCTTGCTAGCCTCCTCCGATGTGAGCGCGGTCAGCTTTCCACGCTCGGATGCGTACGTCGCTCTCTATCCCTTCTTGACCAAGCTGACCCTGCCGACCGGCGTCGGCAATATGGCCACCAATCGACCCGCGAGCGATGTCACCATGGTTGCGCCCAAGGCAAGTCTGCTGATACGCGAGGACTTGAGCCCCGCCATCCAATATCTGCTGCTCGAGGCCGCCTCGGAAGTGCATTCCCAACCGGGAATTTTCCAAAGGTCGGGGCAGTTTCCTGCGCCCGAGGAAATGGACCTTCCGGTCTCCAAGGAAGCTCGTCAGTACTACAAGTCCGGTTCCCCTTTCCTGCAGCGTTATCTGCCCTTCTGGCTTGCCGTCCTCGTCAGCCGACTGCTCGTGCTACTGGTGCCCGTGGTGGGCGTGGCCTATCCGATGTTGCGCGGCACCCCCGCGCTTTATCGCTGGAGCATGCGCAGGCGGGTTCTCAAGCTCTATGGTGAGCTCAAGCTAATCGAGGTAGCACTGGAATCCCACACGGCGGCGACAACCGCAGAGCTGCTGGGACGTCTCGAGCGACTCGAGCAGCGGGCCAATCGCTTGTACCTTCCTTTGACCTTCGCGCCGTCCTTGTACGAGTTGCGCGATCACATTGCGCTCGTGCGCTCGAGGCTCACACACGCGCAGGCTTCAGCAGCCGCGCTCAATTCGCCTTGAGACCCTCGGCGCGGAAAATATTGCACGCTGCTTCGTGCGCCTGCACGGCAGGGGGCTCGGTGTGCTCGAGGGAGTAACGCAGGTGCAGCGCCTGCCATTTGAAGCGCCCCATCTGGTGAAAGGGCAGCACCTCCACCCGCTGCACATTCCCAAGACTCGCAGCGAATTTGGCAATCTGCGCGATATCCGCGGGGTCATCCGTCAGACCCGGCACGAGCACGAAGCGGATCCACACGGGTAGCTTGCGAGCCGCTAGGCGCCGTGCGAACTCGAGCGTCGGCCCGTTGTCGCGCCCCGTGAGCGCCTTGTGCCGCTCACGGTCCCACATCTTGATGCCGAGCAGGATCATATCGAGCGTGTCGAGATCGGCATCCGCGAGCTCCGCGCCGAGAAATCCGTTGGTTTCGATCGCCGTGTGGATGCCCATTTGCTTGGCACCGGTCAGGAGCTTCACCACGAAGTGTCGCTGCATCAGAGGCTCACCGCCGCTCACCGTGACACCGCCCGACATCACCTTCAGTCCGTGCTGGTACTGACGCAGGTACTCAATCGCCCGCGCTACGCTCACCGGGATCCCGTTGCGCAGCGTCCAGGTGTCGGGGTTGTGACAGTACTGACAACGCCACATACATCCCGTGGTCCAGGCGACGACGCGCACCCCCGGTCCGTCCACACCGGAGCCGGTCGTGAAAGAATGCAAGAACCCCATATCGCCGCTCGCAAGCGCGCTGCGCACATCGGTTTCCCCAACGTCCTTGCCGAGGTCCACGCGTAGGTCGAAGGGACTCTTCGCTTCCAGCGGCGGCTGCTTGCGCTCCAAGGTCTCAGCCATCGGCCGTGCTCCTATTCGCCGTGGAACGTGCGCGTGATCACGTCCATCTGCTGCTCGCGCGTCAGGCGCACGAAGTTCACCGCGTAGCCCGACACGCGGATCGTGAGGCTCGGATATTTCTCGGGGTGATCCATGGCATCCACCAAGGTTTCACGATTGAGCACATTCACGTTCATGTGATAACCGGTCGCACCGAAGAAGGCATCGAGAATCCCAGTGAGGTTGCTGATGCGGTCCTCGGCAACCCGCCCCAATCCGCTCGGCACGAGGGTCGTCGTGAGCGAGATTCCATCCTGGGCGTCCCGATATGGAATCTTGGCAACCGAAGCGGCGGATGCATGAATCCCGTGGGAGTCCCGCCCGTGCATCGGGTTGGCGCCCGGCGCGAACGGCTCTCCCTGGCGACGGCCGTCCGGGGTATTGCCCGTCGCCTTGCCGTACACGACGTTCGAGGTGATCGTGAGGACCGATTGCGTGTGCAGCGCGTTGCGGTAGGTCGGATACTTGCGCAGCTTCTGCATGAAGGTGCTCACCACCCAGACTGCGATGTGATCGACGCGATTGTCGTTGTTGCCGAACTTCGGGAACTCGCCCTCGGTGCGGTAATCGGTGATGAGTCCGTGCGCATCGCGCACCACGCTCACCTTGGCGTGCTTGATCGCCGACAAGCTGTCGGCCACGACCGAAAGGCCGGCCATGCCGAATGCCATGGTGCGCAACGGCGCATAGTCGTGCAGCGCCATCTCGATCCGCTCGTAGGCATACTTGTCGTGCATGTAATGGATGACGTTCATCGCGTTCACGTACACGCCGGCGAGCCAGTCCATCATGTGCTCGAAGCGATCGAGCACATCGTCAAACTCGAGCACCTCGCCCTGCACCGCCGCCGTTGCGGGGGCGATCTGCTGACCGCTCATCTCGTCGCGACCGCCGTTGATGGCGTAGAGCAGACATTTGGCGAGATTGGCGCGCGCACCGAAGAACTGCATCTGCTTGCCGACCAGCATCGGTGAGACGCAGCAGGCGATGGCGCCATCATCTCCCCAGGCGCGGCGCATGATCTCATCGCTCTCGAACTGGATCGAGCTCGTATCGATCGCGACCTGTGCGCAGAAGCGCCGGAACCCCTCCGGTAAACGCGGCGAATACCAGACGGTGAGATTCGGCTCGGGCGCCGGACCCAGGTTATAAAGCGTCTGCAGGAAGCGGAAGCTCGTCTTCGTCACCAGCGTGCGACCGTCATCGCCCGAGCCACCGAGCGATTCGGTGACCCAGGTCGGATCGCCCGCGAATAGCTCGTCGTATTCCGGGGTGCGCAGGAAGCGCACGATGCGCAGCTTGATCACGAAGTCGTCGATGATCTCCTGCGCTCGCGCCTCGTCAAGCGCGCCGGCCGCCATGTCGCGCTCGAAATAGATGTCGAGGAACGTCGATGTCCGCCCGAGCGACATCGCCGCACCGTTCTGCTCCTTCACTCCGGCCAGATAGCCGAAGTACAGCCACTGCACGGCCTCGCGCCCGCTGGCTGCCGGGCGGGAAATATCGAAGCCGTAGCTCGCGGCCATCTGCTGCAGCTCCTCGAGCGCACGGATCTGCTCGGCGAGCTCCTCGCGGTCACGGATGATTGACTCGCTGGAGGGGAAAGCGTCCAGCGAGCTCTTCTCCTCTTTCTTGCGCTCGATGAGGCGCTTCACGCCGTAGAGCGCGACTCGGCGGTAGTCGCCGATGATGCGGCCGCGGCCGTAAGCATCCGGCAGACCCGTGAGAACGTGCGAGCTGCGGCAGCGCCTGATCTCCGCCGTGTAGGCATCGAACACGGCGTCGTTATGCGTCTTGCGATACTTGGTGAAGATATCGACGACGTGGGGGTCGGGCTCGTACCCATAGGTCTTGAGCGCATTCACGACCAGGCGGAAGCCGCCGTTCGGCATGATCGCGCGCTTCAGCGGCGCCTCGGTCTGCAGACCGACGATGATTTCCGCTTCACGATCGATGTAGCCGGGCGCATGTGCCGTGATCGAGCTTGGGATCTGGGAGACGTCGAGCACCCCCTTGCGCCGCTCCTCCACGAAGAGCGCTCGCAACTTGTCCCAGATGCGCTGCGTACGCGGCGTTGCTCCCTTCAGAAAGGAGCCGTCGCCTGGGTAAGGCGTGTAGTTCTGCTGAATGAAATCCCGGACGTCGATCTCTTTCTGCCAGAGCCCGGAGCGAAAGCCTTGCCACGGTCGCTCCGCGGTACCGGTGGCGAACTCGAGCGGTTGGGTTGCGGCCATGCCATTCTCCTGTCAGTCGGTCATCAAGCGCCTCTAGGCGCTGACCTCGCCAAGTCCGAGCAGCCGCGCGGTATGCCGGGCGATCATGAGCTCCTCGTTGGTCGGGATCGTCCAGACGGAGGCTGCACTCGTCGTTGCCGAGATGCGCGGCGCGTTGCGCAGGTTCGCCTGCTCATCTAGCTGCAACCCGAGCCATGCCGATGCCTCGCAGATGCGACGGCGTATCTCGGGCGAGTTCTCACCGATCCCGGCCGTGAACACCAAAGCATCGATGCCGCCGAGGACCGCGACGAGCGCGCCGATCTCTTTGGCCGCGCGATACACGAAATAGTCCACCGCGAGCCGCGCCGCGGGCTCGCGGCTCTGGAGCAGATCCCGCATGTCGTTGCTGATACCCGAGATGCCGCGCAGGCCCGACTGCTTGTACAGAACGTTCTCCACGTCCTGCGGCGAGAGCTTGAGTTGCTGGAAAAGGTGCAGAATCACTCCAGGATCGATGCCGCCGGGTCGCGTGCCCATGCACAGTCCATCGAGCGCCGTGAATCCGAAAGTGTTGTCGATGCTGCGGCCGCCCCGCAGCGCGCACAGGCTTGCGCCACTGCCCAGGTGAGCGACGATCACGCAGCCGTGCGCGATGGCAGGCGCCCAGCGTGGCAGCACCGATGCAATGTACTCGTACGAGAGTCCGTGAAAGCCGTAGCGCTGCACCCCTTGCGCGCGGATCTCGGCGGGCAGCGGCACGAGCTCGGCGACGGGGGCCCAGCCCCGATGAAAGCTGGTGTCGAAGCAGGCGACCTGCCGCACTTCGGGAATTCGCTGCGCGACCGCCTCGATCGCCGCGAGGTTGTAGGGCTGATGCAGTGGGGCCAACGGCACCAGCTCGCGCAGCTCGGCGAGCGTCTGCGCGGAAACGATGGCCGGCCCCGCGTGCCGCGGGCCGCCGTGCACGACGCGATGACCCACTCCGCGAACGTGTGTCTCAGGAAAGCTCGTGCGCAGCCACTGAGCAAGATGATCGAGTGCCGAGCGTGCATCGCGAACCGCCGTCCCGGGCGCTGGTGTCGCCATGCTCCCGCCGCTGCCGTCGCGCGCCGACATGCGCGGCGTCGTGCCGATACCTTCGATCTGACCACGAGCGGCGATCTCCCAGCGCGAGCTGCTCGCCAGGCGATACACGGCGAACTTGAGGCTGGAGGAGCCCGCATTGAGCACGAGAGCGAGGTCGTTCATGGCTCACGAGCGCGCGACGTTGTCGTTCACTGGAGCACTCCCGCGGCCGCCGTGCGGCGCGCATGCGCCAGGAGCTTCGCAATCGCACAGCTGGCGACGCGCGCGCGCACGCTGTCCGCGCGACTCGTGAGAATGATCGGCACACGAGCGCCGAGCACGATGCCGGCGCTGTCCGCATTGGCGAGAAAGCTCAAAAGCTTTGCCAGGATGTTGCCCGCTTCCAGATCGGGGGCCAGCAGGATGTCCGGATCGCCGGCCACCTCGGATTTGATGCGCTTGGTCTGCGCAGCCTCCTTGCTGATGGCATTGTCGAACGCCAGCGGTCCATCGAGCACACCGCCCTCGATCTGCCCGCGCTCGGCCATCTTGCAGAGCGCCGCGGCGTCCAGCGTGGCCGACATCTTTGAGTTGACCGTCTCCACCGCGGCGAGAATGGCGACTTTCGGGCGCTCACGACCCAGCGCGACCGCGAGATCGATCGCGTTGCGACAGATGTCGGCCTTCTCCTCGAGCGTCGGAGCGATGTTGATGGCGGCATCGGTGACGATCAGCACTTTGTGATAGGTCGGCACATCGAAGACGAACGCGTGACTGATGCGCCGGGCCGTGCGCAACCCGCCTTCACGGGCGACCACGGCTCCGAGCAACTCGTCCGTATGCAGGCTGCCTTTCATGAGCAGCTCCGCCCTGCCCTCGCGCACCAGCTCCACGGCCTTCTGCGCGGCGGCGTGACTGTGTGGAGCATCCACGAGCTCCGCGGAACCGAGGTCGATCTTGTTCTTGTTCGCGATCTCGGTGATGCGCTTCACGGGACCCACGTAGATGGGCTTGATCAACCCCAGCTGGGCAGCCTCCACGGCGCCCGCAAGCGCGCTTTGCTCACAAGGGTGAACGACCGCGGTGGATGGCGCCTCGAGGTTACGACAGCGTGCGAGCAGTTGCTCGTACTTGCCAGTTCCGGTTTCGCGAGTCATCGGCACTCCTTAAGCCGTGGCGGCCTCTTGCATGCGAGGGCGGCGCCCGGGTCCGGTCTCTCGCAGAGCGAGCGTGAGCACGATCGCAAGCGCGACCCCTGCCAGGAGCGGCCAGAACGTCGTCTGATAGTGCTCGAGTGTGCGTTCCGAGGCGCCGCCCGAGGCACGCACCAGGAATCCGGCGAACACCGGACCCAGCAGCGCACTCAACGTGAAGTTGATGAAGTTGATGACGCCGGTGGCGGTGCCGCTCATGTTGCGGGGGTTCGCCTCCTTGATCACGGTGTAAGGCAGCATCGCCGCGCCCGAGGCGATACCCGCGATGAGCCCGAGCAGGTACGGCGGCAGCACGTCGGGGGGTCCGAACAGAATCCACGTCAAGCAGCCGAGCAGCACGAGCGCACTGACGGCGATCACCGGCTTGCGCAGCCCGATGCGATCGGAGAGCAGTCCGAGCAGCGGGCAGCCGATGATCCAGCCGAGCGGCACCGTCGATGAGCGCATGACGGCGCTGCCATAGTCGAAGCCGTGCGCCTCCTGCAGATAGCGCACACCCCAGACCATGTCGAAGATCGTGGTTGGGATAAAGAGCAGCCCTGCGATCAGGCCACACAGGATCGATTGCGGATTGCGAAATACGGTCCCGAGCGCATGGAGCGCCTCGCGCACCCAGGTGTCACTCAGCTGCGTGGCCGGACGGCGCGGCAGCATGGCGAACAGCGCGATGCTGAGCGCGATCCCGGTGTACCCCATCCACACCCAGAATCGGTTCCAGGGCACACCGGATGCAATCGCGGGTCCCACCACGAACTGGCCCGCGAAGCCGCCCGCCATGCCAAACATTTGCGTCGCACCGATGAGCGTTCCCGCCCGCGAGGCCGGGAAATTGGTGGTGGCAACGTACACCGCGCCGATGAGTGCGAAGACACCGCCCGCGCCTTGCAGCACTCTGCCGACACTCGCGATGCTGCTGCTGCCGCTCGCAAACAGCAGCGCGCCAATACCGACCGCGGCGCCACCGAGCGGCACGACGGTGCGCGGACCCCAGCGGTCGAGCGCCACGCCAGCCACCAGACTGAAAGGTGAATAGCCGTAATAGAAGAGCCCGGCGAGTGAGGCGACACCGAGCGAGGACAGGCCGAATGCGGCGGACAGCTCCGGCATCATCACCGCAGGTGCCGAGCGCAGCACGTACTGGTAGAAGTAGTACGTGGCCGTCAGCAGCCAGGCAACGGCGGCGGCCCTGAGCGCGCTTCTCATGGGCTCGCCTCCGTTGGCCACTCCGGTCCGCGCGTCGTCAGCAGAGCACGACGGACACGGCGAGTCCTCCCTCGGAGGTCTCCTTGTACTTCGAGTTCATCTCCTTGGCGGTCAATGCCATTGCGTCCACCGTCGTGTCGAAGTCCAGTCGGCGGTCGGCCGGGATCTCGTTGCTCGCGATCATGTAGCCCGTCCAGGACTTGACCGCCCCGAATGCACAGCGCTCGATGCACGGGACCTGCACGTATCCGGCCACCGGATCGCAGGTCATGCCGAGATGGTGTTCCAAGGCCGATTCAGCCGCGTTGGCCACCACCTGCGGCGGACGGTCCATGGCCTCGGCGACCAACGCCGCACCCATCGCGGAGGCGACGCCGATCTCGGCCTGGCAGCCGCCCTCGGCGCCGGCCAAGGTCGCGTGGTGCTTGCAGAGATAGCCCACGGCAGCCGCGCTCAGCAAGCCGTTGCGGATCTTCTCCTTCGGGACCTTGCGACCACCCTCGCCCAGGATGTACACGAGGGCGGGCACCACACCGGCGGAGCCGCACGTCGGGGCCGTCACGACCAAGTGCCCGCGGGCGTTCTCCTCCGATCCCGCGAGCGCGTAGGCGGCCACAACCCCGATGCCCTGCTCGCGCTCGAACTCGGCCTTCATGGCATTCTTGTATACCTCTCCCGCCTTGGTTTTGAGCTTGATCGGACCGGGCAGGGTGGAGGTCGGCGCCGCCAGTCCCGTCTTGACGATCGCGACCATGACGTTCTGGATCTTGTCCAGGAACGCATTGATCTCCGCCTCACTCTTGCCGGAGACCGCGACCTCGTTGGCCAGCACCACCTGCGCGATCGACAGATTCGCCTTGTTTGCCTGCGCGATCAGATCCTTCATGGTCACGTAGGGATATTTGGGTGCGCCCTTCTTCGGCGGCTTGTAGCCCTTCCACTCGATGAACCCACCCCCGACCGAGTAGTACTCCTGCTCGAGCAACGGAGTCTCACCGGCGAGCAAGCGACACGTCATGGTGTTGGGGTGTGGGAAATTGCCCTTGGGCGCATCGTAGATGATGTCAGCCGTCGAAACGTTGATCGTCTTGTTGCCCAGCTTGACCGGGAAGGACTGTTGCGGATTCGCGGCGAGATCATCGAGGAATGCCGGGTCGGTCGTGGCCGGCTCCTTGCCGACGAGGCCGGCCAGCGCCGCGCGCTCGGTGCCGTGGCCCTTACCGGTTGCACTGAGGCTACCGAAGAGGTTGACCTTCAGTGCCGTGGCGGTGTTGAGCTTGTCAGCCGGCAGCTTCGTGCAGCGCTGATAGAAGTCATACGTGATGCGCATCGGTCCGATGGTGTGCGAGCTCGAAGGTCCGGGACCGACCTTGTAGAACTCCTCCACCGTCGTCATGACCGGACCCTTGCCCTGCTTGGCCACATTGAGGTTCGGCGACAGCGGGTGAGCGGGCCCCGGTTTCGCCGCCGCGGCCGATACCTCAGCGCGAGCCGCGGGCGTCAGCGCCCGCCCGGAGATCACCGCCGCCGCACCGAGCACGGCGCTGCGCATGAGGAAAGCACGTCGATCGACGGGGGCTTCGGCGTCTGCACGCGGGGTGTCAGATGCCAAGCCGCTAGTGTGCGCCAGCTTCGCTAATGCGCATTCATTATCGGATTTCATGAGGATGCCTCCGGCGGGCCGATTTGCGGGGTGCTGCGATTTTACTCAGCGGAAGAAACCACTTTCATTGGATGAAGTACCTAGGACGAAGGACCTATATACGCTCGGTGGGAAGCGCGACAGGATCACCGACCGGGCCTCGCCAGGTATCCTGGTGAGTATCCGACAGCACGCCAGTAGCACTCATCCGGCACCTGACGTGCATCCTCCGCGTCGGGGGCGAGCGAGGTGCGCAATGTCAAAGAAGCTGATCCTCACGATCGTGGGCATCGTCATCGTAGCGGGTGGTGTCATCGCCTGGCTCATGCTGCGCAACCCGGGACTGCCGCCAGGCTTTGCGGGCGGCAATGGCCGGCTCGAGGCGCGTGAGGTGGACATTGCGGCCAAGTACGCGGGCCGACTCAAGCAGGTGCTCGCCGATGAGGGCGACACGGTCGATGCGGGCCAAGTCGTCGCGACCATCGACACCGAGCCACTTGAGGCTCAATTGCGCTCGTCCGATGCCAAGATTCGCGAAGCGCAGGATAACCTCCGTTCGGCGCTTGCCGACGTGAAAGCGAAGCAGGCCGAGTGGAGTTATGCCGACCGGCAGGCCAAGCGCTCGAAAGGCCTCGTGAAGAACGGTGCCGTGAGCGAGCGCGAGGCCGAAGTCGACGTGGCCAGAGCGGACTCCACACGGGCGGCTCTCGAGAGTGCCAAGGCGCAAGCCGTGCGCGCGCAGTCGGCGATCGATGCCCAGACCGCGGAGTCGGAGCGACTGAAAGCCGAGATCAGTGACAACACGTTGAAGGCGCCCGTGAGAGCCCGTGTTGAAAGTCGTATCGCGCAGGCCGGTGAGGTCGTCGCGCAGGGAGGCAAAGTGCTCTCGACCTATGATTTGAGCGACGTCTACATGTACATCTTCTTGCCTACGACGACGGCGGGCAAAGTGGCCCTGGGATCGGAGGCTCGCATCGTGCTCGACGCCGCGCCACAGTATCCCATCCGCGCGTTCGTTTCCTACGTCTCACCCAACGCGCAATTCACACCGAAGACAGTGGAGACCGCCGAGGAGCGTCACAACCTGAGCTTCCGCGTGAAGCTACAGATCCCCAAAGAGCGGCTGCGGCCGTACGAGAAGCTCGTGAAGGCCGGAATCCCCGGCATGGGCTATGTGCGCCTCGACCAGAACGCGGCGTGGCCGGCGAACCTGCAGGTGAAGGACGTGAGCGAAGTCCCGTGGAACCCAACGGGTGCCGCGCCGACGGCCAGCGATTCCACGCCCAAGGATTCGACCAGCCCCCCGAAGTGATCGACGGATCGGGGTCCCGCACATGGATATCGCCGTCGGCGAAGCCGTCGTCCGTCTGGAGAAGGTAAGCCAGCGCTACGGTGCGGCCGTCGCACTCGACGGAGTGAATCTCGAAGTTCCCAGCCAGAAGATGATCGGGCTCATCGGACCCGATGGTGTCGGCAAGTCCTCGCTGCTGGGTCTCGTCGCCGGCGTTCGCAAGATTCAACAAGGCGAGGTCCGGGTTCTCGGGGGAACCATGGCGGACGCTCACTTCCGCGATCAGGTTGCCTCGCGCATCGCCTATCTGCCGCAGGGCCTCGGCAAGAACTTGTATCCCACGCTTTCGATCGCGGAGAACGTGGACTTTTTCGGTCGCCTCTTCGGTCAATCGACTGCCGAGCGTGAGTGGCGCATGGCAGACTTGCTCGCCAGCACCGATCTCACCCCTTTTCGCGATCGCCCGGCCGGCAAGCTCTCCGGCGGCATGAAGCAGAAGCTCGGCCTGTGTTGCTCGTTGATCCACGATCCTGATCTCCTGATCCTCGATGAGCCCACGACCGGGGTCGATCCGCTGGCGCGGCGCCAGTTCTGGGAGCTCATCGCGCGCATCCGCGTGCGTCGACCGCAGATGAGCGTCATGGTGGCAACGGCCTACATGGATGAAGCCGAAGGTTTCGACTGGCTCGTCGCCATGGATGCCGGCAAGGTGCTCGCGACCGGCACTCCGGATGAGTTGAGAAAGCGCACCAACGAAACGACGCTGGAGCGAGCTTTCATCAAGCTGCTGCCGGAGGAAGCCACCAAGGGCCACAAGGAACCGGAGATATCACCGTTCCAGCCCACCGGCGGCGCCCCCGCGATCGAGGCCGAGGGTCTCACGCAGCGGTTCGGCTCCTTCACGGCCGTCGATCACGTCAGCTTCCGCATCGAGCGCGGTGAGATCTTCGGTTTTCTCGGCTCCAACGGCTGCGGCAAGACGACGACGATGAAGATGCTGACCGGCTTGCTGCCGCCCACCGAAGGGACCGCGAAGCTCTTCGGCAAGCCGGTGAAAGGTGGCGACGTCGAGTCCCGCCGCCACGTGGGCTTCATGACGCAGGCCTTCTCGCTCTATACCGAGTTGACCGTACGGCAGAACATGGTGCTCCACGCGCGTCTCTTCGATCTTCCTGAAGAGAAGGGACGCCAGCGCATCGAGGAGTTGTTGAACGGCTTCGGGCTGCAGAGCGTGGCGGATACACTGACGGAAAGCCTGCCGCTCGGCATCCGCCAGCGTCTCTCGCTCGCGGTCGCGGTCATTCACGAGCCCGAGATGCTCATCCTCGACGAGCCGACCTCCGGAGTCGATCCGGTGGCGCGTGACGGGTTCTGGGAGCTGCTCATCCGCCTGTCGCGCGAGAACGGCGTGACGATCTTTCTCTCGACCCACTTCATGAACGAGGCGGCACGCTGCGATCGCATGTCGATGATGCATCGAGGCAAGGTGCTCGCGCAGGGACCGCCCGCCAAGTTGGTCGAGGAGCGCAAGGCGAAGAATCTGGAAGAGGCGTTCATCGGCTATCTCGAGGACGCCGCCGCCGCCGAGGCAGGCGCGACCGCGGCCGCTCCCGCCGCGACGGCTGCCGCCGCGCAAGCCGAGGCGCCGGTGACACATGCCGATCCGCGGTCGGGCAAGTTCACATTCGGTCGGACCTGGGCATTCGCCCGCCGAGAGGCGGTCGAGCTCTGGCACGACCGCGTGCGCGTCGCATTCGCGGTGTTCGGACCGATTCTGCTGATGACCGTCTTCGGCTACGGTATCTCACTCGATGTCGATCACCTCCCCTTTGCGGTGCTCGACGCCGACGGAACCATTGCCAGTCGCTCCTATGTCGACGCCTACCGCGGCTCCTACTATTACGTGGAGCAACCACCGATCAACGGCTACGACGAGCTCGACAGGCGTCTGCGCAACGGCGAACTGCGCATCGCACTCGAGATTCCGCCCGGTTATCAGCGCGACCTCGAGCGCGGACGACAGCCGACGATCAACGCCTATCTCGATGCAGCGGTCCCCTTCCGCGCCGAGACCGCGCGTGGCTATGTCGAAAAGACACACAGCCAGTATCAGGCAGTTCTGCGACAGCAAAAGGGCATGCCGCCGGCCACGACCCCCGTGAACTTCGAGACGCGGGCGCTCTTTAATCAGGATTTCAAGAGCATCTATGCCATGGTGCCGGGCGACATCATGCTGCTGCTCATGCTGATCCCGAGCATGCTCACGGCGCTTGCCGTCGTCCGTGAGAAGGAGCTCGGATCGATCGCGAACTTCTATGCCGCGCCCGCCACACGCATGGAGTTCCTGCTCGGCAAGCAGGCACCCTATCTCGGCGTTGCGCTCATCCAGTTCGCAACGCTCGTGGCCCTCGCCATCTTTCTGTTCCAGGTGCCGCTCAAGGGGAGTCTCGCGGCGCTCGTCGTCGGGGGACTGATCTATGTCCTTGCCAGCACCGGGTTTGGACTGCTGCTCTCCGTCTTCGCGAGCACGCAGACCGCGGCGATCTTCGCTGCCGCCATCATCGCGATCCTACCGGCGGTGCAGTTCTCCGGCATGTTCGTTCCCGTGTCCTCGCTCACGGGCGGCGCCTGGTTCGCGGCAAAAATCTTTCCCAGCACGTATTTTCAGGCGATCAGCGTGGGCGCCTTCACCAAGGCCCTGGGATTTGCCTCCCTGTGGCGCAACATGGCCGCGCTCGGGGTACTCATCGTCATCTATTTCACCCTCTCCGTGCTGCTGCTGAAGAAGCAGGAGAAGTAGCACTCCATGAGAAATCTCAATCATGTCCTGCAGCTCGGCATCAAGGAGCTCCTGAGTCTGCTGCGCGACCCGGTGCTGCTGTTCCTCATCGCCTATTCCTTCACGTTCTCGGTGTACACCCCGGCCAAGAGTGCGGTCATGGACGTGATCAACGCCTCGGTCGCGGTGGTGGACGAGGATGACTCCGCCGCATCGCGCAAAATTCGCGATGCGTTGTTGCCGCCCCTGTTCCTGCCGCCGAAGACTCTGCCGTTTAACCAGATCAATCACGCGATGAACACCGGGGAGTACACCTTCATCATCGACATTCCCAACAGGTTCGAGTCCGATCTACGCTCGGACAAAAAGCCCACTGTTGAGATCACGACGGATGCGACGGCCATGAGTCAGGCGGGGCGCGGACCGGGTTACATCAGCAGCATCATCCAGAACGAAGTGCAGCCCTTCTGGGGCGACGCCAACGATCCCCGCAACCGCGACCTGACCAAGCTCGTGAGCCGAGCCCGATTCAATCCGAACATGCAGCAGGGCTGGTTCGTCGCCATCAATCAGATCATCAACAACATCTCGGTGCTCGCCATCTTCCTGACCGGCGCCGCGGTGCTGCGCGAACGTGAGCACGGAACGCTCGAGCACCTGCTCGTCATGCCCCTGAGACCCTCCGAGCTCATGTTCGCCAAGATCTGGGCCAACGGTCTGGTGGTGATATTGGCGGTGATGGCCTCGCTCTTTCTGATCGTCAAGGGTGCGATCGGCGTGCCGGTCGCGGGCTCGATCCCCCTCTTCGTCCTAGGTCTCGTCGACTATCTCTTTTCGGTGACCGCCCTCGGCATCATGCTCGCCACGCTGGTGCGCTCGATGCCGCAGTTCGGGCTGCTGGCGTTTCCCGTGTTCATCTCCATGAGCCTGCTGTCGGGTGGCCAGACCCCTCTCGAGAGCATGCCCATGTGGCTGCAGAACGTCATGCAATTCGTGCCGTCGACGCATTTCGTCAGCTTCTCCCAGGCCGTGCTGTTCCGAAATGCGAGCGTCGCCATGGTCTGGCCCGCTCTCACCAAGATGTTCCTCATCGGCTGCGCCTACACCGTGTTCACGCTGTCGAGATTCCGCAAGATGCTCGCCGCGGTTCAGTAGGGAAAGGTTTGCCAGTGGATACCCGCCCAAGAAAACGCTCGCTCGGCTCGGCATTGCTCGCCATGCTTCTCGGTGCCCTAGCCGTCGCCGGTTGCACCACAGTAGGTCCCACCTACAAGCGACCAGATGTCGCAGTGGCACCGCAGTACAGATCGCAGGTCGGGCCGTCCGAGGCGAATTCGCTCGCCGATCTTCCCTGGTGGCAGGTGTTCAACGACAAGGCGCTCCAGGAGCTGGTTAGCCAAGCGCTGATGAATAACTACGATCTGCAGATCACCGTGGCACGCATCGATGAAGCACGTGCTCAGGTCGGGATCGCGCGAGCGGATCTGTATCCCCAGGTGGGCTACGGAGGCACGGCGTCCCGCCAGAAGGTGAACATCCCCTTCTTGCCGCTCGCAGGCAACGTCACCTACAACAGCTTCGGGGCGATTCTCAATGCGACCTGGGAGCTCGACGTGTGGGGGCGGATACGGCATGTGACCGATGCTGCGCGTGCCAATCTCTTCGCTCAGGAGGACGTGCGTCGCGGCGTGATGCTCACCTTGGTGAGCGAGGTGGCAGCCGATTACTTCGTGTTGCTGGGACTCGATCGTCAGCTGGCGATCGCGCGCGATAGCCAGGACACCTACAAGCGCACCCTCGATCTGTTCACGCAGCGCTTTCAAGCCGGGCGCGACAGCCGGCTTCCGGTCATGCGCGCTCAGGCAGCCTACGACTCTGCCAACGCGGCGATAGCGAGCCTTGAGCGCGCGATCGTGCAGCAGGAGAACGCGTTGAGCGTACTGCTCGGTGCAGCGCCCGGAAACATCCGCCGCGGCGCGGCCCTCGGTGACCAAGTGACACCCCCGCAGACACCCACCGGGCTCACGACGGATATCCTCAAACGCCGCCCGGACATCCTGCAGGCCGAGCAGGTGATGATCGGTGCCAATGCCGAGATGGGCGTTGCGGTGGCGAATTTCTTCCCGACCATCGGACTTGCGGCCCTGTTCGGCAGCCAGGGCCAGGAGCCCAAGGACCTCGTGAAGAGCAACTTCACGGTCTGGGGCCTCGCCGCGAATTTCGCGGGCCCGATCTTCCAGGGTGGCCGGCTGAAATCGGCCTATGAGGCCCAGCAGGCTTTCTGGGACGAGAGCATCGCGCAGTACAAGAAGACGATCCTCGGTGCCTTTCAGGAAACGTCCGACGCGCTCATCGCGCAGCAGACGCTCGTCACGCAGCGCGCCGCCCTGCAGTCACAGGTCGATGCCTTGAGGCAATCCGTGGATTTGTCGCTACAGCGCTACGATGGCGGACGGGCGAGCTATTTTGAGGTGCTCGAAGCGGAGCAGCAGCTGTTCCCCTCGGAGGATCAGCTCGCTCAGACCGAGCGGGATCAGCTGGTCGCGGTCGTCAATCTCTACAAGGCACTCGGTGGCGGCTGGAATCTCAAGGACACCGAGTGGGCCCAGCCCCACTGATGAGCACGGCTGCGCCCCTACGGCACCTAATCGATCTGCAGTGAGGTCACGCACATGCACGCGAACGTCAGGGACCTTGAACAGTCCCATCCGGCCAAGCCGTCGGCTCGCAACCGCTCCAAGGGCGAGCGCGACAAGCACGACAAGCGCGACAAGCGCGACAAGCGCGACAAGAGCACCGAGCCGCTGACGCGCAAGGAGTTCGAGAAGGAGCTCGAGAAGCTCGAGGAAGAGCTCGTCAAGGTGCAGCTCTGGACGAAGCAGGAAGGGCATCGCCTCATCATCGTCTTCGAGGGTCGCGATGCAGCGGGCAAGGGCGGACTCATCAAGTGCATCACCGGCAGGGTGAGCCCGCGGGTCTTCCGCGTCGTCGCGCTGCCGGCACCCACGGATCGGCAAAAATCGCAGCTCTATCTGCAACGCTATCTGGAGCATTTCCCGGCTGCGGGCGAGATCGTGATCTTCGATCGCAGCTGGTACAACCGCGCCGGAGTCGAGCGGGTGATGGGTTTTTGCACCGAACGCGAGGTGAAGAGATTCCTCGAGCTGTGCCCCCTCTTCGAGCGCTTCGTCGTGGGGGGCGGCGTTCAGCTGATCAAGTATTGGCTCGAGGTCAGCCAGGAAGAGCAGACCCGCCGCTTCGAGTCGCGCATCAACGATGGCCGCAAGATCTGGAAGTTGAGCCCCATGGACGTCGAGGCGCACCGGCGCTGGTACGACTTCTCGCGTGCGCGCGATGACATGCTGCTTGCGACCGACACGAACTTCGCACCCTGGTACATCCTCGATTCCAACGACAAGCGTCGCGCGCGCCTGAACTGCATCACTCACCTGCTGAGCCTCATTCCTTACGAGAAGGTCAAGCACGAGAAGGTGAAGCTGCCCAAGCGTCAGAAGGCAAAGGGCTATGTCGAACCGCACAATCGCTCGTATCAACACGTGCCCGAGGTCTTCTGACGCGCCGGAGACTCTCGAGTCGACGGTTGGTTAACCTTGGCGACCACGGCACATGAGGTGCGCACAGCGTCGGCGCTGCGTTGGCTTCCCGGCCTGAGCACGCTGCATCGCTACGAGCTCTCCTGGCTGCGCTATGACGTAACGGCCGGGCTCGTCATGACGACGATGCTCGTGCCCGTCGGTATCGCCTATGCCGAGGCCTCCGGCGTGCCGGGAATCAACGGGCTATACGCCACCATCGTGCCGCTGCTCGTCTATGCGGTCTTCGGCCCCAGCAAGATCCTGATCCTCGGTCCGGACTCGGCGCTCGCCGCCGTGATTCTGGCCGTGGTGCTGCCCATCTCGGCGGGCGATCCGCAGCGTGCGACCGGGGCCGCAGCAGCCATGGCCATCGTGTCCGGTATCGTGTGCGTTGCCGTGGGACTCGCCCGACTCGGCTTCATCACGGAGCTGCTCTCCAAGCCGATCCGTTACGGTTACATGAACGGCATCGCACTGACGGTGTTGCTGAGTCAGCTGCCCAAGCTGCTTGGATTCTCCGCGTCCGCTCCGGGACCGCTGCGACAGCTGTGGGCCACGGCCGAGAAGGCGCTGGCGGGGAGCATCAACCTCGCATCGTTCGCCATCGGTGCCGCCACGCTGGTGCTCATTCTGTTGCTCAAGCGCTGGCCGCGTATTCCCGGGGTCTTGATTGCGGTGCTCGTCGCGACCGTCGTGGTTGCGGCCACTGGTCTCGCAACGCACGCGGGGGTGGCCGTGCTCGGAACCGTGCCGCAAGGACTTCCGCTACCCAAGCTGCCGCTCATCCCCTTAAGCGCGCTGTCATCGATCGTGAGCGGCGGACTCGCCGTCGCGCTGGTGTCGTTTGCCGATACGAGCGTGCTGTCGCGCACCTACGCAGCGCGCCTGCACACGCCGGTCGACCCGAACCAGGAGATGGTGGGGCTCGGTCTTGCCAACTTTGCGACCGGCTTCTTTCAGGGCTTTCCGATCAGCAGCAGCTCTTCGCGCACGCCGGTCGCCGAGGCGGCCGGCGCGAAAACGCAGCTGACCGGCGTCGTCGGCGCGCTTGCCATTGCGGCTCTGCTGCTGGTGGCCCCCGCCCTGCTGCGGAACCTGCCCCAGTCGGCTCTGGCAGCGGTCGTGATTGCCGCGGCCATCGGTCTGTTCGAGGTGTCGGATCTGCGCCGCATCTATCGCATCCAGCGCTGGGAGTTCTGGCTTTCCATGACCTGCTTCGCCGGCGTGGCGGTCCTTGGCGCCATTCCCGGCATTTCGCTCGCGATTGTCCTGGCAGTCATCGAATTTCTGTGGGACGGCTGGCGACCCTATTCGGCGGTGCTGGGCCGCGTCGATGAGGTTGGCGGCTACCATGACATCAGCCGCTATCCCGGGGCGCAGCGCGTGCCCGGCTTGGTGCTGCTGCGCTGGGACGCGCCGCTCTTCTTTGCCAATGCCGAGCTTTTCAACCAGCGGGTGCTCGAGGTGGTTGCGAGCGCCGAGACGCCCGTACGCCGGCTGGTGATCGCCGCGGAGCCGATCACGAGCGTCGATGTCACGGCGGCCGACGCCCTCGCCGATCTCTATGACACGCTGCACGCCCAGTCCATCGAGCTGTGCTTCGCCGAGATGAAGGATCCCGTGAAGGACAAGCTCAGACGTTTCGGCCTGTTCGCGCGCTTTGGCGAGCAGGCTTTCTACCCCACCATCGAAAAAGCGGTGAGCGCCTATGCATCCGAAGCGCGGCCCGGGGCGTAGTACTCCGTTGTTGCCTCATCACGGAGCCCGCCATGAACCCCTCAGTCCGAATGGCCGCCGCCATTGCAGCGGCGAGCCTCCCGTTGCTCAGCGTAGCCTCGAGTCACCGCGAAGCACCCTTCATCGCCGGATTGCCACGCGTCGATGCCACTGACCTCTACCTGTTCCGCAGCTACGAGCCCGGCCGCCAGGGCTTCATCACGCTGATCGCGAACTACATTCCGTTTCAGGAACCAGGCGGCGGTCCCAACTTCTACGGGCTCGACACGCAAGCGCTCTACCAGATCAACGTGGACAACTCGGGTTTCGCCGTCGCGAACCTCTCCTTTCAGTTTCGTTTCAGCAACCAGACAAAGAACATCGCCGTGAACGCCGGCGGTGCGTCGGTGCCGGTGCCGCTCATCAACGTCGGCCCGGTCGATGAGAAGGGCACCAATCTCAACGTTCAGCAATCCTATACGCTCACGGTGGTGCGCTACGACAACCGGACCAACACCCGCTCGTCGCACAGCGCCGAAAATCTCACCCTCGGCGGCACGCATTTCTTGCGCCCCGCCGACAACATCGGTGAGAAATCCATCACCGACTACGCCAGCTATGCGAGCAGTTTCATCTACGACGTGATGCTTCCCGGCTGCAACACGCCGGGTCGCGTGTTCGTGGGGCAGCGCAAGGACGGCTTCGTGGTGAACGTGGGTGAGATCTTCGATCTCGTCAATCTCAATCCACTCGGGCCACGCAACGCACAGCCGAACGCGCTGTCACACAAGAACGTGACCTCGATTGCCCTCGAGCTGCCGATGAATTGCCTCACGAACGGCAGCGAGCCGATTATCGGTGCCTGGACGACGGCGAGCATTCCGAGCAACTCGCAGCAACCGAGCGGTAGTCAGATCCAGGTGTCGCGTTTGGGCAATCCGCTCGTGAACGAGGTGATCATCGGACTGCCGGACAAGGATCGCTTCAATGCCAGCAACCCGTACTACGATGCGCAATTTCTCACCTACGTGACCAATCCCAGCCTGCCCGTGCTGCTCAACGCGCTCTTCGGCAATGCGGCGCTCGTGCCCGGCACGCCGCGCAACGATCTGGTGGCGGCCTTTCTCACCGGCGTCAAAGGACTCAATCAGCCGCAGCACGTGCGGCCGGCAGAGCTCATGCGCCTGAACACCACGATCGCGCCCACGGCGCCTGCCGAGCAGAACGATCTCGGGGTCCTCGGCGGAGACCTCGCGGGCTTTCCGAACGGTCGGCGTCCCTTCGATGACGTGGTCACCATCGAGCTGCGCGTTGCAGAAGGCGCGCTGTGCGGGAAGGTCGGCAACTGCGGCGCGCAGCTGTCCGATCCGAACAAGGGCGCTGCGTACACGGACCAATCCCAAGCGGCTGGACCGGATGCGGCCCATCTCAAGGTGAGCGGTGCCATCAATCCTGCCGATACTTACCTCGATACGTTCCCCTATCTGAACACGCCGCTGCCGGGCTCCCCGAATGGCCCCAACGGGATCGAGCCGCCCTAAAGCGTGCGCACGGGATGAGGCTCGCCCGACATGCACGACTGATGCGATACTCGCAAGGTTTGCAGCATCAGCATCGAGGGGTTCGCAATGATTGGATATGTGACGCTGGGGACCAACGACATGGCGCGTGCGGCGCGCTTCTACGACGATCTGCTCTCAGTGGTGGGCGCAAAGCGCATGATGGAATCACCGAAGTTCATCGCCTGGGGTAACGACCCGAAGCAGGCAATGCTGTTCGTGATCAAACCTGCCGATGGCAACAAGGCGACCGTGGGCAACGGCGTGATGGTGGCGCTCCAAGCGAAGAACAAGGAGGAGGTCGACCGTGTCTACAAGAAGGCAATAGCCCTGGGCGCGAAGGATGAGGGTCCGGCGGGGCCTCGGGGCGATGGCTTCTATGCCGGCTACTTTCGCGATGCGGACGGCAACAAGCTGTGCGCCTTCTTCATGGGTTGAAGGATGCGTCACCTCGCAAGTCACGGCGTGAAGCGGTGTAAGGATAAAATTCTAAGTACTTGATTATCCGTTGTTTGGTTGCGAGCCGGGAACGCTGGGGTACCCGGCCTCGCGCCACGCCTTGAGGCCGCCATCGAGCGCGACAGCGCGCCGATAGCCCATCTCGCGCAGCGTCGCGGTGGCGAGCGTGGAGATGCGGCCGAACTCACAGTAGCAGACGATGCGGCGGGTGGGATCCGGCAGATCCTCGTTCACTCGCAGCTCGAGCTGGCCGCGCGGCAGATGTCGCGCGCCGGCGATGTGGCCTGCCTCGTACGCATCGCGCTCACGCACATCGAGCACGAGCAACTCATTGCCCGCACTCTCGGTACGCGCCCTGAGCTCCGCGAGCGACATGAACGGGACGTTCGCTGCCGCATCGGCGAGCATCTGTGCGACGGTCTTGCCGCCTGACATGTTGGTGCGCAGAGCCTCGGTGAGATGCGTCGGCATGCTCAGGTTGAGATTGCGCATCATGTCGACGAACGCAGCCCGCTCGCGCTGCTTTAGCCGGGGATTGCCGGCGAGCTCGTCCGCGATCGTCGAGTGACTGCGCCCCTTGTACTCGTGTGCGGGATGAACCTTGACGGAGGGATCAAGGCGCAGGAGATGGTTGAACAGACTGTCGTACAGCGCCTCCGGATCGCCGCTCGGCAAATCGGTGCGTCCGGTCGCACCGATCAGCAGGGTATCTCCAGTGAACACGCGGTCCTCGACACAAAGACAGATCGAGTCGCGGGTGTGCCCCGGCGTGTGCAGGACGCGCAGGCGCAGCTTCCCGACGGCGAGCATCTCGCCATCGTCAAGTGCCAGGTTGACGCACGGCGCAGGACTCAAGCGATGCATGACCACGGGCACGTCGAGCCGCCGCGCGAGCTGCTGCGTCGCAGAGAAATGATCCGCATGCGTGTGGGTATCGATCAAGTAGTGGATGCGCAGACCGTCGCGCGCGGCAAGCGCGAGATAACGGTCGATGAGGCTGATCTCCGGATCGATCAACGCTGCGCAGCAGCTGTCAGCGCAACCGATCAGATAGGATTGGCAACCGCCAGCACTCAAATGCTCGAAGATCATAGGATCGACCCTTGCTCCCACGGCCGCTGGCGCGGGCGGCGCTCCTAGTGTGAGCGCGCTCCTGCGGCGGTACAAGTACGCCGCTATCTGAAAAACCCTTAGAATCGGCCGCGGGGAGGTAGGAGGCGTGAGCATGAAAAGCACGCGACTGGCATGGGCTCTTCCGGTGCTCGCGCTGCTAGCGGGAGAAGTAGCGGCGCAGGTCGTGCCGGAGATCCGCTTCGACTCGGTGCCGAACTTCCTCCAGCTGCCTCGCGATGTGTATCTGGGGGAAGTCGCAGGAATCGCCGTCGATTCCAAGCGGCACATCTTCGTCCTCTCGCGCGGCAACACGAGCGGACCTGCTTACGGGGCCGCCGCGGCGCAGCTGCTCGAGTTCGATGGGAACGGTAGGTTCCTGCGCGAGATCGGCCGCAATCTCTATGCCTGGTCTTATGCACATGCGGTACGGATCGATCGGGACGACAACATCTGGGTCGCCGACAAGGGATCCGACGTGGTCGTGCGCTTCGACCCGCAGGGCCGCGTCACCATGGTGTTCGGGCGCAAGGCCGAAGCGTCGGATGAGAACGCGCACCCGCTCGAGCGTACCAACCCGCCGCGTCCCCCGATCGATGGTTTCTTTCGGCAGGTAACCGATATGACGTGGGACTCGGCGGGCAACATCTACATCAGCGACGGCTACATCAATTCGCGCGTAGCGATGTACGATCGCGAGGGCAACTGGCGCGGCAGCTGGGGCGAGCCCGGCTCGGGACCGGGACAATTCAGCGTCCTGCATGCGATCGTCGCCGATGACCACGATCGCTTGTACATCGCCGACCGCGGCAATCGACGCATTCAGGTGTTCGACACGACCGGCAAGCTGCTGTCGATCTTTCGCATCGACGTGCCCGCGCCCGCCGATGCTGCGGTCGCGATCGGCAATCGGCCCGCTGAAAGCGGCCCGGCCGGCTCTGCGGCCAACGCCACGATGCGCCCGGGCGCGCCCTGGGCGCTGTGCATCACGCCCGGACCCACGCAATATCTCTACGTCGCGGATGCCTTTCCGGGTCGCATCTACAAGCTGTCTCTCGATGGCAAGGTGCTCGGGTGGCTGGGCGGCTCGGGCAAGGTGCTGAAGAAGTTCGGCTGGATCCACGAGCTCGCCTGCCCCGTCGAGAATGAGATCTACGTGGCCGAGCTGCTGAACTGGCGCGCGCAGAAACTGCTCCTGCATCCGAGGTGAGGTAGCATGTTCCGGGAGCTTTCTGCACCATCGCGCGTTGCACTTTTGTACCTCATGGCGGGATGCGCCCTCTTGTGCGCGGTTTCGTCTTGCGCCAATGTCGATCTGGGCAAGGTGCAGCCACCGCCCGGCACCAGCGTCAATCAGCAACAATCGGATACACTTCAATGCAAGGACCGAGCTCGACTGGCAGCGCACAGTGGCGAACGCGAAACCCAGGATTTCGTCGAGTCCCAGCAAGCGGAGCGCGCAGAGTTCGCAGCCTGCATGCACGCGAAGGGTTACAGCGTCGCAGCCGACTGATGCACTGAGCTTGGCGCGTCCAGATGTCGTCGATCTCGGTGCGCCTGCCGCTCGGCTGCGCGGCTTCTCTGGCGCTCTCTTGCCAATCTGCAATCGCTCAGATCACGCCCGGGCAGGCGACTGAGATCCGCAACGTCATCGGTAACCGCGTCGAGGCGCTCACCATCCTGGGCGCGGACTTCGGACTCACGGGCGGCACCTTCAGAGACACCGGACATTTCACCACGGGCGCGAGCGCGAATGCGGAACTGACCGTCACCAAATTTGGAGGCGACGGTGAGATCGGCGATCCGCAGCCGCTCGGGACGGCACCGATCGGCTGGCAGCCACGGCTGCAGGGCAGCATGGGCTATGTGCAGGCCGAGAACCACATCGTGTCCGTCCCGTTTCTGCAGGGCGACGTGAGCAATTTCGATCAGTACGCGATCGAGTTCGGTGGCGGAGTTCGCCTCTGGCTGACCGACAAGCTGAGCCTTGCACCCACCTTCATGGGGATCTACGGCCACACCTCGAACAGCTACGTCGCGAACAGTGCCTTCATGCAGCAGAATCTGCTGCTTGCCACTCGGCTCGGACTCGTCAACTGGGCCATCGACACCTGGACCATACGACCGGCCCTGAACTTTCAATATATCTTCACGATCGAGCGCACCATCATCACGCTCTCCTCCGACCCCACTTTCTTCCACACAGAGAGCTTCAACAGCTCCAATGCTCATTTCAACGTGAGCGGCGATTCGGCCTTCCTTTCCAATACGATCGACGTGGACGTCCCGTTGCGTGCGCAGCTCTTCGGTCACGAGCTGCGCTCGGGGGGGTATCTCAGGGTCACCGAGCTGTACGGCGGTCTGAAGGATGGGCTTGCCGTCACGCACCTCAACGAGATTCACGGTCGCCTGGTGCTCGACTTCCTGAACCAGCTGTGGAAGGTGCAGTGGATCGGGGTCGGTGCATCCTATGTATGGGGCACCGACTTCAGTGGCTGGACGGCCGGTGCGGATGTCACCTTCCGCTTTTGATCTGGCTGTGTTTGATCACCACCGGCCGCCGTCGGATGACCCCGACTGCGGCCGGTCAATGAGGCTCTCCCCGGCTGCGGATCTAGCTGCTCTTGCGCGCAGAATATGTTCGGCGAGCCGAGGCGCCGCGAGCGCGTTGCGGTCTGAGCGGCCTACTCGTGCTCGCGAGGTACCAGCCCGCGCCACCCCCCAGCAACAAACCCACCGCACTCGCCGTGTCCGAGCCCGAGAGGGCGCTCAGGCGAGTACGCCGAGCCCCACTCCACCAGCACCTGCCAGGAACATGGCGGGCACTCCTTCGCCGCCAGCCGTATCAGCGGCGCTCAGGGGAGCCAGAGCAGCGACCTGCACATACTCCGAGAGGATCGTTCCCCCCTGAATGAGCAGCGCAGCGCCAAAGACGATCGTAGCGATCGCGGCCATGCCGGTCGGGTCGAATCCTGTCAAGCCTATGATCGCGAGGACCGCCGTTGCGATTCCGCCCAACGCATCGAGAAAGCCTGCGTAGGCTGCTGCTTCGACGGACTTTGATTCAACGGTTGCCGCACTCATGGCAGACCCTCCAAGTCTCTATCGGAACGATTCAGTCATTTCCATAGACGTGAAATAGCGACACCTAGTTGCATCCCCCGCGGCTGTTAGAAACGTACACGTGCGCTCGGCAGCGGGCACGCGCTATGCTCGGCCCGAGGCGGTGCCGTTCTTTGGGAGTTCATCGTGCGTCGCACGCGGCCGTACAGCTCACTGGCATGCTCGCTCAGAGAAACACGTGCCAAGCCCCTCGACGCAGAGCATGACTCTATGCAGCACGAGATCCCGCGCACAACCAATGCGGGCGGGCTGAAGGAACTGCTCGAGGAGTGACGTGCGCGAGCGCGAAGGGGGAATCTTGACTCATCTCTCGATGCCAAGAGCGCTGCTCGTGTGCGCGCTGAGCATGGCTGGCCTCACCGGTATCGCGCGCAGCGCGCGAGCCGAGCATTACGCACAGGGCGCCTTCGCCGACTTCGAGTGGCGCCTGATCGGACCGTTTCGCGGCGGACGCACACGCGCCGTCGCTGGTGTACCGGGGCAGCCCGCTCGCTTCTACATAGGCGCGGTCAACGGCGGCGTTTGGCAGACGGATGATGCCGGACGCACCTGGCAGCCGATCTTCGATACTCAGACGACGCAATCGATCGGCGCCATCGCGGTCGCCCCTTCGAACCCGAATCTACTTTACGTGGGCAGTGGCGAGGGTTTGCTGAGGCCCGACCTCTCGATCGGCAACGGCATCTATCGCTCCACGGATGGCGGGCGCACCTGGTTACACCTCGGTCTCAGCGACGCACAGCAGATCGCAGCGCTCGCCATCGATCCGCGCGATGACCGGCACGTGTTCGCCGCTGTACTCGGACATCCCTACGGGCCGAGCTCGGAACGCGGCATCTATCGCTCGCAAGATGGTGGCGCGAGCTGGCAGCGGGTGCTCTACAAGGATGCCGATACGGGCGGCTCAGCGATCGAGATCGATCCGCAGCATCCGGATATCGTCTTTGCAGCGCTCTGGCAGACGCGTCTCGGTCCCTGGGAGGATAAGAACCAGTTCCAGGGGACCGGCGGTGGACTCTTCAAGTCTGTAGACGGAGGCAATACCTGGAAGCAGGTCGTGAACGGTTTGCCCTCGCAACTCGCGCAGATCAACATCGCGATCGCACCGAGCCGACCGCAGCGCCTGTATGCCACCGTGGGCACGAGCGAGCCCGGGGAGTACTCGTCGGCTGCGGGTCTCGGGGTCTTTCGCTCGGACGATGCTGGCGAGAGCTGGACTCGAATCACGACGGATGCCAGACCGGCGCTGCGCATCGGCGGCGGTGACCTGCCAGTCGTGCGGGTCGATCCGACCAATCCCGACAAGGTCTACAGCGCGAGCATCGTCACCATGCTCTCCAGCGATGGGGGTAAGAGCTGGAGAGCGCTGCGCGGTGCACCGGGCGGTGATGACTACCAGAACCTGTGGATCAATCCTCAAGACCCGCAGCGCATCGCACTCGTCTCCGACCAGGGGGCCGTGATCAGCGTGAACGGCGGGCGCACCTGGAGCTCGTGGTTCAACCAGCCGACCGCACAGCTTTATCACGTCAGCGTGCTGCCCACCTTTCCCTACCGCGTGTGCGCGGGACAACAGGAGAGCGGCTCCGTCTGCATCGCAAGCCGGAGCAACGATGGCGCGATCACCGAGCGCGACTGGCACCCGGTGGGCGCCATCGAATATGGCTATGTCGCGCCCGACCCGCTCGATCCCGATCTGATTTATGGCGCCGGGCGCAACGAGGTCTCGAAGTTTCACTGGTCCACTGGCCAGGTGCAGAACGTCACGCCGATCCCGCTGCGTGGCGGCGCGGTACGCGCCGACCGTACGGAGCCGTTGCTCTTCGCACCGCTCGATCCTCATACGCTCTACTATGGTGCCGATCGTCTCTATAGGACTCAGGACGGTGGAGTGCACTGGCAGACGATCAGTCCCGATCTCGCACGCGACGATGCAGGCGTACCCGCGAGCGTCGGCGCACTGCACTTGCGCGTCGCACCGCAGCAGCGCGGCGTCATCTACGCGATCAGCGCCTCGCCCGTCGACGGTCGCAGACTGTGGGCGGGAACCGACGACGGTCTGCTCTGGACCACCGGCGATGGCGGTGAGCATTGGTCCAACGTCACGCCGCCGGAGCTGACGCCGTGGAGCAAAGTAACGCAGATCGAGGCATCCCACTTCGATGCGGCGCGCGCCTATGTCTCCGTCAGCCGCATGCGCCTCGACGACCCGCACGCCTACCTCTATCGCACTCACGATGCCGGCAACTCCTGGCAAGCGATCGCCACGGATCTGCCGGATGCGCCCGTCAATGCCGTCCGGGAGGACCCCAAGCGAGCGGGGCTGCTGTTTGCGGCGACCGAGACCTCGGTCTGGGTCTCGAGCGACGAGGGCGAGCACTGGGACTCGTTGCAGTTGAATCTCCCTCACACCTCAATGCGCGACCTGTGCATCTACGGCAATGATCTGATCGTCGCAACTCATGGGCGCTCCTTCTGGGTGCTCGACGATATCTCACGCTTGCGACAGCTGATCGGCGTTAAGTTGCGTGGGGCGCTGCTGCTCGACCCCGCGCCCGTCTATCGGACCCGACGTAGCACGTGGACCGATACACCGCTGCCGCCCGATGAGCCGCTCGCAAGCAATCCGCCGAGCGGGGCGATCCTCGAGTACGTTCTGCCCTCAAACGCAGCAGCTCCCGTGGTTCTCGACGTGCTCGACGGCAGTGGAAGCCTGGTGCGCCGCTTTCGCAGCGACGATCCCCCCGAGCCCAGTGAGGAAGAGCTGGCGCGCGAGCTCATCCCGCCCTACTGGATCGCGCCTGCGCGCACCCTGTCATCGCAGGCTGGTGTGCACCGCTGGGTGTGGGATCTGCGTTATCCAGCGCCCCTCTCGGTCACTCACGGCTATCCGATCTCGGCAGCGCCGCACGCGACACCGCGCGAACCGCAAGGGCCGCTTGCACTGCCCGGCCGCTATCTCGTGCGCCTGAGTGCCGGGGGGCAGGTGCTCGAAGCGCACTTGACCCTACAGCCCGACCCACGCGTCCCGGCGAGCGGCATCGCCCTGGCCGAGCAGCTTCATCTGCTCTTGAGACTCTCGACTCTGCTCACGGACGCCTCTCGCACGCTGCTCGCGGCGCAGTCCGCGCAACAGCAGCTGCAGGCGCTCAAGCCCGCAGGCGCTACGGCGCTGGCCGCGCAAGCCTACGCCCGACGCCTGACAGTGCTGCTCAGGTCATCCGAGGAGGAGCAGGAGGAGGAGCCCAAGGGAACCGGGAACGAGCGCGAAACGCCAGATCAACAGGCTCCCACACTGACGGACGTTCAGTCCCGGATCAACACGCTCTACGGGGAAGTGGGCCGTGCAGATGCGGCTCCGACGGCCGCGCAGCTTGCGGCAACTGACATCCAGAGCAAAGACTGGGCGACGGTACAGCGTGCCTGGCAGCAGCTACAGACGGAGCTGGCCGCGCTCAATGCCCGTTTGCGGCAAGATCGACTGCCACAGATTCGGCCGCAGCTTGCGCCGCGCCGCGATCTCAACGCGGCAGATGAGGACTGAACCGGCATGCGAGTTCTGGTGACAGGCAGCGCCGGCCATCTGGGAGAGGCACTGGTGCGCACCCTACGGGAGTCGCGGGAGGGCGTGATCGGGCTCGACATCAAGGCATCCCCGTTCACGGATCGGATCGGCTCGATCACCGAGCGCGACTTCGTCAAAGGCAGCATGCAGGGCGTCGAGACGCTGCTGCACACGGCCACTTTGCACAAGCCGCACATCGCAACCCACGACCGCCGAGATTTCGTCGACACCAACATTACCGGCACGCTGAACCTACTCGAGGAGGCCATCGGGGCCGGTGTGGGCGCGTTCGTCTTCACGAGCACGACCAGCGTGTTCGGCCGTGCGCTGGTCGCCGCTTCCGGCGCTCCGGCAGCGTGGATCACCGAGGAGGTGACGCCGGTTCCCAAGAACATCTACGGCATCACGAAGCTCGCCGCGGAGCATCTGTGTGCTCTGCTGCATGAGAAGAGCGGTCTGCCATGCATCATCATCCGCACCTCGCGATTCTTTCCCGAGGAAGACGATAACCGGGTGGCACGCGCAAGCTACGGCGACGACAACCTGAAGGTGAACGAATTCCTCCATCGGCGTGCCGATATCGAAGACGTGGTCGGCGCGCACGTGCTCGCTGCGCACAAGGCCCCGGACCTCGGCTTCGCACGTTTCATCGTCAGCGCGACCACACCCTTCACTCGGGAAGATCTGCCTGCGCTGCGTGCGGATGCGGTCGAGGTCGTGCGACGACTGGTGCCCAGCTACGCGGCCGAGTACCAACGACGCGGCTGGTCCATGAGCCCGACGATCGATCGCGTGTACGTAAACGCGGAGGCTCGAGCACGGCTCGGATGGCGGCCGCGCTACGACTTCGGCTATGTCATCGAGCGCCTGCGGGCGCAGGAGGACTATCGCAGTCCCCTGGCGCGACAGGTCGGATCCAAGGGGTATCACGCGCAGAGCTTCTCCGAGGGTCCCTATCCGACGGAGTGATGCGCGCGATATCGTCCGCCTGCCCAATGGATGTCAGGACGGCCCGCATTGCTTGCAATCGAGCGTCGAGCCGAGCGCCTGGGCGCGCCCCTGCTCCGTCATCACCCAGGGACGATTGATCCACGGCGGATTGTGCCGCACGTGCTGCGTGTGGCCGCATTCGAGCTCCGCAACCCAGTGCTGCTCCTCATCCCGATGAAAGCCGGTGATCCTGCGCTGCATGCGTGCCCGTCAGTGCCCCAGGTTAGCGCGCACCGCTTCCATCAAGACGCGCTCCGGGTCCGATGATGAGCCCTCGCTGCGCCAGGCAACGAAGCCGTCCGGCCGCAGCAGCGAAGCACCCGAGCTCGAGATCCCATAGGCCTGCGCGAAGCGTCGTTCTGCATCGGCGAGGTCCTGACCCACGCAATAGCTATCCAGCGTGAGCCCTCCAAGACCCGCGGCGACCCGCGCCGCGGCGCGCGTCCACGGTGTACCGTCCACCCCGGCGAGCAGCAGGAAGTGCCCCGTGAGATCGAGCGTCGATACGCGCTGCCCACGGCGCGTCAACCACACGTGCGGGGCACGCGACCCAGGTCTGCCGAAAGTCGTCCGCGGATCCGCGTGCACGGCATCCGAACAGCCGTAGAGGTAGCCGAGCTCGATGTCGAAGTCGTGCGCGAGCGGCTCGATTTTTTGACTGGCCTGCAGCCAGGGCGCCGTGCGTGTGACGTAGCGCGTGAACGCCTGCTCTACCGTGAATCGGCTCACGGGCTTGCGCTCGGGCTCGTAACTGTCCAGCAGGCGAGGACTCGCGTGGCCCTGCAAGACCAACGCGAGCTTCCAGGCGAGATTGTGCACATCGTGGATGCCCGTGTTGCCCCCGAACCCGCCATTGGGCGGCATCACGTGCGCAGCATCACCGGCGATGAAAATGCGCCCGTCCTGAAAGCGTTGCGCCACGTCCGCCGTGGCGCGCCAGCGCGTCATCCCATCGATCCGCACGTCGAGATCCGCTCTGCCGACTCCAGCACGCACGAGCTCGATGAGGCGCCGCTCACTCGTGTCGGCCGCGACATTGGAGGCGGCTTGCGGGTCGCGTTTCGCATCGCCCACCGTATTCACTGCCAGAAAGCCGAACCTTGCGGTGCGGTCCATCCGGAAGAAGCCGCCGAGCGCCGCGTTGTTCACGTAGATGATGCTCCAGGCGTTGTCGGCGATCCACGGCGAGAGGTCGGCGTGAAAATAGATCGTGAGAGAGTTTGAGAATGCACCACGGCCCTCGTACCGAATACCGAGTCGCTCGCGCACCTTCGAGTGTGACCCATCGGCCGCGATCAGATAGCGACCGTGAAGCTCCCGCTCCGCGCCGCCATCGACGCTCCTCACGGTCAAGCTCACACCATCTGCGTCCTGCCGCACATCCGTGATCTCGGTCCCCTCGACGATCGTCGCTCCGGCGGCACGTGCGCGTTCGCGCAGAATCGGCTCGAGACTCGGTTGATTGAGGAACAGTCGCCGGCACGGGCTGATCGCCTCGACCCCCTCGTTCAGGTTGGCAATGATGTTGGCCAGCGTGCGGCCCGCAACACAGTCGCGGGCGATGATCGCGCCCTCAGGGACGAACTCCTTCGCGGACTGTTCGCGCACCGCATCCTCGATGCCCACGGCGCGAAACATCTCGAGGGTGCGCATATGAAAAAAGGCCGCGCGCGGCAGTGGCGAGCTGCTCTTCAGCCGCTCTACGGTCACGGTGCGCACACCGTGATGCGCGAGAAAGGTGGCCGCGCTCAGGCCCACCATGCCGCCGCCAGCAATCAGAACCGGCGCGTACTCACGCTCGGTCCCTGCAGTCTTAGTCACTTCGGGGCCCGTCATGCTCCCTCCTCATCTGGTGGGCGCCGCCAAGACGGTAAACCCGCGGCCGGCGGGCAGCAACTACAGCTGAGGCGCCCGCCGGGGAACAGCGCTGCGCTTCGTAACATCCAATGCCCACTACAGAACTGCAAGGGGAATTGAGTCATGAGGTTACTGCAGATGACGTGCGCATTCGTACTGGGCGTATTTCTGGCCAGTGTGGCTGCAGCCGCAGCCCCGCCGAACGATGCGCAGATCGCGGCAATCATCGTTACCGCCAATCAAGTGGATATCAATGCCGGCAAGTTGGCCGACGCCAGGGCCACTGCGCCCGATGTCAAAGCGTTCGGACACCGCATGATCGTGGACCACGGCAGCGTCAACAAGTCGGCGCAGGCACTCGTCGCCAAACTGCACCTCACACCGCAGTCGAATCCCACCAGCCAGAGTCTGAAGGCCGGCGGCGAGCAGAACATCGGCAAGCTGAAGGAGCTGAGTGGTGCGGCGTTTGATCGTGCCTACGTAGACCACGAGGTCACTTATCATCAGGCGGTCCTCGATGCGATGGACAGCACGCTCATTCCAAGCGCGCGGAACGCGGAGCTCAAGGCCCTACTGGTGAAGGTGCGGCCGGCCTTCGTGGATCACCTGCAGCACGCCAAGGACTTGCAGGCCTCATTGGCGAAAGCAGGCGGCTGAGCTGCGCCCTGCGGATCATGCTCAGCCGAAGGCAGCTACTCGGTGAGTTGGCGCTCACGGTCGCGGCGATTGCTCCAAAGGCTGGGGAGGCTCGGGCAAGATCTGCCCAGGGCGACTCCGCGGCGGTGAAGGTACAAAGGTCATCATCGAGAACCTGCGCTACGAGCCGCAGCGCCTCACCGTGGAGCGCGCCTCTCGTGTGGTATGGGTGAACGAGGACTTGTTTCCGCACACGGTCACCGACGCTCACCAGGCGTTCGATTCGAAGGAGATCGCCTCGCACACGTCGTGGTCTTACATCGCGCGTACACCGGGTACCTATGCGTATGGGTGTACACTGCATCCCACGATGAAGGCGACCCTCATCGTGCGCTGATCCAGGAGCCGAATCGTGAGCAGTGCGGGCATAGCCCCGGCAAGCGTGGCCCCGAGCGAGGAGCTGATGCTGGCCCAGCGCATCAGTACCGGCGATCGCGCCGCGTTCGAGACACTGATGCGGCGGCACAACCGACGCCTCTATCGCATTGCCCGCGCGGCGCTCAAGAACGACGCTGAGGCTGAGGATGCGCTGCAGGATGCCTATCTGATCGCGTACCGCTCGCTGCCGCGATTCCGTGGTGAGGCCACGCTGGCGACATGGCTGTCGCGCATCGTTCTCAACGAGTGCCTCGGCAGGCTGCGCCGCGCAGCCCGCCGACAGCGCATCCTGCACATCGTGAGCACTCCGGAGACGGACGCGTCGAACCGCGTGGCGGCGGCCGCCGATGAGCATCCGGAGAACTCGCTCGGCCGCTCCCAGCTGCGCTCGCTGCTCGAGAGACACCTCGATGACCTGCCGGAGGAGTTCCGCATCGTCTTCGTGCTGCGTTCGGTCGAGGAACTGAGCGTCGAGGAGACCGCGCAAACTCTCGGCATTCCCAACGCCACCGTGCGCAGCCGCTACTTTCGTGCCAAGAGCCTATTGCGCGACGCGCTAACACAGGAGCTCGATTTCGCCGAGCGCGACATGTTCGACTTCGCGGGAACCCGCTGCGATCGTGTCGTTACGGCGGTTCTCGGTCGCCTCCCCGGTCCTGCCCCGTGAACAGTTGGAGCGAGATCAAGCTCTGGCGGGTGCAGACACGCAAGACACTGATCGAACGTCGGTTGGCACTCCCCGCGGAAGTGCGCCGTGAACAGGGCGAGCAAACGAAGGCCCGGCTCACTCAGAACATCGATCTGGGGCCTCACTCGACGCTCGGCATCTACTGGCCGATCCGAGGTGAGATCGATGTACGGGATCTGGCAGGCAGGCACATCGAGGCCGGCGGGACGGCCGCCCTGCCCGTTTGCGTCTCGCCGGCGACCCCACTCGAGTTCTGGCGCTGGCATCCTGGCATGCAGCTCAAGCACGATCGCGCCAAGATCCCGATACCCGCCGAGCGTCACGTCGTGACGCCCGCTGCATTGCTCATCCCCGTCGTCGGGTTCGATCGCGAGGTCTATCGTCTGGGATATGGCGGTGGTTACTATGACCGCACACTGGCCGCTTGCGTGCGCCGGCCGCTTTGCATAGGGCTCGGATATGCCGCCTCGGAGCTGGCGACCATTTACCCCCAGCCACACGACATCCGGCTGGATGTCATCGTGACGGAAAAAGGCATCCATCCCGTTCGATCCTAGCCTTATGGCTGCAGACATCAGAAGTGGTGCGCAGCCGAACCCGATCCTCGCGCACCGGACTGATATAAGCTATCGACTTCGTCCGGACGGAACTGCGTGAGGAGTGATGGCATGTCCTTACCCATTCGACTTCAGGTGAACGGGAGCGCGGTGACGGCACAGGTCGATGCGGACACACTGCTCTCGACCTTCTTGCGCGAGCAGCTGCGCTTGACGGGAACTCACGTCGGCTGCGACACCGCGAGCTGCGGGGCCTGCACGGTGCACGTGGACGGATATGCCGTGAAAAGCTGCAACGTGCTCGCCGCTCAGGTGCAGGGACACGAGATCACGACGATCGAGGGCATCACGCCGCGGGACGGTTCGCTGCATCCCATGCAGGCAGCCTTCAAATCCTGCCACGGCCTGCAGTGTGGCTTCTGCACCGCCGGCATGGTGATGAGCGCGATCGACCTGGTCCTGCATCGGCCGCACGCAACCGAGGCCGAGATCCGCGAGGGCCTCGAGGGGAACCTCTGCCGCTGCACGGGCTATCAGAACATCGTGAAGGCGGTCGCCACGGCCGCCAAAGCCATGGGACGCTGAGGGCAACCACCATGAGCGCAGCGCCAACACCGTTCGTCGGCCGGTCCGTGGAGCGCAAGGAGGATTATCGCTTTCTCACCGGCAGCGGCATGTACACGGACGATATCACCCTGCCGCAGCAGACCCATGCTTGCTTCTTGCGCAGCCCGCATGCGCACGCCCGCATCCGCTCGATCGATACGGCGAGTGCAAGCGCCGCACCGGGAGTGCTGGCCGTGATCACGGGCAAGGACCTCGCGGCGGTTGGCGGCCTGCCCTGTGGCTGGTTGATCAAGTCGACCGATGGCAGCCCGATGAAGGAGCCCAAGCATCCGGTGCTTGCGGAAGGGGCTGTGCGCTATGTGGGCGAGCAGGTCGCGCTCGTCGTGGCCGAGTCCCTGGCGCAAGCCAAAGCAGCGGCGGCACTCATCGAGGTCGACTACGACGTGCTGCCGGCCGTGATCGACACCGCCTCCGCCGCGGGCAACCCGACTGCCGTGCACGGGGTCGCGAGCGACAACGTCTGCTACACCTGGGCGATCGGGGATGAGCGGGCGGTCGATGCGGCCTTTGCCGGCGCCCCACACGTGACGAAGTTGCGGATCATCAATAACCGCCTCATCCCTAACGCGCTCGAGCCGCGCGCTGCGAATGCGATGTACTCGAGGGCGGACGATTCCTACACGCTCTACGTCACGAGCCAGAATCCGCACGTCGAGCGGCTGCTCATGACCGCGTTCGTGCTGGGGCTTCCCGAGCACAAGGTGCGCGTGGTGGCGCCCGATGTGGGTGGCGGCTTCGGCTCGAAGATCTACCTCTACGGCGAGGAGACGGCGCTGGTGTGGGCGAGCAAGCGCGTCGGCCGGCCCATCAAGTGGACGGCCGAGCGCAGCGAGTCCTTCCTGACCGATGCGCACGGGCGGGATCACGTCTCGACAGCAGAGCTTGCACTCGACCAGGATGGGAAGTTCCTTGCGCTCAGGGTACATACGACGGCCAACATGGGCGCCTACCTTTCGACCTTCGCCTCCTGCATTCCGACCATCCTTTACGCGACCCTGCTCGCCGGGCAGTACGCAACCCCGCACATCTACTGCCAAGTGCGGGCGGTGTTCACCAACACGGCGCCCGTGGATGCCTATCGCGGCGCCGGCCGTCCCGAGGCGACCTATCTGCTGGAACGCCTGGTCGAGCGCGCGGCGCGCGAGCTTGCGATCGATCCCGCGGAGCTGCGCCGACGCAACTTCATCCGCAAGTTTCCGTACGCAAGCCCCGTCGGACTCACCTACGACACCGGCGACTATGATGCGACCTTGCAGCATGTGCTCAAGATCGCGGATGTCGGGGGCTATGGGGCCCGCAAGCAGGCGAGCGCCGCGCGCGGCCTGCTGCGCGGGATCGGCTACTCCTGCTACATCGAGGCATGCGGCATTGCCCCGTCCAATATCGCCGGAGCACTCGGTGCACGCGCGGGACTGTACGAAGCCGGTGAGGTACGTGTGCATCCCACCGGGAAGGTGACCGTCTTCACCGGGTCGCACAGTCACGGGCAGGGTCACGAGACCACGTTCTCGCAGATCGTCGCGGACAAGCTCGGCATCTCACTCGAGGATGTGGACATCCAGCACGGGGATACCGGCAAGGTTCTCTTTGGCATGGGGACCTACGGTTCGCGCTCGCTGGCCGTGGGTGGCACGGCAATTCTGAAGGCGGTCGACAAGATCGTCGCCAAGGGCAAGAAGATCGCGGCGCATCTGCTCGAGGCAAGCGATGCGGATGTTGAGTTTGAGCACGGTGAATTTCGCATTGCGGGCACGGATCGCAAGAAATCCTTTGCGGAAGTGGCGCTCGCGGCCTACGTGCCGCACAACTACCCCCTCGACAAGCTCGAGCCCGGACTTAATGAGAATGCGTTCTACGATCCTGCGAACTTCACCTTCCCCGCCGGCTCGTACGTGTGCGAAGTGGAAGTGGACCCTGAGACCGGTGCGGTGCGGGTGGATCGCTTCAGCGCCAGTGACGACTTCGGTAACGTCATCAATCCGATGATCGTCGAAGGTCAGGTACACGGCGGACTTGCACAGGGCATCGGTCAGGCGTTGCTCGAGCGCTGCCGCTACAACGAGGAAGGACAGCTCCTCACCGGAAGCTTCACGGATTACGCGCTGCCGAGGGCCGACGACCTGCCCAGCTTCAATGTCGATCTGGCCAAGGGGACTCCCTGCACTCACAACCCGCTCGGTGCCAAAGGTTGCGGGGAAGCGGGCGCGATCGGCTCACCCCCCGCGGTGATCAATGCCGTGCTCGATGCGCTCGCACCGCTCGGAGTCACCGACATCGACATGCCGGCGACCGCCTACACAGTGTGGGACGCGATCCGCACGGCGAGGAGGGGGTGATGTCCACCATGGCCTATCATCGTCCAGCGACCGTCGCCGAGGCGGCCAAGATCAGCACCGGCGATCCGGATGCCAAGGTTCTCGCGGGCGGCCAGTCACTCCTGCCATCCATGAAGCTCGGACTGCTGGCCCCCTCGGCACTCATCGACCTCGGCGCGATTCCCGAGCTGCGCGGCATTCGCACCACCGGCAAGTCGATCACGATCGCGGCGATGACGAGTCATGCCGCCGTCGCGGCCTCGCAAGAGGTGCGCGCCGCAATTCCCGCCCTGGCGAACCTTGCAGTCGGAATCGGCGATGCCCAGATTCGCAATCGCGGAACGATCGGCGGCTCGCTCGCCAACAGTGACCCGGCGGCGGATTACCCCGCCGCCGTGCTCGCGTTGAACGCCACCATTCGCACCAATAAGCGAACTCTATCGGCCGATCGTTTCTTCAAGGGCCTGTTCGAGACGGCACTGGCGCCCGGCGAGCTCATCACCGCGGTGGAGTTTCCCGTACCGCGTCGAGCCGCGTACGTGAAATTCCCGCAGCCTGCCTCGCGTTTCGCGCTGGTCGGCGTCTTCATCGCGGCGAGCCCCGAGGGTGTGCGCGTTGCGGTGACGGGCGCCGGCCCGTGCGCATTTCGTGCCAAGCCGCTCGAGGATGCCTTGACGAGACAGTGGGCTCCCGAGGCCTGCGCAGGCATTTGCATTCCAGCCGCCCATCTCAACCAGGACATCCACGGCAGCGCGGAGTTTCGGGCTCACCTCATCCCCGTGCTGGCGCGGCGCGCACTCCAGTAGCCCCCCGGCGCCCGTGACAGCGCTTCGCCTGCCGGGATCGATCGATGAGACACGCGCGCGGCTGCTGGAACAGGACTACGTCGCCGACCGGCTGCTCGCGACGGCGGTGTTCCTCGCGCTGAAGCTCGAGCGTCCGCTGTTCATTGAGGGTGAGCCGGGAACGGGCAAGACGGAAATTGCCAAGGTTCTCGCAAGCAGTCTGTCCGCCGAGCTCATTCGATTGCAATGCTATGAGGGCCTCGACGTGAACCTCGCCGCCTACGAATGGAATTACGCGCGCCAGATGCTCGAGATCCGGCTCGGCGAGGCGGCTCACACAGCGCGCGAGCAGATCGCGGCCAGCCTCTTCTCCGAGCGCTTTCTCATTGCGCGACCGCTGCTGCGTGCGTTGCAGCCTCATCCGGTGCCGCCGGTGCTGCTGATCGACGAGCTCGATCGTACCGATGAGCCCTTCGAGGCCTATCTGCTGGAGGTGCTCTCGGACTTTCAGATCAGCATACCGGAGCTGGCCACCATCAAGGCGGAGCGCCCGCCCATCGTCGTGATCACGTCGAATCGCACACGCGAGATCCACGACGCCGTGAAGCGCCGCTGCATCTATCATTGGGTGGATTATCCGGATGCCGAGCGCGAGCTGCAGATCGTGCGCCGCAAGGTGCCGCAGCTACAGGACGCGCTGGCGCGCCAGATCGTCGCGTTCGTGCAGGGGCTGCGCACCCTCGACCTGTACAAACTGCCGGGTCTTTCCGAGACGATCGAGTGGGGACGGGCGCTCTTGGCGCTCGATCGGTTGATGCTCAACCCGCAGACGCTCGATGATACCCTGGGCGTGCTGTTGAAATACCAGGATGATCTCGCGCGCGTGCGGGGCTCGGAAGCGGCGCGCCTGCTCGAGAGCATCGCCCCCCAGCTCGCCACGGGACAGCTCTAACGATGTGGCCAGGATCGGCATTGGAGATCGAAGGCAGCGGGCAGCTCGCGGAGAATGTCCTGCATTTCGCGCGCGTGCTGCGCAAGGCGGGTCTGCGCGTAGGCACGGATCGGGCGCTGCTCACGTTGCAGGCGCTACAGATCGCAGGGCTCGGCTCACGGGCCGAGCTGCACGATGTACTGCAATCCTGCCTGCTCGAGCGAGTGCAGGACCGCCGCATCTTCGAGCAGGCCTTCCGGGTGTTCTGGAGCGATCCGGATCTGCTCGGCCGCGTCATGCGCCTGCTGCTGCCTGCGGGTACCCCCGCTGCCGACCCGGGCGCGAACGCGCCGCGGCGCCTGAGCGAAGCCTTGTCTCCTGACTCTGCGGCGCGGCACGTCCCTGCGACCGAGCGACCCGTCTTGCAGGTTGAGGAGAGCTGGTCGGATCGCGAGCGGCTGTGGAGGATGGACTTCGAATCGATGAGTGCCGCGGAATTCTCGGCCGCGCAACGGGTCGTCGCCGCCCTCGAGCCCCTCGTGTCGCGTCTGCGGACACGCAGGCAATCCCCGGCCGAACACGGAACGCGGCTCGATCTGCGGCGCCTGCTGCGCGACTGCGGGCGCTACGGCGGCGATGCTCTTGTGCTGCCGCGCCGCGTGCGGCGCACGCGCATCCAGCCGCTGTGCGTCATCCTCGACATATCCGGCTCGATGTCGCGTTACTCGCGCATGTTTCTGCATTTCATGCATGCCGTGATGAACGGCGGACGTGCGCTCGATCTGCGTGTGAGCGCCTTCGTGTTCGGGACGCGGCTGAGCGATGTGACAGGACTGCTGAGAGACCGCGATGTGGATGCGGCCCTCGCGCGCATCTCCCGGCGCGTCGAGGATTGGTCGGGCGGCACGCGCATCGGTGCCTGCCTGAAGCAGTTCAACCAGGGCTGGGGACGACGGTTGCAGCTCGGAAAATCAACCGTGTTGCTGGTCACGGATGGACTCGAGCACGCGCAGATCGAGCTGCTCGAAGCGCAAGCGCTGCGGCTCTCCCGCTCTTGCGCCCGTCTCCTCTGGCTTAATCCCCTGCTGCGCTACGCGGCATTCGAGCCCAAGGCACGCGGCGTACGCGCGCTGCTCGCGCATGTCGACCGGCCGCTTCCGGTTCACAACCTCGATTCGCTCGCGCAGCTGGTACGCACGCTCGAATCCTCGGCCCGCGACTTAGCCCCGTGGAGCTGAAGGGTGAGCGGCTGCTCGCGGCGGATCGGGCGACCGTCTGGTCGTTGCTCAACGATCCGGAGATCCTGCGCCTCTGCGTGCCCGGTTGCGAGAGCATCGCTGCAACCGCAGAGCACTCCTACGACATTGTGATGAACGCCGCGGTAGGTCCGGTGCGAGCGCGCTTCAAGGGCACGCTTGCGCTGGCTGACATCGAGGCTCCCGCGCGCTACCGCTTGAAGTTCGAGGCACACAGCCCTCAGGTGGGCTTTGTCCGGGGCGACGCGCAGGTGGCGCTGCAGGAGCTTGCGCCCACACAGACCCAGCTGAGCTATGCGGCGCAGTCACACATCGGTGGCAAGCTCGCACAGATCGGGGGGCGGTTGATCGATGCGGCGGCGGCCGCGACCGCCGATAAATTCTTCGACTCCCTCGCCGCGCAACTCGGCTCGCGGACGAGGGCAGCGACGGTGGATGCCGCCACGGAGCCTGCGAGCGCAATATCTCCGCGTGCTCCTGCGACGGCCAGCCGCGAATGCTGGCGCTGGCTCAGCTCCTTCGTGAGACATCTGTTCGCACGCCGGTCCTGAATCGGCCGGGCGTCGCGACCAGGGCTCATTTGCCGACAGGTCGCGACTCCGCCGGCGTGCCGCCCGGCCAACCCGTCCCACGCTTGTAGGCCTGCGGTCCCTCGAACACCGCCTCCACGCGGGTGATCTTGCCGTCGACGAACTTGAACATCTCAGTGTTCAGGATCTCATTCGGATAGCGCATCGCTTCAGGCATCGTGAAATGCTGACCTTCGTAGGTCCAGCTCTCCACGTCCCCACGGCGCATGAAGTCGAACACGGCGAATACCAGCTGCCGGCGCACATCGACGAGCGGAAAGCGCGCGTCCTCGTATCCGGTAATGAACGAATACGCCAGATAATCGAGCTGCTTGCCGCAGCCGATACCCATCAGGTTCGGTCGCGGCGGCTCGCCCGGCACCGCGGTCGGCGGCAGTCCGATCGGCACCGGCGGCGTGTCGTGAGGGCCGATCGCGGTGACGTTGCCGTTCTCCAGACGGATGCAGGACTGTGCATAAGGAGCGAGGCTTTCGTCGTGGAACGCTACCGAGCGCAGATAGCCGAGCGCGCCCTTCTCGAGCGCGGCTCGGGAGAGCCGCGTCGCCTGCGGCTCTACCCGCTCCATGATCTGCATCCAGCTCGGATCTTGAGGCGGTAGGTTGGCCGCGCCTCGGGCATGGCGGTCGACGACGGTCTCGATCTCGCTGATCCGCCGCCCTACCACCTTGAGCCGCACGGCCAGCAAATCGGGAAAGGGAACCTCTCGATTCTCGAGGATGGAAAGATAGGACGCCACGCCGCCGGTCTCGGTATCGAAGGCATCGTGGCGGTACGTGCCGTAGGAGTTGAAGGTGGCCCACAGGCCCTCGCTACCGAGCACGAGTGCTGCGCCGTTCTCCGTGTAGCGGTAATGCTCGGCAAGCGGCAGCGCGGATGGATCGTGCTTCGCCAACGCCTGCAGGTAGCTGTCCATGAAGCCCTTCAGACATGTCTCGTCACACGCAGCCGCGCTGCCAGCCGCGGGTTGCGCCGGGAGGCTTCTCAGGAATGCGGGCACGAGCAGCAGAAGCAGCCATGCAGCAGCGCGCAGCGAGGCTCGGCGCAAAGCCGCTTTCGGGAGTCCGGCCACGCGCACAGTGTACATCCGCTGCCCGCAGTCAACGCTCTTTATAATGCGGGCGCTCCCCATGGGACATACGTCATGCCTGAATTGATCTCCAGACGCGGCGTGCTGTCGGCCACCGCAGCTACGGCCGCCCTGCCCCTGAGCACAGTGAGCGCGGCTCCATCCGGTCTCGCGCCGCTGGCAGCCAACGCAAAGCCGATCTCGGATGCAGAGTTGCGTGCCCGTCTGATGAAGCTCCAGGGCTTGATGCAGGAGCAACGCGTCGGCTCGCTGCTCATCGAGCCTGGCTCGAGCCTCGAGTACTTCACGGGTGTTCGGTGGCATCGATCCGAGCGCATCACCGCCGCGATCATTTCGGCGCAGGGCAAAGTCACGGTGGTGACCCCGGCTTTCGAAGCACCCTCCGTGCGCGAAACATTGCGGGTGCAGGCCGACGTACGTACCTGGAACGAGGATGAGAGCCCGTTCCCGTTGATCGCCGCTGCCGCTCGCCCCTCACACGGGCTTGCCTTCGCGGTCGAGGGTAGTACTCGCTTCTTCGTGATCGCGGGCGTGCGCAAGATCATCGGTACGGCCGCACTCGTCTCCGGCGATTCGCTCGTGGGTCCCTGCCGGCTGATCAAGTCCGCCGCCGAGCTGGCATTGATGCAGGTCGCCAACGACATTACGCTCGCGGCCATCCGGCACGTGCACGCACAGGTGCAAGCCGGCATGCGCGCCGAGGACCTCGCAACGCTGGTGGATACGGCAACTCAGACTCTGGGCGGGGAGCCGGAATTTTCCCTGGTGCTGCTCAATGAGGCGAGCGCCTATCCCCACGGGTCGACCCAGCCTCAGCGGGTGCACGAAGGTTCGGTGATTCTCCTGGACTGCGGCTGCAGCGTGCATGGGTATCAGTCCGATATCTCCAGAACGTGGATCTTCGGCGCTGCGACGGCGCATCAGCGTCAGGTGTGGAAAACCGTCAAAGAGGGTCAGCAGATTGCCCTGTCTGCTGCGAAGCTCGGCGTGCCCGCAGGCACTATCGATGACGCTGTCCGGGACTTCTACGTGCGCCAGGGCTATGGACCCGGCTATCGCCTGCCGGGCCTCTCCCATCGCACGGGCCACGGCATCGGCCTTGACGGTCATGAGGCAGCCTACCTGGTCCACGGTGATGCGACGGCTGTGCAGCCCGGCATGTGCTTCTCCGACGAGCCCGGTCTCTACATTCCCGGTGAGTTCGGCATTCGGCTGGAGGACTGCTGGCACATGACCGCAGCCGGGCCGCGGCTCTTCACCGGGCTGGCAGACTCTATCGATCAGCCGATCTGAGCAGAACTCGGGCATGTGGCAGCTTGCGGGCCGGATCGCGCTGCCGGATGATCCTCTGCTGGCGAGAGTTCCCGTGGGCTTTCAACGCACAATGGTGAGTCAGATGAACGACATTCTCATTCGTTGCAACGACATCCCTTGGACCAAAGTATACGAAGGGGTGTGGATCAAGGATCTGCGCTCCTGCAACGTCACGGGTCAGTGGACGCAACTGCTGAAAATGGAAGCCGGTGCCGTACTACCTGCGCATTTCCACTTGGGAGCCGGCGAGTTCTACGTGGTCAAGGGAGAATTCGTGTACCGGGGCGGCACGGCTCGCACCGGTGACTACGGCTACGAGCCGCTCGGCGCGCACCACGAGGAGCCTAAGGCAGCCGTCGAGACGATCCTATTCTATGTGGGCTACGGTCCGCTGGCACTCCTCAATCCGGACGGCACGCTCAAGGCAGTCATGGGCTCTCAAGCGGTGAACGAGTTTCAGAGCCGCGCCGGAGCTGGCGGGAAGATACGCGCCGCCTGACAGGATCAGCGTCGCTTGGCGCTGCCGAGCGATCCGATCCCAACTCAGCGGCCCATGCGGCGGTTGTAGGCGTTTGTCAGCCGCTGATGCAGATCCGAGCCCTCGGGTCCCGTTACCGAGAATGCAACCTGCACTGCACCGTTCGCAAGCGGGGCAACCGTGATCAGCACGCTATCGGAGCCTTTGTCACCGCGCAGTGTGCCGCTCGAGCGGTCTTCGGCGGTAATGTTCACACCCTCATCGTAAGCTGCGGCGCGCGCGGCCTGCCAGGAGCGCTCGTATTTCGACACCGGCATCGCAGGCGGTGGCGCCTCGGCCGCTTTCTCGGGTGGCGGCGTCGTCGCACACGCGGATAGCACGAGCGCGGCCGCGATCGCGAGCGCACTCCCCGCAATTTTGAAGCCTCTCATGTGCCATCTCCCTGTCGCGCGCAAGGCGTTATGTGGCTGCACTGATGACGATATCGGACAGGCGTTGAAAGCGCTCGATATTGGCGTTGCTCTCCATGAGTCCGGCCGATAGACACACGAAGGTCACATCACGCTCCGGGTCCACCCAAAAGAGCGTCGTTCCAGCGCCGTAGTTTCCGTAGGTACCCGCAGAGGCGAGCGTGCCGAAGAGGTGATGACAGATCGCGCTCCCGCGCAGGGAGAAGCCGAGGCCGATGCAGGCGGGCGTCGGCTCCCAACCGAGCTCGCGACTGCGTTGCGTATAGAGCTCGTTCGGCTTGTCTCCGGTCCAGTTGCGACGCGCAAGCGCAAGCATCGCCGGAGAGAGCAGGCGCGCACCGTCGAGAATGCCGTCCCGACGCAGCATATCCGCAAAGCGAAACATGTCCGGCACCGTCGAGGCGATGCCGACCCAGGGCATCTCGGCATGCTCCTCCTCGAATGCGCCGTTCGGACCGAAGTTGCTGTGTCCGCGGTGCCCGATCGGATAGTTACCGCGGAAATCGGGGACCACCTTGCGCGGCTTGAGATCCGCCCTCAGGCCGACCGAGGTGTCCTTCATCCTCAGAGGGCTCAGAATCTCTTCCTGAACGATCGCACGGTACGAGCGGCCCTTGGGGTCCGTGCGCCGCACCGCCTCCCCGAGGAGCACGTGGTTCACCAACGGCGAGTAGGAGACCTTCTCGCACGGCGGGTCGACCGGCTTCACCACTTCGATCACTGCCGCGACCATCTCGTCGAAGCGATCGATGTACATGCCGGGCTTCACCTCGAAGATGATGGGGAATCCCGCCTGATGCGAGAGCAGATGCCAGATCTGGATGCGCTCGCGCCCGTGCCCCGAGAACTCCGGAATCACATCGCTGATGCGCGTGGTGAGCGCGAACTGACCGAGCTCGACGGCTCGCAAGGTCAGCACATTCGTGAACGCTTTGGTGATGGAGAAAATGCTGAATACGGAGTCGAGCCGCAGCGGCTTGCTCTGGGCCGCATCGGCCGCTCCAATCGCCGTCTCGAGCGCCACCTCGCCCCCGCGGGCGACCTTCACGACGGCGCCGTGATAGCGGCCGGCGGCGATGTCGGCCTTGATGACGGTCGTTAGGTGCTCCAGCCGTGCGCCATCGAAACCCTGTGAGCCGCCCATGCAACCTCCGACTATCCGCCAAGAGACTCGAGATGCGCCCGTCGCCGCCGTGAGGGCTGTGAGCAATGATATCGGACCTGCGCATGGCGTGGGACGGGAGCGGCACTTGCTGCATAAGCGCCTGAGTGCCAAGGATATTCACGCGCAGAGGGCTCGCGTGTTGATGAATGAACGCTCCGCCGCGAGCATCGGTATGTGGGTGCCGCTGCTGTAGCGTGCCTCAGGCAGCGCCGAATATCACTGACACGCGCAGACCCGGATCATTGTCGGCGAGCTGCAGCTGGGCGCGGTGCTGCTTCGCGATCGCCGCCACCAGACTCAGCCCCAGACCGCTGCCCTCGGTCGTGCGGCTCGACTCCATGCGATAGAAGGGCCTGAGCACGTTCTGGCGCTCCCCGGCGGGAATACCGCGGCCGGTGTCCGCAACGACCACCTGCACGCCCTGAGCCCTAGCGCTCGCGCTTACCGTGATCGTCGCGCCGCGCGGTGAATGCCGAATGGCGTTGTCGATCAGGTTGACGACCATCTGGGTGAGCAGCTCCCGGTCGCCCTGCAGTGAGAGTCCCGGGGCGACTTCGGCTGCCATGCGCTGACCGCGATCGCCGGCGACCGGTGTCCAATCTTCGACGATCGCGGCCAGCAGGCTCGACAGATCGATGGCCGCAAGCGGTGTCGCGCGCTGTCCGGCTTCGATCTGCGAAATGCGCAGCAACGCGCCGAAGGTCTCGAGAATCGAGTCAACCTGTGCGATCGAGGCATCGATGGCCTCCCGCAGCTCCTCGACCGAGGCCGCTCGGGAGCGGGCGCGCTCCAGGCGCTGTCGCAACCGGGTGAGTGGCGTTCTGAGCTCGTGCGCAATGTCGCTCGAGACCTGACGCACGTTTCTCATCAGATCCTCGATCCGATCGAGCATCGCATTCACGCTCGCCGCCAGACGGTCGAATTCATCGTCGGTCCGCCGCACGGGTACGCGCTGGGAAAAATCGCCGGCGACGATCGCCTGAGTCGTGCGGCCCACGGCTTCGACGCGGCTCAGTGCGCGATTGCTGATGATCCAGCCGCCGAGGACTGCGAGCGCCAGGGTGACGGCCGCACTCACACCGAACGCTCGAGCGATGAGCTGCTTCATCTCTCGCAAGGAGCGCGGATCCTCGCCGATCAGCAGGAAGTCGCCGCCCGCGAGACGATAGCCGCGCGCCCGCACCTCGCGCTCCTCCCCTTCGAGTGGAACTTTGAGTGTCAGTGCGCCCACTTTGGGCGGCGTCGGCGCCAAGTTGCCCGCGAGCTTGCGTCCCTGGGCATCCTCGAGCAGGTAGACGGCGCGCTCGCCAAGCCGCTGATGCAGATGGTTCGCGACGATCTGCGGCAGTCGGTCCTCGCCACTGAAGCTCGCCTCATCCTGAATCGCATGGAACTCGACGTCGAGCTCATTGCTCTGGTCCTGAGCGGCATAGTGCGCGGCCGTCCAATAGATCAGCGTGAACAGCAGCAAAATCGATGCGCCGAACAGCCCGGCATATAGCAGCGCCAGCTGAAAGCTCGAGGTGTGAAAACGTCTAGTCCACATTGCGAATGCAGTAGCCCGCTCCGCGCACCGTATGGATAAGATCGCTGCCAAAGCCCTTGTCGACCTTCGCGCGCAGGCGGCTCAGATGCGAGTCGACGATATTGGTGCGCGGGTCGAAGTGGTAATCCCACACGTTCTCGAGCAGCATGGTGCGCGTCACGACCTGCCCGGCGTGCTGCATCAGGTAGGTGAGCAGGCGGAACTCGCGCGGCTGCAGGCTGATCGCGCGCCCCGCGCGGCGCACCGTGCGCTTCAACAGATCGAGCTCGAGATCAGCGACCCTGAGGGTCGTCTCCGAGACCGTCCCGCGCGGCCGCCTGCCGAGCGCCTGCACACGCGCGACGAGCTCGCTGAAGGCGAAGGGCTTGATCAGGTAGTCATCGCCGCCGGCATTGAGACCGCTCACTCGATCGTCGACGCCGGACATGGTCGTGAGAAAGAGAACCGGCGTCTCGATCCGGCTCGCGCGTAGAGTCTTCACGAGCGAGAGTCCATCGAGCCCAGGCAACATGCGATCGACAATGAGCAGATCGAAGGGCTCGGTCGCCGCAAGCAGCAGCCCCTCACGGCCGTTGCCCGAGCTGGCAACGATGTGTCCTTCCTCGCTCAGGCCGCGCACGAGATACGCAGCCGTTTCGACGTCGTCCTCGATCACCAGGATTCGCACGGGCCGGGTCCAGCCATTTCCGCAATGCCAGGCGCAGTATATCCGCCAACCTACCGCACCACCGCTCACAGGCCGGCACGCCCCACAGACATTACGAATTGCCAATGATTCGGCCAGCATGTGGCAAGGCGCGGGGCGGCACCATGGAGGCGATTCCCAGCGCTCGCCTCGAGCCTGGCTCGCTAGCGGCAGGAGATGACCCATGCGTTTCGGATGCTTGGCGAGCGCCATCGCGCTCACGTTCGGCCTCGGCACGGTGAGCGCTACATCGAGCTGGGCGGCTGATGCGCCGTCCTATCGGATCACCCGCACGGTCATGCTCGGTCCGCCAAATGGTTGGGACTATCTGTACTTCGAGCCGATGTCACACCGTGTCTACATTGCCCATGCGAGCGAGATCACCGTCGTCGACGGACACACCGGGCAGATCCTCGGGCGTGTGCAAGGCATCGTCGGAGTCAATGGCGTCACCGCCATCCCCGAGCTGCACAAAGGCTACACGGACAGCCGCGCCAAGCGTGCGGCCGTGGCGTTCGATCTCGCATCGTTCAAGCCGACCCAGGAGATTCCCGCGGATACGGACACCGACGCGCTGATCTACGATCCGGCAACCCGCCGCGTGTTCGTGATGAATGGGGATGCGCAGAACGCCACGGTCATCGACGCCACCAACGATCGACCGGTCACCACGATCGACCTGCAAGGACAACCGGAATTCCTCGTCTCGGATGGCGCCGGCCACGTTTACATCAACATCACCGACAAGCGGGAGATCGTGCGCGTCGATGCCCGCCGCGCGCAGATCGATGCACGCTGGCCGATACCGGATTGCGAGCGGCCTCACGGCCTTGCCATGGACCGCAACACTCGCCGGCTCTTCGCGAGCTGCGTCAACTCGCGTCTCGTGGTGGTCGATGCCGACCGCGGCAGGGTCATCACTTCGCTACCCATCGGCAAGGGCACAGACGCTGCGGCCTTCGATCCTGTGCGCAAGCTCGTGTTCAGCTCCAACGGCGAGGGCACGCTCTCGATCATTCGCGAGCAGGGGCCGGATCAGTTCGTCGCGGCAGGCACGATCCCGACCAAGCCGTTCGCTCGCACGATGACACTCGATCCATCCACGGGCAGGCTCTATCTCGTGACCGCGGAAATCGACGAGGTCAATCCGAAGGCCGAGAACCCGCGCCAGCGCTACGCCATCCGGCCAGGCACCGTGCAGTTGCTGTTTCTCGATCCCTCGTGAGCTCTCTCTAGGCAAGCCGGCGTGGGCACCCGAAGGCAGACGGGCTCGGTGGCGCTGCACCTCGTGCAGGCAGGGCTCGCCGTGCTAGCCACGCTGCTCTTGGGCGGGTGCATCAGCGCGCCGCCCGCGCCGCTCGATGCCTCTCAGAGTGCGCAACGGCTGACCGCGCGCTCCTTGCAAGATCCGGTCGTCGGAGAAGCGCTCGCCAAAGCAGGACTGCCGGCGGTGCAACCCGGCGAGCGCGCGTGGACGCTCGATGCCCTGACGGTCGCCGCTTGGATGCTCCGGCCCGAGGTGGCGGTCGCGGCGGCGGACATCAGCACGAGCACCGCCGCGCAGCGCATCGCGGCCCAGCTGCCCAATCCCACCCTGTCGTTGGGACCGGGCTATTTGGTGCGCAACGCGAACCACAACGTGAGCCCCTGGATCCTCACCACGGCGCTGGATTTCACGATCGAGACGGGAGGCAAGCGCGGGATCCGCGCGACTCAGGCCCGTGCCACCACTCAATCGTTACGGTGGGCCTTTGCCGAAACCCTCTGGCGCACCCGTCAGGACGTGCGCAGGGCGCTGCTCGAGCGAGAACTGGCCCAACTGGGCCTGACGCTCGCCGAGCAGGAGGCCGCGCTGCGTTCTCGTTATGCGGACTGGATCGAGACCGAGATCCGCTTCGGCGCGGCGACCCAGCCCGATCGCCTGGTGGCACGGACGTCTCTTGCAGCGACGCAGGCACAATTGCGAACGGCGCGCGGTGACCTGGACACTGCCGATGCCAATCTCGCGAATGCGCTGGGCGTCGTCGGCGAGAATCTACCCGTCGCTCAACTGGTCACCGTTGATCTCGACACGCTGCCGGATGCGGACGCGACGCCTCAGGCAACCTGGCGCGGCTGGAGTGTCCTCAACCGTTTGAGTGTCAATCACGCGCTCGCCGACTACCAGGTCGCCGAGCAGGAGTTGCGGTTGGCCGTCGCCCGGCAGTATCCGGATATCGCCTTGGGACCTGGTTATTCCTTCGACAAGGGCGATGGCGTCATCAATCTCGGTATCGGCGTGACCCTGCCCCTGTTTCACGGTGGGCGCGCCCAGATCGATCAGGCGCTTGCCCAGCGGCAAAAGGCGGCGCGGCAGTTCGAGCTGGTTCAGGCTCAAGCGCTTGGGGAGGTCGAAGCCGCCCTCGCCCGTTACCGCTCCTCACACGCCGCTTGGCAGCAATCGAGGCAGGCCGAAGCGGCTGCGGCCAGCGCCGCCACGGCCGAACAGCGGCGGCTTAGCCTAGGTGCAGCGGACCGCGGGGAGCTTCTCACGGCACAGATCGCGGCATCGGTCGCGCAGCGCGGCACGCTCGATGCACTGCGCGCGGCAGTGGCTGCACTCAGCGCAATCGAGGACAGCGTGCAGCGACCCGTCTGGCCGGCCTCGGGTCTTACGATCGACCAAAATCCCGCCGTCTGCTGCGGTACCGGCCCATGAGCTCAGGGGCGCGCGCAGCTCCGGGGTGGTGCACTGTCACGCTTGCGGTGCTTGCGTGCGTGTCGGCCCAAGCAGCTGAGAAGAAGAGCCCGGCCGATGCACGCACGCGCACCGTCGCGATGGATGCGGCGACCCAGGCACGCATCGGCATTGCGACGGCCGCTGCGCAAGCGGTCCAGTACCAGCCCGAAGTGCGAGGGCTCGGACAGGTCATGGGGATCGATGCGATTGCGCAGACGGACGCCGATCTGTCGACTGCGGAAGCTGCGGCGCAGGCAAGCGACTCGGCGCTCATACGCGCCCGCGAACTGCACGCTGCGGACAACTCGGTATCCCAGCAGACTGTGGAGGCAGCGGTGCATCAGGCCGCTGCCGATGCGGCACAACTCGCACTCGCCGAGCGCAAGGCGGCGAGCGCCTGGGGCCGGGATGCGCCCTGGCACGACCGGCAGAGCCGCCACGCATGGACGCAGAAGATCGTTGCGGGGCAGGCGGCGATCCTTCGGGTGACCTTTCCTCCGGATACGGTCGGGGATGCGCGCTTGGACAGCATCCGCATCGAACGTCTGAACCAGCCGGGAGAAGGCAGGTGGCATCCCGCATCCGTGTGGAGCGCACCAGCGGACCCGACCGTCCCCGGCCGCAGCTACTTCATGCTGGTCGAGCACGCACAGGGATTGAACTCAGGCGAGCGTGTACTCGTGCTCGCGAGCTTCGGATCCGTCAAGGCAGGAGCTGTGGTCCCGAGCTCGGCGGTCGTCATCGCCGAAGGTCGCACGTGGTTCTACGTCCGCTCGAAGCCTGACTATTTCGTTCGTCAGGCACTCGACTTATCGCAGCCCCTGCGCGAGGGCTATTTCGTCGTAAGCGGCATCCAACCGGGCGCGCCGGTCGTGATCCAGGGCGCCGGACAGCTCCTGGCCCGCGAGATCGGTCGCGAGGACTAGCGCTCGGTGCGCGCGCTCGTCGCCTGGTGCGTGCGCCGCCGCGGCGCCGTCCTGGTGTTGGCGCTGCTCGCGCTCGTTCTGGGCGCGTGGGAAGCCGCGCGAGTGCCGCTCGATGTGTTCCCGGAATTCGTGCCGGTGCAGGTGGAGGTGCAGACCGAGGCCCCCGGCTTCGCGCCCGAGCAAGTCGAGCAGCTGGTGACGCGGCCCATCGAGGCCGCATTGAATGGCGCACCGGATCTGGCAGCCATGCGCTCCGAGTCGATTCCCGGCCTCTCGGTCATCTCACTGAACTTTGCGGACAACGCCGATCCCTATCGCGCGCGGCAGGGTATCGCGGAGCGGGTGGCCGAGGTCGCCAGCTCCCTCCCAGCCGGAATCGGCACGCCGACGCTCTCCCCGCTCGTCTCGAGCACGATGGACTTGCTCAAGATCGGCCTCGTCTCGGACCGGCTCGATCCGTACGCGCTTCGGGACCTCGCGCAATGGGTGCTGAGGCCACAATTGCTCGCCGTCCCGGGCGTGGCCCGCATCATCGTGTTTGGCGGCGCGGTGCGCCAGATCCAAATACAGCCGAACATGGACAAGCTGGCCGCGTACGGCATCACGCTCACGGAAGTGGCCGATGCGGGTCGCGCCGCGCTTGCCTTGCGCGGGACGGGTTTCGTCGATCTCAAATCCCAGCGTGTGCTGATCGAGACACCGACGCCCGACCCGGACACGCGCCGGATCGCCGCTGCGGTCGTCGCGGTTCATCAAGGCACTCCGGTGCGGCTCGCCGATGTCGCAAGCGTCATGGAAGCACCCGCCCTGCGCACCGGGGATGCCCTGATTCAGGGTCGGCCCGGGGTGCTCATGTCCATGTCGAGCCAGTTCGGCGCCAACACGCTCACCGTCACGCACGCAGTCGAGCAGACGCTCGCGACGTTGATTCCCACGCTCAATGCTGCCGGTATCAAGGTCTACCCAGCCCTGCATCGGCCCGCCAACTTTATCGAGCGCGCCCTGGTCGACCTGAGGCACTCCCTGCTGCTCGCCGTAGTGCTGATTCTCGTGATCCTGTTTGCATTCCTGCGCAACTGGCGCTCGGCGCTCATCTCCTTTCTGGCCATTCCCCTGTCGCTGGTCGCTGCCGCCGTCGTGCTCGGGCAAATGGGGCTTACGCTCAACACCATGACGCTCGGCGGCTTCGCGGTGGCGCTCGGCGTCCTCGTGGACGATGCGATCATCGGCATCGAGAATACCTTGCGACGGCTGCGCCTGAGCGCGGCTGGCTCCGCGGCGCGCCCGCGTCTAGAGGTGATCCGCGAGGCTACGATCGAGATACGCGCCCCGGTGCTCTACGCGACGCTCGTAGTGCTCGCGGTCTTCGTGCCGGTGCTGGTGACCTCGGGTGTGCAAGGACGCTTCGTCCGACCACTGGGCATCGCCTTCATGCTCTCGGTCCTTGCCTCGCTCATCGTCGCGTTGACGGTCACGCCTGCGCTCTCCGCTCTCCTGCTCTCGCCCCGCGAAGCGCGCATCGAGCCGCGCTGGATCAGTGCTCTCAAAGAGCTGCAGGCGCGCACCATCAACAAGGTCGATCATCGTTTCGCGTACGTGGTCGCTGCGCTGCTGGTGCTGTTCATTGCGGCGCTCGCGTCCTTGCCGTTCTTGAGCGCCCAGTTCATGCCGGACTTTCGTGAAGGGCACTTCGTCGTACAAGTCGAGAGCGCTGTTCCCGGCACCTCGCTCGAGGAAATGGAGTCGATCGGCAAGCGCATCAGCGCCCAGCTGCTCGCCTTGCCATTCGTGGCGACCGTGGAGCAGCAGCTGGGGCGTGCTCCGGGCGGCGAGGACACGTTCGGGACGCAACGCAGTGAATTTCACGTCGAGTTGCGCACCCGTCCGGGCGTCGATCAGGCCGAGGCGCAGGATCAGATTCGCCAGGTGCTCGCCGGGTATCCGGGCCTTAACGTCGAGGTGGTGACTTTCCTCGGCGATCGGCTGAGCGAGAGTCTCACGGGGGAGACTGCCGCAGAAGTCATCAACATTTTCGGCTCGGACTTGGCGCAGCTGGAAAAATTGTCCGCGGCGGCGGGGGAGGCGCTCAGCAAGGTACCGGGCATCGTCGATCTGCAAGTCCCGCACGCAAGTCAAACGCCCGCAATGCGTATCACGCTGCAGCCGGAGCTGCTGGCGGCGTATGGCTTGCCCGCGCAGAGTGTGCTCGACTCCATTCAGGCAGCTTACGCCGGCGATCTCGTCGGCCAGACCTACGCGGGTGTTCGCAAAATCGATGTGGTGGTGCTGCTGCCCGAACCCATGCGACAGCGCCTCGATCAGCTCGGCTCTCTCATGGTCGGCAGTCCCTTCGGACCCGTGCCACTGCGCACGCTCGCGCACATCCAGCCCGCCGAGGGCTACTACAGCATCTCGCACGAGGACGGGCAGCGTCGCGTCACCGTCACCTTCAATGCGCAGGGGCGAGATCTGCAAAGCGTGGTGACCGAGGCCAGGCGGCGCTTGACGGCGGCGCTGCCACCCCAGACAGGGGTGTACTGGCGCTTCTCAGGCCAGGCGGAGGCGGGCCGCGCGGGGACGCTCGAGCTGGCGCTCTATGCGACACTCGCCCTCGCTCTGGTCGTCATGATTCTGTTCCTGTGTTTTCAGCGGCGCGCGCATCCCTGGCTGGTGCTGATCAACCTGCCCTTCAGTCTGATCGGCAGCATTCTCGTGATCGCGGTGAGCGGCATCGGTCTGTCCGTCGGCTCGATCGTCGGGCTGGCGACGGTGTTCGGCGTCGGGGCACGCAATTCGATTCTGCTGCTCGCCCATTATGAGCACCTCGTCGAAGTGGAGGGTGCTGCGTGGAACGATGCGACGGTCCTACGCGGCGCCGCAGAACGGCTGGTGCCGATTCTCATGACCGCGACGGTTACCGCACTGGGACTTGCCCCGCTTGCGATCGGACTTGCCAGTCCCGGCCAGGAAATTCAGGGGCCGATGGCCGTCAGCGTGCTCGGTGGGCTCGTCAGCTCCACCTTGCTCAACCTGCTGGTGCTGCCGGCCTTCGCCAAACGATTCAGCTACTCAAGGGATGGCGAGCAGCCTGCCGGGGGCGCCGCAGCTCACTTCGTGGGCTAACCGCAGCAGCGTCGAGACACGCTGTACCGAGCGCCCGCTGGCCTCACTTTTCCTGCGCCACCTGCCCGCGGCGCCACGCGAAATACTCATCCAGTGCTTGCAGTTGCGCCATGTTCGGCACCCCATCGCGCGCGCTCGGTGTGACATCGAAATGCATCACTTTCGGTCGCGCATCGCTGAAGGGCGGCCAGGGCGGCAATCCGGGGCCGTTCGGATCGCCCGCCTTCGCAAAGTTCACCCAGTAGCTGCTCATGAGCTCCGACAGTGGCTCATCCGCAGCGCTCGCAGGCGTGAAAGAGCTCTTCAGATTGCCGAAGACGAACGGGATCTCGGTGCCATGACTCGCACCATCCGGCGCGCCGGGTATGCGGTGATCGAAATAATAGAGGTACACCTTGCCGCTGCCCTTATGCTGAGATTGCAAGCTGGCCCAGCGCCATGTCGACCAGGCAAACACGGAATCCCGGAAATCGTTCTTGGCCGCTCGGTGCGCCTCCTCGTCGGTGGCATGCGGATTCGCGGCGAGGATGAGATCGGCTTTCTCACCGTAGGTGTTGCGAATTTGTGCCTCGTAGGCGGCCGTCGTCACCTTCGGCGGCACGAACAACGCCCCTTCGTCGGAGTTCGTGCCGATGAGCACGGGCGTGTTGTTGAAGTGGCCTGCCTTGTACAGCTCGTACTCATCGCCCACGATGACATGACCATCGAGCGTGGGCCAGAAGCCACCGCCACGGACCTTCTCGGCGGCCGCGAGGATCGCCTCCGCCGGCAGCTCACGCGCGGCTTTGATGTCGCTCGCGCCGAGGGATGCAAGGAATGCCTTTCCGGTCTGCTCAGCCACCTGCAGAGTGGGAACGCCCTGGCCAGTGCGCGTGATTCTGGGAGGCCCGAGCGATCCGCCGCTTTCGGAGATCGCGCGCTGGAACAAGCCTCGTGCCGGCGGCGAAGCGGCGAGCATGCTCACCGATAGCCCACCCGCCGACTCACCGAAGATCGTCACGCGCCGGGGATCGCCGCCGAACTTTGCGATGTTGTCGCGCACCCAACGCAGCCCCGCGATCTGGTCCTCGAGCCCATAGTTACCCGAGCCGGTAGCGCTATCCTTGCTGAGCTGCGGATGGGCGAGGAATCCGAAGGCACCCACACGGTAGGCGACGGACACCAGAACCACGCCCTTCTCCGCCAGTCGAGTGCCATCGTAGAGAGGCCAGTTGGTACCACCGATCACGAACGCGCCACCGTAGATCCAGACCATGACGGGCAGTTTGTCGTGGGCAGTCTTGGCCGGCGTCCAGAGATTCAGATAAAGGCAGTCCTCGCTCACCTCCTTGGGAGCACCGAGTTGCGCGGCCAAGGCGATATTCTGCATGCACGCGGGCGCCATCGCGTCGGCCGACTTGACGCCGCTCCATGGGACGACAGGCTGGGGAGAGCGCCAGCGGTTGCTTGCGAGTGGCGGAGCGGCAAAGGGAACTCCCTTGAACGATGCGATGCCATTCGCAACGACGCCGCGCACGGTACCCCCCGTAACTTCGGCACTCTGCACCTGGGCGTGCGCGGCGAGCGGTACCAGCGCGCTCACGAGGAGCGCCGCCAGGCAGTTTCTGTTCATTGGACTCCCCCGCTTGTGGCTCCGCCGTAACACTGCACGGCGGTACCTGCAAAGGTTAGCTCAAGTCGCCATGGACCGTAACAGGACCAGGGCGGGCTGCTCGCCGCTGGCTCGCGGGCTTGTAAGCGGCAGAGCGTTTCCGCTAGTTTCAATGCGATGCAATTGGGCTTTCAGCACAGCTATGCGGCCCTGCCGGGCCGCTTTTACGCGCGGATAACACCCACGTCCGTCGCGAGCCCGCGTCTCGTCGTGTTCAACTCAGGCCTGGCCGCCGACCTCGGGCTCGAGCCCGAGGACCTCGAGCGCCAAGCCGCCGCGCTGTTCTCCGGGAACGAACTGCCCGAGGACGCCGAGCCCATCGCCATGGTCTATGCCGGGCATCAGTTTGGCGTCTTCGTACCGCGGCTCGGCGATGGGCGCGCGATCCTTCTGGGCGAGCTCAAAGGACGCGACGGCATCTTGCGCGACGTTCAGCTGAAGGGCGCTGGTCTTACTCCGTTCTCTCGCAGCGCCGACGGCCGGGCCGCCCTCGGACCCATGCTGCGCGAGTACCTCATCAGCGAGGCGATGCACGCGCTCGGCATCCCCACCACACGCTCGCTGGCGGTCGTGACGACCGGTGAACAAGTCGTTCGCGACGCGCTCGTTCCAGGTGCGGTGCTGACTCGTGTCGCCACGAGTCACGTGCGCGTCGGCACGTTTCAATACTTTGCCGCGCGTGGTGACCAGGAAGCCCTGCGCACGTTGCTCGGCTACGTGATCGCCCGCCACTACCCGGAGGCGGCCGCTGCCGCTGTACCGGCCTTAGAGGTCCTGAGGGCCGTCACGCAGCGGCAGCTCGCGCTCGTCGCCGACTGGATGCTGGTGGGCTTCATCCATGGGGTGATGAACACCGACAACATGTCGCTCTCCGGCGAGACGCTCGACTACGGACCGTGCGCCTTCATGGATGGTTATGACCCGCAGCGCGCGTTCAGCTCGATCGACCACCACGGTCGCTATGCTTATACGAACCAGGCAGCGATCGCGCAGTGGAACCTCGCGCGTTTTGCCGAGAGCCTACTCTCTCTCATCGACCCGGATCTGGAGAAGGCCGCGCAGCTCGCCACCGAAGTCGTTGCGCCTTTCATTGCACGCTTCGACGCGCGCATTCTGGCTGGAATGCGTCGCAAGCTCGGGCTCGCCTCCGCGCTGGAAGGAGACGCCGAACTCATCCGGCGTCTGCTCGGCACGATGCACGGCGCGGAAGCGGACTTCACGCTCACCTTCCGCAATCTCAGCGCCGCGGTGGACAATCCCGCTGAGCTAAGCCGAGTGCGCGCGTTGTTCCCGGACAGTGCTGCAATTGATGCTTGGCTGATAGATTGGCAGCAGCGACTGTCATGCGAACGCGGCCCGCGCTCTGAGCGCGTGATGAGCATGCGCGCGGTCAATCCAGCCTTCATACCGCGCAATCACCGCGTACAGGCTGCGCTGGATGCCGCCGAGAGCGGTGACTACCAGCCATTTCAGCGGCTGCTCGCCATCCTCCAGCGACCCTTTGACGAGCAGCCGCAGGCAGCCGGGTACACCCAACCGCCCACGCCCTCGGAGCGCGTCTTTCAAACTTTCTGCGGAACCTGAAGCCGCCCGCCGGCTGATCCCACCGCGCGCGTCCCATTTGTCCTAATACGACAGCTAGCTTGCGCGTGGCTTTCAAAACCATACGCAGAGCTTTCAAATACGACGCAAAAGCCTTCGCGAAGCTAACGTGTTGCGGACAACGTTAATTCGTGCGCGCGCCGCAGCGCTGGCGTTGCATGATGAGCCTCCAGGGGTCCCTCGATGCCACACCAAAGCATCGTTGCTCGAATCGCTCGCGTCGGAGACGCCTCTGACGAGCGTCGCATTACCGTGTTGGACGGCTGGCGCGGCGTCAGCATCCTGTTGGTCGTTTGCGGCCACCTCATCAACTACCGCTACGCACCCGCATACTTTGCCTCCGGCGGTCCCGCTCAATCACTGGTGCTGACCGTGTCCGTCTTCGGAGTTTGCATCTTCTTCGTGATCAGCGGCTTGATCATTACAACCTTGGCTATCCGTGAACGTGAGCAGCGCGGTAGCTTTTCCGCACGGTCTTTTTACCTGCGCCGATTCTTCCGCATCGTGCCGCCCTTCTACCTGTATCTGGCAATTGTGCTCCTATTGGCTTCGAGCGGTGTCATCGGGCACCGCAAATCGGAGACGCTCGGCGCCGCCGCCTTCCTCTGCAATCTGCCGCAGGTAGAGTGCGGATGGTTCGTGGCACATTCGTGGAGTCTTGCGTACGAAGAGCAGTTCTATGTCTTGTTCCCGTGTTGGTTCATCTTGTGCGGCAAGCGGGTGAGACCCCTTCTCATGGCTTTGCTGAGCGCGCTGCTGGCCGTGCCCGTCATGCGCTACGTGCTCGGCCCGACCCCGATGTGGCATGCAATCCACCAACTGACTTGGTATTTCTCGTTCATGGCGGCGGGATCACTGGTGGCGGCGAGCGCGGACTGGATGCAGAAACTCAATCGCAGTGTCTACGCCCCTTACCTATCCTGGGGCGCGGCGTTCGTGCTGCTCGTGCTGATTCTGTTCGATGGCGCTGCTGCGGCTCACCCTGGGGCTCACCGCCTCGAGCAGGTGCACGTGATCTTGAGCCCCGTCTTCGAGCCCCTCTGCACCGCATGGCTGGTCGGAACTTCGTTGCAGCGCGCGAACTGGATGACAAGGCTCTTGCACGCGCGGCCGCTGCTGTTTCTGGGGACCATCTCGTACAGCCTGTATCTGTGGCAGCAGCTGTTCACTGCGGCGCCGTCCCGCTACCTGCTCAGCAGCCCGCTGCCGCTTGCGCCCATGATGCTCGTTTGCGCCACACTCTCCTATTACTTCGTCGAGCGTCCGGCGCAACGACTCGGTAAACAAGCCGTGCGAGTTCTGCTCAACGCGCCGCGCCTGCGGCGCGCGATGGCGCTGGGCGGTTGAGGTCCGCAGGGCCCTCAGGCGTTCGGATCGTTCGCATTCGGATAGAAGAGCTGCTGTCCGTCGATGCGGTAATGAGCGATAGCGGCCTGGCCTTCCGGGGAGATCAAATAATCGATGAACTGCTGTCCCAGGTGCTGTCTCACATTCGGGTGCTTGGCCGGATTGACGAGCATCACGCCGTACTGATTGAAGAGTCTTTTGTCGCCCTCGACGACGATCTGCAGCGCCGCCTTGTTGCGGAAGTGAATCCAGGTGGCACGATCGGAGAGGACGTAGGCGCCACTCGCCGCCGCGAAATTGAGTGCTGCCCCCATGCCTTGCCCGATCGACTTGTACCAAGGACCACGGTCCTTTTCGATGTCGATGCCTGCGGTCTTCCACAGATTGAGTTCCGCCAGGTGGGTGCCGGAGCGGTCACCGCGCGAGACGAATGACGCTTGCTTTTCCTTGACGACCCGAAACGCGTGGGCGATGTCGCGGGTCCCTTTGATACCCGCCGGGTCGCTTACCGGGCCAATCAGGACAAAATCGTTGTACATGACCGGATAGCGCTTCAGACTTTCCCCCTCCGCGAGGAAGCGAAGCTCCGCCGCTTTCGCGTGGACGAAGACCACATCGGCATCACCGCGGCGTGCGGTGTCGAGGGCTTGTCCCGTACCCTGCGCGACGACTTTCACGGTAATCCCGGTCTTTTGCTTTACGATCGGCAGCAGGTAATCGAACAGGCCCGAGTCCTGCGTCGAGGTGGTCGAGGCCATCACGATCGACTTGTCAGCATCGCTTGCGAAGACCGCGGGTACACCGAGCCCGAGCAGTCCCAACGCGAACCATGCGCCCCTGCGCGTCACCGGCATCATGATAAGCCGCTGCCCTCTTGGACCAGCAACTCACCGGCGATGAATCGTTTGCCCTCCTCCGAGGCGGGTCCTGCGAAGAACGCCTCCGCAGCCCCGCTTTCGATCACGCGTCCGAGATGTATCAGCACGATCTGCCCTGCGAGACGCCGTGCCTCGCCGAGGTCGTGCGTCGCCATGACGATCTTCACTCCCGCGGCGCTCACCTTGCGGACGAGGTCTTCGATTGTCTTGGTCGCAGCAGGATCAAGGCTTGCGGTCGGCTCATCCAGAAACAGCACATCCGGAGAACGCGCAAGCGCACGAGCGAGCGCGAGGCGCTGCTGTTCTCCACCGGAGAGTCGCCGCGCCGCGCGGCGCGCGAGACTCTCGAGGCCGACCAGACGCAGCAGCTCGCCCGCGCGTCGATGACGTTCGGCGTGGGCCGTACCGGCCGCCGCCAGCGCATAGAGCACATTGCCGGCAACGCTGCGCCGTAGCATGACGGGTCGCTGGAAGACGATCGCTCTCTTGGTCGGGGGCGTTTGCTCGCTGCCGCCCCAACTGATGCGGCCGCTCGTCGGAGCGAGGAGTCCCATCGCAGCGCGCAACAGGGTGGTTTTGCCCGAGCCATTCGGCCCAATGAGGACCGTGGGCGGCCCCGCGTTGATCGTGAGTGTCACGCTGTCGAGCAGCAGCGTCGCGCCCGCCTGGACACACACGGACGAAAACTCGATAGGCAGGTCTGAGGTCAGGGCGCGCACGCCTAGGTGACCAGGCGCTCACTGGCGCGGCGCAGACCCCAGGCCACGGTATTGATCAACAGAATAACGAAGAGCAGTACGACGCCAAGTCCAATCGCAAGACTGAGGTTGCCCTTGGAGGTCTCCAGTGCGATCGCCGTCGTCATGGTGCGCGTGTAGCCCTCGATGTTGCCACCGACGATGATGATCGCTCCCACCTCCGCGGCTGCGCGCCCGAAGCCCGCGAGAAGCGCCGTGACGAGCGAGTACCTCGCATCCCAAAGGAGCGTCAGCACTCGGCGCGCTGGACGCACGTGCATCCCCGCGAGCTCGTCGCGATATTCCGCCCAAAGGTCCTCGATGGTCTGGCGCGTCAGAGAGGCGATGATCGGTGTCACGAGGATCGTCTGTGCGATGACCATCGCGGCGGGCGTGAACAGAATGCCCCAGGCACCGAGCGGTCCGGAGCGCGACAGCAGCAGGTAGGTCGTGAGTCCCACGACCACGGGCGGCAGGCCCATCAGCGCGTTGAGCGCGACGATGACAGGCTCTCGACCGGGGAATCGCGTGAGGGCGATCAAGGCGCCGAAGGGGGCCCCGAGGATTGCCGCAACGAGCGTGGCGGTCAGACTCACCACGAGCGACAGACGCACAATCGCGAAGAGCGTTGAATCTCCGCTCAGAACCAGATGCAGCGCCGAGACGTCGTCCACTCCGTTACCCACCGCAGTTCGAGCCTCGCCCTATTCCACATGGCGCGGCCGGGCGTGGCAATAAAGAGCGCCGCAACGCTGGCACCGAGAACCAGGCAAAGGCATTTCGACCCGAACTTCGTTTCGGCGCTGCTTGCGCCGCTGGTTATTCCGTGTATACTGTGTATATAGTATATGCACAGTAGCAGCGAGTTCCTTATCTCTCAGGCCGATGGCCGGCCGATGTACCTGCAGCTGATGGACCAGATCCGGCGGCGCATCGCTGCCGGTGACTGGCCCCCTGGATATGAGCTGCCGTCCATTCGGGTCTTGGCCGCCGATGTCGAGGTCAGCGTCATCACGGTCAAGCGCGCGTATCTGGAACTCGAGCGAGAAGGTGTCATCGTGACGCGGCAAGGCAAGGGTTCATTCGTCGCCAACAGTGTCGATCTCGGCAGCGAGCTGCGCCGGCGCGAGCTCGATGAGCATCTGACGGCGGCCGTGCAACTCGCGCTCGCGTTGGGACTGAGCTCCAAGGAGCTCGAGCTGCGGCTGCGCGAGATTCGTGACGAGCTCGCCCAGAAGGAGCGGTCGTGAGCGTGCCTGCCCTGCAGTTAGAAGCCGTCGAGAAATCGTACCCGTTCTTCAAGCTTGCAGGCGTTAGCCTCAAGCTCGCCGCCGGCCAGATCATGGGTTTCATCGGTCCCAACGGCGCGGGCAAGTCCACGACCATCCGCATCCTCATGGGCATGGCACAGCAGGATCGGGGCGTCGTTCGGGTGCTCGGTCGCTCCATGCCGCATGAGCAGGCGCTCGCCAAGTGGGACCTCGGCTTCATGTCGGAGGAGATGCGGCTCTACGGCTACGCGACTCTCGGCTGGCACCTGGACTTCGTGGCCTCGATCTATCCCGCATGGGATGCACGCTATGCCGCGACCTTGCTCAAGCGCTTCGATCTGCGTCCTGAGCAGAAGATGAAGCACATGTCGCACGGACAGCACATGAAGTCGCTCCTGCTGCTCGCGCTCGCACGGCGCCCGCGCCTGCTCGTGCTCGATGAGCCGATGACCGGCCTCGACCCCGTGGCGCGCCACGAGGTGCTCTCGGAGCTCATGAGCGCAGTCACCGATGAGAGCCGGTCGATTCTCTTTTCCTCCCACCATACGCAGGACGTCGAGCAGATCTGCGACCAGATCACTTTCATCGATCGCGGCCGGATCATTGAATCAAGCGACAAAGAGAGCTTTCTCGATCGGTGGCGCCGTCTGCAACTGGAGCTGCCGAGTGGCCTCGAGCTGCCTGTACTGCCCGGAGTGGTCGCCGTGAAGTCGGCCGGTCGACGGCTCGCGGCTGTAACGACCAACGCATTCACGCCCGCACTCGCCTCGGCCTATCAGGAGGTCGGAGCCTGCGTGCGGGAGATTCAGCGCATGTCGCTCGAGGAGATATTCGTCGCCGAGGTCATGAGCAGCCGCAAGGAGGTTAGCGCGTGAGCCGCTCGATCTTCTGGTGCATCGTGCGCCGCGACCTGCGCTTTGGCGGAGTCCTGATCGCCGTGGGTTTGATCCTCGGCATCGCCGGCTTCGCATTCGCGGGCCACGGTAAGGTGGGCTCGTTCATGTCGATGCTCCTGCTCATCTGCGCCGGGCTCGCGCCCGGCATCTTCATCTGCAGCCTATTCATCTGGACGGAACGCAAAGACAAGTCGCGAGTGTTCGCGCTGAGCCTGCCCATCTCTCCCGCGCGCTATGCAGTGGCAAAATGCGTCGCGGCTCTGCTCGCCTATGTGACGCCCTGGGCCGTACTGGCAGCGGTTGCGATCTCCGGGTACACCCTGCTGTCGGTGCCAAGCGGCAGCGCGCCGCTTTTCGCGACCCTGTGGCTCTTTCTCCTCGACCTGTTCTGTTTTTTTCTGTGCATCACGCTCGTCAGCGACTCCGATGCGTTGTTCACCGCGGGGATCGTGCTCGTCAACACCTCGATCGCCCCGTTTCTCTTCTTCGTACAGAACATCCCCTCAATCGGCTCTCACGTCACCGATACGCGAGCGTTCTGGAGCCCGACAGCGCTCACGACGATGGGCATCGAGGTCGTCGTCGCCGTGGGCGCGATCGGGTTCACCGCCTACCGCATCTCCCGCATGCGGGATTTCGTCTGAGGTTGCTCGCCTATGAACCAGCCACAGCAGCATCCAGCCGACCTGATTCGCGCCCTCGCACGCCCGCTTGGCGGCTCGCCCCCTCGACCGGCTCTACCGACAGATGCGACCGCAACGCCCCCCGGGCCTTCAGATGAGCTCCTGGCCGAGTTGTGCGGCGTGCAGAAACGCTATGGGAATACCGTCGCGCTCGACGGCGTTGATCTCGCGGTGCGCCGCGGCGAGATCCTCGCCGTGCTCGGGCCCAATGGCGCCGGCAAGTCGACCGCCATCTCGCTGTGGCTCGGACTTAGTGAGCCCGATGCGGGCAGCGTCCGTCTTCTGGGGCGCGCGCCCTCCGCGGTCGACAGCCGGCGCGGCATCGGCGTGATGATGCAGGAGGTTGTCCTGGCGCAAGGACTGCGAGTGCGTGAGTTGATCGATCTCACGGCGAGCTACTACCCCGAACCGCTGTCGGTCGAGGCGACTCTCGAGCTGACCGGCACGCAGAAGCTCGCTTCACGCCGCTACGGGCGCCTGTCGACGGGCCAGAAGCGCCAGGCCCAGTTCGCACTCGCGGTTTGCGGTCGCCCGACACTCCTGTTCTTGGACGAGCCCACCGTCGGTCTCGACGTTGAAGCCCGTAGCGGTCTGTGGCGGACGCTTCGCGAGCTACGCGCGAAGGGTTGCTCGATCGTGCTGACCACCCATTATCTGGAGGAAGCGGAGGCCCTCGCCGATCGCGTCGCGGTTCTCGCGCATGGCCGTCTGATCGCCTCGGGCTCGGTGGATGAGATTCGTTCACTCGTGTCGCGCAAGCAGATCAGCTGCTCCAGCTCGCTCTCCGCCGATGAAGTGCGCGGCTGGCCGAGCGTCGTCAGTGTCGCCCGCGACGCACGCCGCATGCACATCACGGCCGTCGATGCGGAGGCGGTCGTGCGTCGCCTGCTCGCAGCCGATGAAAAGGTACGCGATCTCGAGGTCCGCCAAGCGGGGCTGGCCGAGGCATTTGCGCAACTTACCCAGGAGGCCGCCTGATGAGCGCCTTACTCGCCCAGAGCTCGATGTATCCCACGGCCATTTCGTCGATGAGCAACAGCCGCCTCCTGCGCGCCTATCTGATCGAGGCGAAGTATGAATTCCTGCACATGCTGCGGGCACCCGCCTTTGCCATCCCCTTCCTGGTGCTCCCCGCGGTGGTGTACCTCTTCTTCGGAGTGCTCATCGCCGGATCCGCCAAGGACGCGCCCGCGCACGTCGCCGATTACTTGTTCTCCGGCTTTGCCGTGCTCGGGGTGTTGGGTCCCGCGCTGTTTGGAAGCAGCGTCGGGCTTGCGATCGAGCGCGATGCCGGATTGCTGCGTCTCAAGCGTGCCCTCCCCGCTCCGCCCGGTGCCTACCTGATCGCGAAGATGCTCGTGGCCATGGCGTTTGCGGCAATCGCCGCGGGTAGTGTGCTGGTTGCCGCGGTCATCGCAGGCAAAATCGACTTGTCCGCATCACAATTGCTCATGATGAGCCTCGTGTTCGTCGCAGGCACCATACCCTTGAGCTCCATCGGGCTCTTCATCGGGACCCACACATCAGGAAGCGCAGCGCCGGGCTTTGCAAACCTTGCCTACTTTCCAATGCTGTATCTCTCCGGGCTCTTCGTACCGCTGCCCAAAGTCCTGCAGCACTGGACGGTCATCTGGCCGAGCTTCCACATCGATCAGCTCGCGCTCGCCGCCGCCGGCCTGCGACAATTCAGGTTCATCGATCCGCAGCTGGCCGCCGGCGTCTTGCTGCTAACAACTCTGCTGTTCGGCGGTCTCGCACTGCGGCGTCTGCAGCGCAGCGGTTAGCGGACGACACGGCCGTTAAACCCGTAGGCTTCTCTGCGCAGGCAGCGTGCAACCACCGCCGTCGCAGCACAAGTGCCGCAGCTCGCACCGCACCATGCGAACCGGCTATTGCGGTTCGACGGCCCCTTAGGACTGGACTAAGCTCGTGCCGGCGCAGCGCGACCGAACGCGCGCGCAGTGGGGGATGCGCGTGAGCATTGCGCCTTCGGATCTCAACCTGTCTGCACAGGCTTCAACGCCGGGCGACGATGTCCTGCGAGATGCGCAGAATTTCTCTCTCGTTCTGGGCGGTCCCCTTTTCCAGCTGCTACGCCGGGCTCGCTTGTCCGACACCGAGGACGCGCTACTGCTGCGGCGCGTAATCGTGATCTCGTCCGTTGCCTGGTTGCCGCTATTCGTCCTCGCGGCGCTGGAGCACCACCTGAGGGGCCGCAGCGTCGCGGTGCCTTTCCTGCTTGATCTGGAAACGCATATCCGACTGCTCGTGGTGGTGCCGCTACTGCTGCTCGCCGAGCTCGTCGTGCACCAACGGCTGCGGCCCATCGCGCGCGCATTTCTGGATCGAAAACTGATCCCTCCCGGTGAGGTGTCCCGCTTCGACCAGGCCCTCAAGTCGGCCTACGACCTGCGCAATTCGGTCCTCGCCGAGGTGCTGCTGGTTGCGGCCGTGTATCTGGTGGGTATTCTGATCGTCTGGCGCCGCTATACCGTGCTCGATGCGTCCAGTTGGTATCTAACCTCCTCGCCGCAGGGCCTGAAGCTTTCCTTGGCCGGGCTGTGGTATGCCGGTGTGAGTCTCCCGATCTTTCAATTCCTGCTGCTGCGCTGGTATTTCCGCTTGTTCATTTGGATGCGCTTTCTCTGGCAGGTCTCGCGCATCGAGCTGATACTGGTTCCCACCCACCCCGATCACCTTGGCGGACTCGGAATGTTGTCGAACACCGTGTATGCGTTCACGGTGCTACTCATGGCGCATGGCGCAATGCTCGCAGCACAGATTGCCGGCCGCATCCTATTCCTCGGTGCAAAACTGCCGGAATTCACCATGGAGATCGCCAGTATGGTGATCTTCCTATTGTGTGTCGTATTTGGTCCGCTGCTCGTGTTCGGACCACAACTTTCGCGGTCGAAGCGGCGAGGTCTGCTCGCATACGGCACTCTCGCGGAGGCTTACGTGCGTGACTTCGATGTCAAGTGGCTGCAAGCCAAAGCGGCTGCCAATGAAGCCCTGCTGGGCAGTAGCGATATCCAGTCGCTGGCGGATCTGGCAAACAGTTTCGCAGTCGTGCGGGGAATGCGCCTGGCGCCCGTTTCAAAGGAGGCGATGGTACAACTGGCGGCTGCGGTGCTCGTGCCCCTCACGCCACTGCTGCTCACCATCATGGACCTAGAGCAATTACTGAGGAAGCTATTGGGATTGGTGTTCTAATTTCCTGCGTCGTCAATCGATCGCTCATGGTCGCGAAATCAGGTCAATCGCGGTCTGTACAGGAGCATTGGATACGCGCATCACCCCGCCGAAGGGGTTATAAAGCTCCATGATTAGAAAGATCGTGCCGGCTATCGAAAGCGCACACAGCAGCCCAACCACGAACATCGTTCGGTGGCGAGGCGCAAACAAAGCGGCGCAACCGGCGATGACCGCGAGCCAGGTGACCAGTGAAAATAGCAACGGCCGCGAGATACTGTCGCTCGACTGCGAGATGAGCAGCCAGCGCAGCTGCCCCACCTGGTCGACGATTTCGAGGCCGCGGGCCTGCAACGCACGCTGCGTCTCGTTCGTAGGAGACAGCTTGCGTAAGGCCATCCAGATCTCTTCGTAGCCGTAAAGCGCCGGCGGCGCGGCTCCCGAGCGGTTCGCAGCCGCCTCCTGCGCTACCCAGCTCATGCTGGACCGCGCTGTGATCGCATCGCGCAGCAGCGCCCGGATGGGCTGCGTGTCCGAACCGTATTGCCTCAGCGTACGGTCGAGCACGATGACCTTCGTCGCGGCGCTTTGCAGTTCCTCGCGCTTGGTGTCGTACGAGCCCTTCGCGGATGCGACGAGCAAACCCAGCACGATCGCGGCCATGGTTGCAATGAATCCAATTCCCAGCGACACGGTGGACCAGGCTTCAGCGCTCACTTGATCCCGCGGTAGCCTCGGGCGCAAGGATGCGCCAACGAGCATGGCGGCTACGATGACTGCAAATACGACGACTGCGGTGGCAATGGATCCCATGTGGCCGGATATTAGGCGGGCTCACCTTCGGTGCCATGGGACTTTGGGCTGATACCTCCTGCGCAGCCACAGGTTCTGTCATAAGCGATTCGCGCCCAGGGCCTGCCTGAGCGCTGCTTTCAGCTGAGAGTATTATGGGCTGGCGATATCTATAAGTTGAGCACACAGGGGAATCGATGAGCCATCTCGGCGCCGCACGCATCGCACGCCTGCCCCTCCTCTTAGTGGCCATGGTCGTCGTGATGGTGGCGCTGCTGGCACTCGATCGGTGCGCACAGCGCCCGATCAACCCGCCGCTTTCGCATAGCCAAGCCAAGAATGAACAGCGGTTTGAGGGAATGGAGCGGGGCCGGGGAGCGCACGAAGACCTGGTCATTCTCGCGTTTTCCGGCGGTGGAACGCGCGCGGCCGCCTTCTCCTATGGGGTTCTGGAAGCCTTGCGAGACATCCAGGTCAACACCCGTGGAGGTGGCAAGACTCGGCTGCTGGATGAGGTCGATCTCGTCACCGGCGTCTCGGGCGGCAGTTTCACGGCGCTTGGATACGGGCTATACGGGGACAAGGTCTTCGACATCTTCGAAAATAGCTTTCTCAAGCGCGACGTGCAGGGTGCGCTCCTTCGGCGGATCATGAATCCGCTGAATTGGGCCGCTCTGTGGTCATCCGGGTGGGGCCGCTCGGAGCTGGCGGCACAGCTCTACGACGAGATTCTCTTTCACGGCGCCACATTCGCCGATCTCGAGCGAGCCGGTGGACCGGTGATCGCCGTCGGTGCAACCGAACTGACGAGCGGCACGCGCATCGTATTCCTGCCGCAGAACTTCGACATCATGTGTGCCGATCTCAGCAGCTTCAAGCTCTCCCGCGCCGCGGCTGCCTCGTCGGCCGTCCCCGTCGTATTGTCACCGGTCACGATCAACAATTACGGCGGCCAGTGCGGCTATCAGATACCTCAGTGGCTGAAAATGTTTGCGGAGCAACCGAGCCCACCGCGGCCTGCCGGGCGCATCCTCAAACGGCTGCAGGAACTGGAGCAACTGGACGATGCATCCGAAGATCGATATTTCCACCTGGTGGATGGGGCGGTTTCCGACAACCTCGGACTGCGCGGAGTGTTGGACTTTCTCGAGGCATTCGAAGCACTGCGATTAGCGGGCCAACCGACACCGCTCGATCATGTGCGCAGAATCATCATCTTCGTCGTGAACTCCGCGTCATCGCCAGCACTCAACTGGAACGAAAGCGAGAACTCACCGGCCGCTGTATCGATCCTTGCCAAGGTTGCCGGTGTTCCGGTGGACCGCTATGCGAGCGAATCGATCGAGCTGCTGCGGGACATCGATGCGCGCTGGACCGCGCAACGCGCAATCCGCGACTCGCGAGCCTTTGATAAGCAGAAGGATCCTTCGGTCGCCTGGGTTGCGAATGCCGTCGACGCCGACATTTATCCTATCGAAGTGTCGTTTCAGGTTCTGGCCAACAAGAAAGAGCGCGATTATCTGAATCAATTGCCCACCTCGTTCGCCTTGCCTGCCGATGCGATCGATCGGCTGCGCGCCGCCGCGAAAGACATCATTTTGTCCTCACCGGACTTCCGGCAGCTGCTCAAGAGCACACCGTGAAAAGCGGTCGAGCCACCTGAGGCGAGACGATAGCTGGGTTGACGCGCCACGAAACACGCGTGGCGCGCGCGCGACGCGCCTCGCCGACTGGACCTGGATCCATCGGCGCACCTGAGCCTGTGAGATAGCCGGCGAGGTCGACGCAGTTATTCAGATGCGACGGGGGAAGTCCAAATGGACCGCGACGAATACCTGCGACGATTTCCCGGATATTGCAAGACATGTCAGGGCTGGGGCGTTCACAGGACATCCAGCCCCGAGTTCCGCATGTGGGAATGTGGTTGTGTAGGCGCCAACACCTGCCCTCGATGCGGAGCTCAGGACGGGTTGGTCGACCTCACGTGCGCGAAGTGCCAGTGGGACCTCGATGACAAGGAACGGGGCCTCCCGGGGTCCCTCACCATCTGACCGTCATGGGCACGGAGCAGCCGAACACCGCTCTAGGCGCCAACGAGGGTCCGCCGAGCGAGCGGCCACCGAGCGAGCGCTCCCAAGCACTCCTGGACGCGCTGCCTCGTGTGCTCCTGAACCTGGGCGCCCGAGTGCGCCTCAACTTCGGAGCACGCGGCAGGCTGGTGAGCTCGGGCTATCGGGGCCCCTGGTACACCCCCGGTCGTCAGCGCGAAAACGTGGCCAAACCGGCTGCCGTCACCGGCGGCCCGGCAGAGCCGTCGCATTCGGACTGGCACCTCTCCGAAGAGGTCGCGAAGGATTATGAAGCGGAGCTGGCGCGCCGCCGCCTGCCGACTCGAGGTTGAGACCCCCGCCGCTCCCCTACGCGATCAGCAACGCCGGCGAGTGATACTGTGTCCGCCTCTGGCAGCGGCGGACCTCAAATGGCCACGACCCGCAAAACTGAAACCCTCAGGGTGGCCGGGCGCGAGGTTGCGATCTCGAACCCCGACAAGCTGCTCTTCCCGGCGCCCAAGTACAGCAAGCTCGATCTCGTACGCTACTACATGGCGGTAGCGGACGGAGCACTGCGCGGGGCGGGTGGACGCCCCAACATGCTCGTGCGTTACCCAGACGGAATCGAGGGCGAGCACTTCTATCAAAAGCGCGCCCCCACGGCCCGCCCGGACTGGATCGAGGTGGTCAAACTACGCTTCCCTTCGGGCCGTGCCGCGGAGGAAATCGTGCCTCGCGACGCGGCGGCGCTCGCGTGGCTCGCGAATCTCGCCTGCCTGGAGCTGCACCCGCATCCCGTTCGCGCGGAGGACCTCGAGCATCCCGATGAGCTGCGAATCGACCTCGATCCGGTGCCTGGAGTCACCTGGCAGCAAATTCGGGAGGTCACCGCCGTGACTCGCGCTGTGCTTGAAGACTTTCAACTCATCGGCTGGCCGAAGACCTCCGGCTCGCGCGGGATGCACATCCTCGTACGAATCGAGCAGCGCTGGAGCTTTGATGACGTGCGCCGCGGCGCGCTCGCCCTGGCGCGTGAGGTCGAGCGGCGCGCGCCCAGGCTCGCGACCAGCAAATGGTGGAAGGAGGAACGCCAGGGAGTGTTCGTGGACTACAACCAAAACGCCAAGGATCGCACGGTCGCCGCGGCCTATTCCGTGCGTCCAACGCCAGATGCCCGTGTGTCGACGCCTCTGACTTGGGAGGAGGTGGGAAATTGCGAGCCGTCGGACTTCACCCTAGCGAGCGTGCCCGTCCGCTTCAAGGCCCTGGGCGACGTACACGCCGCGATCGACCGCCACGCCGGCTCGCTCGCAGGGCTCTTAGAGCTCTTCGAGCGGCAGGGCTTGGGAGATGCCCCCTGGCCACCGCACTATCGAAAGCAGCAGACGGAGCCTCCGCGCGTTCAGCCCTCCAAGCGCAAGCATCCGCTGATCGAGATTGGACGTGCTCGTCGCAAAGAGAGCGCGTTGGCGGGCCTCGAGCGCTGGAAAGCACGCCATCCGAGCGCGGCCAGCCACCTGGAGCCCGCCGACGTACTGATCGATGCCATGCGCGGACGCCATAGCACTTGGACACGCATTCGCATCAATCTCCAGCACGTGCCTGAGGAGCTGCGCCCAGCTCAGGAGGCGCTCGACCCCGACGAGAAGATCTTTGCGAGTTCGTAGGGTTGCGTGACCTCGAGCTGATCGTAACGGCAATCCTGCGGTCGTTTGTCGGGGCGCCACCGCAGGAAAAACGCGGCGTGACGGAAGCGATCACCCTGCATTTGATCGTATCGCACCTCGCAGACGCGCTCGATCCTGAGCGGTTCCCAGGAGAGATCCTTACCGGCGCTCCAGCGGCTCTGTGCACCTGGCATGCGGCTCGCCTCGGCGGCAACGCCCGCCCATTCGCGCCAAGGATGATCACGCATCGCCTCTTTGCGCAGGGGCGCCAGCTCTTTCACCAGCGCCCGGCGGACGACCATGCTGAAAGAGGAGCTGACTCCGACATGCTGCAGCATGCCCGCTTCATCGTATAGACCGAGCAGTAGCGATCCCACCGCCGTGTCCTTCCCGCCCTTGTGCCAACGGAATCCCGCTACCACACAGTCGGCCGTGCGCGCGTGCTTGACCTTGATCATCGCGCGCGTTCCCGGCTGGTACGGTCCCGATTCCCGCTTCGCAATCACACCGTCAAAACCTGCTCCCTCGAAGCGCGTCAGCCAGTCAAGTGCAATAGCTCGATCGCGCGTCATCGGCGTGACATGCACCGGGGGTTGAATGCGTTGGAGTAACTCCTCGAGCGCCGCGCGGCGCGCCGCTTGCGGCGAGTTCATCACACTGCGGCCAGGGACCGCGAGCACATCAAACGCGACGAATGAAGAAGGCGTCTCTTTGGCAAGCTTTGCGACGCGCGAGGCCGCCGGATGAAGCCGCAGTTGCAGCGCGTCGAAGTCGAGCCCGCGGGCCGTTGCTATGACGATCTCCCCGTCCAGTACCGAGTTCTTCGGCACTCGCTCGAGCAACGCTGCGTGGAGCTCCGGGAAATAGCGATCGAGGGGTCGTGCATCGCGGCTCTGGATGAAAACCCCCTCCTCGCCACGGAACACGAGCGCTCGAAAGCCGTCCCACTTCGGTTCATAGATGTAATCACCCACCGGCAGCTCGTCCGCGAGCTTCGCGAGCATGGGTTCGACGGGCGGCGTGACGGCAAGCCCGGCAAGGCTGCTCAACGCATTGCGCTCAAGTTCGGGCCCCCGCGCGAGCGTACCCCGGGCATCGCGGTCTGCACTAAGCTGCACCCTGTGGTCCTGGAAATACTCTCTCCAGTGTCTGTAGGTCCTGCGGCGTAAGCATTAGCGAAAGCGCCGCGGCGTTCTCCTTCACATGCGCTGGCGAGCCGGACTCGGGTATTGCGATCACGTTGCCGCTGCGAATGACCCAGGAGAGCGCAACCGCGGCGGCCGAGCATCCATGCATGGCGCCGATCTGCGCCAGAGTATCGTCAGCCGTCACGAGATTATTGTCGCCGCCGAGTGGCGAATACGCCATCACCGGCACATTGTGCTGCTGACACCACGGCAGAAGGTCGCGCTCAATGCGTCGGTTCTTGAGACTGTAGGCAACCTGATTGGTGACACAACGGCCTCCATCTGGAACACGCAACAGATCTTCCATCTGTCCAGTGTCGAAGTTGGATACACCCCACGCGCGAATCTTTCCGGCCGCGCGCAGCTGCTCGAATCCCGCCACAACGCCGGCAAATTGTGAGCTGGGCGTTGGCCAATGCAGCAAATAGAGATCGAGATAATGAGTGCCGAGGCGGGTGAGGCTCGCCTGGCAAGCACGCGCGATGCCGTCCCCGGACACTTCATCGCCTTCGACCTTGGAGACGAGAAACACACGTTCGCGCTCACCGGCAAGCACGTGACTGATCAATTTCTCGGAGCGGCCGTTGCCGTAATTTCCTGACGTATCGATCAACGTCATGCCGAGCGAAACACCCATCCGCAATGCCTCTTGTTCCGTGGCCGCCGGATGCCTCCCCTGTCCCAGGTGCCAGGCGCCTTGACCGAGCGCGGAAACCAGGGTGCCGTCCGGAAGCTTTACGGTACGCGCTGCGGCCTCCGCACCCGTTACCGCGGTCACTGCACCGGCAGCGGGCCACGCGAAGCCGAGGGCGGCACAACGTGCACTAAACTCACGGCGGCTCAGCAAGTGCTTGTTCATGTGTCCATCTCCTTCCGGCGCCACAATTCTATCCTCTGAATACGCTCTGCCGCGTCCGACGCCAGCGCTAGCGAGACCCTAATCAGGGCTTTGATGCGCGAGGATCTACTCTGCATTGACGCCGTGATCGCTAGAGGCGAACGTGCCCAACGAGCAGCTGTTGCAGCGCACATTGTAGCGCCCCGCAGGAATTCCTCGAGTGTCCAACCTCGCTCTCGCGGACCTCTCCAGGTGCCGGTGGTCCCGCGCTCGGTGAAGCAAAGCAAGCCCAGCCGGCACTCAAGCTTGGGACCTGCGATACTAGGCAAATGACTATGACATCGAGAACAACAGTGCCTTCGCACTCCAGGTTTTACTCGTTCACGTTCGCTTTGTTGCTTGGCGCCGCGGCCTGGCTCTCCGGGTGCGCAGATGTCGCGACGAAGAGCACGTGGCGGGAAGGGGCATCTCGCAGCCAGAATTTCCAGAGAATACTCATCGTTGCCGTCAGCACCAACTACGACCTGAGATGCCAGTTCGAGTCTGCCTTTGCCTCTCAAGTCAGAAGCGAGTCGACCAAGGCATTCTCGAGCTGCGATGTGCTGAAGGAGCAGGACCCGCTGAACCGCGAAAACGTAGAGCGTGTGGTCAAGCAAGCCCGTGCCGACGCTGTACTCGTGACGACTCTCGTCGCTCTGAACTCCGGCACGTCGGAAGGAAACAGCATGGACACGCGCGGTTCCTCGCAGTACAAGGCCATCGGTTACGGCTTCGGCGAATACGGTATGCCGGTAACCTATGCGGAGTTCGGCACCGCGGACCCGCTTGCGACCATCCAGACCTCGGTACATGTTTTCACGAGGCTCTACGACACGCGTGATGCGAAGCTGCTCTACACGATTGACACCAAGACCAAGCCCCACGAGGTCGAATCAACTCAAGACTCCATTCTCAGGATCACGGCGCCCACAGCGGATCGCCTGCGCAAGGACGGCCTGGTCCGCTGAAGGCCTGCGTGCGCTCTACGGGACTACCCGAAGTGACGCGCGGCGCGCGTTCAGATTGCTGTCCAGGCTGTCGCCCGTTACCACGCCGCGGCGCCAGCTGACGTGGAGTTGTGTTCTCGCGGGGACACCGACTGTGCGTAGTCCCGCTGCGACAGCTTTGGCGCGACTCTCGGCGAGCGCTGGCCCCTCGGTGTAGTGTCCACCCGCCGAGAGGCGAATCTGCGCTCGGTAGCCGACGATCTCTATCCGCGACGCCTGCGCCGCAGTCGCGTATCGCGCTGCCTCCTCGATGGCGACTTGAGCCTCGCGCCAGAGCCGTTCGCTTTCGACGCTGAAAGGCACCGTGAAGGACCGTGGGCTGAAGGGTGCGGTGAAATGCTCGGGGACCGGAGCCACTCGCGGAGGTGGCGGAGGTATGCCTCTGACCCCTGAGGGTCCCGGTCCACGCTCGTGCGGCGGATCGGGGTATCCCGATGCGGGCAGCGTTTCGTTGCAGGTGGTATCGACCTCGGGTAACACGGAGACCCGCACGTGCTCCAGGACGATACCACCGCAAATTCGCGCTGCGCTCGACAGGATGCCCTCCACGAGCATGCGGTGCCGCAATTGCGGCGGATAGAACTCGGAGGTCAGATCGCCCTGCGCTCCTAGATAGTAGAGCTCCCCATGAGACTCCCCCAGCCAGCAAGGCACGTTCGTGTCGCGCAGGATTGGACAACCGACGAACACCAGCTCCCGTGTGGAGGTATCCGCGACAGCGACCACCGATCCCATCGCCAGAAGCAACGCGTGCATGAGGCACCGCTTCATAGGACTCCCAGGAAGTTGACCAGATCCTGCTTCTCCAGCTCGGTGTAGTGCGCCTCGAAGCGCTTGTCGTAGTAGTCAACCAACTCGCGCAAGTTGCTCGCCGCGCCGTTCGAGAAGTACGGCGCTCGTGCCGCCAAGCCGCGGAACTGCTGCATCGTGATTGCGCCGATGTCGAGACATCGACCCGAGATCAGTGCGCGGCCGGGATCGTGCGTATAGACGACGCGCCCGAGATACGGATGTGGTCGACTCGAAGAGCGGCAGGTCAACCTGAACAACGGCAGATCTGCCGTTGACGGCAGCTCGTTTGACCAAGGTTGGTTGGCTGTTCCCAGGTCCATCCAGCCCGGCGCCAGATCCATGCCTGTGAGCCGCGCGTTGTGGCATGTTGCGCAGGTCCGTTTGATTGGATTGCCGAGACCGGTGGTGTTCAGATGCGTCACGTCCCGTATATAAAACGGGCGGATCAGAAAGACTTCCATACCACGGGCCACCGAGGCCCTGAAGGCCGCGCGTGCATCGGTCGCCGGTGGATTAGTCCATTCATCGAAGTATCCGAAAACCGGGGCGTACAAGTTATCGCCCAGGCCTGGGGTGCCTTTTAGCATCGCTCCCGGGCCGAGCCCCGCTGGCACTCCTGCTCCGGTCAGATCGCCCCCGAGCGTGGAGGCACTCGAGGCGACGTAGAGCTGATTCTCGAAATCGACGATCCGGAGCAGCTGGCTCTCGCTGGGAGGCGTCTCGGTCTGCAGATGGGTGAGCGCGGCACTCACCGCTTGCGTCAGCGTCGTCGGCTCGCGCGCGTCCGCCATGATGTTCATGTTGACGAAACGGCCGCTGTCCGGATCACGCACCATCGGACTACCGTCCTTGACGTTGAACGGCGCGCCGCCACCGAACAGCACGTACTTCATATTGGCAACGATTCGCGGCCTGCGGAACACGGACACTTGGGGGTTACGGCTGTGCAGACCGTAGCGTGGGTCGGTATTGCACCCTGACGGATCGCTCACCACCTCCAAGGTGAACTCCGGCTCGATCGGAGTTCCATCCGCGCCACGCGGCGGCCACGGCAGAAAGATACGGAACAAGCCATGGTTGAGGAGCAGTGAATGCGAGCTCTGCAGCGCCTGCGGAGCACTCGGACAATTGGACCCATCGACTGCCGCGAAGATCGGATCATGGCCGGCGGTGGCGCGCCAGCGCTCACGGATAGCTGCCACGGAGAGGCTCATCGCATTGGCGGGCTGATGACAGCTCACGCAGGCGCGGCCGTTGGTACCGATCGGCTCAAAGAAGGGATGACCCCTGGTATCGATGGGCCCCGACGCATTGATCAGGCCGATCCGTCCGTTTGGGTCGTCGAACTCCGTCGATGCTGGCAGCTGCGCGGCTAGTCCGGGCGCCCACCATTTGGACGGCTCGTAGTCCGATCGAGCCGCAGGCGGACCCGTTTGTGCACTTCCCGACCCCGCCGGTCCTGCGAGCGAACACGCTGGCGCCAGGGCGGCGGCGAGGACCACGAGCCCAGCCCAGCGCACCGTGCGATGAATGCCGTCGATCGAATCGCCGCCGTACTCTCTCCCCGAACGCATCCTCATCCGCACCTCGTACCCGCATTGGCGCAGGAGCTGCCTAGCGTGTGAAATACATTTTGCCCGCTTCAGTCGAAACGCAATATGCATATGCACAAGAAGTCTAGCTCGAGAGATGGAGCGCCAGTCGGCTGGGTCTATGATCGAACGCCCTGCCACCGAGAGCCTCGGTTGAGGCTTGGACGTGGCGCTTCATCAACCGATGGATAGCACCGAGATTGGCTAGCTGGAAAGAACGCCTTGCGGAGAGGATCTCGGTCGAGCTCGCTCGCGAAATCGATGATTTTGAGGGCAAGATCGATCTCAAGAAGCAGGGCAAGATCGAGGACAAGCTGTTCACCGAGGCCCGGTTGCGCCGCGGCGTGTACGGCCAGCGCTATGACAATGGGCAGCGTCACGACGGCATCGTGCATCGCAGCCTGCCATTCCCCACCCAAGCGACCAAGGGTCCGGACACGTTTTGGGATGCGCCGGGAATGCAGCGCATCAAGATTCCCTTTGGTGGCCTGAATCCAGACCAGATGGATGTCCTCGCCGATGTGGCCGAGGAATACTCCGACGCGATCTGCCACGTTACCACTCGCCAAGACGTGCAGTTGCACTACGTACATATCGAGGATGCGCCCGATGTCATGCGTCGGCTGGCGTGCGTCGGCATCACGACTCGCGAGGCCTGCGGCAACACGGTGCGCAATGTCACGGCCTGCTCGCTCGCCGGGGTGTGTCGCGGAGAGGCCTTTGACACCACTCCTTACGCGAAGGCCCTCGCCTACTTCCTGCTGGGTCATCCGGACACCCAGGACATGGGCCGCAAGTTCAAGGTTGCCTTCTCCGGCTGCAAGACCAGCAGCTGCGGCCTGACGAACATCCATGATCTCGGTTTCATCGCCAAGACCTGGCAGGAAAGCGGCTTTACGCACCGTGGTTTCGAGGTCGTCGTCGGCGGTGGTCTCGGCGCAGTGCCCTATGATGCGAAGCTGTTCGACTCCGCGGTGCCGGAGGAGGAAATCCTGCCGCTCGCGCAGGCCACCTGCCGCGTCTTTGCCCGTCTGGGCGAGAAGCGCAATCGCGGTCGCGCACGGATGAAGTTCTTGATCGAGAAGATCGGCTTCGAGGAATTCCGCCGCCGGGTGCTCGAAGAGCGCAAGAGCTTGCGCCCCGATCCGCGCTGGACAGATTACCTGCGGGATGTCGCGCGCTATGAAGAGAAACCGGCCAAAGCCTCCTCGAGGCTCGACTTGGCCCATCTCGATCCGGAGTTCGAGGCCTGGCGCTCCACCAACGTCTACGCCCAAAGGCAACCGGGCTATGTGGTGGTCACGGTCACTCTGCCGCTTGGGGACATTACGTCCCGGCAGCTGCGCCGCCTCGCTGACATCGCTCGCCGGTACGTGGGCGATAACGTTCGCACCACCGTCGAGCAGAACCTCATCCTGCGCTGGGTCTCCGAGGCCGACCTGCCGTCGCTCTACGCGCAGCTCAAACGTCTCGATCTCGCATTGGGCGGCGCCGGCAAGATTGAGGATGTGGTTTCCTGTCCGGGTACGGACACCTGCAAGCTCGGCATTGCCGCCTCCCGCGGTCTGGCTGCAGTGCTGCACGAGCGGCTCGTCGAGCGGCGCGAGCGCGGCGGAATCGACCCGGCGGTGCGCGATCTGCACATCAAGATGTCGGGCTGCTTCAACTCGTGCGGCCAGCACCATTTGGCGGACATAGGCTTCTACGGCGTCTCACGCAAGATCGGCGGGGCCACCGTTCCGCACTTTCGTGTGCTCCTTGGCGGTGAGTGGGGAAACAACGGCGCGACCTACGGTCTGACCATTGGCGCGGTGCCGTCCAAGAGAATCCCCGAGTTCATCGACCACGTGACCGAGCGCTATCTGGCAGAACGTCGTGCGGGGGAGCGCTTCAAGGATTACATCATTCGCATCGGCAAGAAGGCTCTCAAGGCGATGGTCGATGCGTTCTCCGCAGTGCCCCCTTACGCTGTCGATCGCAGCTTCTACTCCGATTGGCGTGACCCGCGCGAGTTCACGATTTCCGATATCACTACGGGAGAGTGCGCAGGCGAGGTCGTGCCGCAAATCGAGTTCGCTCTGCAAGCGGCCGAGCAGCGCAATTTCGAGGCGCAAATTCACCTGGAGCAGAATGAGTTTCAGAAGGCCGACGAAACGGCGTACCAGTCCATGCTCATCGCCGCCCGGGGCCTCGTGCGCACGCAGCAGTCGGACCTTCCCGACGAGGAGGATCTGATCGTCACCGAATTCAAAGCGCGCTTCTACGACACCCAGCTGTTCCAGTCCCCGGATGCAGGCCAATATGCGGGCGGCAAGTTCGCCCTCTACCTATTCAACCGACATGCAGACAGAGAACGAGAATTCACTGCCGACAAGGCGCGCCATTTGGTGGAAGAGGCTCAGCTTTTCATCGAGGCAGCCCACAGCTGCCAGCAGCGCATGAGCGAGCAGCGAGCGAAGGCGCGAGCGAGCTTGGAGCGGCCCAGCGCCGCGCTCGCCTAGCGCCCATGGACCTGCATAAGTTTGGCATCAAGTTCCTCGCCGTCGATGCGGACGGGGTCGACATTCTCAAGCTCATTCCCCTCTACCATCGCTGGATTCAGCAAGGTACGCTCGAGGACCTGCTCATCGACGTGGCCGATTACAGTCACGTGCCGGCCGGCCCCGGCGTCATGCTTATCGCCCACGAGGGCAACTACGCCCTGGACGAGTCGGGCCAAGAGCGCGGTGTCCTGTACTACAGCAAGCGGCGGCTGCCCGGCGAGTTGAGCGAACGCTTCGCGTCGGTCGCGCGCAAGGCGCTGAGGGCCGCCGATCTCATGAGCGCGGATGCCGAGCTCGCACGTGCACTGAAGATTCCCGGCAATCGCCTGCAGTTCTTTGCCAATGACCGGCTGACCGCACCCAACACGGATGCTGCCTATATCGAGCTCGAGCCGGCGTTCAGATCCTTCCTCGACCGTCTCTACGCCGGCAGCCGGTACACTGTGGAGCGCGAGAGCGATCCCAAGGAGCGTCTCTCGCTCCGAGTTCAAGCCGAAAACGAGGTCCCGCTCAAAACCTTGCTGGCTCGCTTGACCCACAGCGCCAGCCTGTCATCTGACAAGCCCTCGCTCAAAGTAGATCCGGCAATTCAGCTCGGCTGATAGCCCCGCCCTGCGATCGCGTGCAGGGTTTGAGTGAGAGCTGCAGGTGGCGGAGTCGAGATTGCGGACTGCCGTGCTCTTGCGGGGATCGGCGGGGCGCTGACGGTCGCAAGCGCCACTGTGGAGAATCCGATCAGATCACATCGGGAGAGCGGGCCCACTTTGTTGATTCCTCTGACGCCGCCGGGATCTTAGCATTTGGTCCATATCTTCGATCGAGCACCGGGCTCGAGCTGCAGCAGGTCCGCATGCCCGGCGCATTGCCAGTAGTGTCCTCGGAACGCCTCTTGCTTGTTCTCTCGGCGTAGAGGACCCGAGAGCCAGGGCTGAAGGGGTCCCTGGCGTGACCTGAAGAACCGCAGGAGGCCGTTCATGTTTCCCAAATCTCATCCATTGGTTTGCAAGACTCTGACCGCCACGGTCGCCGGACTCGTACTCGCCCTACCGAGCGGTTTGGCATTCGCTCAGGCGACTTCGAGCACTCCGGACCAGCCTTCCGCGAGCAGCCACTCGACCAAGAAAAGCGTGAGGGAGCTCACCGAGGAGCTAAAGGCCCAAGACAAGCAGATGCGCGAGGCGACCGCCGAGCTGAACAAGTCGCGCGAGAATCTCGCGCGCACGCAGCAGCAGCTCGACGAAGCGACTAAGCAGGAGAAGCACCTCGCGAGCGCGGAGCACCACACGGCGAAGTCCGAGCGGCAAGTGGGGCAAAAGGCCGAAAACGCGCAGCCGCAAAGCAACGAGCAGCCGTCCCCGAATCCTCCCAACCCGCAGCCGACTACACCTCGGTAGCTCAGGGACTCCCCGATCGGTGTGATGGCGCCTGCGGCCATCCGCCGATCTGCCGTTGTCTGGGCGTATGCGCCTGGTTGTGCCGGGACAGCGTTGACGTTAGCTTGAGAGGTCGCGAGTCGGGATCCATTCTCCAGGCTTAACCGTTTTCACAGGCGATGCACTTGACTTTGTGGCACCGGGTAGCTGTTCTCGCGCTGCTGGCGAGCCTCATCATCGGCTGTGACAAGCTCAAAGCGAACTCCGAGAGCCAACAGTCCGCGAGTCGTCCGAGTCCGCAGGAGCTGCACAAGATCAGCTACATGTCACAGGCGACGGTCGGCCCAAACGGCCAGACGATTTTCGATCACCTCGAGCAAGCCAAATCCTGTCGCGATCTCGAGCTTGCTATGCGCTGGAATCGCCCGCCGGATGTCGCCAGCGGTCCTTTCAATGCCAAGATGGTTTACCTGTCCTCGAGCGTCCCTGCCGACCTGCCCAAGCAGTCTGAGGTCTTCATCTCGGGCAAGATCAAGCGGGGCCAGTCACTGTCCTCCGGCTCCTCCGGATGGTCGCTGAAGATGAAGGACGGCTCTGAAGTGCAGGTAATCGAGCCTTCGGATTACTGGGAGAAGCAGGAGCAGACCCAGCAAGAGGGCGGATCCGCCTCGATCGTCAAGCCTTACACACCGGGGCGCACATTCTGCGGACGCGGCATCTATCAGGGGCCGATCGGCAAATCGCTCGACGACGGTCAGAGTGTGCCGCTGGTGGAGATGCTGTTCGGCATGGATCGTGCCAGGTGAGGACGCGCTAGCGCCCGCAGTGGTGCTTTGTGTGGCGGCGGTTGTGGCAACTCTATTGTTTTGTCAGCCAACGCTGTTGTTCGCACTCTTTGGGTTGCTCGACGAGAACTCTTCCCTCTTCAGTCTGATAAGCGCAACTCCAGACGAGATCACGGCCCTCGATGCGTGCACTGCTCCCCACGAGTACCCCCAGGCCACCTCGGTTCGAGGCCTGAGGAGAGCTCAGGGTGTGGTAGACCTGAGGCGCCGCTTGCGTGTGATCGATATTCTCAGACGCACAGCCAAACAGGACGGTCATCGCTAGCAGTGCGACGTTCGCATCATGTCGTCCGAACCTCGGCATGCTCCTCCCCCTTTTGAGTCCTTATTTTGTTTTCGACCGCGGGCGTCAGCGGGACGAAAGGATTGTAACCACTTGTGTCCATGAGGACCAACCTCGCCTAGGACAGGAACCGGACCATTTAAATCAAAGCCTTACGTGTGTTAACAGTGCCCATGGGCCGGTTGCTGAAAGCGGAATTCGGCCGCTTCACATCGCCCGACCTGAAGGCGAACCGTCGGGTGCGATGGCCTCGCTGCGGCGGGTGCCGCAATGCGAGCGGCACCGGCCGCGCAGGCTCAGACCGTGGTTTCGGTCGGGTTACAACGCCGCTGCAGTTTTGGGCGCGGCTGCCAGGTACAAGGGGAACACTTGAGGCATGTAATGCTCGAGCTCTGTTATCCGGTTGGTCGAGGCGGGGTGCGTGCGCGGCGGTTCGCTTTTCTCGGCGGGCATCATTTTCTTCCAAAGGCTGATAGCTTCGTGGGGTTCATAGCCCGCAAGTGCCATGAGCTCAAGCCCCATCACATCTGCCTCGGCCTCTTGTTGAGGGTCGTGCGGCAACTCGAAAGTCACCGACGCAACCTGGTCCGCTAGTTCCATTGTTCCGGGACCACCGCCCGTGAGCAACGCAAGCCCCACTAGGGCCGCCTGCTCCTCGTAGGAGCGTGACACGCGCTCGCGAGTATGCTCGCGCAGCGCGTGCGAGATCTCGTGTCCGAGAACAGCGGCGATTTCCGCGTCATTGAGCCGAAGTTTCGTAACGGGCCCACTGTAGACCATGATCTTCCCACCCGGCATGGCGTAAGCGTTTATCTCGGGAGGGGTGAGCGTGTTGACCTCCCATTTCCACTCGGTGCGTCCGAGCGGAAGGTCGCCGTTACGGGAATCAGTCGATCGGTGATGTGTCGAATGCGCGCGCGCCGCGCTTATGGGTCGCTGCAGTGGTTTCGCATGGGCAGGGCAGCGACAGCACACGCGCATTTTCACAGGGAGTCAAGGAACTCGACGACCGCCTGCTGATCCTCCTGGCTCAGATTCTCGAAGCGCTGCGTAACCTCACTCGCCTCGCCCCGATGCCGGGAGATGGCATCACGAAGGGTCAACGAGGCCCCATCGTGCATGAACATTGTGTGCGTGCGCACACCCCAGAGGGGCGCCGTGCGCAGGCGGTTGGCGACCGATCGAAAGGCCTGATTAGGAACGTTCTTGCTCGCGCTCTTGCCGTAGTGCTCCTCAACCGGGATGACGATCCCGTCTCCGGTTCCCACATCATGCAGCAGGAAGTCGCTCCACGGATGGAAGGTCTTGCTGCCGAGTGCGGCGGGAACGGTGAATTTCCCGCCGTTGAGCGCGGTCCCGGTCGGTGCGGTCGTGAGCGTCGCAACATGACACGTTTGGCAGCCGACTTGCCCGAAGATCGCTGCACCGCGCTTGGCCGCCGGAGTGGCCGCCTGCTCAGCATCCCGCGATGGTACTTTGAGAGCACGCACGAAGCGGGCGAAGTGGTCAATGTCCGCGAGTCCGTCTGCACCGGGCGTATCGTTCGGCTCGCGCACTGTGTTGCAAAGATCAGTGACCTCATCGGGAAGCAGCGCGTTGGTGATGCCCATCTCATTGAGATAAGCGTCTGCCGAGAACGACAATAGACTTGCGTGCTGGTCCTTCCAGCCGAAGCGACCGACGCCGACCATCCCGGGAGCTTCCAGGATCGGCACGAAGACGACTAAACCGCAGATCTTGCCGCCGTCCTTGGCGCACTGCCTCTTGGAGATGTCGATCAAAGTCTGATCGGCCACGGCCTCCACGAAGCCATCACCGAAAAGCCCGACCGAAAGCCGCAGCGTGCGGATGGTCTCCGAATCCGGCACGCGCTCCTGGATTTCGGTGGTGGGAAATGCGGCATTTGGGCAGATGGCGCGCTGGTTGACGAGCGTGCGGCCTTTGATGATCACCGCGCCACGATTGATGGGAATCTCGGCATTCTGGAAGCTACCGTCCGGTCCTTTGTGACCGACGCGCAGCTCCAGTACCTGGCTCGTGCCACCGCTCACTGGGCTCTGGTGGCACTCGCGACAGGACTGCGCGTTATAGAGCGGACCCAGTCCATCGGAGAGCGATTCGAACTGATCGAACTTGGCTTGATCCGCCTGATGCGTCGCTCCGTCCGCCAGTCCGTTACTCAAATTGTCGAAGCCGCTGGGAGCTTCGGCTGGAGGGGCCGCCACTGGCTTCGCGCGCGGCGCGGTAGGAGCTTCGGTGCGCGGACTGGTCGAGCAAGCGATGCACAGAAGGATCAGGCCGAAAAGAGCAACGCACCGTGCTGTTTTCATGGGCGCTAGTCCCCGTCGATATGAGTTCAGAGACTGTGGCTGCTAGAAAGCTGTAGCGATGAGCATGAGATCATAGGTTCAAATCGAGACGGTTGAAATCGGCATCCATAAGCCCTTGAAGATAGGAAAAAAATGCAGCGCGTCGGCAAGTGCGTAGAGGTGCGCGGAGGGTCACCGAGCCGCGGAGGTGAAGTGGCGGAGTGCGGCCATTCGCGCCGCTCGCGGGCACAGGGCGAGCTCCCGATTTCGGATGCTCGTCTTTATACTCTGAACCCAATGCACAGCGTCCTGTGCTCTCTCATCGTTGCCGGAACTCTCTCGGTCTGCCTCGGCGGGACCAAGGCGACTGTCGCCTCCGCAAATCCGCTTCTGTACCCGAGTCGCACAGAGGTTCGGCACGTCATGCTCAGCCGCGATGAGCTGAGCGCGCCGAAGTTGGCGCTCGCGACCTTCGGCCCGGGACCACTCTATTGGGAGCGATTCGGCCACAATGCAATCGTCGTCGATGACCCGGCCGCTGGTGAACGGATCGCCTATAACTACGGCGTATTTGATTTCCAGGAGAAGCATTTCCTGCTGAATTTCGCGTTGGGGCACATGAAGTACAGTCTTGACGCCGAAACTCTGGACGAAGACCTCGCGACGTATGTGGTCGAGGGCCGCTCAGTGACCGTGCAGATGCTCAACCTGACGCCGGCGCAAGCCCGGCAGTTGGCGGCGTTCCTCGCTTGGAATGCGCAGCCGCAGAACGCGGACTATCGATACGACTACTTCCTCAACAATTGCTCGACCAAAGTACGCGATGCCCTGAATCGAGCACTGGGCGGTGCTCTCGAGCGCCAGCTTGCGCGCCGGCCGGCGCCTCACACTTACCGCTTTGACGCCGTCCGGTTGATTTCGCCGGAATTCTGGTTGGCACTCGGCATGGACACCGGGCTTGGTCCGAACGCAGACGGCACGCTCAACCTGTGGCAGGAGAGCTTCGTCCCCATGGTACTGAGCCGCGCGCTGAACGCTGTCACGGTGCGTGATGCGAACGGCGACGCCCTGCCGCTGGTGAGCGAGGAGCAGGTAGTCTTGCCCGGAAGACTGCCGCCCGCACCTGCAGCACCGCTTGACCTTCGATTGCCCTTCCTGGCCGCGGGGATAGCCTTAACCGCACTGCTGCTGTGGCTCGCCTACGCGCAAGGTCCCCTCTATCGGGCGTCCTTTGCGTTCCTGGCTATCGCATGGTGGCTGATCTGCGGATTGATCGGGCTCATGCTGGCGGGCTTGTGGGGTTTGAGCGATCACTGGGCCGCCTGGCGTAACGAGAACCTGCTGCTGCTCAATCCGCTGTGTCTGCTTCTACCGCTCGCGTGGTGGCGGTCGCCGCGCAGCGCCCGCTGTTTGGCCACGCTGATTGCCGCGGCCGCGCTGAGCAGTCTGATCGTCCGCACTCTGCCCGGTTGGTACCAAAGCAACCTTGCCTACATTGCTCTCGCGGTTCCGGTACACCTGGCCCTCGCGACGTTGACCTGGTGTCAGCCTTCGCTCGCAGGCGGTTCCGAATGCCGGGATGCCCGCCTCGCCTGAGCCGCAATCAAGTCTCTTGAAACGCCGATGCTCGCAAACGTCAGAAGGCGAGAACCGTTTGAATCATCGGCACCCAGGCGGTCATGCCCGCGGTATAGGGAGTGAAGGTACCGCTGTAGGGGACGTTTACGGTCCGCATCAGCTCGGCGCTCAGCCACAAGCGCTCGGTCGGCAGGAAATACCACTTGGCGCCGACGGCCGCCTCCCAGGAGTTGCGAAATTGTCCGAACACCAGCGAAGTGCGGCCATAGGCCATCAACTTCTTGGGAACGAAGAACTCGCCCACCGACAACTCGAAACCGTGGTCGAACGTGGAGGACAGCGGCAGGGGACCATTAGCCAAGAAGTCGCCTAGCCAACGAAAATAGTACTGCGCGTTGATCGCAAGCCCGTTCCATTTAAGACCGGCATCGATCGCCCACATCTTGTAGGTGGCCTTATCCACGGTCACACCGGGCGCGAAAGCTCCGGTAGAGAAGGTAAGCACGCCGTCGGAGTTATACATTGAGGTGTTCTCAGGATTGGACGTATCAAGATCCGAGAAGCGATCCTCCCTCGCTCTGGTAAACGAACTGCCGATTCGAATGCGAACGCTATCGGTGGCGAAATAATCGTCGTACATGTTGCGCGATTTACCGGGCGGGCCGTAATCCCCCAGCGGCTCCCACCACACGCTGCCCGAGTACATCAGATCCGTGTCAATCCTGTTTGCCGAGATGTTGAGCGTATTGAGACCGTTGCCGACGAACGCCAGATAGTACAGGTGCTGCACCGCTTCACCGTTAGCCCACACCCCCTGGGTGAAGCCCGGGCGAAAGAAGTTGTCCGCCATCGTCCTGTCGGTTGATGCGAAAAATGGAAATGTGTTGACGAGCGAGCGGCTGCCTGGAACGCCCGTGTAACCTCCGGTGAGGGTTAAGGCATCGTTGAATTGCCAACCGATCGTGCCGGCCACGACAATCGATGCAGCACCGGCGGACGTCCACACGGTGCTGCTATAGCGCAGCCTCGGATCGAAGATGTAGCCGCCCAAAATGAACATCGAGCGATTGACCGTGATGTCGTTGCGTGTATGAACGTCGCGGACCACGCCCAAGTGGTCGGTGTAGGTGTCATTGGCCGAAGTTGTATTGAGATAGCGGATCTGGGTATTGACGTTGAACTTCAGCAAGAAGGGCACCGTAGCGTCGGCGGGAGTCTCCCAGACTACGATTCCGTCCCGGTAACGCCCGGGGGTCTCTTGTTTGGCAACGACGGCTTCCGGCTGCGTGGCAGCATTACCGGCATTTGCGGCCGCCGCCGTCTGCGGAGCCGCTGCATTTGCGGCCGGTAGCGAAGCGGAATTCGTGGCGGAGGGTTCATTTGGCTTTGCAAATGGCTGGGCTTGCGCGGCGGGCGGACCCTCGAGTTGTCGCTGCAAACGGTCGATTTTGTCCAGCAGGGCCTTCTGCTGCTCCTCCGTCTTACGAAGCTGTTCTCGAACGGCAGCATTCTCGGCCTTGACGGCCGCGATCTCCTTCTCCAGCTCGCTCTGTGCGGGCGTTGCAGCCGCCTGCCCATAGGCACAAGTGGTGAAGAGCGCCACTAGGATACCTACGCACAGGATCGAGAGTCTGACGTCCGCGCACGGCCTCAACATGAACAACTCCTTAGGGGCGTTCCTACAGGCAAGCAGTAATCAGCACTTCAGCCCGTGGGCGTCCGACCCTCGAAAACAGATGAACTGACAGCCGGCGGGACGCACGCGCGAGCCGCGCGCTCGCCCTATTCCTCGATCGTGGCTTTGAGCCGTCCCGGCCGATTGGCGCGCACGAACAGCCGATAATCACGCTGGTTCTGATCGGCGTAGTCAACCGCAAACTCAGTGACCGCATCGTCCATGACCCGAGCCGAACCGACATAGCCGGCGCTGATCGCCGCATCGCTCGATCGCGCATGCGCCCGAGCCAGCGCACGCGCGCACATGCGACCATAGGCCCGCAACAGCCTGGTATCCCAGTCCTCGATGACCGCGGATATCTTCCCATCGCGCAACTGGCGAATGTAGAAAGTGGCGTCCGGTGCGGGGCCGTCTGCCTTGCACACTGACCAGCTTCGGCAAGAGGTACTCGGGAACCGAATTGCGACGTCCTTCGTCGGTTCGTTCGTGCCAACCCTTGTGAGCCTCCTGCGGCAGGCCTTCGTCAACATAGAACTTCTCGAACCTTGCCATGTCGATGCTGTCGTACCAAACGTCGCGGACGCGCATCGACGCATAGTTGACAATCTTTCACGATACTCTTGGGCGACGGCTGCGGCCGCACGCGCCGCGTCGCTGTCAGACAGTGTCAGATGTCGGGCGGCGATCACGAGGCTTGCTGCGAGCGCTTCAAGTCCCACTCACACGGAGCGGGCAAAGTCTCATCGAGATCGTCGAAGATGGCGTTGCGCTCGGGAGTCGTGAAGCCTCCAAAATCCATCAGGTGTGCGTCGGCGCAAGCTTGTACGCGGATACCGCTCGTCGGCGTTCGAGCGAGGTCTGCGGCCATTAGCGCCGCCGAGCCGCGAAAGAAGGCGAAGGGCGACTCACTCATGCCCCCCAAACCGGAGCGGGACGAGATTCAGCAGACGGCCTTTGTTGGACGCCTGCAGGATGTCAATCGGATCACCACGATCGCTGGGCGGCTTCCAGCCCCCGTGTGAGGTGCGAGGGACTTCGTCACGTTGGGCTCGGCCCTTGGCACCGCGCTCCTCAGCTGAGAGTTGGGCGAATTCGATGACAGGTGGTGCCCCGGCGCGCTTGCCCGTGATCACTGCAACCATGGCCTTTTTCTCCGAACTCACGCACGCAATGGCGCCAAGACGCTCTGCCGCGACGATGACTGCGAACACAGCGAGTGCAGTAGCGACGAAGCCTGTGGCAGAATCCTAGGCGGACTCAGGCCCGGTGCCATAGGACTTTGGGCTGATGCATGGCCCAGATGAACTGGAGAACCAAGCCAGCACCTTCGATCCGACCTATGTCGGCGTCGCGATCTCCGCGACTATGGGAGGTTGCGCCCGGAGACACGTGCCTGTGGCCCGTTAAGCGCCCACTGCCACGTCTAGCACTGTCATGGCTCAGGGTTTGGCTCGACTTATGTACCTGATAGCGAATCGTTAGTGACCATAGGGGAGATGTTGAAAATGAACGGCATCGTCAGATCTGCAACCGCGCTCCTGATCGGGGTGGGATTGATCGGCACAGCTCCGCTGAGAGCGCAGACGGAGTCCTCACCGACTCAGGCGGCGGTCGCCACCGAGCCGGGCAAGGCCGCCGCCGCGGCCACGACCAGCATGACTGCGAAAGTCATCGCCGTCGACGCCGCGCAGCGCACCGTTACGCTCCAGAGTGCCAGTGGTAAGACACGCACGATCGAAGTGGGCGACCACGTCCGGAACTTTGATCAGATCAAGGTCGGTGACACTGTGCATGCCCAGTACACGCGGGCGGTGGCACTGGAGCTCAAGAAAGGTGCGGTGAGCACGGCAGGCCCTGTCGAGGAGGCAGCCATCACTCCACCACCGGCTGCTGGCGCCAAACCCGGCGGCACCGTGGCCCATAAGGTGACGGCGATGGCCGAGGTCAGCGCGATCAACGCGGCCAAACACAGAGTCACCCTGAAGGGCTCAAAGGGCGACGAGGTCGAGGTTGATGTGCAAGATCCGGAGCAGCTGAAGAACATCAAAGTGGGTGATCACGTCCAGGTCACTTACCTTGAAGCGCTCGCGATTTCCGTGAAGGAAACCAAGCCGGCTAAGTGATGAAGCTATCCAACAGGACGGACGCAGGAACCCTGCGTCCGTCCTGTGCGTGAGTTAGCGGCGACCCTCAGAATTGGGGCCGTGCCGATATGCGGCAGTAGCCGCCTTCAGTCTCCTCGGGGTACATGCCGTGGCCAAGGATGTGGTGGCTCCAGCTCCCATCGGTTCGGTCTATGTGCCACTCTTCCCCATGTGAATGCCACGTGATGAGGGTTCGCGAGATTGACGCTTGCGAGCTGTTGATCCCATCGACGGACACGGTCTGGTTGGCCTCGTCGAAGATCACCTGATACGAACGCACCACATAAGACATACGCGGCGGTGCGGCGGTCTTGCAAACCACAACGACAGGGTTCGCGGCCGCAGCCAAGCAGCCGGAAAGGCTGAGCGCCAGAAACAGAGCCTTGCGGAACATCTACGGCACCTGGGCCATCGGGGTGTGGCGATGATGAGGTACGACCGCAACAACTCCTATGACATCTGTCACGGCTTCGAGTGCAGGGAGCGCGCTGTGGGCCGGAGTCCAGGCCGCCGCAGTAAAGTTGCTTTGCTCCAATGGAAAGCGCATGGTCGTCAGGATGGTTCCACTGGTCGATCTGAGCTCGGGGCGGAATGAACCTTAGCCTCATCGAGGCATTCGCGCGATTCGGGGCCAAGCCGAGTCACAAGCATCGGGCGCTATCCGCAATCGCGCCCGATGGCGCAATGGTGCTTAACTGCTCGAAACCCTATTTTCGGCACCCTTCCCACGGGGTGCTGCGCTATGAAGACAAACTCTCGCGGGAGTCGGATGAGACTCGCAACGTGGAGCTCGGACGACACCTGACGTTGGCTCATGAGGGCGCTTTGCCTGTCCGGATGGTGGTGGCGTCGCCCGCGGATGAGAGAGGCCGGGGCCCCACCTTCCACGTGCGGCTTGACCTAGTGGGCAAGGTCGTGAAATTCGACGGGGATCACTTCATCGTCGACTTCATCCGGCAGCAGCCCGAGGTATCGCACCCGCGTATTTAGTCCGATCGGAGCACCGCTCGCCTAAGAATGGCGCGGGCGAGCGGGCCGAAACGCAATCTGGTATGCTCTCTGCGGCTCGTGATTCTGAGCTTCTGAATGCTTGGGCGGCGACGCTCACCATCCGTTGCCTTCGGCCCAAGGTCCACCACCTCAAGATATCAAGCGAACCCAAAGGGTGGCTTCCCAAGCGGGAGCCGGATCGTGATTTGTCGTGAGTACTCCTCAGTGAAACTGTACGTTGGAAACTTACCCTTCACCGCAACCGAAGACTCCCTGCGTAGCCTGTTCGCCGCGCACGGGACCGTCGAGACCGTCAGTTTGATCGCTGACCGGGATACCGGCCGTCCACGTGGGTTCGGCTTTGTCGAAATGGCCAATGCGGACGCCACGCGTGCCATGCAAGCGCTCAACGGCACGAATTTCGAGGGGCGTACCCTGAAAGTGAATGAGGCGCAAGCAAAGGAGCGCTCGGGGGGCGGGCGCCCGCGCCGCTACTAGAAGGCGGATCTTTCGCCGATGGCCAAACCACACTACGGCAAGAATCGACGCGACAAAGAGCTGGCGAGAAAGGCTCGGCAGGAACAAAAGCAGCAGCGACGACTGGCACGTGTGAATGCCGCAACCGCTGCCCGCACCGAAGCTGCGCCAGATAATGCGGAGAGCGCTCCTTCGGGTGAAACCCCGAAATGAGAAGAGCGCCCCTCTCCTCAGCAACGGCCCAGCGACAGGAGCGGCTGCGCCGGAGTCGCGCAGCTGCTCAGGCAGTTCGGGTCGCTTTTCCTTCGATCACCCAGATCCGGCTTGAGCTGCGCTTCGAGGGTACCTCCGCAAACATACCCGCGTCACAGTCGCACGTACTGCATCCACCCGCCCGCGCGTTCTTCGAGTTTCCCTGCCCGTATGCGGATTGCGACGGCGAATTCGACCTCACGGCTGCGGTAAGGAGCGCATTGAGCACCGCTCCCCAGCCTGTGCGCGGTCTGCTCGAATGCCACGGCCAGCGCATCGGTGCGCGTACGACGACTCAACGATGCAATCTGCATCTGCACTACACGGTGCTTGCCGAACGCTCTGTCTGAGCGACCGCTCACGCGGGCGATCTACGCCGAAGAGAGCGTAGATCGGCTTCGTCAGAAGCGGAACACAACGTCGACACCCACCGTCCACCCGGTGATGTTGGTGCCCCAAAGATAGGAGCCACCGATTCCGATCCACTGAAGCTTCCAGAGCTGGTTGAGGTAATCCAGCACCAGACGGCCGTGGATCTCGTTGAGCGTTGATACGTTGAGGCCGGTCCTGAGATCTCCGTAGAGGCCGGTCCAGCGGTAGTAGCCGCCAGTGCGCAATTCATGCCCGAACAGCTGTGCGCCGAGCGGGATATCGATGTCGAGGATATTGAACCACGTGCTCGAGTCGCCGTTCACGTTGAGATGCGCATTGGAACTCTTGAAGCTTTCGGTGTGGTAATAGACCGGGTTCGAATGCAGCGTGATGATCGTACGGTCCCAGGTGTAGACGTACTGAAAATCAACGCCGCTGATCAACGTCCAAGTGTCAACCGTCCAGTTGACGAGTCCCAACTCGACCGCTTGTTCGAAGTTCTCGCGCATGAAGGCGCTGTTCGCGGTATAGGTCTCGGACATATGGCCGTATAGCCCGGTGAATGTCGGTGAAAAGCTCAGATGGTTATCCACCCAGAAGCGTGCGCCGCCCCCGAACTCGATGCCGTAGCTCTTGACGTGTGTGCTGTCACCCTCCAGCAGGCTGCCATGAACGTTCTGCGTGGAGTCCAGCCAGCCCATATTGCCCTGCAGCGATGGCTGCCAGCCGAGCGGGAGGCTGCCGACGGGCTCGGGGACACCGATATCGCCGTTCCCACCGAACTTGGTGATATTGAACGTGGCGCTGGTGCTTTCCCCGAATGCGAATTTCGCGGTCGACCTGAAATAGGCAGCCGCGATTCCGTAGTCGCCGCCGAGGATGGTGAGGGCTTCGATGCGGTCGGCAAGAGCTCTGTGGATCTGACTGACTTCCTCGGGCGAGAACTGGCACCAGGCGCGCGAGGGGAGCAAGAAGATAAGCAGCGACCCGATGACTGCACCACGCGGGTAGGCGATGAAAGCACGACCTCGGAACTCTCGCACGCGCAGTACTTCCTTCGCCATTGACTCTAAGCGAAGGGCTTGCGATTTTCTCGCACCAGTGCGGCAAGGACCTGCTGCATCACGGGTGTCACTCTAAGGCGCTGTCGCCATAACTCAGGTTCTGGTTTCCATTGCACGATGGTAGTAGTTTCTGCGACGAGGTTGGCTCTCATCTCGAAGAAAGATGCCGGTCAAGTGCTGGCCACGTCAGCTGAGCAGCGACAACTGGAGGGAACATGGACAAAAACGACCCAGCGTGGAAACTTGCCGAGGCCGCACTCGCAACCGTTGGCGGCGACCTCGATACGCTTGACAAGACTTTCGAGCAGCTGAAGCCCACCACAAGAACCCTCGCCCGGGCTTACACGCTCTGCCTTACGACACCCCCGTTTTCTAACACTGAAGCCACGCGCCTGATCTTGAACACCCTGCAGTTCGCGCTCGCGGAGCAAGCGGCACGCAAGCTGAACGTGCTCACCGGTTGGCTGATCGGACTGACCGTACTCCTCCTCGCTTTCGGCGTTTTCGAGATCGGCACGGAACTGTCGGACTGACATGCGTCGGCTCGGTAACCTACGCTCGCGTCGGCGGCGTCCGCCGGGACGAATTCGATCACCGACGGGAACTGCGTTTGTGTCACCCTCAGAAGGTAATAAGCTCGAACTTCCTCTAGCATAGACCTTGCCTTGGCTGTTCGGAAATTTCGGGATTCAGGCGGCATAAGCCCCGGACTTCGATAACCCCGGATTGACGAGCGAGGTGATGCGCTGCTAGTTCTGGTCCCCGGGGGCAGCGTCGGCTCGCGGCCGAGATGCCGCGGGCATCAGGGAGAAAGCGATAATGAATCGACACCCGGAATCTGAGAGCCTGCACGATGTGCGCGGGGCCTGCCTCGCCACCGTGCTAGCGGCGGCCCTAGGTTGGGGGGCCGTTGGTTGTTCAACAACGCCGCCACCCGAAGCCGCGCAAAAGGCTTCCAAGGCCGCGCAGGCACCGCCCCCGTCATCTTCCCAGTCGCCAGCGCCAGCCCCCTCTGGCGCGGCTGCGCCGGCCGCTTCGGGGGATGCTGCTGCGATTGCTCCGGATCAGCTCGATTCATTGGTCGCGCCGATTGCGCTCTATCCCGATCCGCTGCTCGCTCAGGTGTTGGCGGCAGCCACCTACCCTGTCGAGCTCGTCGAGCTGCAGCAATGGCTCGCCAAGAACTCGACCCTCAAGGGCCAAGCGCTCGCCGACGCGGTGGCGAAGCAATCCTGGGATGCGAGCGTGCAGGGACTTGCGAATTTCCCCGATGTGGTCAAGCGACTGACCGACGATATCCAGTGGACCACCGACGTCGGTAATGCCTTCCTCGCGCAACAGCAAGACGTGATGGACGCCGTGCAGCGCATGCGCGCCAAGGCTCAGAAGAACGGTAATCTGAAGACGACCGAGCAACAGATGGTGGAGACCAAGCAGATAGAAAACCAGCAGGTGATCGTGATCGAGCAGGCCGATCCTCAGACGGTGTACGTGCCTAGCTACAACCCCACCGCCGTTTATGGTCCGCCCGTCTATCCGTATCCCCCCATCTACTACCCGCCGCCTCCGCCCTATGGGGCGATGGCCGTTTCCTTCACCTTCGGGATCGCGATGGGGGCGATGATGTCAGGTGGCTGGGGTTACGGCTGTGGCTGGGGACATTCCAGCACCGTCGTCATCAACACCAACAACTTCTACGTTAACAAGCAAAACGTTCGCACTGGCGGTGGCGCGAACAACTGGCAGCATAACCCAAAGCATCGTGGCGGCACGCCGTATCCGAACCAACGGACGGCAGGCCGCTATGGTGGCGGCTCGGGTGCAGCGGCGGGGCGCGGGGGAGCCGGCGCCACAACGCGTCCGAGCGGCGGCGGCGCGGACCGCATCGGAACTCAGGATGTGTCACGAGGCGGTGGCCAAAGTCGCGGCGCCTTCGGGGGCGGCTCTTCCGGGGGTTACAACGGGTCGCGTGCCAACGCTTCGAGCGCGCGCGGCTCTAGCAGCATGGGATCAAGGGGTGGTGGAGGTCGTGGGGGCGGAGGGCGGCGCAGGTGAGCTGGCGCAGCGATTACTCACGGCAATCCCTCAGGAGCATCGAGATGACCACAGTACTGACGAAGCCAGGGCTCTCCCGCGCGCTTTTGATCGCCCTCTGGGCGGCGGTGTTGACCTCTGGCCCGATCGCGGCCCAGCAAGCCGCGGGCAAAGCGACTCACAGCTCGGCTGCCCAGACCTTTGATACACCGGATCAAGCGGCCGATGCGCTCATCGCGGCCGCTGACAAGTTTGATGTTCCCGCGCTAATTAAGATCTTCGGCGCCGGGCAGAGTGACATCATCGTGACTGGCGACAAGGTGCAGGCCCGCAACCGGGTGCAGGCATTTGCCGCGCAGGCTCACGAGCACAAGAGCATTTCAGTGAGTCCGACGAACAGTAGCCACGCAGTTCTCATCGTCGGCAAGGAAGACTGGCCGTTTCCCGTGCCGCTCGTGAGGCGCAGCGGAAAATGGTCGTTCGACGGCGCGGCGGGGCGCGAGGAACTCCTCCGTCGCCGCATCGGCGGCAATGAACTCGACGCGATCGCGATCTGCCGCGGCTATGTCGAGGCGCAGTACGACTACGCTTTACAAAAGCGCGAGGGCTACAACGTCAACGAATACGCGCAGCGTATCATCAGCACGCCCGGGAAACGCGACGGGCTCGCGTGGCAGAACCCCGACGGCACCTGGGGCGGGCCGGTCGGCGAGAATATCGCCGCGGCCATCGAGGAGGGCTACACCAGCAAGGCTCAACCGTACCACGGCTACTTCTTCAAGGTGTTGAAGAAGCAAGGACCGGCCGCTCCGAACGGAGCGCTGGACTACGTAGTGAAGGGTCTGATGATCGGCGGTTTCGCGCTCGTGGCCGCTCCCGCCGAGTATGGCCGCAGCGGGATCAAGACGTTCATCGTCAGCCACGCGGGCGTGGTCTACGAAAAAGACCTTGGCGCTCAGACGCTCGCCAATTTCAAGAAGATGGAGCGCTTCAACCCGGACAAAAGCTGGGCCGTGGTACCGGAGTAGCGGCAAGAGAATCGCGCGCCGCGTCCATGTTCAAATGAACCCGGTACCCCCAAAATCACATCACTGCAACCAGGGCTACCAGGTGCAGCTAGTGAGACGAGGGCCGTTTGGCTACCTGGGGTTCGAGCTCTTTCACCGCGATCTCCACGGCACGCGTGCACTTCGCGGGGTCGGCGAACAGCTCCTGCTCCGGCACTGGCACGCGATGCTCGCCGTCCAGGCGTTCCGCGAGCTGGATCCCGCCCCGCCCTTCGAAGAGAAGTTCGCCGTCCCCATCGAGAAGCGAGATCACAAGGGAGAGTGAGCGTACGTAACCATGCTGGGTCCTGAATAGGGCGCCGAACCCGCTCTTCGTTGTGGCTCCGACTCCTGAACCCCGTCCCATGCCGCTGATCCGCCCCGGTAGTACGCGCTGCGTGACTTGATCACCGGCTGAACCACGGCGCTCACTTCATGTGGCTCGCACGTCGCGCGTGCGAGCTTCGCGCACCGCGCGACGCTTGGTTTCATCGACACGACCCGCGAACGCATCGCACAAGCCGCCGATGCTTATGACCTCCTCCCGCCAGCCCATCGCGCAACCCATCGGCGGGTACGACGTCAAAGCCGAGCTGCGTCAGCCGACCTCTGATGAGACTCGCGCAGCGCGTCTGTATTTGTTCGTGCTCCCCGATGGCAGCTATTGCCTGCAGCGGCATTTAGCGGCTGCAACTTTATGAGTGCACGCTTTTGGATATCACGCGACGTCGCTTCGATGGTCGCGGATTCCAGACCTTGCGGGGCGTCCGGCTTGGGTGCATTGTGCAGTGACCAGACTCGTTAGCCTGCGTTGCAAGCAACTGCTCAGAAGGATCGAGTCGTCGACCGATGGTCAGTTGATTCCGGAGGTACGAAGAGTGAAGAGGCGTGAGTTTATCGGCATCTCGGCATCGACGGCGGCGGCCATTTCGCTGGTTGCGCCCGCATTGGGCGACGAGAGCGCGACGGTCAGTCGTACTGGCGGCCCGCTGGCCGTGAAAGTGAGTGAAAGCGTTGCCACTCGCACCGAGGTTGCGGGGACGCACGGGATCGTCACCGGTGGCCACGAGGCCGAGGCAGCGGCAGGTATTGCCATGATCCAGTCGGGCGGCAACGCGATCGACGCCCTGGTCGCCGCTGCCTTCGTGGGCTTTGTGGTCGAACCGGCCAACTGTGGCCTCGGCGGCTATGGCCACCTCGCGGTCCGGCTAGGTCGGGACAAGCGCTTCATCACCTTCGACCACTATGTGCGCGCGCCCGGCGCGGCTCGCCCGAACATGTTCGAGATAGACCGCAGCAAGCCAATGAAGTACTACGGCTTCCCGTACACAATCGGCATGCGTGCCGAGGAAGGTCCACTCTCCCCTGCGGTGCCCGGCGCGGTGGCCGGGCTTTGCGACGCCCATGCGATGTTCGGGCGCCTCAAGCTCGCCCAAGTCCTCGAGCCGGCGATCGCCGCTGCCGAAGCTGGAGTCCCCGTCACTTGGTCGCTGCAGCTGGCCATCGTCGATCGGCTTGCCAAGATCCGTACCCTACCGGAGATCGCAGGGTGGTTGCTGCGCGACGGCTTGCCGCGGACTCCCGACGAGCGGCTGGACGGCGCCGATCTGGCGCGCACGCTGCGACGCATTGCCGCCGAGGGCAAGCGAGGCTTCTATGAAGGGCCGGTCGCGGCGGCGATCGAGCGCGCCTGCACCGGGGCGGGCGGCATTCTGACGGCCAAAGATCTCGGGTCCTATCGCACTCGAATCCTCGAGGAGCGCCCAGCTCATTATCGCGGCCTCGGCTACGTCAGTGCGTACGACCAGGTGTCCTATGAGGCACTGAACATCCTCAACACTTTTGATCTCAAGCGCCTGGGACGCGACAGTTTGGGTTTTCGCCATCTCGTCGCCGAGGCACTCGCGTGCGGCTTCACCGACAGCATGACCTATTATGGCGATCCAGACTTCGAGAAGAGCCCCGTCGAAGGACTAGCCAGCGCAGCTTTCGGGCGCGCGCGCGCAGCTGGCCTCGCGCTCGACCGCGCACTGCCGAGACCGGTGCGCCCCAGCGATCCTTGGCCCTTTGACGCCGCTGCGGAGCGGCCGACCCGCATCCCCGAACCTGGCTTTGTCCGGCTTCAGGGGACAACGCAGATGGCATCCGCCGACGCCGAGGGCAATGTCTGCGCGTTGATCACCAGCCTGACGAGTGGCTTCGGATCGCTGATGCGGGTACCCGGCACCGGCGTCGTGCTCAATAACTCCATGCAGAATTTCGACCCGCGACCCGAACAGGCGAATTGCATCAAGCCCGGAAAGATGCCGATCTTCGCTGCGCCGGCCTTGGTCGCGGAGCAGGACGGGCGCGGCGTCTTCGCCGGCTGCGGGTCTGGTGGCTATCGCATCGAGACCGGTGTCATCCACGCTTTCCTGCACGCGGTCGATTTCGGCCTCGGTCCCCAGGCAGCAATCGACGCGCCGCGCGTTCACTGCCAGGGCCAGCAGACCTATGTCGATCCTCGCATCCCGCAGGAGGTGCGCGACGGTCTCGTTCGCCTAGGACACGAGGTAGTGGTTCAGGGCGAAACCCCGGGCACTAACCCCTACGGCCGCGTTAACGCGATCACGATCGGCAAGGACGGCACGATGCGCGCTGGCACCGGCCCATCCTGGAACACGGCATCGGCTGCGTGCTGAGGTCGCGCAGGCGCCGACACACATTAGCAACCGCGCACTCGCACCCCAGCAGCCCACTCTTCAATCCTGGGGCTGACTTCATCGCCTGCGCTCGGTCAGCGCCTCCAGGAGAAGAAAGCCGAAATCGGCGGAAGACGCGGACTCTGTCCGAATCCACCCCGCGCACCCGGAATACGCGCCAGGCAACGCGCTGTCCGCGACTGCCGCCGCCGTCTGTCTGAGCGTCGGGCTGAGCGCAACGCGCAATGCCACGGCCTTTGCCGCTACGGATTTATCAGCCACCCTCGGCCGTGTGCCCGTACACGAGCGTCACCGCAAGTCTCCACTCTATGCCGCGACGGCGTCGCCATCGAGAGCGTCGGCTGCTGCGCTGCGCACCGCAGGGTGACGGGCGCGCCGTGCTCGGACCAGTTGTGTCCGTGCAGGAAACTCAAGCACTTACCAAGCACTTACCACCCTCCTTCGTCGTAGACAGCCCATGGCCGCGATCGGCCCCGAAGCCTGTTTCACCTTCTGTGAGCCCACAGCGCGCACGCACTTGCGCGGGCCAAGGTGCCAACGAATCGAGCGTGCAGGGACTACGCTTGAAGCAGCTCCGGGAGCAAAATCGGAGTACGGGAGAGCGGGTCGGCTCATGCCGCGACAAACTCCCATGACTGAGCGTTCCGCATCCGCTCAGAAGGATCTAACTAGGGCGTACAACATGAAATATCGCAAGCCAACACCGTCATTCGTCGCAATGTTCGCTCTTTGTGCAGGACTTGCACTCGTATGCCAAACGGCGAGTGCCGGCAAGGAGCCACCGCCTGAAGTGACCAATGACGGCCTACACCTCTACAAGCAGACCAGTCAACGACTTGCCTACGTGAGGCCCGGCGCGACGTTCACGCAATACAAGCGGGTGGCAATCCTCGACTGCTACGTGGAGTTCTCCAAGGAGTGGGTCAAGGACTACAACCGCGATCAGCGGGACCCGTCCCGCCAGATCCGTGACAGCGATCTCGACCGCGCGAAGAAAGCGTTGCAGGCTGACTTCAAGAAGATCTTCACCGAAGAGCTTCAGCAGGGTGGACGATACCAGGTCACCGAATCCGCCGGTCCGGACGTGCTTGTTCTGCGGCCCGCGCTGATCAACATACGAGTCAGCGCCCCGGATCTCATGGCGCCGGGCCGCAGCACTACGTACATCCAGTCAGCCGGCTCGATGACCATCTATTTGGAACTCTTCGACTCGGTGTCGAATACGATCCTCGGGCGTGTCGTCGACGGACAGGTGGACCCAGACCTGTACGGGCAGCGTGCGAGCAGCGTCACCAACTACGCAGCAGCTGAGCGCATGATGCGAAGCTGGGCCGACGAGCTGCGCAACCGCCTCGACCTCGTGCGCGGCAAGGGAGCTGAGACGTAAGTGCAGGCATTTGCAGGTTTGTCAACGGGCGCTCGCTGTGAGTGAATTTACGGGCCGCCCCACTGCAGCCCGGCGCGACCCCCCAGTGCTATCGCGCTGCACATCACCGGCAGCGCCGCGAGGCTAGGACTGTCAACCTCGTCGATGGCCGTTGAGATGACAGTCCCGAAGGTCATGAAAGCGGTGCTGCTGAAAGGTCACGGCGGGACTGACCAACTCGAATATCGAAACGACGTGCCCGTTCCGGTCACGGTGAGAGGCGAGGTATTGATCCGGATCCGAGCCGCTGCCATCAACAATACGGACGTGAACACGCGAATTGGCTGGTATTCGAAGTCAGTTGCCTCGGCGACCGGGAGCACTCGGAGCGCAGACGCGCAGGCTTTGGACTCTGGATGGACCGGCAAAGCCCTGAGTTTCCCCCGGATACAGGGTGCTGATGCATGCGGCCACATTGTGGCGGTCGGCCCTGACGTGGACAGCCGCCGCATTGGCGAGCGTGTCCTCATCGATCCGGTGTTACGGCCTGCTTCGGGGCCGCCTCTTTACTTCGGGTCGGATGTGCAGGGTGCGTTCGCGGAATTTGCCGCCGTCCAGGCAAGAAATGCCTGCGCCGTACGCAGCGCGCTTTCGGATGCCGAGCTTGCCTCGTTTCCATGCGCCTACCTCGCCGCCGAGAACATGCTGACACGAGCCCTGGTAACGGCGAGCGATAAGGTGCTCGTGACGGGCGCATCGGGCGGGGTCGGCTCGGCAGCGGTGCAACTGGCCAAGAGGCGCGGCGCCCAAGTGATCGCGCTCGCAGGGGAAGCAAAATCAGCTGCGATCAAAGCACTCGGTGCCTCGCAGGTATTGCCTCGAGAATCCGATCTGATATCGCAGCTCGGACGCGAGTCCATCGACGTGGTTGTCGACGTGGTCGGCGGGCCCCGATTTCCGCAATTATTGGATCTTCTCGTCCGGAAAGGCCGCTACGCCAGCGCCGGCGCCATCGCGGGACCGGCGGTCGAGCTCGACTTGCGTACGCTGTACCTAAAGGATTTGCGTCTGCTCGGATGTACGATCCCGGATCCGGAGGCCTTCCCGAATCTCATCTCCTACATCGAGGCGGGGCAGATTCGTCCGTTAATCAGCGCAACCTACCCGTTGCGCGAGATCGCCGCCGCCCAGACGAGCTTTATGGGTAAATCTCACATCGGAAAGATCGTATTGGTGCCTTGAGTCGTGCGCATAGCGCTGTCGGCCACAGGCCGTCATCGGCAGCGAACGGTTGAAGGGCTCAAGTCTGTCACCGACCGCGCCGGAGCCCGGGCTTTTTCTCAGTCTGCTTCGGCGCGGACCAGCAGCACGGGGACGGAGCTGTGGCGAACGATGTACTCGGCATCGCTTCCCATGATGATTCGACGCAGCCCGCGCCGCCCATGCGTCCCACACGCGATCAGCTCGGCAGGCCATGAAGCCGCTTCCCTGACCACGTACTCACCCGCCTGGTCACCGACTGCTTCGAGCAGCCGGATGTCCACCTCGATCCCTGCGGCGCGGACTACATTGCTGGCCTCGCTCAGCATCGACTTGCTGGTACTGCGCAGTTCGGCGAGCAACTCATGCATGAGTGCGGCACTCGCGTGGGGTCCTAGCCAGGGTGTCTCGTTCACGACGTGAACGAGCCGGATTTGACTGCCGAGACTTTGGGCGAGGTGGATTGCTTCCTCCAGACCCCGATGTGAGGGTTTGCTGCCATCGAATGCGACAAGGATGCGTTTGTACATGGTCCGCTCCGTTTCGCGTGCTGCAATGCTCCTTTTGAGTGTTTCCGATCGTTCTTGCAATAGGTATTTGTTGCATCGGTTCCGTCCGAAGTGAGAGTCGTAGGCACATCTCACAATGGCGGCGGTACCACGTAGGGGATTGAATGAAACAGTGGACTCAGCGATCACAGAAAGGATCCTCGCTCTTCTATCGCGGCATCGGAAGATGACGATTGCGACGCTGCGGCCCGACGGCTGGCCGCAGGCCACGACTGTAGGCTATGGCAACGAGGGTCTGGCGATCTATTTTCTGTGTGCACCCGACAGTCAGAAGGCGGCGAATCTAGCGCTCGATGATCGCGTTTCGCTCACCATCGACGACGACACCGGACAACTGATGTCGATCGAGGGCTTGTCCATGGCAGCTCGTGCGCACCTCGTGACTGATCCGAGCGAGGCCGAGAAGGCTCTGGATCTCCTGATACGACGCTATCCGCCGCAGGAGATCCAGATACCCATGCCGAGGGTTGCAGATCTCCGGATCTTTCGCCTGACACCGAGTGTCATCTCCGTGCTCGACTATTCCAAGGGCTTCGGACATACCGACCTTGTCACTTGCTAGCCGGGTCGCCGTCGATTAGCGGGCCGCAAAGAACTGCGCTGACTGCCGGGGTCACCTACGCACTGCTCGTGTTCGTGGTCGGATTCTGTCTGGGGGCCATCCGCATAGCGCTCCTCGTTCCACGGCTCGGCGAAACGATCGCGGTACTTGTGGAGATGCCGATCATGCTTCTTGCAAGCTGGTGGCTCTGCCGGAGGTGCATCGATCACTTTCGGCTGAACGCCTCCCTGGCCGCTCGGGCGCTCATGGGTTCTGTTGCCCTGGTCACTTTGCAGGCGGAAGAGATCGGGATCGCGGTGGCAGCGTTTGGGCACTCACCGATCGAGTATTGGCTCGGCCTGGGGTCATTACCGGGAATGATTGGTCTCGCGGCACAGGTGGCCTTTGCGGGGTTTCCCCTGGCGCAAGCCGCCTGCACCAACGCACGCCATTCACCGCAATGAGCCTGGCACAGTGGCTGTATCGAGGGGGCCGTCCGAATTGGCTGGCACGGCAGCTGAACCGCTGTTCCGCGTTGCTCCATGCTCACGGGATTGCGCCTAACTATCTCGTGACCCTGGAGGTACGTGGCCGTCGCTCGGGGCGGACTGTTAGCGTGCCTCTTGTCATGGCGATCGTCGACGACGAGCGCTATCTCGTATCTATGCTTGGAGCGGATGTGAATTGGGTGCGCAACGCACGAGCCGCCGGCGGTAAGGTAACGCTGCGGCATGGGGCCCGCGAGGATGTACGCCTCGAGGAGGTACCGGCCGATAGGCGCGCACCCATATTAAAGACCTACTTGGAGCGGGCGCCGGGAGCGAGACCTCACATTCCGCTCAAGAAAAGCGCACCACTTTCTGAGTTCGAGCGGCTCGCGACGAGATTGCCGGTTTTTCGCGTCGTGCCGAGATGACGAAGCCGCTCGCTGCGGGCGGACCTGCACGAGGTGCACTTTCTCGGCGCGGCGAGCTGCTCGGAATTGAGGTGCGGTCTGCTTGAAGCAGGTCCTTCACGCTAGAGACGGCCTCTGCCGCTCCGGCCGATCGCCGATGCGATCGTCCGGAGCGGTCTCTCTCATGAGGGAACCTCGACTTTGATCTTGCGCGTACGAAACTCTGCCCGCTTCGGAATGCGCACCGTCAGCAAGCCGTCCTTGAGACTCGCTGCAATCTGGCCGGTCTCGAGTTCGCCGCTTAGGGTGAACGTTCTTCGGTACTTGGTCGACCGCAAGTCTGCGTAAAGAGCTGCCATGCCTGACGCTAGCTCGAGCGCTACCTCGCCTTCGATGAGCAGGCTGTTACGATCGGCCTGCACGTTAAGGCCCTCCTTCGAGACGCCCGGCATCTCCGCCTGCACGGTAATCTGATGCTCGTCCTCGAAAATATCCACCGCGGGAATCAGTACTCCTTCTCTGTCGCGCGTCGCGCTTTCGAGCGCAGTAGAGCCTTCCGCACTTTCCTTGCCGACGCCCGTGGAGCCGCGCGTCGCAACGTTCTGTGTCTCTGACATGAGTCGCCCTCCTCTCAACTGACGGTGATCTGCCGCGGCCTCGCGGCCTCGTGACGCTGAATGGTGATCTGCAGCACGCCGTTGCGGTATTTGGCCTGGACCCGCTCCGGGTCGACGTCTTCCGGTAGCGTGATCACGCGCCGGAATTCGCCATCGAAGCGCTCGCGCCGGTAGTACTGAGCGCTCTCGTTCACCTCCGCATTGCGGGATCCGGAAACCGTCAAGAGGTTCTGCTGAATCGAGATATCCAGGCTCTTGGGCTCCAGGTTCGCGGCAAAGAGGTACACGTCGACTCGCTCCGGCGTTGCCCCGATGTTGATCGGAGGAAACGTGCCTCGTCCCACGGCACGAATCCCGGACGGCCAGGGTGAGTGGCCAAAGAGTTGCGCCACCTCGTTCTCCAGACGCCGGAATTCGTCAAAGACGCTATCGGTGTCGAAACTCGTGAACAGACTTTCGAACATGGTGAATACCTCCCGAGTCAATGACCGCTTCAGTGGCGAAACTAGGGACGGGGTTGAAACTTTCAAGGGGCGATTTTCCGCTCAGCGGCGGCTTCAGGAGCGGCGGAGCGTAGCCTGAGCGGCCCGGACCTAGCCTGAACCCTGGAACGCCGTCATGAGCACCTCTACACAGGCAATGTCCTGGGCATCCTCCGAAACAGTGCTGATGCCAGCTATCTGATTGATTTTACGGCAAAAATAGCTCCGAGAGAATTTTCAAGGCCACCAGCCCTTAGAGGTACCGCGCAGCTATTGCGGCGAGCAGCTGCATCCCCTCGCCGGTGGCGCACGCTGTGTCAAGAGCCGGAGAGTCGCTCGCGCATAGGCACAACTACGGTGGGAGGGTCACGCCCCAAGTGCTCATGATGAGCGACGACTTTAATTGCGAGGCGGGCCCATGGCAGTCGTTCCCCTCTCTGATGCATCACGCTCACCCGCGAGCTTCCCGATCCTCACCGCCCTCATTGTCGCCGTGAACGCGGTGTGCTTCGTGCTCGAACTCCAAGGTGGAGATGCCTTCGTCCTACGCTGGTCCTTGATTCCGGCGCAGATTGCCGCTGGCCATCACCTGATCACGTTGATCACCGCGATGTACATGCACGCTAGTTGGTTGCACATCATCGGCAACATGGTCTTTCTGTGGGCCTTCGGCCCGGTGATCGAGGACGCAATGCGTCCGCTGCCCTATTTCATCTTCTATCACATCGGCGGTGTCGTCGGCATGCTCTGTCAGATCGCTCTGAGTCCCCATATGACAGAGCCCTGTCTTGGCGCGAGCGGTGCAATCGCCGCCGTCATGGGCGCCTTTGTAGTCACCTATCCGAGGGATCGCATCAAGTCGCTCCTGTTCCTCGGATGGTTCGTGCGAGTGACACTTATCCCTGCGGCGCTACTCATCGGGATGTGGTTCCTGCTGCAACTGGTGAATGCGGGCGCGGTGGTGAGCGAGCAACAGAGCACGGGCGTCGCCTACGCCGCTCACATCGGCGGCATGCTGTTCGGAGCGATATTCGGACGACTCTTTGAAGCTCCGCGGCGGCTATTCAGTTGACGGGCCTTTCTCACGAGCAAACTTTTACCGGGCTGTTGCAGCGCGCGCGAACTGCGTGAGCAAGCATCTATATAGGTGTTTGCGCGAACTGCAGCTTTCGAAGAAAGGTGCGATAAGTGGCAGCCATGGTTTCATCGTGAGGAGGAGCTGATATGGACAAGATCGTGTCAGTGGTGTTTGAAAGCGAAAAGGCTGCCTACGAGGGTGTCCGAGCGTTCGAGGAGATGAATCGTGAAGGCAGTGTCGAGGTCGCTCTGCTCTGCGTGATCAAGAAGGAATCCGACGGCACGGTATCGACCAAGCAGGTGTCCGAGAAATTCCCGATTGGTACTCTGGCAGGCACCGCCGCGGGATCGCTCGTCGGAGTCCTGGGTGGACCGGTGGGCGTGGCGGTCGGTACCGTAGCCGGTGCCGTAGGAGGAATGATCGGTGATCTCTACAGTGTGGGTGCCGACCAAGACTTTGTGTCGGATGTCGCAACCGCACTGACGCCTGGCAAGTGTGCCGTGATCGCGGAAGTGAATGAGGAGTGGGTGACTCCGCTCGACACTCGAATGGAAGCTGTCGGCGGTGTGGTCTACCGCACGTTCAAGTCCACCGTCGAAGAAGACCAACGCAAGCGCGAGATCGCGGCCGCGAAAGCGCAGCTCGCGCAGTTGAAGATCGAGCACGCAAAAGCGCAGGCTGATCGTAAAGCAAAGCTGCAGGCGCAAATTGAGCGACTGAGCAAGCGCATCGAGGCAAAGCTGGCGCGTGAACAGGCGCGCGCCCAGCAGGTTACGCGGGAGTACCAGGCTCGGATGCAGGCGCTGCAGCAGAAGGCGGCAAACGAGACGGGCGATGCCAAGCAGGCCATTGAGGCGCGCATAGTGAGGTTGCGCAACGACTATCAATCCCGCCCGCATGCTTAGCTCGAGGCAGGTCCTGCTGCGGTGTCCGCCGCTTGACGGGCACCGCAGCAGCGCAGGTCTTTGCGCTGCCCATTCTCGCTAGCACTCGGTACATATGCGACCTCTCCACTTACGGAGTTCGCATCGAATGACGCATTTCGGGCGCGTATGGAGTGGCAGAAGGTGAAGCCGGAAAGCGCGACGAGCTGGTCATCCGGCGCAGATCTTCTCGATACCCGCTCGACGCTGTGCCATTCTCGACGCAGCTGCGCGGGTAACAAGACGCCGAGGGAGCGGCGACGAAGCCAAGCCACCTGATGCGCTCTAGAGTGTTCTTAAGGCTGCCCTGTGCCTTAGAGTCGCCGGTACCCGAACAGAAAGACGTCAATCGCGCGCCGTACGGCGGCCTTGATGGTCTCCGGTTTAACAGGTCCCAATACGCCGAGAAGGACGCGTTGCAGCAATTCGGATTCGAGCAAGCTCATGAGGTGCATGGCCGCGACCTTCGCATCAACGATCCTCAGGTCACCGCGCTTCATGCGCTTCTTCAGAAAATCAGCGACCTCCTTTTCAATCGGCAGCGTTCCGCGCTCGAACGTGATCCTGCCGATATCGGAGTGCTGCGACTGAGCGATCGCGAGGCGACGCACGGCAATGGCGTCCGGTGAGTAAAGGACGGTGAGGAACCTTTGGCCGAAATGCAGCAACTGCTGCTTGAGGTCCTCGGCCTCGGCATCCAGTGCTCCAGCGATCGTCTCGAGCTCGCGCCCCTTGGCGTTGAGCATGACCTCGAAAAAAAGGTTCTCTTTTGAAGGAAAGTAGTTGTACAGCGTCGCCTTGGAGCCGCCGATCCGCTCCCGGATATCCGACATGGACGCGCGCTCGAAGCCCAGTTCCTGGAACACTTCGGTCGCGGCCTTGAGAATCTCCTGGCGTTTTGCTTCGGTCTTGGACTTCATGGTGGCCGTGCACAACCCGAAGAACAGATCTTAAGATAGTCGCGGGTGGTCCAGCAATGTACCGTACAGTACAAGAAACCGCCGCTACCCGGCCGCTTTCCCGCGAGCTCGAGCATGCTGCTGTGGCACCGCGGGCGGACCTACTGACGCGTGGTCTGCGCGTGCGTACGCCCTGAGGAAGGCCTCCACCGCGCGTTTCGTGGCGCGTTCGATTTGCTGCTCATCTGGAGCACGTTCGCTAACGTGCAGCAGCAAGGGCTCCAGCGTCTCGGCTTCCAGCAGGGCGCCCAGATGATGCGCCGCGAGATCCGGATCGTCGGCCCGCAGGCTACCTGCCGCCATGCATGCAGACAGAGAAGCCGCCACGCGCGCGCGCAAGGAGCTGATCTTATCGAAGAACAGCTTCCCGGTGCCCGCGCGTGCTGACTCCGCCAGGATCAATCGACGCACCTCGATCTGCTCAGGCGAGCAGATGAACTTGAGCATGCTGGTGCCGAACCTGAGGAGCGATGTCTCCGGGTCGGCAGGCGCGCGATCGAGATGCTTGAGTGTATCGGCCATGTAGTTTTCCAGCCCCGCTAGCACGCACTCGGCGAACAGCTCGTCCTTCGAGGGGAAGTAGCCATAAAGGGTGGCTTTCGAGCCGCCCACGCTCGCGGTGATTTCGGCCATCGAGGTCCTTGCGAAGCCGCGTGCGCGGAACAAGCGAGAGGCCGCGTCCACGATGCTTCGGCGCTTAGTCTCGCTCCGTTTCACGTTGGCCATACTCCCGACATTACCGTACTATATGGTACAGTTTCGCTTGACAAACTCTCTAAGTCAACTAAACTATACGGTACAGTACTATTGGAGATGGCTCATGAGCACACGCAGCGCAAGCTGTGAGCGCCGGGCGACGGCGAACCACCGTGCGTGCGACTGGCCTGAGGGATGGCCCTCGATCACCCCTGCGGACGACGGTCGACGCTGCCCGCGGGCGCATTGGGTTCGACCCATGGGCTCCGCTCTGCTGCAGCTGGTGCAGACAGCAGGTTGCGAAGCGCCCGGGCGCAGCCTCCCGCCTACGGATGAACCATGGCCGGCATAGGGAAGCAAACGCCTGCATGGCTGCGCTTTCAGGGCAACCGATTCGTGGCGGTGGGCCTGATACTCGCAATCCTGTATCTGGGAAGGCAGGTGCTCATCCCGCTTGCACTTGCCATCATGCTCAGCCTGTTGCTGGCACCGCTCGTGCGAAGTCTGCGGCGCCTCGGTGCTGGGCATACCCTTTCCGTTCTGATCGCGGTTGTTTCACTCACGGCATCTTGCGCAGCGGCCGGGATCGTGTTCGGCACGCAAATGGTGCGGATCGCCGAGGGTCTGCCTCGCTACGAAGCCAACGTGCAGCGCAAGCTCAAGGCGCTCGATGACGTGAGTCTGGGACGCTTGCGTCTACTCACCTCAGAGGCGCGGCACCTCGTGGACATCGACTATGCGACGCTCGCACAGCACCCAGCCAGCGCCGGCGCGACGGCCTTCGCATCGACTTGGCCGCCGCGTGGGTTGAGTGCCGATAACGGAGAGGTCACGACACAGCCATTGCAGCTCATCAAAACGCTCGCGCGCTCCGCGTGGCCTCCGCTGCAAGCAGCCGGAATCGTGCTGCTGGTGCTGACCTTCGTGCTGCTCGAGCATGAATCGCTCCGGGACCGTCTCATCCGCATCGCAGGCGTGACCGATATTCGCGCTACGACTCTCGCCCTGAACGATGCGGGTGAGCGGCTCTCTCGGTTCTTCGTTTCCCAATTCGCCGTAAACCTCATCTTCGGATTGACGATCTGGATCGTGTTGAGTCTTCTGCGCGTCCCCGATGCCATGCTATGCGGCAGTCTCGCCGGGTTGTTGCGCTTCGTGCCGTACGTGGGAGTGGCCTTCTCGGCGCTCTTCGCCGGAGCGCTCGCATTCGCCGTCGATACGGGGTGGTCCATGGCGGTGAGCACGTTGGGCGCATTCGTCGTTCTTGACCTGATTATGGGACAATTGATCGAGCCCCGGATCTACGGTCACGCCACGGGGCTAGCGCCACTGTCGATCGTGGTGGCAGCGATTTTCTGGAGCTCTCTCTGGGGGCCTGTCGGCCTGATTCTGGCCACTCCTCTTACCTTGTGCCTGCTCGTTGCCGGCCGCCACGTGAAGGCGCTCGGCTTTCTTGAACTGCTGCTGGGGGATGTCCAGCCACTCACATTGGCCCAGAAGTTCTATCAGCGTGCCCTGTCCGGAGACCCTCACGAGATCGTCTCCGACGCGCGGCCCTTCCTGAAGCGCGAGTCGCTGGTCAGGTACTGGGATCGGGTCCTTCTGCCTGCCCTGCATCTCGCCCGTCTCGATGCCGACAGTGGCGCGACCACGGAGCGGCAGCAGTTGAACTTACACGCTGTCGTGATCAAGGTGATCGCTGCATTGCTCAGTGGCAGTCTCGAGCTGCCGCGAGCACGGCAGCGAAGTTCGGTACTAGCGGCATCGAGCGCAGCAAGCTGGCTGCGTGAGCAACGCGAGCGGCTGAGTGGACGCTGGCAAGGCTCCCTCGATGCTCCTCCCGGATCTGTGGTGATCTGCTCGGGACTCGGCACAGGAGCCGATGACTTGGCGGCGGAGCTGCTGGTTCGCCTCCTGCGGGGTCAGTCGGCGGACGCTCGGCATTTCTCCCCGGCCGACATACATGCAGGCCTGCCGCAGGGCGCAGACCCCAAAGGCATTTCGCTCGTCTACCTGGTGAGCGCATTTCCGGGTCGCGAGCGCGAAAACGCTGCAGCGATCGCGGAAAAGGTTCGCGAACTGCTACCTCATGCCGCTGTGATCCGCGTCTTTTGTCCCGGTGCCAGTCATGATCACGACTCTGCTAGCCACATACCAGACAACCAAGTGACGGCCAGCTCGTTGTGCCAGGCCGTCGAGGTCTGGCGCTTGTCACGTGAATGTGCCCGCGCTGAGACGCCACTGCAATCGCGACCAGTGAATGCCGCACGGTCCGTAGGGGCAATTACCGACGGCGGGCGCCTGCTGAATCACGTGGGCTGAGAGACACAGGCACGCTGACTCATCGACCTATGGCGCTGCGAGCGGCCCGAGCACAAATGGCGGCACGCGGGAGTGCTGTGCCAATCCTCAAGCAAAAAAGTGACGCTTGGGCCCCAGGCTTCGCACAGGCAGCATGAGGCCGACGCGATCGGCAAGCACACGACGTTCGCCGCTACACGGGCGCAAGCTCGAGCGCTCGCTTCTGCTTCTCAATCTCCTCGTCGATGATTCTTTCTACTTCACGAAGCGCGTGCTGCGCGGCCTCGGGATATCTGCTGAAGTACGTGTCCCAATGAAGTTCGCTCTTGAGCTCATTCACCCACTCTGTCAAGCGGGTGCGCCGCTCCTTCGTTGCAAACTGCTCACGAGGTACAGATTGTCTGGTGAACATGGCTGCGACTCCTTTCCGCTGCTGTGGGCTTTTGGACGATCGACACCGGAGGTCTTGTTGCCAGGTTCCATTGTAGGAAGCGACCACTCACCGTCTGCTCACACCGGAATAAGCGGCAACACCCATTCGAGCGGACTCGAGAACCTCTAAATCCCGCAATGAGTGTCATCCGTCGCTAGGAGACGACCGCCTGTCGAGGCGATATCGTCTGCGAGCGCCGCGGTTGAACGCCGATAGGCCTCGACGAGCTGCGCGACACCCCCGGGCGCCGGCTGGACATGGAGGCTGCGACACGTCACGTCCGGATGGGGCGAGCTCGCGCCCGTGCTGAGGCGCCATTGCGCCTCGATCATGGCGTAGCGGCCGAGTTCTCCCTCGAAGCGCTGCACATCCACCCGTACTATTAGCCGTCGTGCACTCTGCCCCGGAGGCAGCGGCGGCGGCCCCGTCAGTCGCCTCGCCAGCTCCAAGGACAGCGCACTAGAGAGCTCGTCCTGCAAGGGCGAGATCCACAGGTCTCGTTCCAGAAGTGCGGTGTCGCCATTGGCTTGCCGCACGACCAACTCGCTGCGGTCCACCATGGCTGGCACACGTACCGGCCTCATATCGAGCATCACTTTGGGTGCGATCATTTCAGAGCCGAGCGACGCAGGCAGCCGTACCAGCGAATGGTAGTGCACTGGATCCGATGAGCAGCCGGCCGCGATCAACGCGCAGTGCGCAAGGACCCATCGCAATGAGCATCTCATGGTGAGGTGTCCTCGCTTGCCACGGAGGCTTCCGTGACACTGTGGATTTCTTTGCGTCCACGGAGCAAGGCCTCGGGGTGGCGCTCGAGCAGCTCGCTCACTGAGCGTACCGAACGTAGCGTCCGCTGCGCCTCCCCGAGTGCATCGCGCAGGCGCTCGCCTGTCGGGGAATCCTCTTGCAGCAGGGCCTGAGGGCCTCGAGTGTCTGCTGGGCTGAACTCAGCGTACCTTGCGCTCCAGGCACTAAGCCCTTGTCAATATGGTTGAGCGTGCCATTTAGACTTGCGAGGCTCTGGTCTGCACCTTGCGCGATGTGTCGGAGGGGCAGCGCATCGACCTTGGTGAGGATGCTCGTCACGCGTTCCTGAACCTCTTCCATGCCACCTGGAACGGTGGGAATCTCGAGTGGCACCGCCTGCACATCGAAGGATACGTGGGGTGCATGGGGGACGAAATTGAGGGAGAGATAGAGTTGGCCGGTCAGTAGATTCACTGGCCGAGGCTCTGCACGCAGCCCTCGATCCACCAGCAGCCCGACGAGCCGAGCCATCTTCTCGCGTTCCGCAGCGCCCTGCGCCATCAGAGCCTGATAAACGCGCGCAGTGCCGTGTCGTGCACGCCGCCGTGGGGCACAAAGGCGAAGGCGAACTCGATGGCCATGGAAATCCCGATCGCAGCGGCAACGATCGCTGTGGCGCGTCGCCACGCGTTCGCGGGGAAACGCACCGCGGCGAGCAGCGCGAGAAGCGCAAGGCCCGCAGGCAACAGCACACGCGGGAACAGTGCCCAGTAATCGAGGCCCGCTTCCCGGATCGCCCACACAAGCGTCGCAGCAAGCATCGCAATGACGAGCATCGCGCCTGAGGGTCGCCGACGCGCCAGCAGCACGCCGGCGACCCCGTAGCTCAGGCCGCTCAGCAGGTAGTAGAGCGATCCGCCCAGCAGCACGAGTTTGATACCGCCGGCGGCGAGCACCACGCCGATGCCGGCAACCACACCACCGAGCAGGCGGCCTAGCCACACGCCTTGACGGTCAGCGACACGAGTCCGATCCACCGGTACTGCATTCTTCCTGGGCGCGAAGACGCTCGGGAGTGCTTTCACTTCATCGTACGCGTTCACGAGCAACTCCTTGACGCTCGCTCACGTCGCCTGGTGTGTCAGCACGAGCGCCGAGCCGGGATGATCTGCAGCGGCGCGCTCAACACCGAACCAGGCGGCGTAGAGGGCCGGCACGAAGAAGATCGTCAGGACGGTCGCGATCGTGAGCCCGCCCATGATCGCGATCGCCATCGGCCCCCAGAACACGCTGCGGGACAGCGGGATCATGGCGAGCACGGTCGCGGCCGCGGTCAGCAGCACCGGCCGAGTTCGATGCACGGCCGCATTGACCACGGAGGTCCAGCTGTCGTGCCCTTCCGCGATCTCCGTCTGCACCTGATCGACCAGGATGACGGCGTTGCGCATGATCATGCCGCCGAGGGCGATGACGCCGAGGATGGCGACGAAGCCGAGCGGTGCATGAAAGGCGAGCAGCGCGGCCACTACCCCGATGAGTCCCAACGGGGCGGTCAGCAGCACCAGGAACATGCGGGAGAAGCTCTGCAGTTGCAGCATGAGGATGAGCAGAATCGTGACGAGCATGACGGGAGCCACGGACATCAGCGCCTTGTTCGCCTTGGCACTCTCCTCCACCGCGCCACCGGCATCGATGCGATAGCCCGGGGGCAATCTCGCCTCGATATCCTTGAGCTTGGGGATGATGGCCTGCTCGACCGATACCCCCTGCTGGCCGTCCTTCACGTCGGCGCGGACTGTGATCGCCATGTCGCGGTTGCGGCGCCAGAGTACCGGATCCTCGAGCTCGTAGCGCACGTGCGCCACCTGAGAAAGGGGCACCACCGTGCCCTGACTCGTGAAGATGTTGACGTCCTTCACCGTATCGAGATTCAGACGCTCCTCGGGAACGGCGCGCGCGACGATGTCGATCAGGTTCTCGTGCTCGCGGAGCTGCGAGACTGTTACACCGTTGAGGATGCTCTGGGTCACGACTGAAACGTCAGCCGGTGTAAGCCCCAGCGCCCGCGCCTTGTCTTGATCGACGTCGACCTTGAGCGTGCGTACCGGGTCGTTCCAGTTGAGCTGGACATCGCGCACCCCGGGACTTGCGGCGACGACGTGCTCGACCTCGCGGGCGATGTCTCGCACCTTCTGGGTGTCCTGACCCACGACGCGGAACTGAACCGGGAATCCGACGGGCGGCCCCAGCTCCAGCCGCGTGACCCGTACCCAGGTGCCGGGAAAGGTCTGATCGGCGCTCGCCATCAGACGCGAACGCACCCGCTCGCGCGCCTTGAGGTCCTTGGTCATGACGATGAACTGCGCATAGCCGGGGTTGGGCAGCTCCGGATCGAGCGCGAGATAGAAGCGCGGCGCGCCTGCGCCCGTATACGCCGTGTAGTATCTGACATCAGCATCCTTGGACAGGACCTGCTCCATCTTCTTCACCTGCTCGGTCGTGGCAGCGAACGAGGCGCCCTCCTTGGTGCGCAGATCCACGATGAGCTCCGGACGATCACTGCTCGGGAAGAACTGCTGGGGCACGAAGCGCATGCCGGCGATCGCGACCACGAGCGCCGCCGCCGTTGCGCCGATCACCAGCCAGCGTCGCCCGATCGCCCATTCGATGGCGTGACGCAGTTTGCGGTAGAAGGGCGTCGCATACTGATCTCCGCCCGCATGGTGCTGGGCCAGGTTCGCGGGCAGGAGCTTCACGGCGAGGTAGGGCGTGAACATCCCCGACACCAGCCAGGAGAAGAGCACAGCGATGCCGACGATCCAGAAGATCCCGCCCGCGTACTCACCCGAGGTCGACTTGGAGAGGCCGATCGGCATGAAACCCGCGACCGTGATCAGAGCACCGGTCAGGCGCGGCATTGCCGTGGCCGCGTAGGAGAACGCCGCCGATTTGAACTTGTCCCAACCCGATTCCAGCTTGACCACCATCATCTCGACCGAAATGATGGCGTCGTCCACGAGCAGCCCGAGTGCGATGATGAGCGAGCCGAGCGAGATGCGCTCCAGGTTCCAGCCCATGGCGTACATCACGACCGCCACGGCGCCGAGCACCAGCGGCACCGAAGTCGCGACCACGATGCCGACGCGCCAGCCGAGGCTCACGAACGCCACCGCCAGCACGATGGTGAGCGCCTCGAGGAGCGAGCGCTCGAACTCCCACACCGCGTCCTTGACCACGGCGGGCTGATCGGCGACGCGCTCCAGCTCCATGCCGTAGGGCAGCTCGCGCTGCAATTGCGCAATGGTGGCATCCATCGCCTTGCCCAGCGTCACGATGTTGCCGTCTTTGGTCATCGCGATGCCGAGCATCAGCACCGGCTGTCCGTTGTGGCGCACGGTATAGGTCTGCGGATCCTCGAAGCCGCGCTTCACGGTCGCAAAATCACCGAGCCGGATCACTCGCCCGTTCGCTGCCACGGGCACGTTGCGGATGTCGTCCTCGCTTTTGAACTGGCCGCTGACCCGCACGTACACGCGGTCGCCATGGGTATCGATCGAGCCACCGGGAACCATGCTGTTCTGGTTCTTGAGGCTCTCGACGATCGCCTCCGGCGATATGCCGAGCTCCGCGAGCCGCTCGTGCGAGAACTCGACGTAGACGCGCTGTTCCTGCTTGCCGAAGAGATCGACCTTGTTGACCATCGGCACTTTGAGGATGCGGCGCTTCAAGTCCTCGGCGGTGTCCTGCAGCTCAGCCTGGCTGATGCCGTCGCCCTTGAGCGCATACAAAAGCCCGTACACGTCGCCGAACTCGTCGTTGAAGATCGGACCGATGACGCCCTCGGGAAGCTCCTGGCGGACGTCGCTGAACTTCTTGCGCACCTGATACCAGGCTTCTCGCTGATCCGCCTTGGACGTACCGCCCACGACGCTGATGGTCATGCCGCCGTAGCCCTGTCGAGCGTAGGTCACGACTTTCTCGAAGTGATCGAGCTGCTCGAACTTCTTCTCCATGCGGTTCAGGACCTCGTCCTGGATCTGCTGCGCCGTCGCTCCCGGCCAGAGGACCATGACCGTCATCGAGGGCACGGAGAAGTTCGGGTCCTCGAGCTGGCCCAGCCGTCCGAAGCTGAGCACACCGCCCACCGCGATGATGATCAGCAGGAACTGGACGATGGGCAGATGCTTCAACGCCCATGCGGAAAGGTTGAAGGATTTCATCGGGCGGCCTCGAGTACGGTGTTGGAAGTCGTTGCGGCGAGCGCGACCTGCAGGCCGGGCGCCATCTTCTGCACGCCCGCTACGACCACAAGCTCACCGGCACGCGGCCCGGAGATGAGCACCTGATCGTTGCGATACCCGTGCAAGCTGACCGCCTGCAGTTCGACGGTTCCGGCGGGCCCGGTGCTGGCTCGATGCACGACCCAGACCGCCGGTTTGCCGTGGACCTGGGTGATGGCACCGGCCGGAATCGCCGCTGCCGATGCGTCCGCGGGCGCATGTTCCGCGAAGAGTGTGGCGGTCGCCCCGAGCGGCAGCGCACTCTGCACGGTCGGCTTCAGCCGAGCACGGAAGGTGCGCGTCTGCTGCGCCGCTTGCGGCGCCAGCTCCCGCAGCGCGACCTCGAAGGTCTTGCCCGGCTCGCTCGCGAGGGACGCTGTGAAGTGCGCCGACTTGAACCAGCCGAGGTCATCCTCGGGTATATCGACCACTACCTCCGGCTCGCCCTCGTCCGCGATCGAGATCACGGGCTGGCCTTCGGCGACGACCTGTCCCACCTCGAATCGCACGGCGGTGACGACGCCGCTCTGCGAGGCGCGCAATACGGTGTAGTTCAGCCGATTGCGGGCGAGCTCGAGTTGACGGGTTTCCGCCTCGGCAGTGGCCTGCGAGGTGATCGCGCCGCTTTGCGCGTGCTCGTCGTCGGACTCGCTGACGGAGCCGTCGGTCTTCAGCGCCTGTAGTCTTTTGCGATCCGACTCCGCTTGCAGCGCCTTCGCCCTGGCGGCGAGCAGCTGCTGGTGGGCGGCCTCCTCGGCGAGACGGTAATCCGTGTCGTCGAGTACCGCGAGCACCTCGCCCTTGCTCACCCGCTGACCGACTTCGATCAGACGCTGAGTGACCTTGCCGCCCACCCGGAAGGACTGGTCCACTTCATAGCGCGATCGTACGGTACCCGGATAGCGATCCGTATCCGTCGCCGCACCGTAGCGCAGCTCGACGGTGCGCACCGGCCGCAGCGCCTCGGAGGCCTGTTTGTCATGTGAGCACGCCGACAGCAGTACGGCGATCGACCCTGCGATGGTGGCAGCGGTAAGAGAGGTTTTCACGACGATTCCTCGTAACGGATGAAAGGGTTTATGACTTGGGTGATTCGGTGGCGCGGGCCGCCGCAGGTCCAGCCGTCGGCTCGAAGACCTGCCAGCCGCCGCCCAGCGCCTTGTAGAGCTGGACGCTGTCCAGGAGCATTTGCGTGTCACTGTCGTTGGCGCTCACTCGCACGGAGAGGCGCGTCCGCTGGGCGTCCAGGAGCGGCAACAGATCGATCTGCCCGCGTGAGTACAGCGACTGCGCACGCCCGTACGCCGCGTCACCGGAGGCGGCAGCGCTCTGCAGTGACTGCTGGCGGTCGTGTTCGTCGCGCAGCGTCGTGAGCGCGTTCTCGACGTCCTCAAGCGCACGCACGATCGCATCTTCGTAATGCAGGACGGCTTCGTTCTGCGCGCTGCCCGCGATGTCATTCAGCGCCCGGGTCCGCCCGGCATTGAAAAGGGGCATGGCGAGAAGCGCGGCGGCGTTCGTGTAGCGTGCCGGGCCGATCGCCTGACCGGCGAGATCCGCCGTGCCCCGGCCGAACAGCGCGGTCGCGAAGAGCCGCGGGAAGTATTCCGCCTTGGCCTGGCGCCTGCGTGCATTCGCGGCATCAAGCTGTGCTTTGGCGGCGAGCAGGTCCGGCCGGCGCTCGAGCAGCTGAGCCGGTTGCCCCGGCTGGGTGACGGGCACGACGAGCTCGCCGTTCCAGGGAGTGATGCTCGCCGCGTTGGTGGCCTGATCCCCCACGAGGACCGCGATGCGGTGTCTGGAGACCGCAGCGAGCGTCTCGAGCGGCGGTATGGCGGCGTGAGCGGCCGAGGCGGCCGCCTGCGCGCGCTCGACATCGAACGGTGTCGCGAGGCCCACACGCTGGCGCGACTGGACCAGGTGCAGCGTCTCATCGTGCGCCTTGGCGATCGCACGCACCGTGTCCAGCTGGTGCAGCGCTCCGACCAGCGTGAAATAGTTGCTCGCGACATCGGTGAGGACGAGGAGGCGCACGCCCCGCATGGCGTCCTCCGCGGCCAAGGCGTCCGAGTGGGCCGCCGAGGCGCCCGCGCGCAGCCGACCGGAAAGGTCGATTTCCCAGGACACGTCGGCACCGCCCACGGCCGCCTTCACGTCCGGCAGCTTCTGCTGGATGGGCGCGCCGTAAGTTGTCTGCTGATTGATGCCACCGCCCACAGCATCGATGCTCGGAAAGAGCCACGAACGGCTGATGGTGGTCTCCGCGCGCGCGGCACGCAGCCGTTCAGCCGCGATCTTCACGTCTCGATTCTCGCGCTCGGCGCGCTGGATCAGATCCGTGAGCACCGGATCACCGTAGCGCTCCCACCATGCCGCCTCGGACTGCGGCCCGGATGAGCGCGCTGCTGCGGCAGCGCCGAGCGCACCGGAGGGGGCCTCGGTCGAGCCTGCCGTATCGGTTGCCTTGGCCGCGAACTGTTGCGGCACCTGCACCGAGGGCTTGGCGACCGGCGTACTGCAAGCCGCGAGTACCAGCGCCGCGGCGAGCGCGGCCCCGGCAGCGCGCGCGATGGGGGTAGAAGACGCTCTCGTCTGACTCATCCAAGTCTCCCTCGGCAGATGAAGCAGTAAGCCATGGTCCATAGCTGTACCGATCGGTTCAGTACAGTTTAGCAAATCCCGAGCCTGTGTCAAGCAAAAGTGTACTGTTGGGTTCACTCATGCCCGCGATCGATCTGTGGGTTACTTCAACATGCCCCGGCTCACTCACGGCACACACACATCGCGGCAGCATCGAAGCGGAGTGCGCCCACGCTCCCGGCCGGGCGACCTGGCGCGCGTCAGCGCGGCGACCAGCCTGCGCCCGGCCCCGCTGAGCCGGCGTCACTCGCATCGGGTGAATTGCCGCACACGCCCTGGGACCTCGCCTGCACCCGCACCAGCCCGAAGCCGATATTGATGAGGACGGGCGTGATCGGGAACGAGACGGACACGGCCAGAAGCGCGAGTGCGTAGCCCTGAGCATCGAGGAGCCGGTGCGCATTAGCACTCGCGAAGATCGCATAGGCCACCTCATCGAGAGGCATGAGGAGCAAGGCGCCGAAGAACGCAGTGCGTCCGTCCGCGCGAAACGCGCGCGCGCACACCAATACCGTCGCCACCTTGATGAGGAGAACGCCTGCCACGTAAAGCAGCAGCTGCACGTGCAGCTGTGCCGCCGCGTGCGGGTCGATGGCCATGCCTATGGCGATGAAGTACGTCCCGAGCAGCACCTGTCGCGCCGGGTTTACCACATGTCTCACACGCGTCATGAGCGGACTGGTCGAGAGCAGTTGCCCGGTCAGGAAGGCGCCGGGCGCCATCGATTCCCGACCTTGTTCGTACCCCAGGCGGCGGCGAACACTCCGGCGAGCACCACACGCGAATGCCACCCGGTCCTTCTGGCGCAGGACGAGCCGCAGCCACAGCGGCAGTATCACGCGAGTCGGCACAGGCAAGCGCGCGGGAGGCGGCACAAGAGGCGAAGCAGCTCTATCGGGCCGGCAAGCTCGAGTTTCTGAACCTCCTCGATGCGCAACGCACGCTAGCCCAGGCTGATGACGCCGTGGCCACCTCCCATGCACGGCTCGCCACGAATCAGATCGCGATATTTCTCGCCCTCGGCGGTGGAGTAGGCGTTGAGGATTCGGGGCAACCACGCATAATGCCGGACCTGCGACACTTTGATCGGCCTCTCAATCCGAGTGCCAGCGAAGAAATTCAGGCTCATGAACTAAATCTATCGATAAGCCTATGTTTACAAAGTCTGCGGACGAAATTGGAGAAACGCGATGAAGGCGGTTGTACTACATGAGTACGGTGGTCCTGAAAAGCTGAAGTTTGAAGATGACGTTGCCGACCCGCAGGTAAGCGGAGATACGGTATTGATCGCGGCGGCCGCCGCCAGCGTAAATCCGATTGACTGGAAGATTCGTTCGGGTGCCAGACAGAAGGATTTTCCGTTGTCGTTTCCGGCAATTCTTGGCTGCGATGTGAGTGGCGTCGTGCGCGCTGTGGGCGCGAATGTGAAGCACTTCAAGCTCGGGGACCGCGTAGTTGCATTCTCGAATGCGACCTATGCCGAACTGGTGGCAGTGCCCGATTCGGACGTGACGCACCTACCGAACGGGGTAGACCTGGTGGATGCGGCAGCAATTCCGCTGATTGCCTTGACGGGAGACCAGTTGGTGCGTCATGCGGCGAAGCTGCAGAAGGGGCAGACGATACTGGTAACGGGAGCGGTGGGAAGCGTAGGGCGGGCTGCGGTACATACTGCCAAGAAGATGGGTGCGAAGGTGATTGCGGGCGTTCGCCAGAAACAACTGGAGGACGCTCGCACCCTTGGTGTCTCCGGCGTGTTGGCACTTGACGACGACGAAGCGATTGCGAAGCTAGGTGTCTTGGATGCAGTTGCCGATACTGTCGGCGGCGAGGTTGGTGCAAAAGTGATTGCCAAGGTGAAGGAGGGAGGCTCCTTCGGGTATGCCTCGGTTTTGCCAGAGGGAATCGCCGCATTGCACCCGACAGTAAAGATCACGCGCGTGTTCGCAAAATCTGATCCATCAAAGGTACGTGAATTTGCAGACGACCTGCGCGATCGCAAGTTCGTTCTGCCAATCGGTCGCCGGCTTCCTTTGCGCGATGCGGCTGAGGCGCAGGTGCTGGCGCAAAAGGGCGGCGTAGGAAAGATCCTTCTGTTGATGCCCGATCCGCCAAAGTAATTTTTCAGGCTGCAAAGCGTGGGCGGGGGGTGACCGAGAGCGTGAGAAGTTGGGGCGCACGCAAGCACAGTTCGCGGCGTGCTTCGCGTTCAGGATCAACACTCTGCGACATTGGGAGCAGGAAAAGCGCCAACCGCAGGGCCCAGTGCCATTACGCGCGGCATCGCACCCTACGCTCTACCGTCGATTGCCTCGTCGTAGCTCTGCGCAAATGGTACGCCGTGAAGGAGACAGACTCGCTCGAGAACGACGCTTACGGATGTACTTCGGCCTCTTCGGCTTTGCGCCCACCAAACTCGAGCTGCCCGACGGGGCGTATACGCCCCCCGCAGCTCCTAGAGGCGAGCGACGGCGCGGAGCGGCACGTCTGAGAAGACTGTTCCACGGCTTCTTCTACGATCACGACGTGCGGAGTCACCTGACTGCCGCGACGTGACCGGGAAGTTCTTCGCGTGACGCTGAATTGTGTTTCGGGTAGAAGGAGTGTGCGATGACATTGAGGCAATACATTGTCGGTCCGGTAGCGGTACTCGCGACATGGGTGCTCTTTGGGGTCTTCGCAAGAGCCGGGGGCGTTGCGCCTCCAGCGCCTACAGCGTCCGATTCCGAGCGCTGCGCGTCGCTGCGGGATCCTGCTCTCCTCGGCTTGCAGGTCGAGGAAGCCAGGCTCGTACCCGCTGGGCCGCCGGCCCAAGTTCCGGGTCAACCAGCCTCGGGAGCCCAGGGGCAGCCGAACATATCGTTACCCGAGCATTGCCTGTTCCGCGGAACGCTATGGCCGCGCACAGGGCCCAACGGGCAGCATTTCGGCATAGGCGTGGAGCTGCGCATGCCGGTGCGCTGGAACGGGCGCTTCATGTTCCAGGGCGGCGCCGGTCTCGATGGCGTTCTCGCTCCGAGCTACGGACTGATATCGGGTCATCACTTCCCTTCCGCCCTCGCTCGCGGCTACGCCGTCGCTTCGACCGATGGCGGCCACCGCAGCAACTCGATGATCGACGCACGCTTCGCCTTGGATCAGCAGGCGCGAATCGACTATGCCTACAACGCGCTCGACAAGGCGACCTACCTCGCCAAGACTCTGATCACGCGTTTCTACGGCAGCACCCCTCGTCGCTCATATTTCGTCGGCTGCTCGAACGGTGGCCGACAGGCCATGGTGCTCGCTCAGCGGATGCCGCTGGTGTTCGATGGCATCGTCGCGGGAGATCCAGCCTTCAGGCTGACGCGAACGAATATCGATGAGGCGTGGAATGAGATCGTGCTCGCGCGCGCGGCGCCGAAAGATGCCGAGGGTCGGCCGATCCTCAGTCGCGCGCTCTCACCCGCGGATTTGCGGCTGGTCAGTGCGGCAGTGCTCAAGGAGTGCGATGGCAAGGACGGTCTCGTCGACGGCATGATCAATGACTATCGAGCCTGCCGGTTCGATCCGGCCGTGCTCACGTGTCAAGCAGCGAAGACGCCAACTTGCCTCACCGCCTCGCAAGTCACCGCGCTGAAGGCGCTGATGGCCGGCCCACACGATTCGCATGGGCAGGCGCTCTACGCCGCCTTTCCATACGATGCCGGCATCGCCGATCCCGCGTTCTATCGCATGCACTTTGGTACCTCGCCGGATGGCGCGCTGAACTCCGCGGATGCGACGCTCGGGTTCGATTCTCTGCGCTACTACAGCATGACGCCGCCCGATCCCGCCTTCGATCCGATGAAGTTCGACTTCGACCAGGATCCGCAACGCCTCATCGAGACGGCGAGGATCAATGACGCGGACTCGGTGTTTCTCTCGAGCTTCGCGCGCCACGGCAAGCTCATCCTCTATCACGGTTTGAGCGATCAAGGCCTCTCGCCGCTCGATACGGCAGCCTGGTACGATCGCTTGGAGTCTGCCAACGGTGGACACGCGCAGGCGTGGGCCCGGCTCTTTCTCGTACCCGGCATGACCCACTGCTCGGGCGGCCCGTCCACGGATGAGTTCGACATGCTGACTGCGATCCAGGAATGGGTGGAAAAGGCGCGCGCGCCCGAGCGCATCCTCGCTCGCGGTCCGTCCTTCCCGAACGTGACCCGGCCGCTCTGCCCATATCCGACCATCGCTCGTTACACAGGTGGAGATCCGCAGAGCGAGAGCAGCTTCACGTGCAAAGAATAGCCCTGCCCAGCACGCATAGTGTGAACCATGCGCTCGACAGGTCTTGCTGCGCGCCGTAGACACGCTGCGGCAGTAGGCCGACAATCGTTCAGGGCAACAGCTGATCTTAGGATTCGACGATGATCAATCGCCGAGATTGGATGAGTGCAGTTGCGCTCGCGGGCATCGCGGGCACCTCAGCAGCCGATGTTACGGTGCATGGCGGAGCCGCGCTGCCCCGAGGAGCCAAGGTGCCCGCGTTCACTTTCGTGTACGAATGCGTTGCGATGATCGCGCCGGCCTTGGACCTCGGTCGGACTCTCGAGGGACAGCGACGGGTGATTCCCATCACCGGCGGTACGTTCCAGGGGCCCCGAATGCGGGGAGAGGTCCTCAACAACGGCGCGGACTGGAACTTGTCGCGTTCCGATGGCGCGAGCAGCGTGGATGCCGCCTATTACCTGAAGACCGATGACCAGGTACTGATCCGGATCGTTAACCGGGGCATCGGCGGCCGCGGCGCTCCCCCCGCGCCCAACGCTCCGGAGCTCTTCTTCATGTACACGCATCCCGAGTTCGAAGCTCCGACCGGCAAGTACGATTGGCTGAACCGCGGAATGTTCATCGGGACGCTCGGTGCGCGGCGTGACACGAAGAACCAGGTGCTCATCCGAGTCTTCGAGCTGACATGAGCCGCACGACCATGTGAAGGCCCAGGACTCAGCTGACACTTCGGCACCCTTCCCGCTCCCCGGGGGGATGAGATGAAACGCCCCCCCTCTTTGGCACCGATCCGAATCACAAGCGCTGGCGAGACGGCCACGCCTGCATCAAGAAGCCCTAAAGTGCGCGCGCGATAAGAACGGCTTCGCTATCTTGCTCCCATGAGCTGGCCGTCGTAGCTCTCTTGTGATCGGTAGCTCAGTAGTTCGAGCGAGTAAGCGTCGGGAAAATGCGCTTCATGGGCGCCTGCTCCTGGCGAAGTATCTCCGATACGCTCCGCCAGACGGAATAGCAACGAATGTGCATTGAGATCTCCTCAAGCAAATCGCTGGCCGAATCGGCTTGCTCGACATCATATTGAACGTCCGCTGTGGTGATTCCGTCTCCACAACAAATGCAATGTGAGATTCCGTCTCCGGATCCGCCGTAGACTCGATGCTTCGGCGCGCAACTCGGCGGTTCGCCGCTTAAGATTCGCTGGCGTATTTCTTCTTCGATCGGACGCTCACGTTCCTTCATTGCGGCCTCCGAACGGGAAGGGAGTGGCGCGACGATTGCGAACCTGTCGACTAACGTCGGCACGGAAAGTTCCAGAGTGCGAAAGTTTAACCAGCAGCGCAGCACCAACTGCATTCGACGCGATCGGCCTGTGAGCAGTTGTCGGCAGGAGTCTTGGGCTTTTCAGGCGCAAGTCGTTCACTGATTGGGTGCGCCGGCGGTGCAAACCAGTAATTTGCCGGTAAGTTCCACAGGTGAGTTGCTCACTGCCACCCGGGGCATCGCCTCGCTTCACCGAGCAACGGTCGCCATGCGGGCGCATCGCAGCAACTCCGCCACCGTCATCACAGTCATGACGCCTCCGAACACTGCACCTGCGTCGCTCCAGGTCGGGTGAAGCGAGCCGAGCGCGACGAGGAGCGTGGTGGAGGCGGCAGGAGGGTGGTTTGCGCGTAGTCCCAGTTCGAGCGCGGAGGCCACGAACACGGATATGACCGCGGCGCCGATACGCGCCCAGCTAAGCTCGTGCACGCTAAACACCGACGGTGCGTACGCAATCCCGAATGCGAATACGAACGCGCAGCCGCTCGCAAACCCGAGCGCGTGACCGACGAACACATTGTACGGTCTCGCCGACGGCTGGGTGGGCAAGTGGACGATGAGCGCGGCGCTCGGCCCTAGGCTCGCAAACAGGAACAGCTTGTGAACTGCCAAGGCGATTGCGCCGGCAGCCAACAGCGGCATGGCGGTGCCGAGCGGGACCCAGATCCAGGGAGATATGGCCACCCTTTGCCACGAGGAGCAGGATGGGGTTGGGGACATGACCTGTGCTCGAGTCAAAGCCGACGACGACCGATCAGCCAGCATGTGGCGTGCCCTGCCCGTGCAGTCTGCGCATCGGAACTCTAAGTGTGTTCAGCGGTCCTATGTTGAATGACCGCACACGAGTTCATGCGCGGATGACGTGCACGCGTCCTCGCTCCTCGCTCGCTCACCACGCCACTCGAATTGCGCGATGCCTTAGGGAACTGTGCGCGCAGCGGGGCATTCGTCTGTGAGGATCACATACAAAGGAGTGTCGTCCATGCACCACGCGAATCAATTCGGCTTCTTACCTCTCGTTGCCTCCGGTCTTCTGCTCGCTGCTGGGCTCGGGCTCTCCACGGGCTCCCAGGCAGCCGATCAGGGCGCAATCCCCTCGCCGACGAGCGATGCCGCCAAATCAGCCGAGGGCCGCGTCAACGCCGCCGTTCCGGTCGTGAAGCAGATGCGCCACGACCCACATCTTGCTCAGCTGCTCGATCGCGCGCAGGGCGTCTTTATCATTCCGCATTACGGCAAGGGCGCCGCCATTGTCGGCGGCCAGGGCGGCGGCGGCGTCATGCTCGAGCGGCACGCCAGCGGATGGAGCGATCCAGCGTTCTACAGCATCGGCGGCGCTAGCTTTGGTGCACAGATCGGAGGCGAAGGTGGCTCTATCGCCATGCTGCTGATGAGCGACAAGGCGATGAGAAAATTTGCTAACAGCAACTCGACATGGTCACTCAACGCGAACGCGGGACTCACCGTGGTCACCTACTCCGGCAAAGCGCAGGCGCAGAGCGGCGAAGGCGATGTGATCCTGTGGTCCAATACCAATGGTCTCTTTGGCGGGGCCTCAGTCAGCGTGACCGATATCTCGCCCGATCAGAATATGGACTATGCGTACTATCAACGCCGCGAGGGCACTAACCAGATCCTGAGCAGCACTACGGCGGCTCCGCAAGCCGCTCCACTGCGTGAGGCCCTGCAAACCCGGCTCGCGCAGCGCTAACTGTGAGCAGCCGCCACAAGCCGGTGTGTCCGGTTGCGAAGACGGTACTGTAACCGTTGAACGAGAAGACCTGCGCGCGCGACTAAGGAGACGAGCGTGCTCAGGGACGTGAGGCGCCGCCCGGGAGAGTGACGTTGCGGTGGCGAGCACCTACGGCGGCAGCCCCACGTTCGTGTTCCGCGACCGGTGAGCCGTCCCGCCCGACATAGCGCGCGCAGAGTTTGGGGTTCAGCATCGCTCGAGCCGATGTGCCCGAGGGGACCGGCGTCAAGGGACGGGTGGATTTCGACAGACTGGAAGCAGTTCTGCATTCGACGCCGCGAGCTGGGGGCTGTCCTTTGAGCTTGTCAATCCATGCGTCGAAGATCGCTCGTGTGAGTCCTGCTCCCCTCTACGCGACCACGAGACGCCAACGTCATCGAACACCACCCGCGTTCACTCTGTGCTCTTTGTTGCAGCGGCCTTGGGCGAGCTTGCCGAGGCCGATGCTGCAGATCGCCGTGGGCGCACTTGGCAACCGCCTCGGCCCATTGGACCCTGCAGCGCATCGGCACGGAAGTGATTGAGCGCGCGCCAACCGTTTCCGGGCGCACCCGTTCGAACATTCGACGCCATCCATCTGCCCTCGTTGCTTGCTCGTCGCTCGCTCGATCGCAGGATTGACATCGCTCGGACGCGCGCGTGAGAAGCGCAGCTGCTCGGAAAAAGGCGCGATACATGTCGGCATCGTTAGCCCTCATCCGGAACATTCCGACCGCGTGCCGGAGCAGAAACTGAGCAAGTGCTGGCGGGCGCCTGATCGCACTCATAAACTGCTGCTCCCGTTATCACAGGCGTGACATAGCCCCGCCGGGACCGCGTTCAGTGGCGAGACGGGGCAATAGCAAAGCCGGTCACGCCCTCCCAAGTGCAGAGTTCGTGCGCCAGTAGGGCCGGCGAGGTGGCGCGCGATCGCTCCAGCGTCACTGCCCCAAACCTCCAGACGGACATCTGATCAGCGCAGGTAATCGTTAAGCTTTCGCGCAACAGCTGATAGCCGCGCGCTTCCGCAGCAGCGACCAACTGCTCGAAGCTTGGAGCGGTGCCCACTCGAAAGGTGAGCGAGACGTCCAAGGTGGCTCGTCCGGGTAGCTTCGCCTCCACGTTTCGCAGTAGCGACATCGACATCATGCAAAGCGCAGCAAGAAGCACCGCGGCCCCATAGAAGCCCACCCCGAGCAATACGCCGATGGCGGCCACCGCCCAGATGGATGCGGCAGTTGTCAGGCCACTGATCGTGAAACCGTCTTTCATGATGACGCCACCACAAAGGAAGCCGATGCCAGAGACGATACCCTGCACGAGCCGCGTCGGGTCCACGCTCACGGCAGTTGCACTGCCGCCGTACCAGAGGTGCGCGTAGCCAACGAAGACTGTCAACGCGGCGGACGCCATACACACGAGTCCATAGACACGTATGCCAGCAGCCCGCCCCTTATACGTACGTTCATAGCCGACCAGGATGCCGAGAATGAGGGCGGCAATAAGGTGCACGCCCATGCTGACATTTGCGGCAACAAGCTCTCCTGTCCAGTAGTGCTGAAAGGTGTGCACAGGGTACTAGCGCCCGGTTTGTACGCATGTAACTGGGCAGGGCGCGACCTGCCAGATGTCCGAGGCATATTCTGCAATTGTTCGGTCACTGGAAAAGCGACCCGAGGCGGCGACATTAAGGATCGCTGTATGCGCCCAGGCATGCGAATTGCGATACAGTTCGACCAGCTTTGCGTCCGCCTCGAGATAGGAGCGCAGGTCCGCCAGGTGCATGTAGTGGTCACGACCGTTAAGGAGCATGTCCTGCAGGGGGTCGAATACGCCGCGCTCCAAGCGGCTAAAGTGGTTTGAAAAGATGAGGTCCAGTGCGTCCCTCACTTCCGGCTCGTTGTCGTAGTGCCAACGAGGGCTGTACCAATCTCGGCTTTCTGCCACCTGCGACGCGGTGAGACCGAAGAGAAACATGTTCTCCTCACCGGCTGCTTTGGCCATCTCGATCGTGGCCCCGTCGCGTGTTCCGAGAGTAAGCGCACCGTTGAGCATGAATTTCATGTTGCTCGTGCCGCTGGCCTCGTAACCCGCTGTCGAAATCTGATTCGAAACGTCGGCCGCCGCGATCAGACCCTCCGCCATCGACACGTCGTACTCAGGCAAGAACCACACTTTCATGAGGTCGGCAACCGCCGGATCGGTGTTGATGGCTTCGGCGACATTGTTGATGAGCTTGATGATTAGCTTCGCGATTCGATAAGCCGGCGCGGCCTTCCCGGCGAAGAAGAACGTTCTTGGTACGACATCAAGGTGCGGATTCGCGCGCAGCCGGTTATATAGCACGATGATACGCAGCACATTCAGCAGTTGACGCTTGTACTCGTGAATGCGCTTCACTTGGCAATCGAACACCGTGGTCGGATCGACGATAATGCCGCCGGTACTCTTGAGCCAGTGGGCAAAGTGGCCCTTGGCGGTGCGTTTCGCGCGCAGGAAGGCCGCGCGGAAGGTCGGATCAGCGGCCAGCGGCCGGAGCTTGGCGAGCTCGTCAAGGTCCGTTATCCAACCCTCGCCTATCGCCTGTGAAATTGCATCGCTGAGAGCCGGGTTTGCAAGGCGCAGCCAGCGCCGCGGTGTGATGCCATTGGTTTTGTTGTTGAAGCGCTCAGGAAATATCTCGGCGAGATCCTTGACCGTGGTGGTCCGCAAGAGCTCCGAGTGCAGCGCCGCCACTCCGTTGGTGCTATGTGAGCCGACGATCGCGAGGTTTGCCATGCGCACGTACTGTACAGCGCCCTCCTCGATCAGACTGACACTGGCCACGCGCCTCTCATCGCCTGGAAACCGAGCACGGACCTCGGCCAGGAACCGCCGGTTGATCTCCAGAATGATCTCGAGGTGTCGCGGTAACAGCAGCGCGAACGATTCCAGGGGCCACTTTTCCAGCGCTTCTGGAAGCAGTGTGTGATTGGTATAGGCTAGCGTTCGAAGCACCAGATTCCAGGCCGCGTCCCAATCGAGGTGGGCCTCATCGAGCAGCAGCCGCATAAGCTCCGGCACCGCGAGCGCCGGGTGCGTGTCGTTAAGCTGAATTGCTACCTTTTCGGGCAAGCGACTCCAGTCGGGGTTCCCTAACCGGAAACGCCGAATGAGATCGGCGAGCGAGCAGGCGACGAGAAAGTACTCCTGCACGAACCGCAGCAGTTGACCGCGCATGTTGGAATCGTTCGGGTAGAGCACACGCGTCAGCGATTCGGCCGCCAGAGTTTCCGTCAGCGCGGCAACAAAGTCGCCGGCACTGAAGCGGTGGAAGTCAAAATCCTGGGAAGCCCCCGCGCTCCAGAGCCGCAGGGTGTTAATGTTCTGGCCGCCGTAGCCAACGACCGGTCGATCATGGGGTATACCGATGAGCGAGCATGGCCGACCGGGTAGCAGCTCGAGGTTGCCTTCCCGCAGCGTGAAGGAGCAGCCGAACTTCACCTCGACCCGCTCATCCGGTCGGGGGACCTCCCAAGGATCGGGACGCTGCAGCCAGCGATCGGGCCGCTCCTGTTGCCAGCCATCCTGAATGGACTGAGTGAACATGCCGTACTCATAGCGCAATCCATAGCCCATGGCGGGCAGCTGCAGCGTAGCCATCGAGTCGAGAAAACACGCCGCGAGCCGTCCGAGACCGCCGTTTCCCAATCCAGGGTTCGGTTCCGATTCCAGAACGCTGAGCCAGTCGATGTGTTTTCGTATGACGGTATCTTCTGCAACTTGTTGCAGCAGCAGATTTATCACATTGTTCGCCAGTGATCGGCCAATCAGGTACTCCATGGACAGGTAGTAGATGCGCTTCGGATTGCGTTCCGCATAGGTGTTTGTGGTCAGCACCCAGCGCTGCGACAGCACATCCCTTACCGACAGCGCAAATGTCTCAAATTGATCGCGCAGCTGCGCGGCAGAGGGGTCGATGACCTTATCGAATATCAGGCGGCGCTCGTAGAAGGTATTCTCTGAGCCCGAGAACTGGATGGGTCCGCAGCCGTATTGCGCCAGCGGGTCCGGTGCGGCGGCCGTTGGTTTGAAAGTCAACCTCGACATAGATCGTTGCTCCATCTGGATCTCCTATCCAGAAACATTGATAGAGGTCACGAGCGCACTGCGCACGTGGCGCTTTTGCTGCCAAAGGAGATGCAGAGCGAGTGCCTGCTCCAAGGAATCTGCCGTAGGCCCCGCGGGACAAACCCGCGCAGCTCCCCTCACGTTGACCTGGTCGGCGCGTCGACGGCCTCCAGGCAGGCGTCGTGAGCCATTCTGGCCAGCGACGTAGTACGGACCATAGCGTTTCCAGCACCGAGCAACGAGCTCTGCCAAGGCTGTATGGACCAGGTTCAAGTCTTCGTTCATCGCGCACCTGCATCCGCAAGCTGAACATCCCTCCGGGGACACTCAATCTGCTGATCCGCTATTCTGGTTCGCTTCATAGCTGGCTCGGCGACTGCGATCGCGCTCATCGTCTCGTCCAATGTGGTCCACAGCCGACCGCTCTGGGCGCAGCGCGCGCCGTAGTTAAAAAGCGCCCGCATCGTGGATGCGCGGAAGTCCGCAGATCCGTATTTTGGATAGTCAAATGGCACATAGGTGGATTTCACCGACATGCGGTACTTCTCGGCGAACTGATTGACCGCGACGACCTGCGCTCTCGACAAATGCTTCAGAGCCGCGGAAAACGTGCGGGAAACAATGGATCCGAGCTGGTACCGAGTCGTCTCTGGCGCATCCATGATCTGTCCGTTGATCAACACGTAGACGCGTGCACCATCCAGACTCCCGGGATCGAGTTGCGCAAAGTAGGCAGCCACGGGAGCAACAAACAACGCAGTCGATGCGTTGCCATCGACGTGCATTTCGTCGTAAGAAACGCCTCCTTCCTGAACGTGGATGAGCACGGGTGAGAAAACGCCCGGAATGCTCGCCGAGGCTACCAACACGTCCCGGAACAGCTGGCGACCTGCCTCACCACCATGTTCCGCAATTGCCCCTAGATCCCAGATCACCGTCTCTTCCTTGTCCAAATCGGTTGTGGCTACCCAAAGAATCCGTCCCTTTGCCGCTTCCCGGGCCACGGCCCGAACAAGCTCATTTGTAACGTAGCGGTCGACCAGTGCCGTGAGAGCGGCGCTGCGGCGAGAAGCACCGAACGGCAGCTCGATGAGTCCACGCAAACTCATCTGCTCGCCGCCGCCGCTTGTGAAGGCCTCGGTGAGTTGTGTGTCCCACTCAGAACCCAAAAACGCGAACGGCGCGATGAGCGCACCGGTGCTCACACCGGTTACCACATCGTATTGCGGTCTGTCACCGCGACGGCTGAGGCCGATGAGTGCCCCAGCACCAAAGGCGCCGCCAGCGCCGCCGCCCGAAAGCACCAACGCACGCACAATTCCGTCTTTGGATGAGACTCGCAGGCGCCGCAAGCCGGCAGCAGATTTCGCTTCCACGCGTGCGCGATCCGTACTGAGAAATCGAACATTGGCATCAAAACCCACCGGTGTCGCTGAACTAAACATTGCGGGTGGTGCCTCCCGACGCGGCAGCGCTGAACATGCGGCAAGAGCGAATACCGTTAACACGCAGGGCCAGCGCGCACGCCTCGCGCTTGACCAGTGAGAGCTCCTGCTGCCTGACGTGTTCATTGAATAGCTCCTCAATGCACTCGATGCCTGCCCGATGCGGCATTCACGGCGCGAGCCCATGAATTACCTCGGGGTTCCCGCTGCGCTGCGGTCCAATGAACCTTCATCTACGCCGCGCACTGTCATTCCAAGAACAAATAGTTCGTGCAACATCAAGTCGCCATCAGACTTTACGAGTCCAGCTGCTTTAGCTTGCTGCAGCCCCCGCCGCTCACATCCAGCGCCAGGTGATACCGGCCGAGTACTCACGCACAGCACACAACCAATGCTGGACTGACGCCCGCTCGCCCGATTCGCGCAGGCAATGCCACCGGAGGTTCACTCCCTCGAGGGTCATGATCGAGCGAGACGCAGGTAGGTGGTTCGCTACCGCGCTGCGGCAACAGCACCGTGGCCGACTCCTCTTGGAAGCACCCAAGTCCGGCATTCATCCAGTGACTCCGTATACTCTTCGGTTTTTAACCGTACCGTACCGTTGGGTACACATTAAATGACATCCATTACCGGGTCAAGGGAAAATGTACCAATCAGTACAGTCGCACGACCTAAAGTCAGCGGCGAACCATTCTGGAGGCCGCATATGCCTTGTTCCGGGCGCAGGGCTTTGACAGCACGTCGAAGCTCAAATCGCTGCCCGAGTCGGGGGCCGGAATGTCGCGATTCAGGTTCGTTACACGGCTTGCCGCCGGCGCGTTCGCTTGGCCGTCTCAATGCTGACGCGCAAGCCATTGGCGGCCTATCGGCTTGGTCGAGGGACTGGGTGAGTCCACGGCGCTCATCGTCAAAGTCTTTTCCGGAGGTCCGAGCGACTACCGGGGGCGGCGCAAAGGGTTGGCGGTGTTCGGATATGCGCTGGGCGCACTTTCAAAACCGCTCCCCGCCATCGCACCGACGACTACGGTTGCTAATCGGCGCCTCTTGGATCGGATCGCAAGGGTGCGCGCGGTGCCCCGCGTGACGCCTTGCTGGCCGACCCGAGGCTATCCGCGCGGGCGCCGTCGGTCTCCGACAGTCGCTCGATACGGTGGAAGCGTTTCTCGGACCCCTGTTGGCGGTCACACTGATGTCATGGTAGGCCGACGACTTCCGCGCCGTCACGGAAGTGGCAACTCGAGTCCTTGAACCGGCTCCGCGAAGGCCAGCTCGTAGTGCTTGCTGCCGTTCACGATGAGATCTCCCACGCCGGCGATGGTCTCAGCGTTCCCGTTGCCAGGCAGCAGCGGCCCGCGTACACAACTTGCAGAGTGAAGGTCTTCTCGTCGGTCGGGAGACCCGCAGCGCTCGTGCGAGTGCGCGCGATCAGCGGCGATTTGACGGAGGTGATCACGAGCTCATCGGCATAGAGTCGTGTCAGCACTCCTTCGAAGCCCTGCGGCTTCGCATCGACCACGAGCGGCCGCTCTGCATGCGCCCACAGATCATTCCAGAATGCCAAGCGCGCCGAGGGGGCTACGGCAGCCGTCGATACAATACTCGGTAGATGCTCGCCAAGGCCGTCTCCCAGGAGCCCGAAGGTCCAAGGGTATTTCTATGCACGAGCGGCTGCGACAGGCACGCGGAACACGGTACTACGCATCAACCGCGGGCCCCGCTAACCAGAACACCCTCTACGGCGTGTCGAGGTCGCCTACGGCTCAACGCATTTGTAGCTCTCGGCGCGCGCGGGATCAGCGCCTGGATCCAGTGAAGCATGCCCCGGATACGCGCAGATCAAGCCTGTTCGGACCCGATGATCTTCCGCGGTGCTGGGCTGCTGAGTGGCGCTGGGTCGCGGTAGGGGTGCCTGACGCGCGACCACCTGGCTGGGCGCGCGGCCGCGTTCGACCCAGGCTTCGAGTGCGGCCGGGAGATTGGTCTTGGGATCCCGGTTCGCCGCGGAAACGTCGTTCTGCCCGAAATCGCTTGGACCCGTGCCGCCGCCGCAGTGGTGCATGCCCGGAACCATAAAGAGTCTCATGAAGGACGCTGCGTGCGCCGCTCCCATGACGTGCGTGACTTGCTCGCGATAGGCGATCGTCCCCTGCGGAGGAATGGCCGCATCCGACCAGCCTTGGAACAGGATCAGCTTTCCTCCGTGCGCTGCGAAACGCGAAAGATTGGGGTCGGTCGCATCAAGGACCGCCGACATCTTCACCCTGAGCGAATCGAAGTCCCGATCGAAATCGAAGTCTGTGGGCGTCCAGTTCTCGGGCGCACCGACGAAGTACTTCATGAAGTTACTCGCGAAAGCGTATTGAATGCTGTTGCCCGGAGCCGCTCCGAAGATCCACAGGTCCCAGCCTGGCGATCCGGGCGCGGCCTCTCCTCCCGGCAGGAAGCCGAAGTAAATGCGCTCGCCATCCGACTTGTGTGGCCCCTTGTAAATGGCTCGAAGCGCCGCGATCTGCGGATTGGTCAGACAGGCGGATGAGTTCTTCCCCGAGCACTCGAGCTGCTCTAGATCAACGCGACATCGGCGCGGATCGCTCACCAGTCCGTCGGCGAGCCCATCCCGCTTATCGCAATTTGCCAGCACCGCCGCCGCAATCGCTGGTGTGTTGGCTGACGGGATCCAGGCTCCGGGTCTCGCCAGCGCCCGCGCATTCCAGACGAAATCCGTGAACAGCCCGGTCCAGTTGTACGCAGGCGCTCCCGCGATGATGCCGTCGTAGTCTTCGGGGAATCTCTGCGCTTCGATGAGCCCCTGACGACCCCCGTTGGAACACGACATGAAATACGAGCGACGCGGGCCCGCACCGTAGAAGGCTTTTGTGAGCGCCTTCCCCAAGACAGTGGTCAGATGCACCGCACGCCAGCCGAAGTCGACAATCTTTTCCGGATGTCCCTTGGCCCAGCTCGCATCCGTCCCGCCCGCCCTGTGGCCCGTGTCTGTCGCTGCGGCCGCATCGCCGTCCTGCACCGCTGCTGCGAGACCGGCATAGCCGATCGCTCCGGCGAACCCGCCGTTGCCGATGCCCTGGAAGCGGCCAGTCCAACCTTCGGCGGGCAGCCATACTTCAAACGCGATATCGGAATCCGGCGTGGGACGGAGGACCCCTTCGATGCGGCAAAAGGCCGGAAGCTGCACGGTCCTCGCAGGACCGAGCTCGGGAGTAAGCACGAATGGCCCGGCCGCCTGCAGCTGAGCGGCCGTAATCTCGGCGCCGCGGAACGCGGTCTGCTTAAGCGCCGCGCAATCACCCGCCCTGGCGAGCGTCGGGGCGAGAAACGCCAGCACCGCCGCGCTGTAGACCCACGTGAGGTTCCTTGATTTCATCCGATGTGAGCTCCCCGCAACGACATTCTAGCCGACGCGGCTGCGCGGCAGAGTTGCAAGCTCGAACCCGCGCCGCTCGGACGCAAAATAGCCATCCGCGACCGGCACGGCTTGGACTAGAACGTACTATTTTGACTGCGAGCGAACGAGTGAGCTTCGACGCGAGGGCGTCGAGCCCGCCAAGCCGCATACCGCATGTATCGGCTCCCTGGAGCATACAACTTAGGACGACCAGCCCTATGGTCGAGGGCCTAGGGCCGGAAGAGACTTAAGGCGGCTGTGCTTACACAGCGCTTTAATTCTAGGTTTTGGATTTTTGTTGTGAGCGGGGGCACGATTTCGAACCGATTACCCTCGTCCGGCTGTCTCTGGCCGAGGAAGCCAACATCGCCAACGGTCCGCAGCAGGTGAACAACGCACCGCAGCCGACCGATACCTCGCGCGCGCGGGAATCGGAAAACCGGCCAAACGAACTATTGGAGCACCAACGCAGTGAACGGCTGGACAGCGGAGCGCCGCAAACAACAATCGGAACGGATTCGGGATTCGCGCCCATGGGAGCGCTCAATGGGACCGAAAAGCGCGGCAGGTAGGGCAAAGTCGGCGCGAAACGCCTTTAAGGCGGGAATTCGCCCGACCCTACAAGTGGTTGGGTTCGTGTTAGCAATGGCCGTGGTTCGGTACGATACCCGAATGGAGCGCGAGGCCGAGGAAGCGAACGCAATCGCGACCTGCTATGCGCGCGCAGGCCTGCTATCGCCCGAGGCGTCGAAGGTGCGCACTCTCCTCACAACCTATCTGGAGCAGCGCATCCTCTTCTATACGCTGCGGGATAGCCAGCGACTGGGTCAGGTCCACAACGCCACCGTCCGACTGCAAGATGAGCTCTGGTCTGCGGTGGAGGCTGCGGCCATCGCACGGCCCTCACCGCTGACCGCGCTCGTGGCCAGTGCGACGAACAACGTCCTGGACGCGGAGGGCTACACGCAAGCCATGGCAATGCGGTCGGTCAGGCCATGGCGCACCAGCGCGGTCATAAGACAGAGCGTTGCCCGTGGGGCGCGGCAAGAGATTTACAGAAGATTCTGATCTAATGCGGGTGCATCGGCCCACAGCTCGGCGGAAAGGGCCGGGGGCCCTTGCGCCGCCGTACGTAAAGACAGCGGGCAAATGCTCACGGAGCGGACGTGCAGACTCGGCGCGCATCGCGGTACAAGTCCCTGCCGATCTGCTCAATGAGCCCCTGTCTCGATACGCGTACAAGCGATGCTTCGGCATTTCGAGGAAGTCCTGCAAATGGCTCGAGGTCAATGGAGCGGGGTCGTGACAAACGGCCGATGGCGACTGGCCCTTCAATAGAGCCTGGAAAGCGCATGAGCGCGACTGGGATCCATTCACTGCGGCGCAATCTGCAGCGCTCGCGCGGACCGCGGCTATTGGAGTTTCAAGAGTCATAGGAGACGCCTACGCCAATGCTCCAGAAGGGTTACATCAACCTGCGGATCGCAACGTGGATGATCGTCATCGGCTCACAAGCGGCGAGTGCCCACCCGCATGCGTGGATCGACGTGAGGACGACCCTCATCCTGTCCAACGCATCCACGGTGAGAGCCATCCGAGAGGAGTGGAGTTTCGATCGCGATTACACGAACAGTGTACTGCACGACTCAAAAGGTCGAGTGACATCGCTCCCGGAGTTCACTCGAGCCGCGATGCAGCACCTTGCACCTTACGGCTACTTCATAGAGCTTCGCGGGGGAGGCACTCGCCTGTCCCTGGGGCAGGTAACCGGTGCCGAGAGCAGTATCAGCAATGGCTCGCTCCTGATGCACTTTACGGTTGCACTCGCGAGACCTGTAAACCTGTCAACGTCGCCGATGACTTTTTCGGTATACGATCCGACTTACTACATCGCCTTCGCGCACGTCAAAGATCATCCCGTCTCGTTCGAAGGCGCTGACGTTGCGGCATGTTCCGCGCGGATCCAGTCAGCCACTCCATCCCCTCAGGCTTTGAGTCAGGCTCAAGCTATGGACCGCAATGCGCCAATCAACGCGTTGCTCGGAAGGATGTTTGCCGAGACTGTGTCGGTGCGTTGCTAGGCCCCAACCAAAGCTCCATATCCTGGCCTTCGGGGCCGCGCGCAGCAAGAACTGCTGCCGTCGTCTTATTAGAGTTCGCGGCTCATCAAGAATCGTGGAACACTCGCGCAGATGACCGCCGAACGCAGCGGTCATCCTGCGAGCTAGACCCTGAGGCGATGGATTTAGGGACTCCGGTCGAAGCTGGAAAGCATTCTTTGAAGATTCGGGTTGGAGTCGTCCATGTAAGCACGTGGATTCAGGCTCAAACCGGGACTGGTCGTGTTCGGCGCAACGTAGCTGTCCCGGCCCGACTAGTCCCGACCGGCGCCATCTCGCAGGCACTCAGTCCCACCGCAACGCCAATCAGGAGCATGTATTTGATCGCTTTCATTTTGGTAGCGCGAGCAACTAGGAACTGCCAGAGGCTACTCGTCGAACGCAACCTTGTCTGTAAGGCTTTGTTATTCCATCCGGACCGCGCCGGCACCGATGAGCTGGTCGGATTCGATCGGTAATGCCGCTTGATGCATGCGCTTGAGGAACAGGGATGGCGAATTCTGGGACATGCTGCCGCCATGCATTTCCGATTGAAATCTGGTAGCTTGATCGCCCGGGTTCATCGCGCGGGGTCACCGATGCGCAGGATCCACATCGCTCTGCTCCTCTCGCTCGCGCTCCTCGTGGCGCAGCAGGGGCAGGCGTTGCACGCGCTCAGCCACCTCCATGGCCTCAGCAGCACGCAAACCTGGTCGGCGAGCGATGTTGCCACGGATGCAACCTGCCCCCTGTGTCTGGCCTTTGCACAGCTAGGTCATCTCGCGAGCGCGCATGTCGCTATTCAGACAGCGATTTCGGTCAACCTGCAACCACCCCGCCACTCCACGCCGTCTGTACTCGCCGCCGCGGCCCCCACGCCTCGTAGCCGCGGCCCCCCGGTTCTCCTCTAGCCCGTAGAAGAACTCGATTCCGTGGCATTCAACGTGTCGATGCCACAGGCTCGGCTTCAACTGTTAATCCTAAAGGGTTGGACGCATGCTGTCCGAGTCTCCGCGATTCAATGCCGCGCGCCGCTACGGCGTTGCGCTCTTGTCGTTGGGTCTGCTGTTCGCAGTCCTCGGCGGCGTTCTGCTGGCCCTGGCGCTCAAAGCGGACGCCGCTTGGCGCGCATCAGGCTACCTGGGTGCAGCCCTCTTGGCGGCGGCGGCCGCCTTCCTTCCAGCCGCGATCTTCTCCTTCGCCCGGCAACGTCTCCTCGGAAGCGTCGCGAACGCTACACCGCCGCCGCCGCCGAGTCGCGAGCCGGCCGCCAGATCAGCCGTGCAGCTGACACGGCGCCTCACGACAGCGCTTCGATCGTCCCTGGAAAGATGGTTCCTGGATGACGATGCGGTCACGCGTTGGCCGCCGGCGCTGGTTGCGATGTCCTTCGGCGTGCTGACACTGGTGGCGATTCGCGAAGTGTGGCGCTTGCCAGCGCTGCCGGCGTTCGGTGCGCTGCCACTGCAGATCGGCGCCGCGGCACTCGTCTTCGCGGCCTTCCCGCTGCTCGTCCTCGAGCGCAGCTACGCTGGTATCGCAAGCGAGCGGCTGCCGGAGGCGCCGCAGCTTGATCGGCTGCTACGGGTACCGCTGACCGCCTGCATCGCGCTGGCGCTCGCTCAGGCGTTGATGTCGGTAGGCTTCGCGTGGGCGATGCTCATTGAGCGCGCGACCGGCGTTCTCATCGCTCTCGTTGCAGCCGAACTGATCCTGCGCAATGCGGTTGTGCTGTTCTTGCCATTCGCGCCGCTCGAGCAGCGCCAGTCGCTGACGGACAGTAGCCTCTCAGGAGCCCTGTTGCGCCTCCGGGCGCCGACTCTGCGCAGCATCAATATTGCCGTGCGGCGGCGACTGGGAATCGATCTGTCGCGCAGCTGGGCGCTTGCCTTCATCCAGAAGGCAGCACTACCGACACTGGTCGGCATCGGCCTGTTTACCTGGGCGGTGACCGGAATCACCACACTAGGGCTGAACGAGCGCGGCATCTACGAGCGCTTCGGTGAGCCGGTGGCGGTATTCGGGCCGGGCATTCATCTTCACCTGCCCTGGCCGCTCGGCGTCATCCGCCCTGTTGAATTCGGTGTGGTACATCTGTTGCCGATCGAGTTCGTACTCCCGGGAGGAGAAGAGGCAGGCAAGTCCTCACTCGTCGGCGAGTCTGGGGGTCAGCGCGCGAGTGGCGCCGAGGATTCTGCCCCCGAAAGCGCCGACAGGCTCTGGACGGACGATCACCCGTTCGAGGGGAACTACATCATTGCCAGCGCCGAGGGCGGCAAGCAGAGTTTCCAACTCGTGGATATCGACATGGCCGTGCTCTACCGGATCGGCCTGTCGAATCAGGCGGCCCATGAGGCAGCCTATCGCGTGAGCGACGCTGACGAGCTGATCCAGGCACTTTCAGGGCAGCTGCTGGTGCGCTATTTCACGCGCAATACCCTGCTCGATTTGCTGGGCAAGAGTCGCGAATCCTTCACGCGCCAGTTCCAAACGGCCCTACAGAGTGACTTGAATCGGTTCGCTTCCGGCATCGAGGTGAGTGGTGTATCCGTGGAGGCGATCCATCCACCACCAGGCGCCGCCAGCGCCTATCACGACGTGCAGGCCGCGGAGATCCGTGCCAACACCGAGATCGCGCAGAGACGCGGGGATGCGACGCGGTCGCTGATGATGGCGCAGCAGGCCGTTATCGAGGAGCACAATGAGGCCGTCGGGGCCGCGGCGGAACGTACCGGCCAGGCACGCCGCCAAGCCGCCGTCTTCGCCGGGGAAAACCTAGCCTATTCGCACGCGGGCTATCCGTTCTTGCTGGAGCGCTGGCTCGAGGCGCTCACGCGCGGCCTCGGTCAGTCCCACGTCGTGCTGATCGATCACCGCCTCGCGGGGCAGAGCATGCCTGCGTTGGATGTGCGCAATCTCGCTAGCCCCTCCAACGCTGACGGCGCACCGGAATTTCCTCCCCAACAGAACAATTCCCCGCCCGCCGCTCAGCCTCCCGCGGATGAGGACGGCACGCACTGATGCTGCCCAAAGACCAGCATCCTCACCAATATCGCGCGAGAGAAAACATGACACCGGAAACGCCAGAAGCCACGGATAAAGAGGTCCCCCAGAGCAAGAGCCTCGCGCTCGCGCAGTGGCTCACGCGCAATGGCCGGCTGCTGGCGGCCGGGTTCGTCGTCGTCATCGCCGTCGTCTCCGCCTGCGTCGTGATGGTTTCGCCCGGTGAGGCCATCGTGATGAGCCGCTTCGGCAATCCCATCCGAGTGCTTACGGTGCCGGGACTTGCGCTGAAGATTCCTGCGCCGATCGAGAGCACGATCCCCGTGGATCTCAAGCTCAAGACGACCTCCAGTGGACTGCAAGATGTCGGTACTCGAGACGGCCTTCGCATCCTGGTGCAGGCGTACGTCGCCTGGCAGGTGCCGGGCGATCCACAGCACATCCGGCAATTCCTGCGCGCGGTTCGCAATCAGCCGGACGTAGCGGCCGACCAGCTGCGCAGTTTCATGGGCTCTTCGCTTGAAATCACTGTCAGTAGCTTCGACTTGGAGAATCTCATCAATACGGATGCCGCGAAGATTCGCCTGAACGAGCTCGAGCAACGGCTGCTCGAGCGCATCGAGGCTCAGGCGCTCAACGTCTATGGCATTCGGATTCTACAGGTCGGCATCGAAAGATTGACGCTCCCGACGGAAACGCTCACAGCGACTGTGGAGAGAATGGCCGCGGAGCGTCAGACGGTGGCAGCACAGCGCCAGGCCGAGGGCGAGCGAGCCGCTGCCGAGATCGTCTCCAATGCCGATCGGGACGGGCGGGTGCTGCTCGCGCAGGCGAAGGCCGAGGCAGCAACGATCGATGCCAAAGCCAAGGTGGAGGCTGCTGATATTTATTCACATGCCTACGAGCGCAACCGCGACCTGTATGCGCTACTGCGCTCGCTCGATACCCTCTCTAACGTCATTCACCCCAACACCACCGTGATCCTGCGCACCGACGCAGCACCGTTCCGGATTCTCGTGGATGGCCCAGGCAGAAGTGCAGGAACGCTACCGACCAATGCCGCCACAGCGAAGCGCTCCCGATAATGAACAGCGCAGTAAACAAGACAGGCGCCGAGCCAGAGCGCGACGCCTGGGCCCAATCAGCGGAGCTGTCGTTCCGCTTTCTGTTCGCCATCGTGGCCGTACTCGCCGTCGGCTGGGCGATCTCCAACTGTCGGCAAGTGCCGGCGGACAGCCGCGCTGTCGTACTGCGCTTTGGGAGCGTGGTTCGCGAAGCCGGCGCGGGCTTGCTATTGGCCTTGCCCCGACCCTTCGAGTACGTGCTTGTTCTACCCGCGGCCAATCGGCCCATTGAGTTCGACGTGGTTGACAACGCCGCGAACGACGGGATCAGCGTTAACCCTCGGGACAACACGGGCCTGTGGCTGACCGGCGACATGAGTGTGGTGCGTCTGCGCGGGCGGTTCTTCTATGAGATCACGGATGCGAATGCTTACGTGCTGTCCGCGGCACACGTCGCCCCCGCGCTGGGCCGCGTGTTTGCGACGAGTGCGCTGGCCGTCACTGCCCGGCGTGACCTCGATACGATCCTCGTCGCTCGACCCGAGCGCAATGTCGGCAGCGACCGAACGCGTATAGGGCGCGAGTCGCTCCGCGGCGATCTCGTCGCGGAGATGAATCGCCGACTCGACAGTCTGGCCAAGCACGGAGTCAGCCTGGGCGTTCGGGTGAGCCGTGTGGATCTGCTCCCCGCGATTCCGGCCGAGGCCAAGGCGGCATTCGACTCAGTCCTTTATTCGTTGCAGCAAGCCCAGACTGGCATCGCTCAAGCGCGGACCCAAGCCGAAATGATGCTGCAAAAGGCGAACCAGGAGCGCGACCGGATGTTGACGGATGCGCAGGCACGCGGCGAGGAACAGGTCACGCAGGCAAGAGCTCGCACCGCAGCGATTCTGGCTCTGTCGACCGACTCGCAAGGTCTTTCGAGTGACATGCTGGCACGACAGCTCTATCAGGAGCAGGTCGTGCCCATCCTGGGGCAGGCCGGGAAGGTCTTCAGTGCAGATGCGGCGGGCGCCACACGGCTGATTCTTCCCGCCGGGGAGCAACATTGAGCGCCGTAATCGAAGAACACGAGAGAACCGCCGAACCCGTGCTGCTGAGCGGGGCCGAGCAACTGTCGCTCGCCACGCGGCTCACCCTCTCCATCGTCTCGGGCGGCTGCCTCCTCGTCGCCGCCGGCATTCGACTCCTGCGGCCCGCGCAGCGCGATGTGGCAGAGCTGGTTGCGGGGGTCGCAGCGCTCGCGGTGGCGGTGCCTGCACTTCGTGCCGCCTGGCACAGTTTGCGCAAGCCGGATCTGCACGGCATTACCGACCAACTGATCGCGCTAGCCATTCTCGCGGCATGGGCGAGCGACGCATTGGTCACGGCAGCGCTTCTTCCGCTAATCATGACTGTCGGCCACATTCTCGAGGAGCGCTCGCTGCTCGGCTCGCAAGAGGCTATTCGCGCGCTGAGCCGCCTCACACAGAGCACCGCTCGCCGGCTGCGGCCGAATGGTGATGTCGAGGAGGTGAGCGCCTCTATCTTGCGCGTCGGCGATCTCATCGAAGTGCGAGCCGGGGACCGGATTCCGGCCGACGGTGTAGTCGTGACGGGGACCTCGAGCATCGATGTCGCATCGATCACGGGAGAGTCCGTGCCCGTCGAGGTTGCGCCTCGATCGGAGGTTCTCAACGGCACCATCAATCTCGAGGGTCATCTGAGAATCAGCATCACGCGCGTTGGCGCGCAGACCACATTGGGTCGCGTCGTCGCCCTGTTGCACGAAGCTGAGCGAGCCAAGCCTCCAATCACTCGGCTGCTCGAGCGCTACGCAAATCGCTATCTAGTGTTGGTTTTGCTGCTGGCGGTCGGCGTGTGGTTCGTCTCCGGGAACACGACCGTGATGCTCGCCATTCTCGTCGCGTCCTGCCCCGCGGCGTTGGTGCTGGCAGCCCCAGCGACATCGATCGCCGGCATCTCAGTCGCCAGCCGGCACGGCATTTTGGTCAAAGGGGCGGCGTTTCTTGAGAGCTTGGCGACCGTCGATTCTCTGGCGCTCGACAAGACAGGGACAGTGACGACGGCCCGGCTGCGTATGACCCGAGCCTGCCCCGAACCGAACGTCCCGGTCGACGAGCTTGTGAAGGTGGCGGCGAGTCTTGGCGCCGCGAGCAGCCATCCGGTGAGCCGCGCCCTTGCTCCACTGCTTGCGCCCGAACATCGGCTGTCGCTTGAGGACGTTCAGGAAACGCGCGGACTGGGCGTCGTCGCCCACGACGGAGCTGAGATCGTGGCCCTGGGGCGTGCGGCGCTCTTTCACCAACTGAGCATTGCCTCGTCCCCGGCTCCAGACCATGAGGGACCGATCGCAGGTGCTGCCCGTGGCAAGCGCTTTCTAGGGTGGGTCCTGTTAGCGGACGAGGTGCGCCCGGAAGCCGCCGAGGCCGTCGCCGATCTGGCGCAGCTCGGGCTGCGCCGCCAGATTCTGATTACCGGCGATCGAGCGGCCGTTGCGCGCCACGTTGCCGAGAGCCTCAACATCGGGACGGTCTACGCCGAGCTCCTCCCGGAGGAAAAGATGAAGACCGTGCTGGCAGAAGCGGCATCCGGCCACCGGCCCTTAGTCGTCGGAGACGGGATCAATGACGCCCTTGCCCTGAAGTCAGGCGCGGTCGGCATCGCCATGGGTGGACAGGGTACCGATGTCGCCCTGGCGTCGGCAGACCTGGTATTGATGACCAATGACCTGCGGCGGCTAGGCACCTGTGTGCGCCTGAGTCGCCGCTGCCGGCGCACAATCTACACGAACGTGACCATCGGCCTCGTCTGGACGATCGCCATCATCACCTGTGCGACGCTTGGCGTGTTCGGTGCGCTCTGGGCGGCGCTACTGCAGAATCTGAGCACTCTGATCGTAATGTTCAATGCCGGGCGGCTACTGAAATTTCAAGAGCCGAGGGCCTAATGCGGCGCCTCAACCGATTACGCAAGATGCCGAGGAGTTCGTGGCGCGCGTAGTCAGCGACTCCGACCAGCCGGTCGTGATGTTTGCGCTTGAGTGGTGCGAGTTTTGCTGGGCAGTTCGCAAGATGTTCGCCAAGCACGGCATTGCATATCGTTCAGTTGATCTCGACTCGGTGGAATATCAGCAAGACGATCGCGGCGGAAAAATCCGTGCGGCACTGAGTGCGCGCAATTCCATGACCACGATTCCGCAGATACCGGACGGTACAGGTTGACCCGTACTCGTTCTTGCCGTCCTGGTTGCATCGGCGTTGAGGCCACGACGAGCGCCGTGCCGATTTCCTGCGCCGCGTGAGTCTTGCCCGTGCAGCATCATCGGGTGTCCACCCTGACGCTGACTCCCGGAAGTGGTAGCGGGGGCAGGATTTTCGAACCGACTACCCTCGTCCGGCTGTCTCTGGCCCAGCAAATAAGTAGAGCTGAGCCCAACGTCGTATTGGGGTCTGCTAATGATCCAACCATCCGGTTAACTCCGCCCATCCCCACTCCTCCCAAAGGGGCCCGATTGACAATGTAGCTCCTTGAGGCTACATTTGCTGGCCATGAAGACCGTGGGCATCCGCGAACTGAAGAACAGCCTGAGCGAGTACCTGCGGCGCGTTCGATCTGGTGAGTCGGTGCTTGTGACGGACCGCGGAGAAATCGTCGCGGAGCTTACGCCGCCCGGCCTTCGCGCGGCGGATCCTTCCATCCCGCCGGGACTGAGTGCACTTTCTCGACGAGGACTGGTAACGCTCGGTGCCGCTGCCGACCCTACGCTCTACTGTCGATTGCCTCGTCGTAAGCTCAGAAAGGTCGGTTCGGCTCAGCTTCTCAACGACGAGCGCGGCTCACGGTGAGCCTTTATGCGGAGTCGAGCGCCGTTCTGGCATGGCTCTTGGATGAGGAATCCGCTGCGACCGTTCGCGACCTCCTGACGGCGGACCCACTGATAATCGCATCGGACCTGACACTCATCGAGTGTGACCGAGTGCTGCATCGAGCAGCTGACTTGGGCGAACTTACCGAGGCCGATGCCGCAGACCGCCGTGCTCACCTGGCAACGGTCTCGGCCCATTGGACCCTGCTGCGCATCGGCGCCGAAGTGGTTGAGCGCGCACGCCAACTGTTTCCAGGCGCACCCGTTCGCACATTGGACGCCATCCATCTGGCCTCGTTGCTCATCGCTCGCTCTGCAATCGCAGGGCTGACATTGCTCAGCTTAGACGCGCGCGTGAGAAGCGCGGCGGAGCTGCTCGGAATTGGGGTGCGGCCTGTGTGATCGGAATGCACCTGCTTGAAGTGGTAACGGGGGCTCGCTGCCTGCCAGACTGAAGAACCCAGTACGATGCGCAGCCGGCGCTGGACACGGCGGCGCAGGCTGCAAGTGCTGAAATTCGCGCGGGCGTTCTCGGACTGGGGATGTGGGCCGGGTTCATCGTAGGCTCTGGTCACAGACTGCAGGCCGCTTCGGCCGGAAGTCTGCTCAATAGAGGATGCCGATTCAGACCCCGGGTCCTATCAATTTTGTGACACCCACGGCGCCCACGTTGTCAGAGCCGGCGCCGATGCACCCGTGACAACCGGACCTGGCTGCGATAGCCACATGCGCAGATTGCTATCGTAATCCCATTCGCTGCTGGTGGTGGTCGTAGCCAAGCCGTGATATGTGCCGTTGAAGCGGCTGTATTGCGCATTGCAGCCCGAGATGGTCAGGGTGACATCGAACATATTTTCCATGCCGTCCAGATGCGGTCGGACTTGGCCGTTCCCCGTACAGCCCGAACTCGCGCTCTGGAAGGACAGAGCCCCTTTATCGCTGATTGTGATGAGGGTGTCGCCGCTAAGCGCGAAATCTGCGAGCTCTTCCTGATAGACACCCGCGATGTCTGTCGCAGTAGACATGCCGATGTAATTCGGGCCGTACAAACCCATGTTCAGCGACCACGTCTCAGTTCCGGCGCTGTTAGTCACGAGGATGTTGCCCTGAATGGCGGGTAACGAATGGGTGTCGTTTGAGTAAGCAACGCTGATGTTGGCATGCCCGATATCGGCACACAATTCGATCGGGTCTGAAGCTTCGCACTGCTGGCCGAACACCAGGCCATCACCGGAAATCTGGTTCGTCGGCCCCTGGAGTGTGCCGACAAACTGCGCCGAAGTTGCAGGTACTGTTTGCGGCAGATTGCCACCGACTCCACCGTAATCGGCATCGATGGGGCCAGCCACATATAGTCGAATAAGACCGTCGGCCGTGGTCATCGCGTCGGCAAAATATTGAACGCCCGCAATCGTTGCTGAGCCGACGTAGTGCCCCAGCCAGGCATCCCCGCTTTCCGACGCTGACTGCGTCGATGCCGGCTGCGTCGTTGACGCCGCCACGGCGCTCTGGTCGCTGTCGCTGCCGCCGCACGCGGTAAGCGCGCTCAGTAGGACTCCGGGCATAGTTAAGCAAAGGACGTTTCGCAAAGCTGCTTTCACAGCCCCCCCTTCTGGACCGGTTGGCCGCGAAGATCGGTGACGAAACACCTCGCGGCGGCGGCGAATGGTGCCGCGGATTAAGGCGTGACTAAATCATCCACGTCTCCTCAATTCATCCAAGATTTCTCATCCAAAATTTCTCCTCCGGTATGTCTTTGAAATAACTTGGAGTTTCAGATTGCCCGCGTGAATCTTCGGGGAGCTGGCAAAGTCGTCGCACCAGGAGTCTACAGGGGAACCCGACAGAAGGCGGCCGAGCGCGATGGCAGTGCGGACACTGCTCGGCGAACGGGTAGACGTGAAGCCCGACAAAGGCGGATTGCACCTTGTGGCACATGGGGCTTTTCACCCTGCGGCACTGCCGGGCGGTGCCGTGGGTGCAGATGGTAGCGGGGGCGTGAGTTCACTTTCGAACGCCCTTGATTTCATTGACATTGAGATGCGCTAACCATGCCCTGGTAGCGGGGTTCGCGCTCTGATGCGCGATCTGGAAGTACGCCGTCGGACCGGCCGTGGAAGTGGGGTGTTACCTGCCAATTTCGCTAAGGCGCCCCCATCCCGCAGCGCGTCAAGGTCGCGGGAACCCGTCGGAGCGTAAGGCGCGCCAGTTCGCGCGCTTCAGACCTTATGTGCCCGCTACTGGTTGCGCGAGCAAGTCTGCTCATCAGAACACGATGATCTGTCGCACAGTAGCGCCAGCCGCGAGCTTGTCAAAGGCCGCGTTAATTTCATTAAGTGCGATCCGGTCGCCAAGGAGTTGGTCAACCGGCAACTTCCCCGCGCGATAGAGATCGATGAACATGGGTATGTCGCGCGACGGAACGCACGAACCGACGTAGCTGCCCTTGAGCGTGCGCTCCTCAGCTACGAGCTGCGCTGCCGAGATCTTCAGAGCGTTGCCAGGGTGCGGCAGACCGGCTGTTACCGTCTCACCGCCGCGCCGAGTAATCTTCCAGGCAAGTTCCAGCGCGGGGACGGAGCCCGCCATTTCAAAAGCGTAATCAACGCCGCCGTTAGTCGCAATCCTGACGCGATCGACGACGCCCGTCTCGCTCGCATTGAAGGCCTCGGTAGCCCCGAGCCGGCGTGCTAACGTCAGCTTATCCTCATGCAGATCGATTGCGATGACCTGCCGCGCGCCGACAGCAATAGCTGCCAACAAACTGTTCAAGCCAACACCACCAAGACCGATCACCGCCACCCGCGATCCCGCCCTTACGCGAGCGGTATTGAATACTGCGCCGACGCCAGTGATTACTGAGCAACCGAACAACGCGGCCTCTTCGAAGGGTAGCGACTTGTCAAGTTTGACGCAGGAGCACTCCGAAACCACGGCATATTCAGCGAATCCTGCGATGCCGAGAAGGTGGTTCACGGTGTTGCCGTTCTCATGTAGGCGACGGGCACCAGATAGCAGTGTGCCAGTGGCATTCGCCTTGGCCGCAGGCTCGCAGAGTGCCGGCCGGCCTTCGGCGCAAGGTATGCAGCGACCGCAGCTTGGCACGAACACCATTACGACGTGATCGCCTAGAGCAAGGGCGGTCACGCCCTTGCCTACCTCGCGCACAATTCCCGCTGCTTCGTGGCCGAGCACCATGGGTGTCGGTCGCGGCCGGTTGCCATCGATCGCCGACAGGTCAGAATGGCACAGGCCTGCCGCCTTAATCTCGATCAGCACTTCGCCCTCACCCGGCTCATCGAGTTCGATGGTATCGATCGTCAAGGGCCTGGTTTGCGCATAGGGCGCGGCGACCCCAATTTCACGGAGAACGGCAGCCCGAATCCGCATGAGGGTTCATCTCTTCTCGTTCATTTTGGACGATTCCGATTTTCCGCGGCCGTTAGCAAGCGCCTCGCCTCATCCCGAAGCGCTAAACCGAGCGAGACTGTAAGGACCTGGGTCGATAGCTGGCGATTCTCCCGATATCAAATTCGTCAGCAACTGTGCAGAGCCAGCTGCCATTGTCCACCCAAGGTGCCCGTGTCCACTGTTTATCCATAGATTCTGGACAGGCGTCGCACCAATGATTGCGACGCCATCGGGTGACGATGGTCGCAAGCCGCACCAGCATTTAGCATCTGCAAGATTCCATTCTGCTTGCGGTAGCACTTGTCGCACTAGCGCGAGCAAATTGTGAATACGAGCGGACGTGAGCGCACGATCGTAACCAGCAAATTCCGCCGTTCCCGCCGCGCGCATATAACCGTTGAAGGGTACTACGGCCGCGTTCAGAAAATAGTCGATCACGGGGCGGTTGAGCGTTGGCCGATCAGAGCTATTCTCAAACGTAACGGAATAGCCCTTAGCCGGACAGACCGGTAACCGCACCTTTGCCTGCCGTAGGAGCAAGGTACTATAACTTCCCGCGGCTATGATGTATTGATCAGCGACAAATCGCTCCCGCTCGGTCCTCACGCCCATGATTCGCCTCGAGCGAATATCTAGCGAACAGACCTCTGTGCCGAATCGAAACTCCAGGCCCGCCCGCCGGGCCTCAACTGCCAGTGCCTCACAAAAGCGCTGCGCATCGCCCACCTCATCGCTCTCACAATAAATCGCCCCACGTAAACGATCGGCGATTGGCGTCAAATTGGGCTCAAGTGCTATGACTTCTGCGGCGGAAAGCCTGCGCGAAATCAGACCCGCCGGGAGCAGTCGGCTCCATCTATCGTAGACACGATCCAAGGTCGCCGAGTCACGAAATAGGCCCAAGCTTCCACGGGCGCCATCAGAGTAGGCAATTTGTGTACGCTGTCGGAGGGCGTGCATTACTTCAAGTGAATACAACGCGAGCCGCAAATTGCTGCGATGGTTGCGATCAAATGCTGCGGGCGTTGAGTTACGTAAGAACCTCATCCCCCAACTGGCAAGTGCAGGGAGCGTTCGCACGCGTAGTTGGAGGCCCGAATCCGAGCGGCCGACCGATCTCAGCAATACTCGCCACGTTCCCGGTGCATTCCATGGCTGGGACCAGCCAGGAGTCAACATTCCGCCATTGGCGAAGCTAGTCTCCCGCCCCGGCCCATCTGCCCGGTCCAGAATCGTGACCTCGTGCCCGCTCACCCTCAAAAAGTATCCAGTTGTGAGGCCGATCAACCCGCCGCCAACGATCAGAATCTTCATCTTACGTCACTGCATCTGGAAGCAAGTTACGGCGAGTCGTATGAGCTAGGCCTGCGTTTAGTGGCAACCTGTTCATTCCACTATTGCATCGTGACGACGCGCGCCTCGCGCAGGGCGTTGCGACGTGCAGCAAAGGCCTGAGATGATGAGCAACCTGTGACCATAATCCAACTCATCGTCGTGCCGTGAAATGAAACAAGGTCAATAGAATAAACGGCGCTTAAATATCAGGACCAGCATTCCTTAGCTATGCGACAGTGATTCCCACCGAGTATTTGCGTAATTGCCTCCTTGGGATACTCATGATCAATCATTGCCTGCACGAGTGCTGGCAACCGCTCTGGTTCTGTCATGCACGTGGCCATTTCTTCCGAGTAGCCCGCGCTCCGTGGTAACACCTGAGGGTTGGCTCTATAGTAGGTACGCACCTCTTCCACGTCGAAAGCGTAGTCAATCCCTAGTCCCACATGGTCTGGCCCGACGAGCTGGACTAAATGATCAAGGTGTCGAAATAGACCTTGGGTGCTATTGTCGGGCAGACCATCACGGTTGATTCCGATAAAGGGTCCATAACCCACGACTCCGATCACGCCACCCGAGGCAGCACACGCTTTTGCAAGGTCGTCTGGAATGTTCCGTGGATTAGGATGTATGGCGTGCGAATTCGAGTGGGAAAAAATGACGGGGCTATCGACGTGCCTAAGGACCTCCCACGCCGTCTGCCAACTCGTGTGCGAGCAACATGGCACCATTCCCACGCGTCGCATTTCATCAAGCACAGCACAGCCAAACTGCGTGAGTCCCCCCTCATCCAGACAGCCGCCACCGACGGCGTTACGTCTGTTATAAGCCATTGACATCCATCGCACGCCCAGCTCGTAGTACAACTCTACTAGGCTGAGCTGATCAGCCAGCGCCGTCGCGCCCTCTAAATCGAATGATATGCCAAGGCGATGGGTCTGCTTTGCTCTGTAAATATCCGAGACGGTTTGCACGAGTAGGAAATCATCTGGATAGCGTCGTACCCAGTGGCGGAAATGTGCGAGGACCCGAATATTTGACTCAATCGACGTCAAATCGTAACCGACGTTTAGCGATACGACTGTGTGCCCGGAGCTTTTGTGACGATTAAGCTGTGGTAGAAAATCGTCGTTTGGCCTAAGCGGCATACAGCTGTGGTTGTCCCAGATAACGGAGTCCCGAATCACATCTCCAGGGTACATGCGCGGGTCCTAAACTGACATCGAATTGGCGGGGTTTGTCAGTGTAACTGTGATTGCGGTTCGGCACAGCGATATGTCACAGTTCGCACGGGCGGAACATCAGTGACATTGGGGCGCTGTGTAGTCAGGAGGTGGCTTCGATTGCGCGACCCAGAGGTCCAAAGGGGCTCAGACTGAAAACAATTTCGAAAGGGGGGGGTCCCGGAGGGCCGCCTACTCACTCTTCCTAAGACGCTTTGCCCTGCGCGCACTGCTCATGGCCAGTACAGATAGTCAGCTTCGTTTAGCCGATTGGTTTCGCCAATGGCGCGTACCGCTCCGGCGATTCCTGCTCGGGCGGGGTAGCATCTCTGCCTCCGAACTTGATGACGTATCTCAGGAAGCATTTCTCCGTCTCCTGCGTTACGGGCGAACCGAGCTGATCGAGGATCCTCAAGCTTATCTCTACAAAGTCGCCTCAAATGTGGCCGCAGAATGGGCTATCCGCGGCCGACGCATGCGTACGCGCGACCCCACCTGGCTTACTGAACTCGCTCAGACGGATCAGCTCCGGAACGAAGCCGGACAGCTCGAGCTCCAACAAGAAGTTGGACGAGCCCTGCTGACTTTGTCGGCGCAACAGAGGCAGGTAATGAAGCTCCAATTTTATGCTGGACTGACTCGCAGTGAGATTGCCTCGAAAATGTGCCTTAGCGAGCGCAGTGTGAAGCGCGCCCTGATGAAGGGTTACGCGAAACTAAGGCAGCAGCTGAGCGCGGATCTACTACTAAGGATGGGCGATGGACGCGACTGAGCGACGTGCGCGGGCCGCCAATGAGGCCGCTGAGTGGTGGGTTATCCTGCAAGGGGATGTTGCGCGCTCTGATCGCGAGCATTTCGTCGATTGGCTGCGCGAGTCGCCTATTCACGTGGCGGAAATGCTGAGGGTTGCGCAGACGCACGGGGCATTGGCGCAGTTTCGCGGTTGGGAAACGATATCAACTGACCAATCGAGCACGCCTCCCGACTCAGTCGTGCCTATTAACGGCCTGGATGAATTAACCAGCGAAACTACACGCCACCGCAGAAAGGTTCTGCGCATGCCCCTTGCCTGGGCTGTGGCTGCGGTCGTCATAGCCACGTTGGGACTGATGGTGACTCTCACGTATCGCACCCGGGGACAAGTATTCGAGACCGAGCGTGGAGAGCGACAAGAAGTGGCCCTCTCCGACGGAAGCGTAGTCGAGATTGATCCCACATCGCGCCTTCGAGTTCGGTACGAGTCGGATACTCGGCGCGTTTACCTTGAACGGGGGCGGGCACTATTTCGTGTCGCTAAGAATTCAAGGCGGCCTTTCCTCGTGCTGACGCAAGACACCACCGTACGCGCGGTTGGCACTGCGTTTGCGGTTGAGCAAGAGAGCGATAGTGTTCTCGTGACCGTTGCTGAAGGCAGAGTAGCTGTCGTACCTTCCAATCCATCGGCGCTACAAGCCATTAGCGAGTGGCCCGCACGAACGCACGAGCACACGACGCTCGCTGTCGGCCACACTGACGAAAGAGATGCCGTAGGACGCGTACCCTCAGAAGAGAACCCAGGGCGGTCTAGCGATACAGGTGCTAGATCATCCAGCGGACCGACCTTCGCGGACGCAATTTTTCTAACCGCGAATGAACAGGTGAAGGTTTCTCGCTCCGGCACTGCAGAACCCGTGCGTGAGGTTGATAGCCGGCGCGCTCTCGCATGGGCCGAGGGTCGCTTGATCTTTGAGTCAATATCTGTGGAACATGCGATACAGCAATTCAACCGCTACAACCGCCTGCAACTAACTATTAACGATCCCAAACTAGCCGGCAGGTCGATAAGTGGTGTATTCAGTGCCTCAGACCCAGAGTCATTTGTAGCGTTTCTCCAATCGGTTGCTGCTATACGGGTATCTCGAACAGAGTCGTCTGAAATCACTATTGAACCTAAGAGGTGACATGCGCACTGGCTAGATTGTTTCCGAACACACGCAACCAGGGGGTCCAACTTGCAAACTCCTGCAGTCTTATGTCAGCCCACGAAACGAATCAAAAAGTGGGCGCAGGAGGGTCTCCTAGTGAAAGCCGCACTTGCAATGGCGTTGCTTGCTATAGCAGCCGCAGCACTCCCAACATCGGCACAGGCACTCGCACAGTCGTATCACTTGAATATTCCCCGGCAGCCCTTAGACGCCGCCCTTAAGGATCTCGCTCAACAAACCGGACTGCAAATTGCACGATTCAGCGACACCGTTGCGGGCACCGACGCGGTAGGTCCTGTGCGTGGCGATATGTCGGTGGCCCAGGCCCTTGATTCGCTACTAACCGCCTCTGGCTTGACATACCAAATGGTCAATGACCATACGGTTGCTGTTGTCCCAATCGGATCTGATTCTAACTCGAGACGGGATTCTGGGAGTTCCTCAACAAATCACTTTGGAGCTTACCCCACGTCTAGTGACGAGAGAAATGGCCAGACTCAGACTCCTGATAATAATTCCTCAAAATCCCCTCTGCTCGCGCAAACGTCGCCCGGGGAAACCGGAGGTACATCGACTCAAAAAGCGCAGGACGAGGTCACGAGAGAAAGGTCAGGCCAGCTTGAAGAGGTAATTGTGACCGCGGAAAAGCGCAGGGAACGCCTGGTGGATACTCCAGTCAGCATATCCGTCGTCAGCGGTGAAGAGATCGAAAGTCGGCACCTTGTCAACGCCGAGGACTACCTTCGTGGAATGCCTGGGGTCAACCAGACGACCGATTTCCTCGGTCAGTCCATCGTCATTCGTGGTATCGAGACCACACCCGCCGGGCAGAATTCACTCTCGGGTACAACCATCGCAACCTACTTTGGTGAAGCGCAGACTACGAATTCGTCCGGGCTTGCCGGCAGCACCGCCATTGATATCAAAAATGTGGACATTAGTCGTGTTGAAGTTCTACGCGGGCCCCAAGGTACTGCGTTCGGCAGCTCGTCTCTGGGAGGCGTTGTACGCACGATCCCAGTTGCACCGAGGCTGAACGAAGTTGATGGCATGGTGGTGGCTGGATATTCACGCACTGAAGTCGAAGGCGGTCCGAACTATACGGTTCAAGCTGTGCTCAACATTCCATTGGTCACCGATAAGATTGCGGTACGGGCTGTTGCGTACCGATTTGACGACAGTGGCTATTATCGCAATATCGCCGGATCAGATCCCGCAACCCAGGCGGCCGCTGCTGCGTTCGGAGCGAGCGCTTTCGCGGTAGACAAAGACAACATTGGCGCCACGCGCGCCGAAGGAGCCCGAGTTTCGGCACTGGTACAGCCGTCTCAAGATCTGACGATCACATTTAACTATCTAACGCAGAACACGGAGCTTGATGGTACGCCGGTCGCTGATCGACCTGGCTATACCCAAAACTTCCTTCAGGTCGCCCCGTCACAGGAACAAAGGGGCGAGACGGCTGGCACTGCCGATACCCATATCAGTCTGATAAACGCGGTCCTGACACAGAACCTTGGCTGGGGTTCTCTGTTGGCGACCTACAGTGAGACTCGGAGCGGAACGACCCGTAGTGAGTCATATTCAATTTTCCCAGGGTTTTATCCATCATATCCTTTCGGACATTCCGAAAACGGTCCTCATAGCGAGCAAAACGGAGAAGTACGTCTCACGACTCAGCTGCAAGGTGCATGGAACGGGCTTGTCGGGATATTCGCCGAAAACCAGGACGATGACGATTTCCACGAGTTCCTGTGGTATGGCACCCCAGAAACCAATTTCTTAAATCCAGGACAATTATCGATCGCGCATTTCACGTTCCACAATAATCTGCGACAGACGGCGGCATTCGGCGAACTCTCTTGGAAGCCGTTTTCGAAGCTGACACTTACCGGGGGTGTTCGGGGGTACGACTACAAGCGCACGACGCATGCTCGAAACGAGGGTGCGCTTACTCCTGATGGCTTTCAGATAGTTGACCGAGAAGCTCATGCCTCCGGAACGACGTTTAAGGGCAATGTGAGTTTTAAGCCGGTGGAGGATGCGACGCTGTACGCGACGTTTGCACAAGGATTCAGACTTGGTTCTCCACAACAGGGAGTATCGCCGACGGTTTGCGACAAGAACGGGGACGGCATCATCGACGGATCTGACGTGCCCGTCTCAGCGACTGAGTCGACCAAGTCCGATACAGTGGATAGTTATGAAGCGGGCGGTAAGGTTCTGATCTTCGATCGCCGCCTACAGGTTGACGCTGATTACTACCTCATCAACTGGGCAGGCATGCCCGTCTATAGGTTTTTTCAATGCGGACAAAACGCTTTGCTTAACGCTGGCAAGGCGCGCTCAGACGGCGTTGAGTTTCAATTGAGCGCTTTTGTAACCCATTCTTTCCGCGTTGACGCTGGATTTTCGACCATTCATGCGCGGTTCCTGTCTGACGAGACCCTGAGTCTCGGTGCTCCTCCCGGGACACGGCTGGCCGGATCACCGGATTTGAACGCCAACCTTGGCCTTGAGTACGCACTGTCGGTTCGCGATATCCCAGTGACTCTGCGCGCTAACGCTATTTATGTTGGAAGCTTTTATGGAGATCCGGCTCAATCCCCGAGTACTAAAGCGGGTGACTATACGAAAGTAGACCTCTACGCACGCGAGACATTCGGTAAGCTCGATGTCGACGAATTCGTTTACAACGTCGCAAATGCTGATGACTATACCTTCCGTTTTATCTACGCCGGAATGGGGGATTTCTACGGACTGAGAATGCGACCCCGAACGTTCGGGTTCCAGCTCACTTACAACTTCTGACGGTTACGTCAGACGTTCTGGGAGGGCCTCAACTCCATGCGGCGGATTTGTGTCGATTCAAGCGAGTGAAGATGCTTTGAGGTTAGGCCAGGTCGAGCCCGCGCTTGAACGCTATGTCCGGTACGGCGATTTGTCGGCCGCGCGATATTCAGTTTCGAGCATTAGATGCCAGACGGTCCAGGTTTTCATGCGTGATGGGACGCGACTTGCGACCGATATCTACTTGCCACCTGAGATTCCAGGTC